>JAABUS010002775.1_pt1 | contig 31312 bp, 30 predicted proteins | sample 5560161 | NCBI WGS metagenome assembly JAABUS01 (sample SAMN10711885, study PRJNA513376) | rock metagenome | isolation source: Antarctica rocks | place: Antarctica: Victoria Land, Trio Nunatak nord | collected 2016-01-04
CGGGGCGAGGGGGATGAGCCGGGCGACGAGCGCGGCGATCCCCGCCTCGTCGTGGGGGACCGACCAGCGGTCGGGGACGGCGGTCGGCGGGGCGTCGGCAACGCGCACGGCGAGATCGAGGCGGGCTTTGGCGACATCGATGCCGACGAAACAGGGGGGCGAGGGACGGGAAGGCTGCGGCATGAGGACCTCCCAGAGCGACGTCGACGACGGATTCCCAGCGACCCAACCTTGCGCATACGGGCTCCGGGACGACGCTGCGCCCCTGGCCCAGGCATCTGTTCGGGTTCGACGGGCGAGCGGTGACGGCGACCCATGCTCTCCGGCGGTCTCGGGGACCAGGGGGCTAGCGGTCTGCCATCTCCGGTGGCATCGGCCACCTTTCCAAGATACAAGGGGCTTTTCATCGGTCGATGGCGTACGTTCGTCAGGGCGAAGCTTGCGAGCCTGGCCGCCGTAGCGGCCCGTGACGTAGGGGCGTGGGCTTGCCCCGCCCGGCCGCCGCGGCGGTCATCGCCCCGTAGGGCGATAACTGGCCTCCCGGCAAACCTGTCACATCGAACATTCGATCGCGTAGCCCGTGGCGCCTGACGGCGTGGACAAGGCCAGCGAAGCGAGAGCCATGTCCCCACGGACGCACGCCGGCCCGTTCGTATGTCGGTCTTCAGCCTAATCACGTTTCATAGACTCGATTAGCGCCCGTCGCTGTTCCATCCGGAAGGCGTCTCGGAAATCAGGACGCGGATGGGCGGTGGCGACGACCGGTGGGCGCCAGACCTGGGTCCGCTCGAAGGTGGTCGTTCCGGTCGCGATCGCGGCAGCCTGGCCGGCCATGCCGCGGGCGGCGTGCTCGGTGCCGGATCGGACGGCGATCGGGATCTGGAGCGCGTCGGCAATGGCCTGCTGCCAGACGGGGTTCGCTGAGCCGCCCCCGACCAGCGTTGCCGCGCTGGCCCGGAACCCGTCGCGACCAAGGGCGTCGACGCAGTAGGCCAGCCCGGCCGCGACGCCGTCGAGTGCGGCCCGGACGTAGTGAGGGCCGGTCGCGTTGTCGTCCGTGAGCCCGAGGAGCTGGCCAGTCGCGACGGGCAGGTCGGGTGTCCGCTCGCCGCCGAAGTAAGGAAGCAGGAGGAGGCCGTCCGCCCCCGGTGCCATTGCCCCGGCCGCATCGAGGGCCGCGTTCCGGTCCATTCCGACCGACGCCGCGACGGTGTCGACAACCTTCGTGCAATTGATCATGCAGGCGAGGGGCAGGTACCGGCCGGTCGCGTCGGCGAAGCCACAGACCTCGCCGGACGTATCCCTGGTTGGCCGGGCGGCGACGGTAAAGGCCACGCCGCTCGTGCCGAGGCTGATGACGAGCTCGCCCGGCTCGGCGCCGATCCCGGCGGCGGCGGCGGAGTTGTCGCCGGAGCCCGCACCGACCGGGATGCCCATAGGCAAACCAAGCGCCGTCGCGGCTTCCCCGGTCAGGTGACCGGCGACGTCGTCCGGTCCGATCACGTCCGGCAACCGAAGCGTCGCGGCCAGACCGTCACCGACCGCGAGGGCGAGGAGATCACGCCGGTACGCCTCGCTGATCGACGACCACCAGCCGCTGCCGGACGCTTCCCCGCGATCGGTCGCCAGGCGGCCGGTCAGGCGGAAGTTGAGGTAGTCGTGCGGCAGGCAGACCGAGACGACCCGGGCGAGAGTGTCGGGCCGGACCCGGGCGAGGTGGGCCAGCTTGGTGATCGTGATCGAGGGCACGAGCCGGGTGCCGGTCTCGGTCGCGAAGTCGGCCATCCCGTTCAGCCGGTCGGCATCCAGGGCGGAGTCCGTGTTGTTCCAGAGTGGTGCGAGGGTGACCGGGACGCCAGCGGCATCGAGAGCGACGAGGCCGTGCTGCTGGGCATCGACGGAGATCGCCCGGACCTCGATGTCGTCGCCGGCCGAAGCCAGCGCCTCACGTACGGCCTGGACGAGGGCATCCCACCACATCGTCGGGTTCTGGACCGTGTCGCCGGTATGCGAAGCCCGGCCCTGGGCGAGGGTCTCGCCACTCTCCAGGCCGACGACCAGCGCCTTGACCGACTGGGTTCCCGAGTCGATCCCGATGACGACCGGTGTCATACGTCCTCCTGACGGCCACGGCCGTCCTGTCTCTCGCCGTGAAACACTGGCCGGGTCGGCCTGGCCTGTGCCTATCGCAGCCGACATGATACGGCCACGGCGATCCGGCGACCGAACGCGTCGGTAGACTACGATGCCTGCTACGAACGGTTCTGGGGGCGCCCAAGACGGCTGGCAGGGGGAGACACGGTGGCAGAGTCGATGTGGTACCCGCTCAAGCTCACGGCGCACCTGCGGCACTACACGTTCGGGGAGCGGCTGATCGTCGACCGGCTGGGCAAACGCGGCCTGCCGGCCGAGGGGCGGATCGCCGAGACGTGGGAGATCAGCGACTACGCCGAGACGACCGGCGTCGTCCGCAACGGAGATCTCGCCAGCCAAACGCTCCATGATCTCGTGATGACATACCCGGATGAGCTCGTCGGGCTGGGCTGGCGGGGCGACGCGTTTCCCCTCCTGGCCAAGTTCCTCGACGCCAGCCACTTGCTGCCGATCCACCTCCACGCTGATGACGAGACGGCGGCCCGGAAGTACGGCGAGCCCAACGGGAAGGCGGAGGCATGGCACATCCTGGATTGCGCCGATGACGCCAGCGTCCTGGTCGGAATCAGGCCGGGCCTGTCTGAACGGGACATCCGGGACGGCTTGATGGGACAGCGTTGGGACGATGTCCTCCTGCGCTTTCCGATCAACCCTGGCGAGACGATCTACGTGCCGGGCGGCGTCCTGCATAGCTTCGGGCCGGACACGGTCATCTTCGAGATCCAGCAGACCTCCGACCTCGCCCAGACCGCGATGCCGACCGACAACCTCGGCCGTCCCTTCACGGACGGAGAGCGGGCGGCCAACATCGACGCGCTCATGGATGAGCTCCGCGTCGGGCCGCTGCCGAAGCCGGTCCATGGTCTGACGCGCTACGAAGGGACCGTCCGGATCGTGGTCGGTTGTGCGGGTCCGCACTTCGCCCTGGAGCGCTGGAACCTCGCCGTCCCCTTCGCGGTCCCCGCCAGCCCCAACCGCTGCCTGACGCTGACGAACCTCGGCGACCCGGTCGCGATCTCGTGGGACGGTGGGGTAGAACTGCTGGACCGGGCCGAGTCGTGCGTGATTCCGGCCGCGATGCCGGGCTTCACGCTCGTGCCGGACGGCAAGGCGGTCGTCCTCGCCTGCTTCGTGCCGGACTTCCCACGAGACATCATCGAACCACTCGGGCAGGCGGGGTACGGGGACCAGGAAATCTCAATGCTCGGTGACGTGCCGCTGGGGTAGGAATGAGCCTACCGCGTGGCGGGCTCGTCCGCCGGATTGGTGCTCGGATCATAGGATGACCGGGGCGAGGTTGCCTCGCCGTCGATCGTGCCGGTCCGGTCCGAGAGCCGCTCGCTCTGCTCGCCGGGCGCTTTGTCGCCGAAACCCCAGGCGTCGTCCGGTCGGGGCGTGAAGGCCCCCAGCTGCATCAAGGCCGCCATCTGCTGATCCATCGGCTGGTCGCCGAGCAGCACCTCGGCCAGTTGTTGCGCCTGCTTGCTGTCGACCCGGTCGCCGGCGCCAAGCTGGAACTCGCCCTGGAGGGCGTTGTGGACCCGATTCTCCGCGACCCCGAACGCCGCGGCGATGGCCGGTGCGCCGAACGTCTGGTCGATTCCCTGCGTCTCGCCCGCCGCCGACCGGCCAGTCGCGCTCGCCTCAACACCCTGTCCCAGATCGTCTCGCATGGTCATGATGAGACCCTCCTGCCCGCGACAGATGCAGGCTTCATGCCCCGTGGTGACGTTCGACGTTCGACGACCGGTGAACTGGCGTCGAATCGGTCACCAGGAAGATTGACGGTCCCGGTCGACGGCAGGGCAGCAAGGAAGGACTTTGGGTCGTCAACGGCGAATCGAATCCGCGTTACCGGCGGACTGAACCCGAACAGGCGATGAATGCGAACCGGTTCGCTCAACTCGAAGATGACGTGGGTTCGGCCTTCGACTGGCAGCTCTGCCGTGTCCGCGTCGATCGCGATGTTCGTCCGGGCATTGGCCGACATCATGGGCTCCAGCCGCGACGCGACCCTGCTCGAGACCGGGATGCGGATATCAGCCAGCAGGCCCTGTCGGAGCCGGACTTCCGTCGGGGAGACGTGATGGCGGAGGAAGCCGAACGAGACACCGATCGCGGCGAGCCAGACCAGCCCGTAGAGTTCGACGGCCAGGACCAGGTACTTGAGGAGGGTCCACGGAATCAGCATGTGAAGAAGAAGCATCTCGGCCGGCGCGGAGAGCGCGAACAGCATGACCCAGCCGGTCAGGTTCTGGCTCCCGTTGTAGGGGTATCCCGTCGGCCGTCGTCGTCACACCTTCGTGACGATCCACTGGATCAGCGTCCCGAAGACCCGGACCTCGCTGGCGGCGAAGCCTGCGACGGGACCGGGCAGCAGGCCCATAAACGAGATGGCGGCGAGATCGACCCATGTGTCGCCGGTTCGCCGCTGCCACCGCGCTGTCCGGAGGAGGACGACAGCCCGTCCGACGACCAGCCCGGCCACCAGCGTCTCGACAATGACGATGAGGAGGGCGACCTGCCGTGCCTCACTGGCGCCCGAGGCCCAGAGTGCGACCTGGACGAGGATGAGGACCGGGGCGGTCCATTTCAGCCATTCGGGGTTCGGCGTCATCGCGCGATCCTTTCACCCCGGCAAGCGGAGCCGACTGGTAATCTACTGTATTACTTGTGAAATATATCACGAGATAAGAACGACCGCCATTGGCAGGCATCTGGCTTTGGCGTACCTTGACCGTTTCGTCTTCGATGCCCGCGGAGAGTTGGGATTCCAACTGTGATCGATCTGTTGCTGCTTGGAAACGGCGGGATGCAGCCGCTGCCGAACCGCTGGCTGTCCAGCCTGCTCATCCGGGTCGACGGGTCGCTGGTCCTGTTCGACTGCGGCGAGGGGACGCAGATTCCGTGGAAGACGTTCAAGTGGGGGTTCCGGCGGCTCGGGGCGATCTGCCTGTCGCACCACCACGCCGACCACGTCGCCGGTCTGCCGGGCATCCTCCACAGTGTCGCCAACGCCGGTCGGACGGAGCCGCTGCACATCTTCGGTCCGCCGGATACGACCCGGATCGTCAACGCCCTTCGCGTGATCGCGCCGGATCTGCCCTACGCGGTCGAGGTCCATGAGCTGGGCGAGGATGAGACCTTCGCGCTGCCCGGTGGGCTGATGGGTTTGGTCCGGTTCGGAGAGCACACGCTGCCGAGCCTGTCCTACCGGATCGACCTGCCGCGGGCGCGGCGGTTCGAGCCCCACCGGGCGATCGAGCTCGGCATCCCGCGGGAACTCTGGGGACCGCTCCAGCATGACGGTCGAGTGGAGTGGGATGGGGGATCGGCCACGTCCGAGGAGGTCCTCGGGCCGGAGCGGCGCGGCGTTTCCTTCGCCTACGTCACCGACACCCGCCCGGTTCCGCCATTGATCCCGCTGGTCGAGGACGTCGATCTGCTGGTCTGCGAGGCGACCTACTCCAACGACGAGAAGATCGAGAAGGCGCACCGCTGGGGCCACATGTCGTACCGGGAGTCGGCCGAGCTGGCCCGTGACGGCCACGTCCGGCAGCTCTGGCTGACGCACTTCGGGTCCGGCAACCCGGACCCGGAGGCGGAGCTGCGCAACGCGACCGACGTCTTCCCGAATACCACCGCCGGCTACTCAGGTCTGACGACATCGCTCCGGTTCGAGAGCTGACCCTCTTTACGCCACGGGGGCAGGGACGCTGGTGATGTGAGCGCCGACGCGCTGCAGGGTCGGGACGAGGTCCTCGTAGCCGCGGTCGAGGTGGTGGACACCGGTGACGATCGTGTCGCCCTCCGCGACCAGCCCGGCGAGGACGACGGCGGCGCCGGCCCGGATGTCGCGGGCGGAGACGGTCGCGCCCGTCAGGCGGGCCGGGCCGGTGAATTCGGCTCGGACGCCCATTGGGTCGACCGAGATCCGGGCTCCCATCGCCGTCAGGTCCTGGATGTAGCGGAGCCGGTCCTCGTAGACCCGCTCGTGCAGCCGGGAGATCCCGTTGCACTGGGTCAGCAGCACCGCCATGACAGCCTGCTGGTCGGTCGGGAACCCCGGGTAGGGGAGCGCCTGGATATCGAGTGGCCGGAGGTTGCCGTTGCCCCGGACGAATAGCGTCTCGTCGTCCACCAGCACGGTCGCGCCGGCCTCGCGGAGCTTGAACGTCACGGGCAGTAGGTCGGCCCCCTTGACCCCCTTGATCATCAGCTCGCCTTCGGTGATGACCGCCGCGATCGCGTACGTTCCGGCGACGAGGCGATCCGGCATGATCCGCTCATAGGCGCCGTGGAGCCGGTTGACGCCGTTGATCGTGATGATCGGCGTGCCGAGCCCGCTGATGTCGGCGCCCATCCGGTTGAGCATCGTCCCGAAGGCGATGATCTCCGGCTCGCAGGCGGCGTTGACGATCGTCGTGGTACCGCTGGCGAGCACGGCCGCCATGAGCAGGTTCTCCGTGCCGGTGTGGGTCGGGTAGTCGAGGAAGATCGACTTGCCCTCGAGCCGGTCGCAGGTGAGGAGCTTGCGGCCGTCGGGCTGCTGCGCGACTTCGGCGCCCATCGCGACGAAGCCGCGGATCGTGACGTCGATCGGGCGAGCGCCGATGTCGTCGCCACCGGCGATCACGGTCAGGACCTGGCCGTGGCGGGCGAGCAGCGGCCCCATCAGCAGGATCGACGCCCGCATCGCCTGGCCGAGGTAGCGGGAGATGTCGCCGGAGACGACCGAGCTGGCCTGGACGTGGACGCGCTTCCGGTTCCGCTCGAGCTCACCGAAGAAGTCCGGTCCGGTTGGGTCGGGCGAGACCGTCGCGCCGAGTTCCCGCAGGAGGCGGAGCATCGTCCGGGTGTCCTCGATCGCCGGCATGTTCTCGAAGACGCAGGGCTCGTCGGTCAGCAGCGCGGCGGTCAGGGCCGGCAGCCCGAGGTTCTTCGACCCGCCGATCCGGACCTCACCGGACAGTGGTTGGCCGCCCCTGATGCGGATGGCGTCGCCGCTGGACGTCTGACCGGCGATGACGGTCTGGTCGGCGTTGATGACGGCCGGACGGCTGGCAGGGTACAGCGTGGCCACGGGGCTCGTCTCGCTCATGATTGGCGTGCTCCTCGATACGGGTCCGCGAGTCCCCATGATGACCGCCCCGGACCACTCAGCGCAAGGAGCAGCGACGTCCAACGCACCACGGGCACCCACCGTGGCGGATGCCCGTGTTTCATTTTGGCGCCCACTGTTGGACCGAGGCTAACTGCTGCTTCCGGGTCGGCGCCGGCGGCCACCCAGCCGCACCCGCACCGCTGCCTGAGCCAGGGCCGCTTCGGCGGCGGCGGCATTTTCAGCAGTGCTGTTGCCGCGGTTGGCAAGCGTCTCCTGGGCGGCCCGGCGGGCCTCCTCGGCGGCGGCGACGTCGATCTCATCGGTCCGCTCGGCGGCGTCGGCCAGGATCAGGATCTTGCCGTCCCTGACCTCTAGGAAGCCGCCGAAGATGACCAGCGACTCCTCCTGGCCGCCCTTCTTGATCCGGAGCTCGCCGGGCGCGAGCGGCGTGACCAGCGGGGAATGGCGTGGAAGGATGCCCAACAATCCCTCGGTGCCGGCCGCGACCACCATATCGATGTCCGTCTCGTTGTAGATCCGGCGCTCGCCGGTGACGATCTCGACCGTCAACTTGGCCATGTCTTCTCCTATTCAGCCGCCTGACTCTGCTGTTCAGGGTCAGGCGGCTCGGTCGGTCGGGACCGGGTTAAGAGTCGCTCATCTTCTCGGCCTTGGCGACGACGGAGTCGATGTCGCCGGCGTACATGAACGCGCCTTCCGGGAGGTCGTCGTACTTGCCGGAGAGGATCTCGGCGAACGACCGGACGGTCTCCTCACGGCTGACGTAGACCCCGGCGTTGCCGGTGAAGACCTCGGCGGTGAAGAACGGCTGGGAGAAGAACCGCTCGATCCGGCGGGCCCGGGCGACGATCTGCTTGTCGTCGTCGCTGAGCTCCTCGACGCCGAGGATGGCGATGATGTCCTGCAGGTCGCGATAGCGCTGGAGGACGGCCTGGACGCCGCGGGCGACCCGGTAGTGCTCATCGCCCACGATCAGCGGGTCGAGGATCCGCGAGGTCGAACCGAGCGGATCGACGGCGGGGTAGATGCCGCGCTCGGCGATCGACCGCTCCAGCGACACGGTCGCGTCGAGGTGGGCGAACGTCGTGGCCGGGGCCGGGTCGGTGTAGTCGTCGGCGGGGACGTAGACGGCCTGGACCGAGGTGACCGATCCGGTCCGGGTCGAGGTGATCCGCTCCTGGAGCTGACCCATCTCGGTGGCGAGCGTCGGCTGGTAGCCGACGGCGCTCGGCATCCGGCCGAGGAGGGCCGAGACTTCAGAACCGGCCTGGACGAACCGGAAGATGTTGTCGATGAAGAGGAGGACGTCGCGGCCCTCGTCGCGGAAGTACTCGGCCATGGTCATGCCGGCGAGTCCGACGCGGAGGCGGGCGCCCGGCGGCTCGTTCATCTGGCCGAAGACCATGACGGTCTTGTCCAGCACGCCCGAGGTCGCCATCTCGGCGTAGAGCGCGGTGCCCTCGCGGGTGCGCTCGCCCACGCCGACGAAGACCGAGAAGCCACCGTGCTCGGCGGCGATGTTCCGGATCAGCTCGGTGATCATGACGGTCTTGCCAACGCCGGCACCGCCGAAGATACCGGTCTTGCCGCCCTTGGTGAACGGAGCGATCAGGTCGACGACCTTGATGCCGGTCTCGAAGATCTCCAGCGACGACGCCTGCTCCTCGAAGCTCGGGGAGGGGCGGTGGATCGGCCAGCGCTGCACGTCCTCGGGCGTCGGCTTGTTGTCGATCGGGTCGCCGGTGACGTTGAAGATCCGCCCGAGCGTCTCCGGTCCGACCGGGACCGCGATCGGCTGCCCGGTGTCCCGGACCTCCATCCCGCGGACGAGTCCGTCGGTCGTGCTCATGGCGACGGCGCGGACGGCATCGTTGCCGAGGTGGTTCTGGACCTCGAGGACGAGCGTCCCGCCGTTCGGCTGGGTCACCTCGAGGGCGTTGTAGATCTCCGGTAGGTGGTCAGTCTGGAACTCGACGTCGACCACGGTGCCGGTGATCTGGAGAACGGTTCCGATGGTCGTTGCGAGGACGGGTGTGCTGACTGATGCGGTGGTGGCCATGTCTGGCTCCTCTCGGCCTGGCGGCCGTCCACGGCGCGCCAGACGCTGATTTTGTGACGCGATGGACAGGTGGGATAGAGTCGCTAGCGACTCGCGGACGCGCCGGCCGATATCTCGGCGACCTCGTTGGTGATCGACGCCTGGCGAACCTTGTTGTAGGTCAGCGACAGGTCCTTGCCGAGGTCCCGGGCGTTGTCGGACGCGGCGCGCATGGCGACCATCCGGGCGGAGAACTCGGAGGCGATCGTATCGAGCACCGCCTGGAAGACGATCCCCTCGACGTAGCGCGGCAGCAGCTCGTTCAGGACGGTCTCCTGATCGGGCTCGAAGATGTAGCCCTGATAGCGGCCCGTCGACTCTGGCCGGACGACCGGCAGGAGCTGGATGACTTCCGGGACTTGGGACAGCGTGTTCTGGAACCGCGGGAAGACGAGGTGGACCGAGTCGACCCTGCCGGCCGTGAAGTCCTCGATCGCGACCTGGACCGCCGGCCGGATGGTGGCGATCGACGGCTGGTTGCCCAGGCCGATCACCTCGGCGACGATGTTGCGCCGGGTGCGATTCATGAAGTCGCGACCCTTCTTGCCGATCGTGATGAACTCGACCGGGTCGTTGCCGGCCTCCTCGCGGAGGAAGCGGCCGACCCGCCGGAGGATGTTGGAGTTGAGCGGTCCGGCCAGCCCCTTGTCGGGGGTGACGAGGATCACGGCCCGGTTCCGGATCGGGCGCTCGACGAGGAGCGGGTAGAACCGCGCGGCCTCGCTATTCGAGATGCCCGCGGCCAGGTCACCGAGCATGACCGTCAGCGCCTCGGAGTAGGGGCGACTGGCGAGGACCTGATTCTGCGCGCGCCGCATCCGCGATGCGGCGACCGTCTCCATCGCCCTGGTGATCTTGGCGATGTTGGCGACGCTGCGGATGCGGCGCCGGATATCTCGTGTCGAGGCCATCGCCCCTCCCGGAGTGCTGGTGCTTGAAACGACCGCGCGGCGCCCGCCAGGATCACTGAACGGCCGCGCGCCGGCAGACGAACTAATCGATCCGCGTGAAGGACGAGCCGGCCTTGAAGTCGTCGGCCGCCTTCTTGATGGCGGCGACGACGTCGTCCGTCAGGTCCCGCTTCTCACGGATGAGGGCGAGGACGTCTGACGCCGAGTTCCGCAGATAGTCGAGGAACTGGTCGCGGAAGGCGACAGCGTCGTCGGTCGCTATGTCGTTGAGGTAGCCATTGCCACCCATCCAGAGGACGGCGACCTGCTCCTCCATCGCGTACGGGCGGTACTGCGGCTGCTTCAGCAGCTCGGTCATCCGGGCGCCCTGCTCGAGCTGGCGCCGCGTGCCAGCGTCGAGGTCGCTCGTGCCGAACTGGGCGAAGGCCTGGAGGGACCGGTAGGCGGCGAGGTCCAGCCGCAGGCTACCGGCGACCTTGCGCATCGCCTGGACCTGGGCGGCGCTACCGACGCGGGACACCGAGATGCCCGGGTTGATGGCGGGCCGGATACCGGCGAAGAACAGGTCGGTCTCGAGGAAGATCTGGCCGTCGGTGATCGAGATCACGTTGGTCGGGATGTAGGTCGTGACGTCGCCGGCCTGCGTCTCGATGATCGGGAGCGAGGTCAGCGAGCCGCCGCCGTTCGCTTCGGACAGGCGGGCCGAGCGCTCCAGCAGGCGGCTGTGCAGGTAGAAGACATCGCCCGGATAGGCCTCGCGGCCCGGTGGGCGGCGGTTGAGCAGCGAGACCTCGCGGTAGGCGGCGGCGTGCTTGGAGAGGTCGTCATAGACGATCAGGGCGTCGCGCCCGTCCTCCATGAACTCCTCGCCCATGGCAGTACCGGCGTACGGGGCAATCCATTGCATACCGGCCGGCTCGGAGGCGGACGCCATCACAACGATGGTGTTCTTCATCGCGCCGTACTGCTCGAACGTCCGGACGACCTGCGCGACCTGGGCCCGCTTCTGGCCGATCGCGACGTAGATGCAGAGGACGCCGCTGTCGCGCTGGTTGATGATCGCGTCGATCGCCACGGCGGACTTTCCGACCTGGCGGTCGCCGATGATGAGCTCGCGCTGACCACGGCCGACCGGGATCATCGCATCGATCGAGGTGATACCGGTCTGGAGCGGGGTATCGACGTCGGCGCGTTCGATGACGCCGGGGGCGATCCGCTCGATCGGCCGGGTCTTCTCGCTCGGGATCGGACCCTTGCCGTCGATCGGCCGGCCAAGCGCGTCGACGACGCGACCGAGGAGGCCATCGCCGACCGGAACGGCCGCGATCGAGCCTGTCGTCCGGACCTCGTCGCCCTCCTCGATCTGGCGGTACTCACCGAGGACGATGACGCCGACGGAATCCTCGGCGAGGTTGAAGGCGAGGCCGATCGTGCCGTCCTTGGTGAACTCGACGAGCTCGTTGGCGGCGACCTGGCTGAGGCCGTAGACCTGGGCGATGCCGTCGCCGACGTCGACGACCGATCCGACGTTGGCGACCGTCATCTGCTGATCGAAGCCGGAGATCTCCCGCTTCAGGATGTCGCCGATCTCATTTGCCCGAATGACCATGGCTGTCTGGTCCTCTCAATCCGTCTGGATGGTGGGTGGGGGTTCGGGGGGGGGCTAGCCGCTGACGGCCGCGAGGCGAAGGCGCAGGGCCCGGAGCTTCGTCCGGACACTGCCGTCGTACAGGGAGTCGCCGACCCGGGCGACGATCCCGCCAATGATATCCGGGTCGACCAGCAGCCGAAGCTCGATCTGCTTGCCGGTCAGCTTGGCGAGCTGGGTCCGGATGGTGCGCTCGTCCTCCGGCGAGACCGGCTCGGCGGTGGTGACGTAGGCGACGGCCAGCCCCTGCTCGTCCAGCCAGGCCTCAGTGAAGTGCTGGTAGATGGAGGGGATCTCCCTGACACGCCGGTGGGCGATCAGGACCTGGACGAGGTTGATCGCGGCGGGGAAGGAGTCTCCGACGATGTCGTCCATCGTCCGGCGCTTCTCGCTGGCCGGGACGCCGGGATTGAGGAGGATGCTCTTCGCCTGCGGGTTCTCGAAGGCCAGTGCCAGCCGGCCGAGCGCCTCGTCCCAGGCCTCGAACGAGTTGGACTCTCTGGCCAGCGAGATGATCGCTTCGGCGTATCGTCTGGACGCGGTGCGTGCCATGAAGTGATCCTCGCGATGGGTCGGGCGGGCCCGGAGTCCACATCGTCCATCTAGCCGTCTGGCGCCTCACCGGTCGGGCGGGGCGTGAGCCCGTTATCCCGAACAGTCAGACGCCAGCCAGTCGCCTGGGTTTCCGAGAACCGGCGCCCGGTCGTGTCCTCGCCGGTCTAGTCGCTGGTCGCGGTTGGCTGGCCGGCCTCGGTCAGCGTCTCCTGGATCAACTGCGACTGGGCCGCCGGGTCGAGGTTGCGCCGAACGATCTTGCCGGCCGCCGTGACGGCGAGGTCGGCGAGTTCCTGGCGGAGCTGTTGCCGGGCCTGGTTCGTCTCCTGGCGGAGCGATTCCTGGGCGCGGGTCAGATAGTCGTCGGCCTGCTTGCCGGCCTCCTCACGCGCCCGCGCCAGCGTGGCCTCGCTGGCCTGCCGGGCGTTGGCGGCGATCTGCTGGGCTTCCTGCCGGGCCTCGGCGAGCAGTTGCTCGTTGCGGGCTTCGGTCTGGTTCAGCTCGGTCCGCATCTGCTCGACGGCCTGGATGCTGGTCCGGATCCGGTCGGTGCGAGCGTCGAGCCGCGTGACGATCGGCTTGAGCGCGTACCGCCAGAAGAGATAGACGAAGATGATGAACGTGATGATCTGAGCGATCAGGTTCCAGCCATTGATTCCGATCTCTGACATGACGCCTTACCTCCTTTCCATGATGTGCGTCGCGGGTCGTGTGGTCAGTCGGGCCAGGCGCCGGGGCCAATGTCAGACGGTCCCGGCGCGAGGGACCGGCGACGTCACAGGACGAAGAGGATCAGGATGCAGATGACCAGGGCGTAGATCGTGATGGCCTCGGCGAGACCGGCGCCGATGTACATCAGGGTCTGGACCTGCCCGGAGGCGTCCGGGTTGCGGCCGATGGCCTCGATGGCGCCCTTGAAGACGAGTCCGACACCAACGCCTGGACCGATCGCGCCGAGTCCGATGGCTAACCCACCGGCGATCAGTCGAAGTCCCTCGTTATCCATGTGACGCTTTCCTCTCATCTGCGGTCCGGCAGGCCGGCCGCGTTCACCGGGGCTCCTGTCGAGCCCACGGCACATCAGTCGATCGTTTCGCCGACCACGGGGATGGGCCGTGGTCGTTGCCTGTCCTCTCTGCCCATCGAGCGGGAAACGGCTGGGCGGCATCCCGCTCGATGGGCACAGAGGACAGGACAGGACAGGTCAGGTCAGGAGCTGATCAGGCGCGCCCCTCCTGAGCCAGTCCACCCGGCAGTGCCTCGGGGTACGGGGCGTACTCATTGTGGGCCGCGGCATCCTGCTCATCGTCATGGGTGCCGGCTGCCACCCGGACGTAGATGAGGGTGAGGAGCGCGAAGAGGATGGCCTGGATGAAGCCGAACAGCAGCTCCAGCATGAAGAAGACGATTGGCAGGGCGAACGGGATCACGAGGAACTTCAGGCCGGACGCAACGGTGTAGAGCAGCAGGAGGATGACCTCGCCGGCGAAGACGTTGCCGAAGAGTCGGGCGGTCAGCGACAGGATCTTCGCGAACTCGCTCAGGAGCTCGATCGGGAAGAGGAAGGCGGGCTCAGCCATGTGCTTCATGCGTTTCCCAAAGCCGCCGGCCAGGTAGGACCCGAGGATCTGGGCAGTGAACCAGGAGATCAGGGCCATCGCCAGGGTCTGGTTGAGATCAGCGTTCGGCGCCCGGAGGAAGGGAACGAGGACCCGCTGGGTCGCGGGAGATGGCGTATCCACCTGGGGGTCTCCGGCCTCTGCCTGGCTCACTGAGCCCTGCGCGCCAGTGGCGGCGATAGTCGTGTCGTCGAGTTGGGCCACCGTGTAGGAGGCCGGCTCATCGTTGGCTGACTGGGCCGTGGTCGCTCCGACCGGCTCATCGTGGTAGAAGCCGATCGAACCGACGACCGGAAGCAGGGCGGCGTAGTTGGCCGTAATGACGAAGATGAAGATGCTGCCGATCAGCGGGAATGTCAGCCGGCCGAGCTTGCGGCCCCCGGCGATCTCGGTCAGGTCAAGAAGATACTCGACAATCATCTCGCAGATGCCCTGGAACTTGCCGGGGACATCCTTTGGTTTTCGGTTCGCCGCGATGCCGATGAGCAGCAGCGCCGCCATGACGATCAGCGTCGAGAGGTAGGAGTTCGTGATGGGCCAGGGGCCGATCGAGAACAGCTTCTCGGCCGCGATCGAGATGTGGAAGTTGTCGAACATGGCCGGGCTGCTCCTGCCTGTGCTCGCCGTCAGCGCTGCGGCGGCGGATCATCGTCGTCGGGTCAGCGTGTGTTGTCGGTGGGCCCGGTCGGCCAATCCTCGTCGTCCGGGTCGATCTCGACCGGACGAGCCCGGCGACCAACAACCCTGGTCGCCCCCGTGGATTCGCGCCGTGATGACCGGATCAGGAAGGCAAACTCCGTTACGATGGCGATCAGCCCGAGCGCGATGCCGATGAGCGTCCAGAGCGGAGCGGAATCGAGTCGCCGGTCGAGCAGCACACCGCTGCCCACGAGCAGGCCAAGCACAGTGACGACCGAGCAGCCGAAACCTGTTGCGAGCGCGACGGAACGCAGGGTGGAGGACTGTTGCTCTCCGGACCCGTTGACCGCCATGCTCCCTGCTCTTTCGATTGAGAAAGTTATCACAATCTCCCGAAGGGCGACAACGATTGTCGCCGCGGATTGGGCACCTGCTCCGAACGTGCTGCCGTCTCGCCCCGTTCTGGGTTGGTCATGTCGCTGCCCAACGACCCCTGATGACATTCTTGCTCAGGCGGCGGCGAGTCGCAATGACCCCGGAGGTCATGATTCCGCCGCCAGCGGGTCTGTCACCACCACCCGTAGGGCACGTTCCGCCGTGGGCTGAGGCCGGGGTAGACGGGTTCGTCGACGAAGGACCGGACCCGCCTGAGCAGCGCGTCGAGCTCATTCGCGGCCAGCCATTCACTGAGCTCGAGGCGAACCTCTCCCTCATCGTCGAGCAGCTTCTGGAGACCGCAGAGCAGACCGGCATCGACCGGCTGGCCGATGAACTGCCAGAGGACGGTCCGGAGCTTGGGGACGTGGTTGAAGGTCAGACCGTGGTCGATCCCCCAGACCTTGCCGGTCTGGTCCAGCAGGCAGTGGCCGATCTTGCGGTCGGCGTTGTTGGCGATGTGGTCGAACAGGACGAGCCGCTCGATCTCGGTCGAGGGCTGCATCCAGTACTCGGTCGAGTCGGTCAGCTCGACGCTCGGCTCGATGTAGAGCTGGAGCGAACCGACGCCATGCGGCCCGTCGCGGACGACGGTCGGCGGGACGATGTCCCAACCCAACCGCTGGCTCAGGAGGAACGACGCCTGCTCACGGCGGTAGAGGGTGCCGGTCGGGAAGTCATGGAGCGGCGCCTCGCCGGCTTTCGGCTTGTAGATGCCGAGGTGCTCGCGGCCGGTCGCGGTCGTCAGCGCGACGCCGAAGGTGTAGTTCGACCCCCACGGGACGAGCTCGGCCGCGGTGATCTCGCTCTCGTGCAGGAGCGTCAAGGCCGCGTCCCGGTCTATGACGGGCCGGGTGGCCTCGGCTGTCCCGCCGTTTTCGCTGTCACTGAGCCGCAGGACGAGGTTGGGCACGGGCGCGTCCTTCTCGAGCGCCGGAACGGCGGGTCGGTCAGCAGGGTTCCTGAGCGCCACGACGGCGCTCCGAGCCATGAGGACCTCGTCGTCTCCCATCCCGCAAGTCTACCCGTTCGGCCCCTTCCTGACCGGGCAGCAACGTATGCGTTGCTCGCCGATCTGGGTAGAATGCCGGACGGGGTCCCGGCCGATCTCGTCGGACCGGAGTGGGGTGCCAGTGCGGTGCCCCCAGACAACTGGTTGCCGCTGAGCGTCAGCCGACTGAAGGGGTATTCGATGAAGATCGGACGGTATCGGGACGGTAGTGGCAGCGTGGCCTGGGGGATCGTCGAAGGCGACACCCTGTTCGCAGCGAGTGGCGACCCATTCGCCGGAACGCTGACCCGAGGGTCCGAGGTCGGGCCGATGGGCGACGCCCGCTTCGTCACGCCAGTCGACCCGGGCAAGATCGTCTGCGTCGGGCTGAACTACGCCGCACACGTCACCGAGTCGGACCCGACCCGGACCGTCCCGGACGAGCCCGTCATCTTCATGAAGCCCCAGTCTGCCCTGATCGCCAGCGGCGACGCGATTACGATCGCCAACCCGGGCAACCAGACCGACTACGAGGCCGAGCTGGTCATCGTGATCGGGAAGGTCGCGACCAGGGTCTCCGCCGCCGACGCCCGCTCGGCGATCTTCGGCTTCACGGTCGGCAACGACGTCTCCGACCGCATCCTGCAGAAGAAGGACGGCCAGTGGGTCCGGGCCAAGGGCTACGACACCTACTGCCCACTCGGCCCGGTGATCGAGACCGAGCTCGATCCGACCGCCGGCGACGGGCTCCGGGTCCAGTCGCGCCTCAACGGCGAGCCGCGCCAGTCCGGTGTGACGACGGACATGATCTTCGACGTCTACGACCTGGTCAGCCGGATCAGCCACGTCATGACCCTCAACCCCGGCGACATCATCCTGACCGGGACGCCGGAAGGCGTCGGTGCCCTGAAGTCGGGCGACGTGATCGAGTGCGAGGTCAGCGGGATCGGCATCCTCCGCAACACTGTCGCCTGACGGAACCTGTCGGCAGGGTTCAAGCGTAGCGGGGTGAGCGGTCGGCACGACGATGTGCCGGCCGTTTCTACTTATGGGCTTCCCCGACGACCGAAGCCATTCGCCGATCGTTCGATCTACGTATTTGTTGCTTCCGGATGAAACGCCTCGACCTGCGAACCGTCAGAGCAGTGAGTGCCGCATCGATCGGCGGCTCCGGCGGGTGGGATCACCCGAATTGGGGGAATCACATCATGGGAATGACGTTCACCAGACGGTCGCTGTCGGCGTCGGCGGCCGAAGTGGTCGGACTGGCGCTGCTGGGACCGCGTTTGACCGATGCTCACACCGGGTCCGATGCGTCACTGCGCGGGGATGGCAGTGCCCCGGTCGAAGCCGCCGTCTCGCAGTCCCGACTCGAAGTCACGGGCAACATCTTTGCCCTGTACCAGCAGATGCACAGCGATTCACGGGCTGAAGTCCCGCTCTACGCCGTGCAGTACTGGTACGACACCGCCTTCCTGCCGCTCGGACCAGAGGTCCTCGAATACACCGATGTCCGCTTCCTCGCCTGGACGTGGGAGGTGACGGGTCAGGCCTATCCGAGCGCAGCCGAGGTGTCCTACACCCAGGCCTTCGCCGATGGGTCCGTCGTCCAGGACAAGGTCCGGCTCGTTGAGGAGGACGGCCGGTGGCGCTGGTTCTTCGGCCGGTCGCTCGATTTCGTCGACGAGCAGATCGCGCTGTCGTCGGCCGAGGTGTTCCCCGACGAGATGGTTCCGGCGGATGGCTGGATCGCGGAGCTCGTCAACGCTGATCTGGAGGCCCTGGACCGGTTGCCGGAGGAGTACCCGGGCGACGAGGAGGCGACGCTGACGACGGGCTCCGGTGATGGCGGCGAGAACGGCCGGCGATACGTCGTTTCCCGCGAGTACTACGTTCTGGGAGCGGTGGACTACCAGCGGCTGCGCCCGAACCAGCAGGCCATCGACCTCCTGCAAGACCGCCTCGACCAGGCGGCTCAGGGACCGGCCTTCAAGGTGCTGGCTTGGGACCTGTCGAACGACGCAGAAGTCGTCTATGCGACCTATACGGCCTTCGCCAATGAGGCAGTCGGCAACGCCGTGTTCACGGTCGTCGCCAGTGACGAGACGAGGGCGCTCTGGACAGTCACGGCGCTTACCGCCGACGTGGTCGATGCACTGGGAGTGGCCCTGGCTGGTTGACCAGTGAACCTGAAGTCGAACAGGAACCGGCCGCCAGGTGAGGCCGACCGCGACTGTTTCCTTGCCCTGTGGCTACGAAGCAAGCAGGGAACGCAACCCGCTTGGGTCGGTGACCGGCAGTGAGCAGGTGTGGTCGTGGCAGACGTAGGCGGTCGGCCGCCCGCCTGCCGCGACCCGATCGGCCGTGAGCGGCAGCAGGGCGGTCAGGTCGTCGTCGGCCGGGTCGGCCCAGGCGCGGACGGCGAGCGGCTCGTAGTGCGAGGTCATCTCGTCGAACAGGGCGGCGACCCCCTGATCGGAGCGGTCACCGGCGAGGACGATCTCCCGCTCCGGCGAGAGGTAGCGGTTGGCGGCGCCGAGCATCCGGCCGAAACCGAGCGGCGCCTCGTGAAGCGGGGCCGACATTGCCCGGAGGATGCCGGCGGCCGTCTGGCGATAGTCGTTCCGGCCGGTGAGGTGGGCCAGCCGGAGCAGGGTGTCGGCGAGCAGGGCGTTGCCGGAGGGCGTCGCGCCGTCCTGGAGCTCCCGGGGCCGGATCAGGAGCTGGTCGTGGTCGCCGGCCGTGTCGTAGAAGATGCCGCTGTCCGGGTCGGCGAAGCGGATCAAAGCCGAGTCCGTCAGTGCGATGGCCTCCCGCAGCCAGTGCGGGTCGAACGTCGCCTCGTAGAGCGAGATCAATCCGAAGGCGACCGCGGCGTAGTCCTCGAGGAATCCCGTGCCTTTTGCGACGCCCGTCTTCCAGGAGCGATGCAGTTGGCCATCGACGACCATCCGGGTCGTGAGGAAGGTACCGCTACCACGCGCCGCGGTGAGGAGATCGCCGCGGCGCAACGTGCCAGCCGCGCGGGAGAGCGCGTGAAGCATGAGCCCGTTCCAGGAAGCGATGACCTTGTCGTCGCGGAATGGCGGGTTGCGAAGCTGCCGGACCGCAAGCAGGAGTCGCGTCGCCCGGTCGATCGTTGCCTGGAGTTCGGCCGGCGCGATGCCAAGCTCTAGCGCAACCGCTTCGAGCGATCGGCGGCGATTCAGGATCGACCGACCCTCGAAGTTCCCGGCGCCGGTGACGCCGTAGAGCGCGATGATCCGGGCAGCGTCATCCGGCCCGAGAATCGCGTGGATCTCCTCCGGCGTCCAGACGAAGAAGGTGCCCTCCTCGCCGTCGCTGTCGGCGTCCGTCGCCGAGTAGAACCCGCCGCCGGCGTCTGTCATCTCGCGCAGGACGTAGGTCGCGGTCTGGTCGGCGATCTGCCGGTAGCGCGGCTCGCCGTAGAGCAGCCAGCCGTCGAGGTAGGTCGAGAGCAGCTGGGCGTTGTCGTAGAGCATCTTCTCGAAGTGGGGGACGAGCCAGTCGGCGTCGACGCTGTAGCGGTGGAACCCGCCGCCGATCTGGTCGTACATCCCGCCGTCGGCCATCCGGGTCAGCGTCGTCCTGAGCGCCGCCTCGAGCGCCGGGTCCGGGTGCTGTTTCTGCCGCGCCATCGCGACGTCGAGGATCATCGGCTGCGGGAACTTCGGCGCCGGCCCCCAGCCGCCGCGCTCCAGGTCCGCCCGCTGCCCCAGCTGATCGATCGCCCGGACGAGGACGTCATCGTCGAGTTCGGCCGGGTCTGGCGTCGCCCGGCTTGCCTCAAGGAGGTACTCGCGGAGCTGACCAGCGTTGCTCAGCACGTCCTCGCGGCGGTTCCGGTAGGTGTCGGAGATCGCCGTCAGCACCCGGCGAAAGCCGGGCATCCCCTGCCGGTCGAGCGGGGGCCAGTACGTGCCGCCGAAGAATGGCGTCATGTCCGGCAGCAGGAACATGTTGAGCGGCCAGCCACCGCGCTGCCCCATCACCTGGACGGCGGTCATGTAGATCGAGTCGATGTCGGGCCGCTCCTCGCGGTCGACCTTGATGCAGACGAAGCGCTCGTTCATCAGGTCGGCGGTGACCGGGTCGGAGAACGACTCGTGCTCCATGACGTGGCACCAGTGACAGGATGAGTAGCCGATGCTGACGAGGATCGGCCTGTCCTCGTCCCGCGCCCGGCCGAGCGCTTCCGGTCCCCAGGGGTACCAGTCGACCGGGTTGTCCTTGTGCTGAAGGAGGTAGGGGCTGGTCTCATGGGCGAGTCGGTTGGTCACGCTGTCCCTCTTCCCGCCGGAGGGGGTGAGCCCCGTACCCGGCCGATTCGCCACGTTCCACTGAACGGGTACGTCGCACGCGGGCTGCCCCGGCGGTCCGGGATCGACGGATTTTGCAGCACCGGACTCGACTATCCTTGACCCATGAGCAACACGAGAGGGGGACGCGGCCCCCGTGACAACCAGCGCGGGCGTGGCCGCCGATACGACGCCGGGCCGGGGCCCGATACCCCGAAGGACGAACCGAAGACGGAGGAGCGCCGGCCGCGCTCGCCGAGCGACCGCCAGCGGATGGGCGCCCCCCGCCGGGGACCGAACGCACCTCGCCGGGGGGCGTTCTCCGATTCCGGCCCTGGTGAACGGCCCGCCGCGTCGACGTCCTGGGACCCGCTGGCCGAGTGGTACATCGGCTGGGTTGGAGAGGACGGCAGCAAGCACCACCGCCTGCTCGCCATCCCGGCGGTCATGGAGGCGCTCGACGTCCAGCCGGGCGAGTCGATCCTCGACATCGGCTGCGGTCACGGCGTGCTGTCTGGCTACGTCTCGAAGGCTGGCGGCCGCTACACCGGCGTCGACGCCAGCCCACGGCTGATCGACTACGCCCGGAACCACCACGCCCGCGATGGCCGCTTCTTCGTCGGCGACGCCGGCGACCTGGCGGCGCAGAAGGAGCTCCGGCCGGGCAGCTTCGACGGCGGAGTCTTCCTGCTCAGCATCCAGGACATGGAGCCAGTCGGCCCGGTGCTGGCCGGCGCCGCCCGGATGCTCAGGCCCGGCGGGCGGCTCGTCCTGCTGATGACCCACCCGGCCTTCCGGGTTCCACGGCAGAGCGGCTGGGGCTGGGACGAGAACCGGAAGCTCCAGTTCCGCCGGATCGACCGCTATCTGACGCCGCTGCCGGTGCCGCTGAAGTCCTACGGCGACGGGGGTGGCGTGTCCCGCAGCTATCACCGGCCGCTGCAGGAGTACGTCAACGGGCTCGGCGCGGTCGGGCTGGCGATCGACTACATGAACGAGATCCCGACCTGGAAGGTGGCCGACGCCGGGCCGAAGGCCAACGCAGTCAACACCGCGAACAGGGAAATCCCGCTGTTCGTCGCGCTCCGGGCGATCAAGATCCGGTGATCTCGCGGAACGCGCGATGCGACCCGGCTCTTGACACGCAATGGCGCAGGGCTACCGCCGCTGGTGTCATGAGGTGCCCATAGGGAGGGACCGTCGACCATGGCGAGTGAGCGGGACGCGGCCAACGACCATCTGATGTTCGATGTCGTCAGCACACTGACAACCAATGACAGGCGAGTCGCGCTGAGCGCGGTCGACGAGGCCGAGGCGACGGGCGACCCGGATCTGATCGCGGCGGTGTCGTCAGCACTCACCACCGAGACCGAGGCGATCGTCGCGGGCTGCGACCCGGCCAACATCCCGTTGATCCGGGCCGTCGAGGGTGCCGGCCGGGCGATCACCGCAGTCGCGGTTCAGGCGCTCCGGACCGGGGTCTACCCGCCGGCCGAGTCGCTGTCGCGCGCGTTCGACCTGTTCGGTTCGTATATCTCTGGCCCCGGTCGGTCGCAGATCCTCGCGCCGTAGACCGGTACCTGCGCTCATATCCCCGGTTTGCTGACGGGAACTTCTCCGGTGACGGGTGGCATGGTACACATGGCTGATCCGTGTTGGGTCCATTCCCATCGCCGCGTTATCGCATCCCGAGTGAGGGTTTCCCCAGATGATCGCTCCGCCGGCTACGACCCATTCGTTCCGTGGCCTGGCCACCCTCGGCGCGACCGGGCGGCTCCGCCTGGCCATCCAGAAGTCGGGCCGGCTCACCGACGCCACCCTCACGCTCCTGCGCAACATCGGGCTGGACTTCGAAAGCTACGGCCAGCGGCTCATCTCCCACTGCGAGAACTTCCCGCTCTCGATCCTCTACAGCCGGGACGATGACATCCCCGGCCTCGTCGGCCGCGGGACGGTCGATCTCGGCATCGTCGGCCGTAACCTCCTCTATGAGGAGGATCAGCCGGTCGAGGAGTTGCTGCCGCTGGGATTCGGCCAGTGCTCGCTCGTCGTCGCGGTGCTCCGGGAATCCGAGTACAACGACCCACGCGAGCTGATCGATCTCCGGATCGCGACGAGCTATCCGGTCTCGGTCCGGCGCTATTTCGCCGACCTCGGCGGGGAGCCGGAGATCGTCCGGCTCAAGGGCTCGGTCGAGGTCGCGCCCGCACTCGGGAGTGCCGATGCGATCGCCGACCTGAGCGCGACCGGCTCGTCGCTGATCCTCAACGACCTCCGGCCGATCGCGACGATCCTGAAGTCCGAGGCGGTCCTGATCGCCAACCCGGCGGCATTGGCGGACCGCGAGCGTCGGGAGCACATCGATCGGCTGCTCCTTCGCATTCGGGCCGTCCAGGCCGCCCGGCGATACAAGTACGTGATGATGAACGCCCCGACCGACGCGCTGCCGGCGATCCGGCGGGTGCTGCCGGGGCTCAAGGCGCCGACGATCATCCCACTGGACCACGAGGGCTTCGTCGCCGTTCACGCCGCTATCCGCGAGGACATCTTCTGGGAGTCGGTCGAGCGGCTCAAGGAAGCCGGCGCGACCGAGATCCTGGTCTCGTCGCTGGAGAAGCTTCTGCTCTAACATATGAAGCATCGTTCGACCCGCGGGAACCTGCCGTGAGCGTCGTGTCGATCTAACCGGCCGGATCGATCCGTAGCGGCCGGCAGCAACTCCCGAAGGGAAGATCCCATGGTCACCGCCGCGTCCGAGACGGCCACCGGTTTCGATCGCCTGATCCGCCCCGCGCTCCGGCACGCGGAGGCGTACATTCCGGCGACCATCGAGACCGGCGAGCACCATCCGGCGCGTGAGATCAAGCTGGATATGAACGAGTCGCCCTACGGCCCATCCCCGAAGGTGGCCGAGGCCCTCGCGACCTTCCACCTGACCAACCGGTACCCGAGCATCCTGCAGGACCGGCTCCGGGCCGCGATCGCTACGTTCACCGGCGTCGACGCCCGGCAGGTCGTCCCCGGCGCCGGGATGGACGACGTCCTGACGAACCTCTACACGACGTTCGTCGACCACGGCGACGAGGTCGTCATCGCCGACCCGACCTTCGGCGTCTATCGCCACGCGATCGGCGTCCGGGGTGGGGTCGTCGTCGATGTCCCGCTCGGTCCCCGGCCGGATTTCGGCTTCGATGTCGACGCTGTCCTCGCGTCGGTCAACGACCGGACCAAGCTCGTCATGGTCTGCAACCCGAACAACCCGACCGGCCACCTGATTCCGGACACGGACATCGAGCGGCTCGTCCGCCAGGCGCCGTGCCTGGTCGTGGTCGACGAGGCCTACGCCGAGTTCTCCGGCCAGTCGCAGATCGGCCTGATGGCGCGGTACGAGAACGTCTGCGTGCTCCGGACGCTGAGCAAGTGGGCTGGGCTGGCCGGTATGCGGGTTGGATACGGCATCTTCCCGGAGTGGATGCTGGGCGCGATCTGGTCGGCGGTGCCGGCCTTCTGCAACATCTCGACGGCGGCCGAGGCCGCCGCGATCGCCGCCCTCGACGACGCCGACTACCTCCGCGACCTCGTCCAGCGCATGATCGCCGACCGCGACGCGCTCGCTGACCGCCTCCGGACGATCCCGGGCGTGAGCCCGTTCCCGTCCGCGACCAATTTCCTCCTGTTCAGCCTGCCGGTCGAGGACGCCGGGCCGATCCACAAGGAGCTTGGCCGACTTGGCATCCACGTCCGCTTCTTCGGCAACCCCGCCCATCAGATGCGGGACTGCCTCCGGGTGAGCGTCGGGACCAGCGAGGAGAACATGCTCCTCGCCACCGAGCTCGAGCAGATTATCGGGGAGCGACGGGCATGAGCGGACTGATGCGTCACGAGGTCCACATCGAGCGGACAGCGAGTGTCGAGCGAGAGACCGGCGAGACGACGATCTCGCTGAGGGTCGATCTCGACGGCTCCGGCAAGGCCCAGGTCGAGTCCGGTGTCCCCTTCCTCGACCATATGCTGGACGCAGTCGCCCGCCACGGCCAACTCGACCTGCGGGTCAAGGCGACCGGGGATGCCGCGATGGACCCGCACCACACGGTCGAGGACGTCGGGATCACCCTCGGCACGGCGATCCGGCAGGCGCTCGGCGCCCGCGGCGGTATCGCCCGGTACGGCCACGCCTACGCTCCACTGGATGAGGCGCTGGCCCGAACGGTGGTCGATGTCTCCGGCCGGCCGTTCTTTCACTACGAAGCCACCATGCCCGAGCCGATGATCGGGGCCGGCTTCGCCAGCAGCCTCGTCGAGGAGTTCTGGCGCTCGCTCGCCGTCAATGCTGGTCTGACGGTCCATATCGATCTGATCCGGTCGCGCAACGCCCACCACGCGGCCGAGGCGATCTTCAAGTCGGCCGCGCTGGCGCTCCACCATGCGACGCGCATCACGCGCGACCCCGTCGCTGTCCCCTCCACCAAGGGGATGCTGGCCTAGGTCGACAGGCATCAACCGACCGTCGTTCCCACCCTGTCGTGACAAGGACGCCCTCATGATCGCCGTGATCGACTACGGAGCGGGCAACCTCCGCTCCATTCGCCGTGCCCTCGAAGCGGCCGGCGCCGATGTAACCGTCACCAGCGACCCCGACGAGATCGCCCGGGCCGGGGCCGTCGTCCTGCCGGGGGTCGGCGCCGCCGCCCACGCCATGAACCGGCTCGCTGAGCTCGAGCTGGTCGGCCCGATTCGCGACGCCGCCGGCAGCGGGAAGCCGTTCATGGGGATCTGCCTCGGGATGCAGCTGCTGTTCGACCACCAGGAGGAGGGGGACTCGCGGGGCTTGGGGCTGATTCCAGGCCGGGTCCGGTCGCTCGGATCGAACGTCAAGATCCCGCACATGGGCTGGAACCAGTCGCGAGTCGTCCGACCGGGACCGCTCGGTTTGGCAGGGGACGAGCGCTTCTACTACTTCGTCCACTCCTACGTCGTCGAACCCATCGACCCGGCCGTCGTCGCGGCCGAGGCGAGCTATGGGTCGACTTTCCCCAGCGTTGTCGTCCGGGACAACATCTGGGGGACGCAGTTCCACCCCGAGAAGAGCGGCACCGACGGTCTCGCGCTGATCGACCGCTTCGTCGCCCGGACCCGACCGTTGGCGATGGCTGACGAAACAGGAGAAGGGTCGGGCGCCCGATGATCATCTATCCAAGCATCGACATTCGCGACGGTCGCTGCGTCCGCCTGGTCGAGGGCGACTTCGCCCGTGAGACCATCTACGATGACGATCCGGTTCGCGTCGCGGCCCGCTGGGCTGACGCCGGGTCGGAGTGGATCCATGTTGTCGACCTCGACGGCTCGCTCCAGAAGCGGCCGGTCAGCATCGACATCATCGGGCGGATCCGGTCGGTCGTACCGGCTGGTGTCCGGCTCCAGATCGGCGGCGGCATTCGGTCGATGGCGCATCTCGATCAGGTCTTCGGGATCGGCGTCGACCGGGCGGTGCTGGGCTCCGTCGCGATCGACGACCCCGAGTTGGTTGCCACCGCGGTGGCCCGATGGGGTGACCGGATCGCTGTGGGGCTCGACGCCCGAGACGGTTTTCTCGCGGCCAACGGCTGGATCGACCAGACGCAGGTCGCGGCGTCCGACCTTGCCATTTGTCTCGGCGCAGTCGGCGTCCGGACGTTCATCTTCACCGACATCGCCCGGGACGGGACCCTCGCCGGTCCGAACCTCGATGCCCTGACGACGATGGCCGATGCGGTCGGCGGCGCGGGCGGAATCGCGGATCCATCCGGCGGCCTGATCGCGTCCGGCGGCGTCGCGGAGATCTCCGACGTCCCCGCCGTCGCCGCGACCGGTGCCAGCGGAATGATCATCGGGCGGGCGCTCTACGACGGGCGGGTCGACCTCGCCGAGGCGATCGCCTTGGCCCGCAGTGTGACGGCGGAAGGGGCAGCACGATGACCGAGACCACCGCTCAACCGGCCGCCGTGCCGGCCACGACCCTGACGCGGCGGGTGATTCCCTGCCTGGACGTGACCGACGGCCGCGTCGTCAAGGGCGTCAGGTTCATCAACCTCCGCGACGCTGGCGACCCAGTCGAGCTGGCGGCGCGGTACAACGCCGAGGGCGCCGACGAGCTGGTCTTCCTCGACATCACGGCGTCGAGCGACAGCCGATCAACCATGATCGACGTGGTCGCCCGGACCGCCGATCAAGTCTTCATCCCGCTGACGGTCGGCGGCGGCGTCCGGAGTGTGGCCGACATGCGGCAGATGCTCGGCGCGGGGGCGGACAAGATCTCCGTCAACACGGCCGCGCTGGCCGACCCGGACCTGATCGCCCGCGGCGCCGACGTGTTCGGTCGCCAGTGCATCGTCGTCGCGATCGACGCTAGGCACCGGGCGGACGGGTCGGGCTGGGACGTCTTCACCCACGGTGGGCGCCGGTCGGCCGGTCGTGACGTCGTCGAGTGGGCGGTCGAGGCGACTGGTCGTGGGGCCGGGGAGATCCTTCTCACGAGCATGGACCGCGACGGGACCGGCGAGGGCTACGACCTGCCCCTGCTGGAGGCCGTCGGGCACGCGGTCAACGTGCCGGTGATCGCTTCGGGCGGCGCGGGGACGCTGGACCACCTCGTCGAGGGGCTCCAGCCCGGCCGGGCCGACGCCGTCCTCGCCGCCAGCATCTTCCACTTCGGCCAGTTCCGGATCGGCGAGGCCAAGCGGCACCTCGCGGCCAGCGGCCTGCCGGTGCGGCCATGAGCGGCGCCGCACCGCCCGTTGCTCCGGAAACCGTGTTCATCCGGTTCGGCGCCGACGGGCTGATCCCGGCGGTCCTGCAGGATGCCGTCAGCCGACGGGTCCTGATGGTCGGCTTCATGAACGCCGAGGCGCTCGCCGCGACCCGCCGGACCGGGCTCGTCCACTTCTGGAGCCGGAGTCGCGGCGAGCTCTGGCAGAAGGGCGAGACGTCCGGCAATGTCTCTCGCGTCGTCGAGTCCCGGATCAACTGCGAGCAGAACAGCCTGTTGCTGTTGGTCGGGCAGGTCGGCGCCATCTGCCACGACGGCTACCCGACCTGCTTCTATCGTCGGGTCGATGTGCAGGGCAATCTGCACGTTGTCGAGCCGCGGATCTTCGATCCGGCCGATGTCTACGGCGGACCGAGGGCGCAGGGGCAACGGCCGCCATTGCGCGAGGTGGTTGATCGCTGGTACGGCGCCTACGCGTACCTTCGGGATCACGATCTGGCGGGCGATTCCGCGACATCGCGCCGGCTCCGGGCCGGTGAGGATCTGCGCAGGCGGGTGGCGGACGAGCTTGGCGAACTGGCCGGTGTCCTCGACGGCAGCCATCGGCACGGGGAATTAGCGGCTGACGTGGCACTGGAGGCTGGCCAGGTGCTGTACTGGATGACGCTCGTCGCGGTCGGAGCCGGTCTTACCGAGTGGGATCTCGATCTGACCTCGACGATCCAGGCGCCGGGCACGTCGTCGAAGGTAGGACTCGCCGGCGAGCGCCTGACCCTGCAGGCGCTCGGCTCTCTCTGGCCGACGGTCTCCATGCCGGAACTCGGGGCGCAGATCCAGACGACGGTCGCGACACTGGTTCGGGTCTGTGCTTTGACGTCGGTCGATCTCGGGCGTCTGATCGAGGATGACATCGCCAGCCTGACGACCCGGCCGTACCTCGCTGCGTACTTCGGCGAGTGATCCTGGCTTGGATGTGGCCCCGGTCGTAGGGACATGTCTCTCGCTTCGATGGCCTTGCTCGCTGCGCTGCCGCGCCGTCAGGCGCCATACCGCGCAGCGGTCCGTGTGTCCGGGCACGACGGGTTCCGATGGGACACGTTGACAGCGCTGCACGGTCTCGCCTGGCGGCGAAGGCCGCTGCCGCGACCGGGCTCGTAAACTTCGCCGCTACGGAACGGTCATCGCCTGTCATTCGCTCAACGACGGTCGATGAAGCCGATATGTCGTTGAGTCCGATTCTGCAGGGCCGGACGTTCGGGCGAAGTTGCTCAGCCGGCGACCGGGAGTGGGACGGACCAGAGCGTCTCATCGACGACGAAGACGATTCGGCTGTTGGGCGCGTCGATGGCGAAGTCGCTGGCGCTCGTGAGGGGTCCGTCGGTGTCGATGCCGGTGACTGGTAACTCGTAGACGATCGCCGTGTCCTCGCTGGGTGCGTAGCAGACCAGGCGGCCGGAACCGCTGCCGCTATCGAAGATCCAGAGGTTCGACCCACTGGCGTCCATCGCTCGCGGGAGGCTGATTGACGGCGTAACCGGCACTGATATCATGGCCGCCTGACCCCGGCGATCGAATGACACGAGGGTTCCAGTTCCGCCGAGGACGAAGAGGTCGTCGTTGACCGCGAGGTCGAGGGCACCGGACGACGATCCAAGCAGGGAGGGCGGCAAGCCCGGAGGACCACCTGTAGCGGAGCCGGCCATCGGAACAGCGACCAGGGTACCGCTGGAACCATCGATCGCTACGATCTGGTCGTCGTAGAGGGCGATTGCGGCCACCTGTCCGGCCGGAAGGCCGAGCTGGGCGTCGAACGGCTCGGCGGACCAGTTCCCCCGGCCGTCGCGGTCGAACAGCGTCACGCCGTCCGTCACGGCGATGCCGGAGCGAGTCGCTACCGCATCGAGGACGGGCCCCGTGATCTGACCGTCGATCGCCTGTCCGGCGCCGATCAGATACGTCAACTGGTTGCTTTCGACGTCGAGCTCGTAGAGCGAGTTGCCGACGAGAAAGACATCAGCGCCGGCATGGACGAGGTGCGGCGATCGGTCGGCCGGGATCGATTCGGCCGGTAGATGACCGAGCGAGACCGGCGCCGCGAGCCGGAGCCGGCCCAACAAGCGGTCTTCGATCGTGGTTAGCCGAACCCAGCGCTGGTCGAGATCCGGGCTGCCGCCATACCGTGTGGCGAGAGTGCGGAGTTGACCGCGCAATGTGCCGAGACCAGAGGCATCGTCGCTCGACTCGGCGCTGACGAGTTGACCGTCGATCCGCGTGAGGGCGCCAGTCAGGTCGTGCTCGACGGAGGCCGACCGGAGGTAGCCGATCCCGGTTCCGGCGGCGAGGAGGACGAGCAGAGCCAGCGAGACCGCCAGCCATCGTGGTGGCTCGATCCGGTGCCGGAAGGCGAGGCGGGGAATCCTGACCCGCCAGCTCTCGGGCAGGATGTTCTCGCCGTCATCGAAGCGGCGGACCCCGTTGGCTCCGGGCAGGCGCCGGTGCCGTGGCGCATCGACCGGCGGAACCGGCTGATGCATCAGCCGGGGTTTCCCCGTCCGGTCGAGGGCGTCGTCCGTCCGGCTGTCTGTCGGGCGTGACGGGGAACTGACCGGCTCGGGTTCGGCGATCTGACGGCCGGCGCGCTCTCGTGGGCGACTCCGCGCTCCCGCTCCATCGGGCGAGCGGCCCTCGACCTGGCCCACCGTGGCCACAACGGCGTGGCAGGTCGGCACGTTGCGGTCGCCGGCGACGTGATCGAGCCAGTCTACCCAGGCCTCCGCTGGGTTGGGGCCGGCCGGTCGGACAGGTCCCATGTCCAGCATCGTGATCGGGTGCTCGGCCGGGCCGACCGGAAGCGATGCCAGTGGCCGACCGGCCGGGTCGCTCGGCGGCCGGAGACGGTCCGCCAGAGCCGGCAGGGTCGAGATCGCCCGCCCGAGGCTGGTCGAGCACAGGACGAAGGTGTCCCGCTCGATGACGGCTGTCTGGAAGAGGTCCGGTTCGATCTGGTCGCGAACACCGAGGGGCTCGGCCTTCGACCGGTCCGAGCCAGCGTAATGCGGTTCCCATGTGTGTAGCGCCGGGATGGTATAGACCATCCGGTCCTGCGTGAAGACGATCTGACTTGGCGGGACATGGGCGAAGAAAAGGGACTGACCGTCCAGCGCCATCGCGCTGGCCCCGACGAAGACCCGCTCTCCACGTCGACGGCCGCGCTCGCCCCGGTTGGCCGCACGGACGCAGGCGTTCGCCGCCGCGAAGCCACGCGCCAGCGCCTCGCGAGCGGTCGAGTCGTACTGGGCCGCGAACCCCTGACGAAGCGCCTCGAGGGCCTGCTCGGCGACCTCCCAGCCGAACGCCGTCTTGTCGACCGGCTCGACCGTCGCGATCAGCCAGCGCCCATTCGTCGCTCCTGGCGCGCGACCCGTGCCGGGCGAGACGGGGGCCGCGAACACACACTGATCCGGGGCCGACGGTTCCCCGTGGTCGCGCCGGAAGCTCTGCAGGGAGGCGAAGGGTGGGGCGGACGCCACGGGCGATTCCTCGATGCTGGCCACACGCTGACGCCGGTCCGTGACCGCCCGAAGGACAACATTGCGAGACACCATTTCGGTAGTGTCCGTACACCGACATAGTATCCCGAAAAACTAACCGCGTCGACTGACAGTCAAGGCTGCGAAGGACATCCGATCTCCAGCCCACGGGGACGCCAATGAGTTGAAGCAGCGGCCCGTACGAACGTCCTCGCCGTGCGTCTGCCGGCCATACCCCGCCGCCGCAGTGATCCGTAACGTAGGGGCGTCGCTCGCGCCGCGCTGGCAATCCTGGCCGCCGCAGCGGCCTTCGCCGCCAGGCGAGACTGGCTCCGCGACCAGCGACTTCGTCTTGAACCTACCGCTTCGTGAACGACGCGACCGCTTCGCGGCATTGCGCCTGCGGCGCGGACAAGGCCAGCGAAGCGAGAGCCATGTCCTTTCGACGAGTGAGGCACAGTCGGGTACGAGTAGCGACGATCTATCTACCCGCGGACGATGGCCCGGCCAGGCCAGACGGCGGCCTCTTCCAGTTCCTCCTCG
>JAABUS010002776.1_pt1 | contig 31307 bp, 23 predicted proteins | sample 5560161 | NCBI WGS metagenome assembly JAABUS01 (sample SAMN10711885, study PRJNA513376) | rock metagenome | isolation source: Antarctica rocks | place: Antarctica: Victoria Land, Trio Nunatak nord | collected 2016-01-04
CCAAGATGTTCGACCGCGTCATCATGCAGCACTGCCAGGTCCCCGAGCTGACCGTCGGCGGCGTGATGAACGAAGGCCACGAGTCGTTGCGGCTCGGCCTGCCGGGGATGCCCGCGGCGGCCGAGGACATCATGGTCGCGCGCGACATCCGCCTGGCCGAGATCACCGGCGGTCGCCTGCACATCCAGCACATCTCCACCGCCCGATCCGTCGAGCTCGTCCGCGAGGGGAAGCGCCGGGGGATCCTCGTGACGGCCGAGGCGTGCCCCCATCACTTCACCCTGACCGACGACCGGCTCCGCACGTTCGATTCGAACTTCAAGATGAACCCCCCGTTGCGAACCTGGAGCGACGTCGAGGCCGTGATCGGCGGCCTCAAGGACGGGACGATCGAGGTGCTCGCCACCGACCACGCCCCACACTCGCCCGAGAAGAAGATGCGCGAACTCGACCTCGCCCCGTTCGGGATCGTGGGCCTGGAGACCCTGATCCCGATCACCGTACATGGCCTGATCGAGCCCGGCCACCTCTCGTGGCCCGAGGTGATCCGCAAGCTGACCATCAACCCCGCGCAGCTCCTGAGGATCCCCAAGGGGACCCTCCGCCCGGGCGCGGACGCCGACGTGACCCTGATCGATCCCGAGGCCCGCTGGACGATCGACCCCGAGAAGTTCCGCTCCAAGAGCCGCAACACCCCTTACGGCGGCTGGGACGTCCGCGGTCGCGCCCACACCGTGATCGTCGCTGGCGAGGTCCGCTACTCCCTCGGCGGGATCATCCACCAGCACCCGCACGAGTCCCCCCCTCCCTCCTGATCGCGACCACAGGAGGATTGCAAAGTCGTGAAGTCGTCCGGGTGGCGGGGGTCGTCATGACTCCGGCGGACCGGGCCACCGGCATCGAGACTCGCGTCGGTCCACAGGTGGGCCAGAGGTGGGCCCGAGGTGGGGGAAAACGGGGTCCGCGCGGACATTCCCGGTGAACAAGCCACCGCTGTTTAGCTAACCAGCAAATACTTGTTATTCATTTTATGCTTCCTATTTAGCCGATACAGACACACATTAGGAGACTCCTCGCCGATCTCCACCGCTCCACTGGACTTCCTCGTTCCCACGCTCCGCGTGGGAATGCCGTCTTCGACGCTCCGCGTCGTCCGGGCCCGAGGGCCTTCGGCAGCGGACGCAGAGCGTCCCGGACGGCATTCCCACGCGGAGCGTGGGAACGAGGGGAACGGGTGACACGGCCAGAAGATACGGCAATTCGCAGTGGAGATCGGCGAGAAGTCTCCACATTAGAGGGCCTGCACGTTGTGATCGAGGTCATCCCCTCGACCCATTTCCCCTGACCCTCCCAGAACTCAATCCGGTGGGCTTCCGCGATCAGAAATGGTGGGGATGACCTCAGACCGGGGCATCCTCTCCTGTAAGAGAGTGTGAGCCGATGCGGACGGCGGCGACGGGCCTCGCGGCCCGGGCGGGGGAGGGCAGGGCGAATGGGCGCGCGAGCAGAGGTGCTCCCCTGGGAGCGTCAGCCTCGGGAGGGGGAGCAGGCCTACGCGGCCTTCCTGGCGTACCGCGACCTCGGGCCAAGGCGTACCCACGAGGCGACGCGGAAATGCCTGGGCAAGCGCCCGGGCGACCTCAAGCCGATCGAGCGGTGGTCGGCCCGGCGCGACTGGCGGGGGCGGGCCGGCGCCTGGGACGACCACCTGCAATCGGAGCGGGACCAGGTCGCCGCGGCGGAGGCGGCGAAGTGGGAACGGCGCCGCTTGCAGGCGCTGGAGGAGGGCTGGCAGACCTGCCGGGCGCTGCGGGCCAGGCTGGCGCAGATGCTCGCAATCCCCCCGGAACCAGAGGCGCCGGACGTCGCCCCGCCCGAACCGGCGAAGGAGGCGCCGGAGGCCGCCATCCCCGACGCCGCCGCGACGCCCGAGGCGGCCAGGGAGGCGGCCGGACGCGGCCCGGCGCGGTGCAACGACCTGGCGGCGGCGCGGCTGGCGAAACTGATCGTCGAACTGGAGTGGGCGATCCTCGCCGAGGCGTTGCCGCCCCCCGGCGCGATCGATCCGCTGACGGCGACGCCCGAGGAGATCAAGGCCTACCTGGTGCTCCATCCCCGCCTGGGCCGCCTGCCGCCGCGTTGAACCGGCTCACCTCATCTCGCGGGGTGGCCCGACCTCACATCCGGACCGCGGGCCGCGTGGGCTCGCCTGGGCCTGTCCTTCCGTCACGATCGATGGGCGCGGGCACGTCGGGTCGAGGGTCGCAGGATGGACCCGGTGACGTTACGATGTCGGGGACCTTCTCGCCCCGGTCGGCATCGCGGAAGGGCCGGATTTGTCGTCGGTCTTACGGCTGTCGGAATTGTCACGGGTGAATATCACCACGAAATCGTTAGGATTTCGTCCATCGCGAAACGACTTACGTCGAGTCGAAGTTGTAACGTCTCGTGTAGAGATCAGACTTTGCAACCTGGCCGGACCCTATGTGGAGCATGGCCATGTGCTGATTCAAGCATCACCGCCCCGGTCACGGCGACGTGTCGCTCCGGCCCCCTTCCGCCGTCGCATCTCCGCCAGCCCCAGCACGCCGACGCCGATCGCCCCCAGGGCCAGCGTCGACGGCTCGGGGACGGGGAAGTCCGAGGCGTCCACGACCGGGCTGACGGTGGACAGGAAGGATTGGTCGAATCGGCCCTCCCGGGAGAAATCCAGCGTCCCGCCGGGGAACCGTAGGAGCTCCGCCGGGGTCGGCAGGGCGGTCGAGGAGAGGGCCGTGCCGGTCGGGTCGGTGTAGGTCAGGGTGATCCCGGTGGAGCCCGTATAGAAGGTGAGCTCGAAGAGGTCCGTCGCACCGTTCACGACGCGGGCGGAGCCGTTGCTGAAGAACCCACTCGGGGGACTGCCGTTCGCCACGAACCCGCCGCCGGTGGTCACGCGGAACGACCAGGGCCGCCCCACGTCGTAGCGCTGCTGCGTCGGAGTTCCCGGGGGCAGCCCGTCCGTCGTCGCACGGTCCGGGTCGTACGCGAACGTCAAGTAGACCGCCTCGCCCGGGGTGAATTGATAGCCTCTCGGATCCGACCCATTGAACATGATCGCGCCCTGCGCATATCCCGTGATGAGGACGGCGTGTGAGGCCGATGAGGCGGACAGGAGCACGACCAAGGCGAGGGCGAGAGGGCGCATGGGTGTTCCTCGGACGGCTTGGGGTGGGCCCGTGGTGCTTGGATGCATCATTACAACACGAATCGATCGCCGCTAGCAATGGGTGCCGTCGGCATGTCCCACATCCAGGCTTTGTCATTAGTCAAAACGCGATTGCATGCATAATAAATCCAAACAAAGCAAGTGGTTACGGCGTATCTGTCCGAGGAGGTTCGGACCTACTAAAACCGCATCCGCGTGGCCGTAACCTGAGTGAGCACAAGACCTTCCTCTTCGGGCGATGTCATGCACTCACTCGCGTTTTGACTAATGACAAACATCCAGGCCCGCGACACCCAGCTCCCCGTCGCGCCCGACCCGCCAGAGCTGAGATAGCGCATCGCGTGGTCTATAAATGGCCAGGGCGCAACGCCGGGCGCCACTTTAGCTTGTCCACCCGTGATCCCGCCGCAAAGGCCAGGACCGGTGGACAAGCCACCAATACCGAACGGGCGATTCCGCGACTTTGCAATCTTCCTGGTCGCGATCTCCCCAGGCTTGTCGAACCTCGGCGAATGGCGCACACTGAATAAGGACCACAAGGCTCCCGCCCGCCCCCGCCGAGGCCGCGATGCGCACACTCATCGACGGCTACAACCTGATGTTCGCCGACGGCTTGCCCGCAAGGCGCCCCGGCACTGACGTCTTTCGAAAGGCGCGGCAGCGGTTCCTCGACAAGCTGGCCAGGGGCCTCGGCCCGTTCGAGGCGAGCCAGACGACGGTCGTCTTCGACGCCACGGATCACCCCGCCAACCTGCCAGCCGTGACCATGTACAAGGGGATGACGATCGTCTTCGCGGTCGACGACGCCGACGCCGACGCGCGGATCGAACAGCTCATCGCCGAGCACTCCGCCCCCAAGATGCTCCGCGTCGTCTCGACCGACCGCCGCATCCGCACGGCCACGGCCAGGCGCAAGGCCCGGGCGATGACCGCCGACGAGTTCCTGGTCTCCCTCGAAGATCGCAGGCCGCGGAAGCCGATCCCTTCCCCTCCCCTGGCCGCAGGCGGGCCTCGCGATCGCTCGCCCTCCCCCCAGGAGTCGGCGTACTGGCTGGAGGCGTTCGGTGGGCTCGACCACGAGCCCGAAGTGCGCGAACTGTCACGCCCGGACTCCTTCGGTCCCACCGACGCCGAGATCGCCGCAATCGAACGCGAGGTGGACAAGGAGGCCTGGTGAGACGGGTCGGATCATGAGGCGTCTGGCCGACGATCTGTACGTGTTCAGTGTCCCGCCTCCCTACCTCGTCAACGTCTATCTCATGGGAGGCGTGCTCGTCGACTCCGGCACACGCCACGCCGCCGGGCGGATCCTCCGCCAGGTCCGAGGACGTTCCCTCTCGGCCCTGACGCTCACGCACGCCCACCCCGACCACCAGGGCTCCTGCCACGCGGTCTGCGAGGCGCTCGGGATTCCCCTCTGGTGCGGTGCCGCCGATGCGGAGGCGGTCGAAAACCCCGACCTGATCCTCCGGCGGCTACCAGCCCACTGGCTCAACCGGACGATCGGCCCTCGAATGCTCGGGCCGGCCCACCCGGTCGCGCGGCGACTCCGCGAGGGGGATGAGGTCGGCGGATTCACCGTCCTGGAGACGCCCGGACACTGCGCAGGCCACGTCTCCTACTGGCGCGAGAGAGACCGCGTGCTCGTCCTCGGCGACGTCCTCGCCAACTTCAGTCCACCGGCCGGGCTCCGGGGCCTCGGCGAGCCCCCACGTTTCTTCTCGCCCGATCCGGCCGAGAATCGCCGCTCGGCCCGCAGGGTGGCCGCCCTCGAGCCGGAGCTCGTCTGCTTCGGCCACGGGCCTCCCCTGGCGGACCCGCGGCGCCTCGTCGAATTTGTCGGCCACCTTGTCGTCGATTGACGAGGAGACCTCGCGCCGTTCGCCCGCGGAGGGCCGCGAGGGGCTGGAACGGCCTGTAACGCGTATGGTACAAACGCCTCGCGAAAGTCCCAGGCGCTCGAAGGCGAGGGCGTCGCGTCCGTAACGGGGTCGGCACGAGATGAAAGTCCACGAATATCAGGCGAAAGAACTCCTCAAGGCAGCCGGGGTCGCGGTCCCCGCCGGGATCGTCATCGCGAGCCCGGAGGAGGCCGAGGCGGCCTACGAGAGCCTGGGCGGCGGCCTGGTCGTGGTCAAGGCGCAGGTCCACGCGGGGGGACGGGGCAAGGGGGTGGCCATCGGCCCCGAGGTCGACCGTCACGAGGCGCTCGAGATCGCGAGTGGCCGCAAGCCTCGCCCCGAGGGGATGGCCAAGGGCGTGCAGCTCGTCCGCTCGGCCGAAGAGGCCGTGGCCGCTGCCAGGGGCATGCTCGGCAAGACGCTCGTGACCTATCAGACGGGATCGGAAGGTCAGGCCATCTCCAAGGTCCTCGTGACCGTCGGGCACGACATCGCCCGCGAGCTCTACCTGGGCCTCGCCGTCGACCGCGACCTCCAGTGCCCGGTCCTGATGGCGACGACCGAGGGGGGCGTCGAGATCGAGAAGGTGGCGCACGAGACCCCCGAGAAGATCCACCGCGAGCCGATCGACGTCGGCATCGGCCTGGCCGACTTCCAGGCGCGCAAGGTCTGTCAGGCCCTCGACCTGAAGGGCGAGACCGCGAAGAAGGGGGTGGTCTTCCTCAAGGCCTTCGTCCGCCTCTTCCTCGACACGGACGCCTCGCTGGCCGAGATCAACCCGCTGATCGTGACCGAGGCGGGGGACGTCCTGGCGCTCGACTGCAAGTTCAATTTCGACGACAACGCGATGTTCCGCCACCCCCAGCTCGCGAGCCTGCTCGACGTCGCGGAGGAAGACCCCAACGAGCTCCGGGCGGGCAAGAGCGGGCTGAGCTACGTCAGCCTCGACGGCAATATCGCCTGCCTGGTCAATGGTGCCGGCCTGGCGATGAGCACCATGGACTTGATCAAGTATCACGGCGGCGAGCCGGCCAACTTCCTCGACGTCGGCGGCGGGGCGAGCAAGGACCAGGTGCTCGAAGGGTTCCGCATCCTGCTCGGCTCGCCCAACGTGAAGGCGGTCCTGGTCAACATCTTTGGCGGGATCATGAAGTGCGACGTCATTGCCTCGGCCCTCCTGGCGGCCTATGACGAGCTCGACTTCAACGTCCCGCTGGTCGTCCGCCTCGAGGGGACCAACGTCGAGGCGGGCAAGAAGCTGCTGGAAGAGAGTGGTCGCAAGATCATCACCGCCTCGGGCCTCACCGACGCCGCGCAGAAGGTCGTCGCCGCCGCCGGGCATGGGAGTATCGCGAGATGAGCATCCTGGTCGACGGTTCGACGCGGCTGATCTGTCAGGGGATCACCGGCAAGGCGGGTGCCTTCCACGCGGAGCAGTGCCGCGACTACGGGACGAAGCTGGTCGGCGGCGTGACGCCTGGTCGGGGAGGAGCGACCGCCCTGGGCGTCTCCGTATACGACACCTGCCTCGAGGCCGTCCGCGCCACGGGTGCCAACGCGACGATGATCTTCGTGCCCCCCGCGGGCGCCGCAGACGCCATCCTCGAAGCGGCGGACGCCGGGATCGCCCTCATCGTGGCGATCACCGAGGGGATCCCCGTGCTCGACATGGCCCGCGCGGTCGCCTTCCTCAAGACGCACCACCCGCTCGTCCGCCTGATCGGCCCGAACTGCCCCGGCGTCATCACCCCGGGCTCGTGCAAGATCGGGATCATGCCCGGCTACATCCACAAGGCCGGCCGCGTCGGGGTCGTCTCCCGGTCGGGGACCCTGACCTATGAAGGCGTCTGGCAGCTGACGAACCTCGGGATCGGCCAGAGCACCTGCGTCGGCATCGGCGGCGACCCGATCAACGGGACTGACTTCGTCGACGCGCTCCGCCTCTTCGAGGCCGACCCGGACACCGACGCCGTGCTGATGATGGGCGAGATCGGCGGCAACGCCGAGGAACAGGCCGCGGCCTTGAAGTCGTCCGGGGGCTTCACCAAGCCGATGGCCGCGTTCATCGCCGGCCAGACCGCGCCCACCGGCAAGCGCATGGGACACGCCGGCGCCATCATCTCGGGCGGCTCGGGCAAGGCCTCCGACAAGATCGCCGCGCTTCAGGACGCCGGCATTCGCGTCGCCCAGAGCCCCGCCGACATGGGGGCCGCCCTCAAGGCCGCCCTGGGCGGTTGAGATGTCCGAGCATGACCATTCCAATCCGTGGACGACGCTGAGCAGCCGACAGGTCTACGACAACGCCTGGATCGGCGTCCGCGAAGATCGGGTCCTGCAACCGGACGGCATGCCGGGAATCTACGGGGTCGTCCACTTCAAGAGCCCGGCCATCGGCGTCCTGCCCGTGGATGACCACGGCCGGGTCTGGCTCGTCGGGCAATTCCGCTACCCCCTGGAGCGTTATTCCTGGGAGATTCCCGAAGGCGGAGGGCACGCGGGCGAGTCGGCCGAGGAAAGCGCCAGGCGCGAGCTGCGCGAGGAGACCGGCCTGGTCGCCAACCGGCTCGAACTGATCGCGACCTCTCACCTGTCGAACTCGGTGAGCGACGAGGTGGCCTACGTCTATCGCGCGACCTGCCTGGAGTCGGGCGAGAGCGCCCCTGAGGGGACGGAACGGATTCAGGTGCGGCGGGTGGAATGGGTCGAGGCGTGGGACATGCTGAAGAGGGGAGAGATCACCGACTCGATGAGCGTGATCGCGCTCTTGCACGAGGCGATCCGGCGGCTGGGGGGGGATTCGAGCCGGTAAGTGACCGGACCCGCCTTCGTCATCGCAGGGTGACGGACTCCGTCCCCAGGATCGCCGCGGAGGGGAAGAGTTTGCCCGGGCATGCGGTGGGGCCATTCGCCAGGTGGGCGTGGGTCTCGATACGCTCGGTGGAGATCGTATAGCGGTCGCCCAGGTAGGCCACGAGGGCGCGGGCGGCGGCGACCTGTCGAGGCGTCGGCGGGGAGTCGTCGAGGTCGCCGACCAGGCAGACGCCGATCCCGTATTCGTTGACGTCGGGGTTCTTCCCGTTGCGGCAGTGGACGCCATTTTTCTGGTTCGACCAACGCTGGGCGACCTCGATCTTGCCGTCGGGGCTGTCGGTCCCGTTGCCGATGACGAAGTGATAACCGCACCCCTCCCAGCCGAGCACCTTGCGGTGCTCGCGGTCGATCTGATCGTAGCCCCCGGTCGCGCTGGCGCTATGGTGCAGGACGACGTAGCGCCAGGGACGATCGGCCTTGGGAGGCAGGAAGAGGTCGTCGGGATCGCTCACGAACGGCCGCAGCTCGTCGCGGAGGCTGGCCCTGCGGAGCCGGAGGGGGGCGATCCGTTTGCCCTTACGCAGCGAGGTCTTGGGTGCGTTCAACGCGGGCCCCCGCGACGGGGTGGCCCTCGGCGTATTCTCCGGGACGAGATCCAGGTCCGAATCCTCCAGGGATTGGGGCGCGGGGGGCGAGACGGTCTGGGGCGCCGCGGGCGGGAAAGAGTCGGAAAAGCCCGCACCCGGCTCGATCAGAGCGGGCCCCGCGGAGGCTGGGATTTCCCCCTGCATCCGAGGGGCGACCGGGGAATCGCAAGGCGTCCCGGGGGCGCAGGGGGCGGCAACCGGGGCCGGGGTCACATACATGGGGCGCAGCGACGAGCGACGATGTTTTCCACAACCCACGCCGAGGACCACGACCGCCGTCAAGACCAGGAAGGCGAGTCTGCGCACCGCGCGTGGACCGGGCGCGGCCAGCATATGCAGGGTCATGAAAACTCTCCGTCATGAGGGTTCGGGAATGGCGACCGTCGACGCGATGGGGCCAGTCACATGGGATTGCAAGAGGGATGCCGGACCGTCGTCTCACCTCTCTCGACGGCGATCCCGATTTCCTGACCTTCGCCTCAAGTCTACACGCCGTCTGGACGAATGACGGAATCGAGCCGGGAATTTCGAAAAGATTTTATCAAGCCGAGTTCGTCGACGGCCGGACGGCGATTTGTAGAAGAGGGAACGAGCCGGCGACCGATCGTGACGACCACCCTGTCGGCCGGCTGGCCTGGCGAGTTGAGCCCATCTTTGGTAGGTTCGCCATCCGGGTCGCGCCGGCCTGGCCTCTCGATCGGGTGGGATCCCGGTCGGGGACGACCGACTGCCGAGAACATGGAGGATGATCGCCCATGCGATGCAATGGATGGAATGTGACTTCGCTCTTGTTCGTCGGGTGGGCGGCGTGTCTCACGGTGGCATACGCGCAAACCGACGGTCTCAAGGCGGCTCCGCCTCAGAGGGAGGTCACCCCCGACGCGAAGGCCGCCCCGGCCGCGCCCGGCGTCGCCCCCGACCCGCAACGGATGGAACAGCTCCTGATCCTCTGGGAGAAACAGAGCGCCCGGCTCAAGAGCCTCGACGTCAAGTTCAAGCGGGTCGACCATTCGCCGGCATGGGGAGACAATGAGCTCTACGAGGGGAGGGCCATGCTGCAGACCCCGAACCTCGCCTGGCTCGACTTCAAGAAGGTGGGCGTCGACAAGCAGAACAAGCCGGCCCTGATACCCCACGACCGGATCGTCTGCACGGGGAAAGAGGTCTGGCAGTACCATAGCCCGACCCACCAGATCATCATCTTCCCGCTCGAGCGACAGCAGCAGCAACGGGCACTCGAGGAAGGTCCCCTGCCGTTCCTGTTCAACATGAAGGCGGACGAGGCGAAGAAGCGCTACCGGATGAACCTGCTCGCGGAGAACGAGAAGACCTATGCGGTGTCGGTCTTCCCGCTGCTGGATATCGACAAGGAGAGCTTCAGCAGGGCCGTCATCCAGCTCGACAGGAAATACCTGCTGCCGACGAATATCGTCCTGATCCTGCCCGACGGCAAGAGCAAGCAAGATTATAAGTTCTCGGACGTCAAGCCGAACGCGGTCATCGACGCCCGCAACTTCGTCTGCAAGCCGCTGGACCCGCCCTGGAAGGTCGTGCGCAACCCCGGCGGCGAGGGCCAGGCTCCGCGTCGGCCGGCCGTGGAGAACGCGGCCCGCGAGCCGGTCGCGCCCGCCGTCCGCCCCGGCCGTGCGGGACGTCGTCGCTGATACGCATCCCAGGAAGTTCATGCACGGCGTTGCTCTCCACCCGGAACCATCGGATCGGCTCCGTGTGGCCGGGGCAAAGCCCGCAGGGCGTGCCCCGGTGCGTCGGTCGTCCCCGGGCACGCTCGCTCCGCTCACTTTGCCCCGGCCACCCCACGAGCGGACCAGGGCAGCAACTTCCCGGGATGCGTATGAGACGACCTCGGCGCCCACCGGTCGTAGGCTGGGTCTGGACCCAGCTCCAGCACGAGCCGAATCATGGGGATTGGAGCTGGGTCCAGACCCAGCCTACGGCACTCCTCTTCGAGGGCATCTCCGCGCATCCTCCTCGTTGGGAGAGTCTTCCGTCATCCGTGCGTGTCGGCGGGTCGAGCGTGACGGCCTCGCGGGTCGCCGGAATTTGACGGTTTTTTCTCCGAGGCTTATAATCAGCGGTGTGGGCGGCGTCCGGGATTTCCCCGGCGCCGCCCCGGACCCATCCTGCGGTCGACGCCCGACGACTGCGAGAGGAGGAGGCATCGGTTGTTTCCTCGGAGGGAGCCCGACCGTGACTATTCGCCGACGCCTGGCACTCCTCGTCTTCTGGGTCGGGATGGTCCCGACATCCCTCGACGTGATCACTTCGAGGGCCGTCCGGGCCCAGGAAACCCCGAACCCGGCTCCGGTCGTCCCCGGGCGATTCTTCTCGATCACCGAGCCGATCACGAAAGAGACGATCGAGCGGGTCGAGGATGGGGCGAAGCAGCTCATCCGGAGCAACGCCACGCCCGAATCCCGACCGGTCCTGGTCTTCGAGATCCGTCCCGGCCAGACCGCGCCGGGAAGCAGTGAGTTCTACCTGGCCTACGGGCTCGAGAACCTGATCTCGACCAAGCTGGCCGGCGCCCGCCGGACCGTCGCGTACGTCCCCGAGCCCCTGTCGGGTTTCGCGGTGCTGGTCGCCCTCGCCTGCGACGAGATCGTGATGGGTGAAGGGGCCTCGCTCGGGCCGATCACCCCGTCGGACCTGGCCGTCGAGCCCGATCACCGCGAGGTGGTGCGCTTCCTGGCCAACCGCAAGGGGCGTGATCCCCTCCTCCTGCTCGGCATGCTCGACCCCAACGCCGACCTGCGACGGATCCGGACCGCCGACAACCAGGTCCACTACGTCCTGGCCGGCGATGTCGCCGAGTTCACGAAGACGCATCAGGTCAACCAGGACCAGCCCGCCTGGGAAGGGGGCCTCCGCGGGGTCCTGACCGCCAGGAGGGCCCGCGACGAGGGGATCGCCTCGCTGATCGCCGACTCGCCCGCCGACGTGGCCCGCGCCTATAACCTGGCCGGACAGTCCGCGACCGACGACCCGACGTTGGGCAAGGTCATCAAGCCGGTCTGGATCCGGATCGATGGCCCGCTCGACGCGGTGAAGGAGTCGTACCTGAGGCGCCGGGTCGAGCAGGCGCGCGGCGAGGGGGTGAACCTCATCTTCTTCCGGATCAACAGCGAAGGGGGGATCGACAAGTTCGCCGACAATATCGCCGAGATGATCTCCGGCCTGAAGGACATCAAGACCGTCGCCTTTCTCGATGACCGCGCCATGGGCGTCTCGAGCCTGGTCGCGCTCGCCTGCGACGACATCGTCTTCGGCAAGGGCGCGCGCATGGGAGACGTCCGCCAGCTCGTCACCGGGCACAACGGACAGACGCAGGACCTCAGCGACCTGCAGGTGCAGGGGCTCGCCAAGCGTGCCGCCAACCTCGCGGAGCAGGGGGGACATCCCACGGCGGTGGCCCTGGCGATGGTCGACCCCGAGGCGGTGGTCGTCGAGGCGAAGGACACGAAGACCGGGGCCGTGACCTTCGTGCTCGAGAGCCAGGTCCAGGCCGAGCCGGGGCGTTACCAGGTCCTCCAACGTCGCAAGGAAGCCGGCCAGGTCTTGACCGTCACCAGCGACGACGTCGTGACGTTCGGATTGGGGCAGGTGGTCGTCGACCAGGACGAACTCCAGGGCCTCTACGGCCTCCGGGGCAAGTCGATCCGCGAGGACGGCCCGACCTGGGTCGACTCCCTGGTGACGACCCTGACCGACCCGTTCGTCAGCTGGATGCTCCTCTTCGTCGGACTCTTCATGCTGGTCGTCGAGTTGAAGCTCCCCGGCATCGGCCTGCCGGCGATCACCTCGGCGCTGGCGTTCCTGCTTTTCTTCTGGAGCCATTACCTCAGCGGGACCGCCGACCAGTTGGAGATCATCCTCTTCCTCGTCGGCCTGATCTGCCTGGCGCTCGAGTTGTTCGTCTTCCCCGGGTTCGGGGTGTTCGGGATGAGCGGCGTGCTGCTGATCCTGGTCAGCATCGTCATGGCCAGCCATACCTTCGTCTGGCCGACGCAAGAGTATGAGTATCGGGAGATGGGCCTCACCCTGCTCCAGGTCACGGTGGCGATGACCGCCGTGGGCGTGGGTGCGGTGGTCCTGGCGCGGTTCTTCCCGTCGATCCCGCTCTTCAACCGCCTCATCCTGAAGCCCGAGCCCTGGAACGCGACCGAGGATGCCGACGGGGTCGCCAAGTCGCCCTCCGTGGGATACGACTCGCTGCTCTTCCTGATCGGCGAGACGGGGAGGACCACGACCGTGCTCCGGCCGTCGGGGCGCGCCCGCTTCGGCGAGATGCTGGTCGACGTCACCTCGGCCGGGTTCTTCATCGAGGCCGACAGCCTGGTCGAGGTCCTCGAAGTCCAGGGGTCGCGGGTGGTCGTGAAGAAGGTGGGGAGCTGAGAGTGACGCCCGGTCCGGCCGACGAGACGATGCACCCGGGATCGGGTAACATGAGAGGGTACAGGGCGGAAAAGTCTACGCCGCGACCGCCGGCGGCCTTACACTATGTCGTCACGACGAGCTCCGCGGCCCCTTTCGAGGTCGCGGGGCATTCCGCCTCGCGCCCGTCGAAAGTGTGTGCGTCATGAGCGCTCTTGGCTGGCCCCTCCTCTTGCTCGCCTTGGGGCTGATCCTGCTCATCTCCGAAGTCTTCATCCCCTCGGGGGGCCTGATCGGGCTCCTGGCGGTGAGCTGCGTGGGCCTGAGCCTCTGGAAGGCGTTCCAGCACTCGTACGACCTGGGCCTGAAGTTCCTGCTCGCCGACTTCGTCCTCCTGCCCGTGGCCGGGACGCTGGCCATCTATCTCTGGCCCCGCACGCCGCTGGCCAAGCGTGCGTTCTTGCGCCCCCCCGACCCCGGAGAGATGGACGTCTCGCACTCGGATCAGCGGATCGATCACCTCATCGGGCAGTACGGCCGCGCATTGACGCCCCTCCGCCCCTCGGGAATGGTCGACTTCGACGGCCGACGCCTCGACGGGCTCTCCGAAGAGGGCTTGATCCCCTCGGGTGCCCTCATCCGGGCCGTCCGCATCCGTGCCGGCCAGCTGGTCGTGAGGTCCGAACCCGACCAGACGCTCGACGAACTCTTGATCTGATCGAAATCGAACCGGCACCGAACACCCCGTCGCGACCCGAGGGCCGAACTCGCAGGCCCGGCCCCGACGCTCCCAGTCACCGCTCACCTCCAGAGGCACCTCCATGACTCCCTTGCCGTTCGCGCAGGTCAACCCGGCCATCAATTCGTGGTCGACTTACCTCGTGCTGATGATCGTCGCCATCGCCCTCTTCTCGCTGGTGGCCTGCATCTTCTTCGCCAAGTATTTCAACCTCTGGATCCAGGCCAAGATGACCGGGGCCAACGTCGGGATCTTCGAGCTGGTCGGGATGTCGCTCCGCAAGGTCAATCCCAACATCATGGTCCGCTCCAAGATCATGGCCATCCAGGCCGGCCTCGCGGAGAAGGACGGGGTCACGACCCGGAGCCTGGAGGCGCATTACCTGGCCGGCGGCAACGTGCCCAACGTCATCCGTGCCCTGATCGCCGCCAATCGGGCCGACATCCCGTTGTCGTACAAGCGGGCCGCGGCCATCGACCTGGCCGGGCGCAACGTGCTCGAGGCGGTCCAGACGAGCGTGAATCCCAAGGTGATCCCCTGTCCCGACCCGACGCAGGGGAGGTTGACCATCGACGGGGTCGCCAAGAATGGCATCCAGTTGAAGGTCAAGGCCAAGGTGACGGTCCGGACGAACATCGACCGGCTGGTCGGCGGTGCGACCGACGAGACGATCATCGCCCGGGTCGGCGAGGGGATCGTCAATGCGATCGGCTCGGCCGAGACGCACAATCAGGTCCTCGCGCAGCCCGACTCCATCTCCAAGCGCGTCCTCGAGAAGGGCCTGGACGCGGGGACCGCCTACGAAATCCTCTCCATCGACATCGCCGACATCGACGTGGGCGACAACATCGGCGCCAACCTCCAGGCGCTCCAGGCCGAGGCCGACACGCGCGTCGCCCGCGCCAAGGCCGAAGAACGTCGCGCCTTCGCCGTCGCCGCCGAGCAGGAGATGATCGCGACCGTCCAGGAGAATCGCGCCAAGGTCGTCCTGGCGGAAGCCGAGGTCCCGCTGGCGATCGCCGACGCCTTCCGCAAGGGCAACCTGGGCATCACCGATTACTACCATCTGCGCAATATCCAGGCAGACACCGAGATGAGGTCCGCGATCGCGGGTACGGGCACCTTCCGACGCGAGTCGTCGAACGGCTGATCGACCCGGCGTCCCGGCCCCCGGGGATTCCCCACCCCCGAGGGCCGCCGTGGGGATCTTGCCGGGGATGAGCGACGACCGCCATGCGCTTCGAGAATATCTTCCAGTTCATCGTCCCGTTGACGTTCTTCGCGATCTGGGCGCTGACGTCCCTGTTCAACCGCGAAGCACAACCGTTGCCCCCGCGCCCGGGGCGTCCCCTCGGGCCGAATCCGAGGCCGAGGCCGACGCCGACGCCCTCCGCATCCCCCGACGCCCCTCGGCCGGTCGAACTGGGGGTGGACCGTTCGCGGCGCGACCCGACGATGCGCTGGTCGAAGCCCTCTGCCCCCGATCGGCGTCCGAAGGCGTTGGAGGATCTCGACAACGACGTCCTGAGGATCCCGGCCGAGCCGACGCGTCGCGCCCCCTCTCCGAGGGCCGGCGAAGGCCCCGCACCCCGTCGCGCCGAGCGATCGCGCCCCGACCCTCAAGCTCCCCCGAAGCGCCCCGAGCCCTCGCAGGCCAGCGCCCTGAGCCGGTCGATGGAGCATGACGCCGCACTGCCGGTGAATCGCCGACTCGTGCTCGACGAGATGCCCGAGTCGCTCGCGGCCGCGACGGCGACCGACATGGGCTTGAGCGCCCCCCTGCCGGCGCGCCCGGCGGATCCTCCTCCCCTGGCCGGGAGCGATCTGCGTCTCTTGCTGAGCTCCCCCTCGAAGCTCCATCAGGCGATCATCCTCGGCGAATTGCTCCAGCCTCCGCTGGCCCTTCGCCCTCCTGCCGGTCGCCGTTCTTGACGTCCGACCTCATCTCTCCACGTCGGGATCGTTCGGCTTCGTTCGGGGCGGTTAGTTTATTAAGTGTGGCGGCCGGTCTGCCGATGAAAATCTAAGACCGATGATCCCCCCCTCACTTCCCGCCAGGATGGCCCCAATCGAGTCTCTCCTCTCGATTGGCATCTCCACGGATGGAACTCGACGCAGCCGACGCATGCCGTGTTGTCGGCTTCCATTCGCCGCCGCATGACGGAGATGCTCGATGACCAGACCCATTTCCCGGCCGGTCCGGTTCGGTGCTGTCCTTTTCGCGTCGATGGCCCTGGCTGGCCTATCGACCCTCTCGTCTCGGGCGGCCGGACAGGAAATCATCCATTGGCGGGTCGACCTCCAGCAGGCCTTTCAGGAGGCCCGCGAGCGCAACCTGCTGGTCTGGGTGCAATTCACCGGACCCTGGTGTCCCAGTTGCCACCGGATGGAGCGAGAGTCGTTGACGGATCCGCGGGTCGTCGCCTGGTCCCGCGAGCGGTTCGTCCCGGTCAAGTTGCGCACCGACGCCCATGAAGCCCTCGTGGCGCATTTCGGCCTGGAAGGCATCCCCGCGACGATCCTCCTCAAGCCGTCGGGCGAGGTCGTTTCCAGGTACGAGGGATTCGTCGAGGCGGAGCCCTTCCTGGCCCTCCTGGCGGATGCCCTGGCCCGGACCGCACCCGAACGCCGGGTCGCTTCGACGGCGGGGAGGACGCGGGGCGTCCCCTTGCGAGCGGGCGGGAGCGGGCGTGAGGCCGAGGTCTCGCTGGCGGGATATTGTCCGGTCACCCTCGTCCGTGACCATCGCCTCGTCCCGGGCCGTCCCGATCAGAGCCTGGAGCATGACGGCCACGAGTACCGGTTCGCCGACCCCGGGATGCGCACCGCGTTCCGGAGTCAGCCCGAGCGCTTCATCCCGATCAACGCGGGACGGTGCCCGGTCGACCAGGTGGACCGCGGCGAGTCGGTCTCGGGCGATCCCCGCTGGGGCGTCCTCTATCAGGGGCACCTCTATCTCTGCGCCGACCGGCAGAGGCGCGACCGTTTCATGAAGAACCCCGAACGCTACGCGTATGTCGACGGGGACGATCGCGAGAACTGTCCCCATTGCTGGAGCCGGGAGGGCTTGGCGAATCGCGGGCCCCGCCCTTCGATCGCCCGGTCCGCTCGGCGCTCTCTGCTCCCGGCCCTCGTCCCCCTCGAAGCCTTTCGACCGTCGACCGATCGCGTCCTCCGATAGCGAGTCGGCAGCCTCTTGAACCCCGCAACGACCCTCGAAGTCGCACGGGCGCGAGAATGGTCCGCGCATCGAGTCTGTCCGTCTCCCTGGAAAGGATTCAGGCATTCGAGCCGGACCGTGTCGCCGGTCCGTGCGGCTTTTCGATGAGGAAGGAGGCGTCTCGCGCATCCCTCTATCTGCATCCGATGGCAGTGCCACGCACGAGACATCACGAACGGCAAGGGTCGGGCGGATTTTCCCGCCCGGGGACATTTTCCTTGAAGTCTGCGGGATGAGTTCCTATCCTGAGGGCGAAGACAGGATCGGTTTTCCCACGGCAACGGATTGCGACCTCGACGAGGTATCAAGGCAGAAGGCACTGCCCCACTCCCCTCCTTGACTCCGCATACCGAAGCCGGCCCCCGGTACGACGCGCCTCCCTGGTGCGCGCGAGGGACGATTCCGCCGGAATTCACAACGCCACGCATCGGCAGCTCCAGTCTCGACCGGGACGGTCGGGAACAGGGCCCCACGCATCGATGCCCGTGGCGCGGTATCACGAGCTATAAGGAGGTGAGCCCGATGACCGTCCGCTGGAAACCACTGCTGGTCCTCTCCGGTCTATTCCTGGTGATTGCCGCCCTCGGCCTGATCGCATTGATGTACACGCCGGGCACGCGCGGCTCGGCCGACATCCTGCCGCTGGCCCGTGCCGAGCGGGACGCCAAGGAATTCGCGAAGGCGAAGATCCACTATCAGCGCGCCCTTCAGAAAGACCCCAAGAACGCGGCGATCCACGAGGAACTGGCGAGCATGTTCGCCGAGTGGGCGGTGCAAGCCCCGGCCGACAAGCGGCGGGAGATCGCCGGTTGGCGACTCCTCTCGCTGATGGATGCCTCCAAGTTCGGCAAGAAACTCGCGGGACCCCGCCGTCAGCTGCTCGGCCACGCCATGCAGCAAGATGAGACCGCCGATGCGGTGTTCTGGGCCAAGGAAGTGCTCGCGCTGGAGCCCAAGAACGTCGACGCGCATTACGTGCTCGTCGCCGACCTGCTCGAGGCCCGGTCGCCCGCGATTCCCGAGATCAAGCGGCACCTGGAGGTGCTCAAGGCCGCGAAGGCCGAGCCGGTCCGCCTCGAATGGCTCGCGGCACGGTTGGCGCAAGTGTCGGGAGATGACGAGGCACGCGAGGAGGTGTTGGAAAGGTCCCGGACGCGGACATTGCCGGCCGACGCCGATCCGGTCGACCGCATGGCGCTGCTCCGCCTGCGGGCGCTCGACGTCCAGACGACGGCAGACCCCGCGAAACTGTCCGGGCGTGTCGCCGCACTCCAGGCCGAGGCCCGCACGATTGCCGCGGGACCGGAACTGGCCCCGGCGCGGATCAATCGGCTCAGCTTGCTGCTGGAACGGGCCCAGAAGTCGTTGCTCCAGCACGCCGCCAAGGCCGGTCCGGAGGCCAAGGTCGCGCTCAAGGCCCTCGGCGACGCGATCGAGGAGGACGTCGAGGCGATGTTCCGCAAGGCGGTCGCGGTCGAGGATAAGCAGGACCTGGGGATTTACTTGACGTATGCCGACCACCTTCGCTTCCGCGAGAAGCGGGGACGATGCCTGGAAGTGGTCGAGGAGGGGCTCAAGAATCCACTGGCGACGCGCGCCGCCGCCGGTGACACGGTCATGGGGCTCCACTCCGTGGCGATCGAGTCGCTCCTGTCCGACCTCAGCGACGCGTCGCGGTTCGACAAGGCGGCGCCACACATCAAGGTCTTGATCGGCAGCACGTCCTCGCGCTACCAGGGCTTCGGGCACCTCTTCCAGGGGGCGATCGACCTGGAGCAGTCGGGCGTCGCCGGCGCCACGACCCGCTCATCGAGCGCGGGCGCGCCGTCGGGGCCAGCCCAGCCCAAGCTGCGTGCCAGCGCCTTGAACCATCTGAAGGTGGCCGCGACCCAGTTGCCCGATCTCGCCGAGGCGCAGGCTCGGTACGGCGTCGCCCTGGTCCTCTCGCAGGAGCAGGGCCTGGGCCGGCAGTACCTCCAGAAGGCGATGAAGCTGGGCAGCCTCGATCCGCAGTACCAGATCTGGGCGGCCTGGTCGATCGTCCAGGCGGGCTATCCCGAAGAGGCCGAACCGATCGTCGCCGCCTTGCTCGGCCAGGTCGCGCAGGGCCGGCAGTCGCGCGAGATGGAGGCGACCCTCCTGCTGCTCAGCGGCGAGATTCACCAGGCCAGGCGGACCCCGGACAGCCTCAAGAAGGCCCTCGGATGTTACGAGAAGGCCATCGCCTCGGGCCACGTCCCCACCCCGTCCGTGCAACTCCGACTGGCGCAGATCGACGTCCAGCTCGGCCAGAGCGGCCGCGCGTTGGCGCGAATCGAGGCGATGCAGGCGAAGGGGCAGGGGGGCCCCTCGGCCGAGCACCTGGCCGTCTTGATCCTGCTCGACCAGAAGAAGGACGCCGAGGCCGACGCCAGGCTGGTCAGGGCGCGCAAGGCCTACTCCGAGAACTCCGATCTGGTCGGGCTCGACGCCTCGCTGCGGGTGAGGGCCAAACAGCCCCAGGAGGCCGACCGCCTGCTGGCCGATTTTCTGGTGGAGCGGCCCGAGAACGTCAACATCGTCCTCATGCGTGCCCAGCTGCTGGCCGAGAGGCTCGAAAAGGAGGACGAGGCTCGCAAGCTCCTGGTCAACGTCGCCGATCGGAGCGACATCTCCGCACCACTGGTGCAACTGGCGCTCCTGGACCTGAAGCGTCGCGATTACAACGCGGTGGCGACGACGATCGCCAGGATTCGCAAACGATGGGGCGAGGCCGCCGCGGCGGACCTGCTCGAGGCCCAGGTCGCGCTCGACCAGGGGGACATCTCGGCCGCCGTGGCCCACTTCGACGCCGCCTTGAAGAAAGACCCGAACAACAAGCTCGTGCAGTTCTGGAAGGCCCAGCTCGACAGCCGCAACGGCTCCTCGTCCGAGGCGGCACGCGCCCTGGAGGCGATCACCAAGGACAGGCCGACCAAGGAGATTGATCCCGGCCTGTCGCTCATGGCCGCGGCGCAATCGGCGCTCGCCAACCTCGCCCTCCAGAATGGCGACCTCGACGGGGCGATTCACCGCTTCGAGGACATCCGCAAGGGGAACGACCGCGGCTCATTCGCACGCACGGATCGCTGGCAACTGGTCGCCGCCTACTCCGCCAGGGACCAGTGGCCGGCCGCCAGGCGCGAGATCGCCGCGCTCCTCGGCGACCCCAAGGCACCCCCGCAGCTCGAAGAACGCGTCCGCGCGGCCAATTTCTACCGGCTCCATAAAGAAGAGGCGGCCGCCCTCGGCGAGCTCGACGCCGTGCTGAAGAAGGACCCCGCGCACCCCGCGGCGGTGGTCACCCGTGCATCGATGCTCATCGATGCGAAGAAGCTGGCCGAGTCCTCCTCCTTGCTGCGCACGGCGATCGCCGCGACGCCTGCCAAGCAGAAACCGCCGGCCGTCTTCTTCGTGATGCTCGCCGCCGTCGAGAACCTGTCGCCGCCGGCGACCGACGGCTCGACGCGAGCGCTGGCCGTCCTGGAGCGTGGGCTCCTCGCCCAGCCCGACTCCTTCGACCTCGTCCGCGCCAAGTACCGCGTCCTCCGCTCGACGCGCGATCCGAAGGCCGCGATCGCCTTCATCAAGGAGAAGGCCGAGGGCGACAAAGGTGCCCTTCGCGGCCTCCTCGTGGAGGTCTATCGCGAGCAAGGCCAGTTCGCCGAGGCCGAAGCGGTCGTCCGCCAGCTCCGCGCCGAGCACCCGAAGGACACGAAACTGGCCGTCAACCTCGTCCGGCTCGTCGCCCTGCAGGCGATCGACGCGGCCGAGCGGAACGACCGCGCGCGGGAGCGCACCCTGAACGAGAAGACCGCCACGCTGATCCGCGAGTTTCGCGCGCAATTCCCCAACGAGCTGGCCTTCCTCCAGGCCGATTGCGACCTCGCCGCACGTCGCGGCGACATGGCACGCGCCACCGCGATCACGCAGGAGATGGACCAGGTCGGCAAGTCCTCGCCCGCCGGCCCGGTCCTCCGCGGTCGACTCTACGCGGCGCAGGGCAGGACGCGGGAGGCGGCCGATGCCTACGGCGAAGCCCTCAACCGCAACCCCCGCCAGCCCGAAATCCGCGTCCTGCTCGGCCAAGCTCGCCTGAAGCTCGGCGAGACCGACGAGGCGGTCCGTCAGGCCAGGCTCGTCCTCGATGTGGATCGCGACCAACCCGATGCCTTGCTGCTCCAGGCACGGGCCTTGGCCAGCCAGACCGGGCCGGCCGGCCAGGCGTCGGGCGGCCGTGCGGAGGCGATTGCATTGCTCACCTCGGCGGTGGAGAAACGACCGACCCTGGCCGAGGCCTATCACCTGAAGGCCGACATCCAGATGTCGCAGCAGAGGCGCGGCGACGCGATCGCCACCCTCAGGGAATGCCGGAAGGCAAACCCGGACGACTCCGACGGCCTGGCCCAGCTGGTGCAGCGGCTGACCGAGCCGCGTGAGGACGGCCGACCGCCCTCCCCTGCGGAGCTTGCCGAGGCCGACACCCTGGCCGCCGCCGCCGGCGAGCGCGACACCAAGGGCCTCCTGACCATGGCCGTCGCCGTCGGGTATCATAAAGCCAACCAGCTCGACAAGGCCCTCCCCTGGGCCGAGAAGGCCGCGAAGAAGCTCCCGACCCCGATCGTCCACCTGAATTACGGCGACCTGCTCCTGTCCCTCGCCGAGAGCCCGGGCGATCAGGCGCGGTCGGAGTCCTTCTATCGCCGCGCCGTCGAGCAATATGACCTCGTCCTGAAGACGCAGGCGAACTCGGTCGAGGCCATCAACAACAAGGCATGGATCCTCCACACCTCCTTGAAGAAGAGCGGCGAGGCCCTCGCGCTGGCGCAAAGCCTCCTGAAGCGGGTCGACCCTGAGACCCTCCCGGGCGAGTTCTTCGACACGCTCGGCACGATCCAGGAGGGGCTGAATAACCCCCGAGGCGCCGAGGAGGCCTACGCCCAGGGGCTTCGCAAGTCGCCCGACCACCCGATGCTCAACTTCCACATGGGCAAGTTGATCGCCAAGGACCGGAGCCGCGCGGGCAAGGCGAGCGGCTACCTCGAGAAGGCCCGCGCGGGGAGCCGGCGACTCAGCCCTTCCATGGCCGACGAGGTCGCCGCGCTGATCCAGAAAGTGTCGCGCCTCTGAGAGCGTGTACGAGAAGCGTCAAACAGAGGGAAAGGGGACTGGCTCCGGAGCCGGCACGGCGCAGGTGGCTGTCCCCCTTCCCGGCGGAAACGGGGACAGGCACGCGCTTCGCTTCGAGCCAGTCCCCGTTTCCGCCTCGGCCTCCCCTTCTCGTACACCCTCTGAGGCCGGGGACGCCCCCGGGCCTCCCTCGACTCGCGACAGACGCCCGACTCCACGGCGGCGCCGGGCGTCTCGGCGCCGGGGTCGCAAGAGGAGGGGCGGCGGGGCCCGGCCCTCGCCTCGACATCACGGTCCGGCGTGTGCTAGAGTCGACGCCGGGTCGAGGTTCCGCCCCGGGATCGGGACACGGGGGGAACGAGGCTTTTTCAGAGAGGTTTCGTCTAGCCATGAAGAGAGAATCACCGATGTCTTACCTCTGCCTGGGGCTCGCGACGTTCTTCGGGTTCTCCATGCTCTCGATGGCCGACGCCGCACAAGGCGAGTCCGACGACAAGCCGGTCGTCGTCTTCGAGACGACCGCCGGGCCGATCACCCTGGAACTCGATCGCGCCAAGGCCCCGATCACCGTCGACAACTTCCTCAAATATGTCGATTCCGGTTATTTCGATGGCCTGGTCTTCCACCGCGTCATCCCCGGCTTCATGATCCAGGGCGGGGGCATGGACGAGGCGATGAGGGAGAAGACCGAAGGGCAGCTCGCCCCGATCCGCAACGAGGGGAGCAACGGGCTGAGCAACAAGCGCGGGGCGATCTGCATGGCCCGCACCAACGACCCGGACAGCGCCACCTCTCAATTCTTCATCAACCTGGTCGACAACGCGCGGACCCTCGATGTCCGACCCGGCTCGGCCGGCTATGCGGTCTTCGGCAAAGTCATCGCGGGCATGGACACCGTCGACTCGATCGCCAAGGCGCCCACGGGACGCAAGGGGATGCACGACGACGTCCCCCTGAAACTGATCACGATCAAGTCGGCGAAGCGAAAGCCCAAGTCCTGAGACGGGTTCCGGCCGAACGAAGGGCTCGCCGGCCACCTTGACCCGTCGCGCCGGGCGGTCTAAGATACTCTGCATGGGTGCGCCGGGCCGGGGCAGAGACCCCGGCCCGCGCGACCTCGCGGTGGGTCGTCCGTTGGTCCTCGAATAGGAGTTATCCGTGGCGCACATCGTCGCCGAGCCTTGTTTCGACTGCAAGTATACAGACTGCGTGGTCGTTTGCCCCGTCGATTGCTTCTATGAGGGGGCGGCGATGTTATACATCCACCCCGAAGAATGCATCGACTGCGAGGCATGCGTCCCCGAGTGCCCGGTCGAGGCGATCTTCCACGAGGACAACTTGCCCGACGACTGGAAGGAATTCACGGCGCTGAACGCCGAGGAATCGCCGAAGTGCCCGGTGATTACCGAGAAGAAGGACGCGTTGCTCGGCGAGTCTTGCTCCCCGAAGGCCTGATCGATTCGCGGCCCGACGCGACGACCACCGTGCCCCTCTTTCCCCAGCCCAGGCGCTGGGGATTTCTCTGCGCGTCGCGTGGCACCGGGCCGATCCTTCGGGGGTTAGGGCCGCGTGGGACCCGGCCTCACTTCATCTCGTCGCTGGAGATCGACTCCCCGCCGCTGCGGGTCATCATCTTGATGAGGACGTTCTTCTTGATCTGGTTGGTCACGACCGAGACGCTGCCGTCGCAACGGGCGAAGTTGACGAGGTTGGGGTGTTTGCTCATCCAGTAGGTGTAATAGTTCACGCCTGCCAGCTGGATGGGCTTGTTCAAGGTCCGGTCCATCGTCGTCCGGACACAGCAGCTTGTCGCCTCGGCCCAGGTCCCCGTCAACGTCTCGCCGATGAGGACGGTATTGGACGTCCCGTCGGTGATATCAGCCATGCTGACCTGGGAATTCTGGTAGGTCAGCCCATTGTCGAAGTGATAGCATTCGATATTCTTGGGGTCGATGCAGTCGGAGCGCATCCCGGCCGCCATGTTACCGCGATAATCCGACGGGCCCAGTTTCGTCCGGGGGACCATCCTGCCGTCCTCGCCTTTCGTGGAAGGCTTCGTCGACGTGTCGACGCCCATCGCCTTGCGATTCGACGGGCAGACGAACGCCTCGAGCGTCCTCCGCGTGCTCGTCATGTTGTCGATCACGTTGGTCGGCAGGTCGAAATTGATCTCGTTGTACAGGTTCCCCTGCTCGAGCTTGAGGAAGAGGCCGCAGAGGCCATTCCACATGTAGGCGCTCGCCGCCTGGGGGAGGCAGTTCGGGTCGGTGGTGTCGCAGAGCCAGCCCGAAGGGAAACTGCTGAACGCGTCGTGATATTCTTGCGCGGCCAGCCCGAGCTGCTTGAGGTTGTTGGTGCATTTGGCCCGGTTGGCCGACTCGCGGGCCGACTGGACGGCCGGCAGGATCAGGGCGATCAACACGCCGATGATCGCGATCACGACCAATAGCTCGATCAGCGTGAAACCAGCCCTCGACCGACCATCCCGAAATGTCCTGCGCATGGACGATTCCCCTGGAGTGCATGCGAGCCGTGCCATTGTCGCCTCGACCTTGTCCAACTTACTCCAGGTCGAGTTTGATTGCAATCACCCGTCTGATGGCGGAGGTTTGTTTCCGAGACGGCTTGTCCCCGCGCCGCCTCTTCGCACGCTCCGATGCTGGATCGTCGTCCGGAAGTGCGCCACGCCCCCGGGCCGGTGGGAGATCCGCCGTGGGCGGTCCGCCCGGCCGGGGTCGGCCGGGGGACACGTCCCCTGCTGCGAGGTGCGATTCAGTCGAGTGCTTCCAGGACGGCGCGGCCGACGTCGGCCGTGTTCGCATCCCCGCCCAGGTCGGGGGTCCTGGGCGTTCCGGCGGCCAGGACGCGGGCCACGGCCTGGCGGATTCGCTCCGAGGCGCGGGGGACGTCCAGGTGGTCGAGCAGCATGGCCGCCGAGAGGATCGCGGCCAGGGGGTTGGCGATCCCGCGGCCGGCGATGTCGGGGGCCGAGCCGTGTACCGGCTCGAACATGCTCGGCGCGGTCCGCATCGGGTTCAGGTTCCCCGAGGCCGCCAGGCCCATCCCCCCCTGGAGCACCGCGCCCAGGTCGGTGATGATGTCGCCGAACATGTTCGTGGTGGCGATCACGTCGAACCGCTCGGGGCCGACGACCATCCGCATGCAGCAGGCGTCGACGTGCTGATACTCGGTCTTGACCTCGGGATAGTCGCGCGCGACCTCGGTGAATGCCCTCATCCAGAGGTCGTGGGCGAAGGTCAGGACGTTGGTCTTGGCCACGAGCGTGACCAGCCCGATCTTGCCGGCCTGGAGGTCGCCGGCGCCCAGGCCGCGGAACGGGCGCGAGCGGCCCCGGGATCGGGCGAGATCGAAGGCGAAGCGCAGGCAGCGCTCGACGCCGGCCCGCGTGTTGATCGACGTCTGGATCGCCACTTCCTCGGGAGTGCCCTTGCGGGTGAAGCCGCCGGCGCCGACGTACAGGTCCTCGTTGTTCTCGCGGACGACCACCATGTCGATGTCGGCCGGCCCCTTCCCCTTGATCGGCGTCTCGACGCCGGGGTAGAGCCGGACCGGGCGCAGGTTCACATATTGGTGGAAGGCGAAGCGAAGGCGGAGCAAAATCCCCTTCTCGAGGACACCCGGCGGCACGTCGGGATGTCCGACCGCGCCCAGGAGGATCGCGTCGCAGCGCCTCAGGTCCTCGAGCACGTGGTCGGGCAGGACGTCGCCGGACTTCAGGTATCGCTCGCCCCCGAGGTCGAAGGGGACGGTCTCGTAGCGAAACCCCTCGGTCCCGGCGACCGCCTCGAGGACCGCCAGGGCCTCGCGGACGACCTCCGGTCCGACTCCGTCTCCTGCGATGACTCCGATCGTGGGCAAACGAACCTCCGCCGCGAAATTCCCGGGGTCGGCCCCTTTGGGGTGTCACCAAAGCGGGTGGGATGCGTACTGATCTGGGCGCGAGACCGACTATAACCGGGTCGAAATCGGCTTTCAAGGCTCGGGAGGGCTCTCTTCCGAGGCCAAATGGAGGGTCGATGTCCTCGCAAACCCCCCTTCGCCAAGATTCATCGTTGACAACCGGTCGCGGTCTTTCATAATTTCTGTACGACCCCTCTCCCGTCGATCCGGTCGACTTGCCGCCGCTCGGTCGCCAGTACGTGTCGACCCCGAGCCGGTCGGTAAGCTCCCGACGATTCCGCTTCCAGACCGCTTGGCACACGAGAGACGGCTTCATGGCCACATCGACCGAGAGCAATCCCCCCGCGAATGACGCCAAGGGCCTTTCGAGCCTGGACGAGTCGAATCTCGAGAAGTCGATCCTCCGTCGCGGCCTCGTCACGCCGCGCGAGATCGAGGCGTGCAAGGCCCACAAGGCCAAGTTGTCGGGCTCCGATTCGTCGAAGAATCTGCTCGAGATCATGGTCGAGGCGAAGTTCCTGACCAAGAACCAGTCGATCCGCGTCCTCAAGGAGATGGGCGAGGCGAATCGCAAGTTCGAGGTCCCCGGCTACCAGATCCTCGAGAAAATCGGCAAGGGATCGATGGGGGTCGTCTTCAAGGCGCGGCAGGAGAGCGTCGACCGGATCGTCGCGGTGAAAATCCTCCTCGACGCGCTGGCGCAGAACAAGGAGTTCATCAAGCGATTCGATCGCGAGGCCAAGATCGCCGCCAAGCTCTCGCACAACAACATCGTCAACGCGATCGACGCCGGCGAGGTGGACGGCCATCACTTCTTCGTGATGGAGTATGTCGAGGGGGCCACCATCAAGGACGAGCTCGACAAGAAGAAGGTCTTCGAAGAGAAGATGGCCCTGAAGATCGTGATGGCGGTGGCCGAGGCGTTGAAGCATGCGTTGAGCCGGGGGCTGATCCATCGCGACGTCAAACCCGAGAACGTGATCCTGACGAAAGACGGCAACGTCAAGCTCGCCGACCTGGGCCTCGCCCGACTGACGGCCGACGAGGCGTGGGCGATGTCCGAGGCGGGGATGGCCATCGGGACCCCCTATTACATCAGCCCCGAGCAGGTCCGCGGCCAGGTCGACGTCGACATCCGGGCCGACATCTACAGCCTGGGGGCGACCCTCTACCACATGGTCACCGGGCGCGTCCCCTACGACGGCGAGACGCCCACCGATGTCATGCGCAAGCATGTCGACAAGAATGTGACCTTCATCCCGCCCGACCACATCAACACCGCGCTCTCCAGCGGCCTGGGCATGGTCGTCGAGACGATGATGGCCAAGAACCGGGACAACCGTTATCGGGGCCCCGACGACCTGATCCTGGACCTGAAGTGCCTGCTCCAGGGCGACAGCCCCATGATCGCGGGTCAGAAGCCCGACACGCTGGCCGTCCTCTCCGTGGGAGAGTCCGAGGAGACCGGCGAAGGCGTGGCGACCGACGCCGAGCTCCGCGAGGTGGCCGGATACGTCAACAGCCGCAATAACATCATCGCGACCTTGGCCCTCCTGCTAGCCCTCTCGGCCGTCACCAACGTCCTCTTCCTCGCCACCCGCTGAGGCCTCCGCCCCCCCGGATGGCCGAGGCGCGGGCACGTCGCGTCCCCCCCCGGCCGATACGGGACCGAGACCCCGCGTCTCGGGGTCTGATCTCTCCGTCAATCTGGTGCCGACGGTCGTCGCCCGATGCAGGAAGGGACCGGGCGTGTGCGCGCGAAGGGGCTCAGTTCTTGCTGAAGTCGAACAGGCGGAGGGATTCCTTGCCCAGGGGATCCTTGAGGAACTTGCCGTGGCAGGCGGGGCAGAGGTCGAAGCGGAAGCCCTTGCGGAGCTGGACCTCGTGATCCTCGGGCGAGAGCCCTTCGTCGCGCTGGAGGAGCTCCGAAACGGCTTCCATGTGGTCCGTATCGAGGTCATCTTCCGTGATCTCGTTGGGGTCGAAGCCGGCATAGGCCTCGATCTTGACCACGAAGCGAGGGTCGCCCGATGCGGTCAAATCCTTGCCGCAGAGATCACACGTGAAATGGACCATCAGCGTCTCATCCCTTGTGATAAGCCGGTGAAACTTCCGGTGGACATCACGAAATCGATTCTAACCCGATGGCTTGGGTCCGTCCAAGCCCCTGAGCGACAATTCGAGTAGATCGGAACGGGGAAAAGCCCGTCAAGGCGAAAACGATCGCCGCCGCCGCGGAAAGCGAGATGACGAGGGCCACCTCCACCTCGCGCGGGGCATACCGCAACGAGATCGAGTGCCGGCCCGCGGCGACCGGGACCGCGAGAAATGTCCCGCGAAATGGCTCGATCGCGGCCGGTTCGCCGTCCACCGTCGCGACCCAGCCGGCGTCGAACGTGTCCCGGATGACGATCCGATCGGCGGAGGGGCATTCGGCCTGCACGTCGACGACCCCCGAGGCTCGCGAGACGCGCAGGGCGGCCCGACCCGACGCCGAGCCCGCCCAGGGGCGTCCATCGAGGCGGGCGACCCAGACGCTCCCCACGCGGTCGACCCGGTCGAAGGCCCCGTCGGGAGGGGGCGTCGATCCCACGACCGCCGTGACCGCCGCCTCGCGGAGCCGGTCGCGGGCCCGGATCACCCCTCCCCAGGTGATCTTGCGACGGCTGGTGCTCGCCTCGGGGCCGGGCGAATACAGGGGCGCGAACCAGTCCAGGCTCCGCGCCAGCTCCACCGAGTCGTAGTTGCGGACGTCGGCCAGCCCAAATCGCATCGCGACGTTGGGGGGCAACTCCTCGCCGAGCGCCACGATCCGACCCGACCGCCCGACCTCGCGACGCAGATGCGCGATGACCGGGACTTCGTGCCGGTATTCGCGCGTCGCGATCGCCGGATTGAGGCCGACCCCGAACGCGAACACGTCGATCAGCGTCAGGCCCATCACGCCCGCGCGGGCCGCTCGCGCGTCCAGCCTTCCCCGTCGCAAGGCCTCGGAGAGCGTGGCCAGGACCAGCAGATGGCCCGCCGCCAGCCGGAGATAACGCGGATAAAACGCCCGGACCTGCCGGACCTGACGCTCGGCACGATCCCGGTAGACCGCGGCGTCGGCGCCCGCCGTCACGGCCGCCGCCCTCGCGTAGTGCTCCAGTGCGCGGGCACGCAGTGACCCGCCTGCGCGACCGACGAGCCCCGCCCCGACCAGGAGGCCACACGCGGCGACGACCCAGCAGAAGACCACCCGCCTCCCGATCCGTCCCCCGGCGGAGGCGCCCAACCGGTCGAGCCCGATCCCGCCGAGCAGGCACAGCCCGAACGCCACCCAGAGGACGAGCCGGCGGTTGTCGGTCACCTTCAGCACCGGCAGGGCCCGCAGCAGGTTGTCGACCGGCGGGATCCCGAACGCCCCCAGGGCACCGAACAGGGTCAGGCCCGCCAGGAAGCGGACCCTCGGCTCTTCGCGCCAGGCCGAGAGGGCCAGCGGGGCCAGCCAGACGAGCGTGGCCAGTCCGACGAACCCCCCCGCCGACTCGTTCAAGTTGTGGACGCCCAGCGCACGCGCCAGGTTGGGGTGCCCGCGACGCTGGCTGCCGAAGGCGTAGGGCAGGGCGGTGCACGCGGCGTCGAGCAGGCGGGGAGATGTGCAGCTCCAGGCCGGCAGGCGCTCCCGGTCCCGGTCGCCCCAGACGGGGCTCTTCGTCAGGTAGACGCCCAGCGGGACCACCTCGATGGCCGCCAGCGCCACCCCCAAGCCGACCCCGGCGGCCCAGCTCGGCACTCCCGCGCGGGCGAGCCGGGGTACGGAGAACGTCCCGAGGCGGGGCCACGCACGCCACGCCGCGTAGAGCCCCGCGGCCAGCAGCATGTGCGCGCCGGTCTGGATGTGACCCGCCAGCAAGGCCATCCCGACCACCAGCGCCAGCCCGCCGATCGACCGGGGGCCGGGCGATTCCAGCACCCGGTCGCTCGTCAGGAAGAGCCAGGGGAGCCAGACCGCCACGCTGGCGCTCGGGAAGAGGAGCCAGCCGACCAGGAAGCCGCAGAAGGGGAAGACGAGGCCCGCGAACCACCGCCCCCACGCCCCGAGGCCCCAGGAATGTGCGAGCAGGAACATCCCCAGCCCGGCGGTCCAGAGACGCGCCGCGGCCATCCAGGCGTGTGCCTCCGGAAGTCGGCCGAGGTAAGCGATCGCATGGAACGGGTCGAAGACCGCGCTCTGGCCGTTGGCGAGGAGGGGCGAACCGCAACCGGCCAGGTCGTTCCAGAGCGGGAGCCGGCCACGCCGGAGGGACGCGCGACCGAATTGCAGCCACGGCTCGAACTGGAGGACCGGATCCATCAAGAGCCGATTCGCCGGCTCGTAACGCGGCCCGGCGACCTCGCGGAAGCTCGCCGAGACCCAGAGCACATCGGCGGGGCTCAGCACCTTCCCGCCGACGAGCGATTCTCCGAGGAACCCCGCCACCAGCCCGGCCAGGACGGCGCCGAAGAGCAGTGGTTCGCGGCGCGGGGTCATGGACGCGTTGCCTCCTTGCGTGGCGTCGAGCCGGGGGCCAACCTCCGTGAGTCCCCCTTCCAGCAATAGCGAATCCTCAAGTTTGCCGCAAGCCGAACCGGACGGTCGCCAAGGACGGTATTCTCGACGAGGGCGAAGCCCCTCACCCGCACTTCGGGCAACCTCTCCCGGCGGGAGAGGGGACGAGGTCGAGGAGCTTATGGGGGAGAACGCGTCCGCGGGGCCGGCTACAATGTCCGCTGCGAATGGTCCCAGGATCGCCGTCCTGCCGACGGAAAACTTCCGGAGTCGCCGCCATGAAGAGGAAAGAGATTTTTGTCGGGCTCGCCCTGCTCGTCGCTTGCGCCCCGCCGGCCCGGGCCGTTGAGGGGGCGGACGATGCAAAGGATGTCCCTCCTCCCGGCGCCCCATCGTCACCCAAACCCGATCTCTCGCCCCAAGAGGTCATCCGCATCGTCCTCGACGCGCTCAAGAAGAACGACACGCCTCGCGAGGACGCGGGCATCGAGACGACGTTCCGGTTCGCCTCGGCCGCGAACAAGAAGGTCACCGGGCCGCTCGACCGCTTCAAGAAACTGGTCAAGACCCCTCCCTATCGACCGATGCTCAACCACAAGTCGGCGAGGCAGGGAATCCTCCTCGTCGACGGCAACAATGCCACCCAGCGGGTCACGATCATCGCTGCCGATGGCAGTGAGGCCGTCTACGAGTTCATCCTCTCGAAGGACGCGGAGACGGGCTGTTGGATGACCGACGGGGTCGTGGTCCCCGAGTCGGTCGAAGCCTGAGAGGGTGTACAAGAAGGGG
>JAABUS010002777.1_pt1 | contig 31291 bp, 38 predicted proteins | sample 5560161 | NCBI WGS metagenome assembly JAABUS01 (sample SAMN10711885, study PRJNA513376) | rock metagenome | isolation source: Antarctica rocks | place: Antarctica: Victoria Land, Trio Nunatak nord | collected 2016-01-04
TTCTTTCCAAGATCCTCTCCCTCCCCTCACCTCCCCAAATCTACTGTCTCGTCCGCGCCGAGTCCGCCCAACACGCCCGCGACCGCATCATGGACTCCCTCCAGACTCGTCAAATCAGCCACACTCCCGACCAGTTGAACCACATCATCGCGCTCCCCAGCGATCTCAGCTTGCCCTCCCTGGGTCTTGCCAGTAACGTCCTCGAACAGCTGAGAGGTAGCACGACGCACATCATACACATGGCATGGCCCGTCAACTTCACGTTCCCGCTGTCGGCATTCAAGAAGCACGTCGCCGGCACGCACAATCTGATCGAGCTTGCGCTCTCCGTGCGCCGCCCAAAGCCTGCAATGTTCGTCTTCTGCTCTTCCGTCTCGGTAGCTGGCACGTGTGCGGTGGTCCCAGAAGACTACATCCAAGACCTCGGGGCCGCGCAGCCCATGGGTTACGCCCGTTCCAAACTCGTCGCTGAGCGCGTGGTGCAAAACGCGGCCGAGCGGGCAGGTGCCAGGGTGGCTGTTGCACGCATCGGGCAAATCGTGGGTGATACTATGAACGGGGTGTGGAACGATACCGAAGCTATCCCGTTAATGATTCGGTCTGCGCTGTCGACTAACGCGTTACCGGCGCTTGCAGAAAAGTGTGTCTGGCTCCCAGTGGATACTGTTGCGGCGAACGTTATGGAACTTGCACAGCTGCAAGAAGGGAACGATGTATATGATGTGCAGATGAATCAGGACGGCAGGAGCGGGGTATACAACCTTTCCAACCCGCGGAGCTTCTTCTGGACCCCAGACCTGCTTCCTTTACTCCGCAAGGCGGGACTTCAATTCGACACTGTTCCAACGCCGGAATGGCTGGAGCGGTTAAGGCGGAGCGAGCAAGATATGGCCAAGAATCCAGCGGTTAAGCTTTTGGAATTTTGGAGCGAGAAATATGGAGGAAGTGATGGTGAGAAGGGTAGGACAGGTGAGGATAAGACAGGTGAGGAAAGCGGGGTTGATACGACGAAAACGAGAAAAGAAGGTCGGTTGTTGAGTGACGTTCCTGATTTGGTTGGTGGAGGGTATGTAGAGAAGTTCTTGCGAAATTGGTTGGAAAAATGGGGAGAGGTACAGCAAGGGGAGGGAAGGTGATAAAGTTTGCGTATGTAAGGAGAGGTTCTACTGTTGGATGATTTGAGTCTGGATTTGGAATAAAAAACCTTTCTCGCATTGATTATCATACTGACTTTGAACCTAAAAGTTCTGACACTTCCTGGCTATCTCTTTGCATCGGCAAGTTTGTGTACGACGCAGGTGAAACAGCGAAAATTGCTATGTGGGTGAGACCGAGGAGATTAATCGAACCCTAGGGTTAGGGATTGCGGTGTTGGCATGTGAAATCTGTGACGTCAACCGCGAAGCTACGAGCACTTCACCACACCATTCTCAACATCGCGTCTGAACTCTCCGTCCCATCAATCAGCACTTCAATTCCCCCTCAACTCCCCTCCTTCCCCCTTCCCCACCCCACAAAACTCCCCCCCCAAATCCGCAATGGAAGACCCAGGTCCCCTCCCCCCCCCCCCTTTCCTCCTCCACCACCCTCACCCCATAACTAACCCCCCCCAACAAGTCGCCGAAATCCCCCACATCATCCACGCCCTCACGCAATCCCCGCCCAGCACCCAACGCGCCACGATCGAGAAATACTTCACCCCCAACGCCTCCTTCACGCACCCCTTCTGCCGCACCGGCAGCTTCGAGGGCAGCAGATGGCTGATCTGGTGCATATACCACTGGTACAAGATCTTGAGCCCGAGGATCGAGTTGGAGGTTGATAGTGTGGGTGCGTGTGTGTGTGTGTGTGTGCTGTAGAGGGGGGGGGGAGGGGTTGTTTTGTTTTGGTGGGGGGATATTATACATACTGACCCCCTGTGTGGCGTGAACCAGCGTACGACGAGAAAAACCTGAAACTCTACGTCACGATGCACCAGCTCTTCGCGCTCTTCGTGCTGCCCTCGCTGCTGCACGCGCGGGTGTCGCTGACCACGGTGCTGCAACTCACGCCCGCGCGGCCGTCTGCTGCGCTCAAATCGCAGTCGCCAACAACGTACTTGATCCAGTCGCAGAACGATTTGTATCAGGTCGGCGAGTTTGTGAAGTTTGCGAGCGTGTTTGGGCTGCTGAGGGCGCTGGTGCTGGCGTGGCAGTTTGTGGCGACGGGGTTGTGTGTGTTGGGGGCCGGGGTGGGGGCGCCGGTGACGTGGGTGGAGGAGAATGTGGTGGGGGGGAATGCGGAGAGGAGGTTGGGGGAGGTGGTGGAGGGGTGAGGGTAGATGTGGAGGAGGGGGGAATAATGGATATGAGTGGCGGTTCTCATGCTACAGTGAGATGTAACAAAACCACTGCTCTTGGGGAAATGTCCGCCTTCTACGTCTCTGATCTGCGTTGTCTTTGCTCGGGTACTGGTATATAGACAAACCGATCCTCCATAACCTCCCCTCACCAATCTCCTCGCCCAGGGAGATGCTTGAAGAAAATTTCCAAAAAGTCGTCGCAAGTAACCCTATCCCAACCTTCAATCTCTCTCCTAACCCCGTCTTCCATCGTGCCCCCTCAATCTTATCCATTTTTCGACGAGAGCTTCTTCGTTAAAATAAACTCAGAGTGAATTTTAAGAAGTTAGATCTGGGGGGGGGATTTGATATATGAGCCCAAGGTATGTGGTACGTGGAAAGAAGAGCGGATTTTGAGGATTGGGGAGCAGAAGGGGGGCTTATTAGGTTTTGGTTTGGAGTACGGAAATTGACAATGAAAGTTCTCGGAAACCGCTAGAGTAATGCACCCCCATACAGTTTTTGTATGTATTGGAATAAATACATATGTAGCGCCGGAGAAGATTACAGTCCCAGCCACAACACCAAATTTACCAGTCCTCCTCATCGGCTTCCACCTCATCGACGACGGGTGCAGGCCTTATCATGTATATACTTCATCGGATGTTCTCCACATTTTAATTTTGCCTCGTCGACTACTCAAAATAACGCTTGTTTCATCGATCCAGATGATCTTCTTCCAGTCCTTCAAAGTTCAGTCCTTATCGCATGCAGAAGTGATAGCGAGCCTTCATCATAGCTTCGATTAAGCCGGATTTCGAGTGGGTTTGCATGCTCGAAGACCGTTTCGCCTCATAATTCGAAGTATAGTGATGAAGGATAAAACCTGTTTCATATCCTAAATAAGCCGCAGATTTTTCTCTGCCGTTTCTATTCTTTCGCACTGTAATTTGTCAGTGAAAGCAAAATGCAGAGATAAATTTGCACCTGCATCAAGAACCTCGGCTTTCTTTTCAGCATTTGCCTTTTGAGGTCTGCCAGAGCGAGATTCATCGACGACGTACTCCATCTTTATAATAGAAGACACATCCTTATTATATCCACGGTCTTTAGCCTTTTGAATGACTCGATAGACGGACGATACAGTCATTCCAGCAGATGCAGCTGCTATTTTCTTTTCAATTCCGGCCTCAGCCAAGGCCATGGCTTGAATTCTCTGAGCCGGCGTCGTATTTCCTCCATTATTAGGCATGTTTATGGACGGTGACAGTGAGACAGCTGCTCAGGAAGCTGCTGAAGTCCATGGAATAGAGTCGAATTCCCAACAAAAATTTGGTGGGGGACTGTAATCTTCTCCGGCGCTATGTATTTATTTCAATACATACAAAATTGTATGAGGGTGCATTAGCGGATTCCGAGAACTTTTGGTGTCAATTTCCGTAGATATGGTGTTCAGAAGCGGTACCTAGCTTTAACCTTTGGGGGGATGTATCTGTCTCGTTATGATAGGGTGGTTTTTATCTACTCTAAGGTATTTATACGATTGGGTATCCCTTTAACCGCTGTTTGCCTTCGGTTAATTTTTAAGGTTGGCCCTAGAATAACCAGATGTGATAAGGCTCGGTCAAAAAGGTTATCTTTTGTAAATAGAAACAATATCAACAAAGCCCCCTATTGTTCTTGCCCACCTCGATAAGAATGCCTTCCTGCGATGTAGTACCTGATTCAACTGATTTAGGAACTGATCGTCCTAACCTGCGTCCTATCACTGTTGTAGGCGATCGATTTGAACCTATTCAGATGCCTTCAAACGTCAGTTGGGTCAATATACCTACGCATACAACCGTCGATGTAGATCAGGAGAACACAAAGCCTCGTACGAGTTCTTGATTGAAATCAGCATTATCAATGCCTACAAACTCTCTTTGCATTCAGAGGTTTCAAAGAAGGCTAAATACACTGTTCATAGCGAGTTCAGAACGGCTCTGACTACAGGTCTTATTCAGACCTCTCAAAGGCAGTTTCTGAAGCGAAAAAGAACTTCAATTGGATCAGCAATTGAACGTCCAATGATACGTTTAGAAGATCATCAAATGATCCAAATCTGCAGAAGAAAGAGCTCTGAGAACTGCCGTGAGTGCAAGGAGATAGATAGGCTTGACAGCCAGGCCTAGAAAACGACAAGTTCTCGGTGAGATTACACCAAATTTAGGTGGTAGCGGGCGGGGAAAGCGTTCTACCTTTGGCTGTGATATCTGTGATATCCCCCTATGTATAAACGGTCCTTGTTGGGCTGCATATCACAATAGCATCTGAATAGCATCAATAAAATCAGTTCAGGGTGATATTCTATGGTTCCTATTGGTGAACTAAGCGAATACGCTAAAAGTGGCCTCCCGACAGCGGTTAAAGGGATATGCGTTCTACATACATAGCAGGGTTTTGCTTGTATTATATAGTAGGCGTCGATGCATAGGTGACTAGCGTGCATGCAGCACCCGGAGTGGTGAGCGAACCCAAGCATGTTGCGCAGGCTTCAGCCCCACAGCTCAGCCGCACTTGGACAATCTATCTCGTAGTCAATTACAACAACCAACGCCGACATTACTAGAATGGAAAGGCAGCCGGCACTGTAAGTCCTATCGCGAAACATAACCGCCAGGATGGCATTCGGCTTCGGAGTGGGTGATATCCTCACGCTGACCAAAATGATCGTCGATACGATTGGGGATATTCATGACGCTCCCAAAGAGCTCCAGGAACTTGTCGACCGAGTAGAGTCAGTTGAAGCAACTCTCGAATCGATCGACGAGCTAGCACACGATCAAGCAGCGGAGAACATGCGGAACACGCGAAACATGCGAAATTTGGCGAGGCTGAAAGAAAGAGTCAAGGAAGTGTTGGTCAAGATGCATGACATCGTGATCAAGTACCGGGACAACCAAGGCCGCGTCAAGCCTTTCAACCGGGTGATGTATGGTGTATGGGACAAGCGTGGAGCTGGGGACTTGGGGGTCAAGCTAGGGGAGCGGACTGATGACTTGACCACCTTTCTGACTATACAGACTTGGCGATTAACCAACCAGATTCGGCCGCTGATCGACCAAGTTCTTACACGCACCCGTCAAGAACAGGAGCGTGCAAAAGACCAAAGCCCCGTGAAAGACGACAATGTTGCACGTCGTCCTGGCCCACATAAGGGTACCAACATTCAGACTACCGTCTCCGATCAAGTAGATCAGGTGCAAGCCGTCTTAGATCATGTTTTGCAGACCGAGCGGCCAAGCGATCCTACCTTGCTGCCTGATCAAGAAGATATATCTGTTGAGAGACAACTTGAAATACAGCTAGGACAGGCGGGCATCGGAGCATCAGTTGTCAAGGCTCTTATCGAGGTAATCAACACACAGCGAAAGCAGCTTGCCCATCCAGAAGACATCGATCCGATATCAACCACCGGGGGAAGGCGTCGTTTGGAAGTTCCCAAGGGATGGATCATGGTAGTCGACAGTTACAATGAAGGTAATATCGAAGACCCCAAACTAGCTCCCAAGCCTCTATTGACATCGCTGCAGTACGGTCTATTATTGCCCAGACTTATCTCGAGCTCGTCCGGGTTTGGACGGTCAATCACAGTGGTGAATGGCTCTTCAACCGAGTTGAGTCAGCAGGCGTTCAGGTTGAGACTAAGTTCTCTAAACGATCTTTGAAACCTCAATCGAAGCCCCTTTTAAAGGGCGGCAACCCCCCAGAGAGGGCTGCTCTCAAAGCAATCTCTGGGAAAAATTCCTTCTTCCGGTCTGAGGAAAAGAATGACATCCTAGCACGTATTGCACAGCATCGGAGTCGGGGAATCGACAACTGGCACTTTCGAAAGTATGAATATATGCTATGCTTTGATAAGTCGGTTTATGAAACATTGACAGAACTTGCAAAATGCTGCAAGAAAAGATATGGCGATATGCCATCCTACGCCAGTCTATCCAAGATCATTCTTCTCAAAGATATAAGGCTGAAAGACGCTGCTGCCGATTTAGATGTTGACGATACGAGCAGACTAGTCAAAAGCATCAAGGATGGCATCAAAAGCTTCTTGAAAACAGAATATAAATGGAAGAGGCCTCCCTTACCTATCGAGGACAGTCCATTCCGTACGAAGCAGATCGTGCTGCCAAGCATTAACATAAAGCTAGACTCTGCCGAGGAGGAAGCCAAATTGAACGAAATCTCCACAAGACCCGATTGCAGAATCAGAGTCACGGACGACAAGTCCACCTCTCAGCTTCTCTCTATTACTGGGCGTAAAGAAGCATTACCTTTTGCAGCATCTTTGCTAAAGGAAGCCCTTCTTTGAGGAACCTCAGATCCTGCACCGCTCTCAACTTTCGCCAGCATGTCGTGCGGTTTCTTTTCCATTTCGAGCTCTGTTTAGCTACCGCATATGGCTATCTGTCTAGTGTATGAGACTTTTCAGGCGCTTGAACGAGGGAAGAATCCAGGGGAAGGGAGAGGGTGGCAAGAAGTAGGGATTGAGAGCGTTGAGGAAGACTGGAAGGAGGAAGTTGGAGAAACTCGAAAGAATAAGGGTGGTGTTAGATCTCCATTCTATCGTGCAAACCTCATTGCTTGCGCTTGTCGTTATCGCCTCTCTGACCTCGTAGGCATGTTGCCCTGTTCGTGCTTGCATCTCTTCTCAAAAATGCTTGCTATCATGTTTCTCCAGTCAAAACTCTTGGATCCGGGTTCTGTATCCTCGGATGATCGAGACTCCGCTGACGATGTCCTTGATTACGGGTGCATTGAAACAGATGCTCCGACTCTCGTTCTCTGGGCGGTGGGCTGCCCCAGCTTGGTCAGGACTGGCCTGCGCTTGTTAAGGGAAGGGATTGCTTCATAGAGTAAGCGGGTTGAAGGCTGGTGATGATGGCGGCTATCACAAACATCACCTTAGAGATACCTAGGCTCTGTCAGCTCTGGCTGCCGTAGATTGCCTTGCAGGATTGGAGAAAAGGCGATGCATCCTCACTTCCTGGACTCAAAGACAACGTCACAGCCTCAGGCGCTTTTGACATTGCAGTTATCTGCTGGGAGAGGTCTAAGGGGGCTTCCAGGAGGGTCAGAACGGATCAAGAGCAAACGGATGAGGTTCGAACCAGAGGCTGCGAAGAAGACAGGGTCGACAGTCTCGATTATAATAGTTGTTATGGGGGCAAATGATCAAGTGCTAGTGGAAGCTCGTTGAGTGAGATTTTTGAGGGAGGAGCCTCTGTGGTGGTGGCGCAATGAGTGGGTGATTGATAGAAGTTTTTTTGGTGGCGGTGGTAATCATGGATGTCATAACCTTAACGCAGTGGGAGACGCGCCAATGACGCGTTTGCCGAGGAGCCGAGGTTAGCGTTGAGGTACCCCTTTTCGCGTACGCGCACTTTAGCGAGCTACAGGGGACCACTATCAATTGTCAATTATTCTGTGGGCGAGCTATTCTTCCGATGGATACTAGTACATCTATTTTCTGGGGCTGGTTGCTTCATGGGAGCATACCACATTATCAGAGCAAGCCCTGCAAGGACGATGGCATTAGCTGTTACTATGAGTGGGGGCGCTCTGTGCCACCAGGCAATCATGTCATCATCTAGCAATCTAAGGTGCTCACACTCGGCTCTGAACTCACTCACAACTACGCAGAGGTAGAGAGCATTGTCTGTGGGATGCGTTGAACCGGTCAGACAGTCTAAGGGACACAAGACCACGCCTGCAGCTTCCAAGCAAGGAACAGGGCTGGTCAAAGGCTGTGGTAGACTTGGATTTTAAAAGTATGGGATTGATGGGTCTGAGATGCACTCAAGCTGCGGCCGCGGAAGCCTCTGGGTTTCTTGGATAACCGGGATGAAACGAGGTCAGGCGATGCAACTTACTGCAGCCCCCCGGATCTTACTCACCCAGCCTGTACCTGGGATCTAGGCTTTCATCTACATGACATTCGCATGAAAACTCGGAACTAAGCCACACAGAAACTAGGGTACCTTGTATCGGGACACCTACAGCTATATTTTACAATCACGAGCATTATTTTCACGATATGGTGGGTCCATCCAATTGGCCTGAGACGAGGGCTTATGGAAGAGGCCGGAGCAGCCGAACAACCCCCACAGCCAGATCCAGGAACCACATTGCTCAAGAGTACGGAACAGCCTGTGGCGGGAACAGAGGACTTGGCGAAGAATACAGAAAACGCACCTTATGGCTGGCATCGGAGCCATTTCCTTAAAGGCCCCCACAGTAAAAGATCTTGGCAATTACCGGCCCGTTGACGCATCGTCCATCTGCAGATGAGGTTGGAGCTTCTTATCGGGTATCTTGACGATCTTAGAACCCTGGAGCGTTAGGCTGATGGAATCGTCCCTTTTTTACACCTTCACACCCCTTCATCCAACACTACTATGCTCCTGCGGTAAGGTAACAGTATTCAGACGATCTCATCCTAGATCCACGTCCTGGTGGCCTACATGTCTATGCTAGGAGAATCCAGCCCCATGTCTTGTTCAAGCATGGGAGGATGCGTCGTTTTCCTACATATAACCTAACTTCAAACCTCGAGGATAACAAAAGCTAATAAATCTTTCGAGCTGAGAATTAACCCATCCCCGTCGCGAAGGGGGCCGAGAATGTTTGCAATATACAAGGTTTATGTGAAAATATTAGCAATCCCTAAGCGATTGTTGAATGTTATGACTTTAATCGCTACGTCTTTGGCGAGGGTGTATGCTCGAGAGGATTCTGGCTAGCAAGTTGCTAGAATCCTGTATAATGAGATTCATCCACAGGAGTTTGCTTTTCTTTGATCAACCGTTCTGAATCTCCCAATCCTATACAGCAGCTTCATTTCTTTGGCCGGCTAAGACTTCATTCACACTACCGAGCATGAAGACTTATACCACCCTTACTCCCCTCTTGGCATCAGCTCTCTTCATCTCCACCTCTCTTGCGAAGGTGCGATTCGCAGGCGTCAATATTGCAGGATGTGATTTCGGTTGCACCAACGACGTTAGTGACCCCACAGCCTGGTTTCTGTTTGCCCTACTCCTATTCTAACAACGTCAAACGCAGGGTTATTGCGGGGGCACTGGTTGCCCGTCGGGTCAAGGACCGGGACAGATGCAACACTTTGCGTACGACGACCACCTCAACGTCTTTCGCCTCCCCGTAGGCTGGGTATGTGTTTTCGAATCCGTTCATCCTTCTTTTGTGCATTCTAAGCTTTTGTTTCCTTCTCTTTCCCTTGATACATCACCGAAGCCGATTTTCCAACTCAACCAGGCAATACTGACTCCGAATCTACCAACAAAGCAATATCTCGTCAACAGGGTTCCCGGCGGTCCTCTCGATCCCACATACTTCGCCGACTACGACGGCATTATGCAAGCCTGCCTTGGTACCGGCGCGTACTGCATCATAGACATTCATAACTATGCTCGTTGGGACGGCAACGTCATTGGCCAGGGAGGCCCTAGCAATGACGGTTTCGCCTCAGTCTGGTCCCAGCTCGCGCAAGCGTACGCCGGACAATCAAACGTCATCTTTGGCCTCATGAACGAGCCCCACGATCTCGACATCAACATGTGGGCCGACACACTTCAGGCCGCCGTGAACGGAATCCGCAACGCCGGCGCCACATCCCAGCTGATCTTACTTCCAGGCATCAACTACGGCGCCGTTGGCGGCTTCGACTCGAGCTCGGGGCCCGCGCTGTCCGCGGTGCAGGACACCGACGGCTCGAAAGATAAACTAATTTTCGACATGCATCAGTATCTAGACTATGACACGTCGGGCGGGAACCCCGAGTGCGTCACCGACCAAACCGCCAATCTCGGCTACCAGGCGGACTATCTACGGTCGATTGACCGCCAGGCTTTCCTGACCGAGACTGGGGGTGGGAATACCGATAGTTGCGTTCAATACATGTGCTCGCAGCTGGCGTATCTCAACAATAATGCGGATGTGTATTTGGGATGGGTTGGTTGGGCTGCTGGTTGGTTCCCCTTTCCTTGGCCTTGGCGCCCTTGTTCACGGAATTAATTGAAGCTAACAACCTGTGTCCAGGGGCTCTCGATCCCAACAGCGTCCTCAGTGAGGTGCCCGACGGAACCACAGACACCCTGCTTGTAAACAGGTGTATTGCTGGGGAGTTCCAGTAGTGCGACTGCCGCCACCTCTAAACGACCGACAGTCCAGTAGAGGATTTGCTATCTAAACTATAGGACAACAAGAAAGAACCGTTCCAGATTTGTCGTACGTGTTGTGTGATAAGGTATTACAAACCATGTAATTGATATAATGGAAGGGAGGGCCCTGTTTGGGGAGGCAGAGCGGTAAATAACCGAACGGACTAGAAAGTGTGTTTGGAGCTCAGAAACTTCTCGTTTGTGCATCTTTCTCGATTGTCGAAATGAGGATTACATTCATTCTTCCACCCTTCCTCAACCTCCTCGAATCCCTTCTCCATAGCAAAACTCACTTCCCAGTACCCGCTCGTGGGCGCTTCGCATGTCAAATGCTTGGCTACATACTACTGGATAGCGATTTTTAACGGTATGCGGGGTTGGCGTTGGCAGGAGAGTGGGATTTTAGGGCTGGGGACGGGATGTGCGGTTGGGAAGGCGAATGGTGGGGTGGTGAAGAGAAGTGGGGGGGGGGGGGGGGTTGGGTTGTAGGGGGGTTTTTCCAGGTGGGGAGGATGCGGGGTTTAGAAGGTGAGATTGGTTGGTGAGTGAGTGAGTGAGTGGTTCGATAGGGGGAGGGGATAAGGGTGGGAAGGTTGGGGATTTGTGGGGAGTGGAGAGTGGGTAGGAGGGAGGGTAGGAGGGAGGGTGAGTATGTGAGTGATTGACAATGGTTAAAGTGTTGACATATAACACGTAAAACCAGTTCGGGTATTTATATCTGTACATGCGCAAACCAAGGACAATCGCACACAATATATAAACAGCCCATTTCTGGAAATGCCACTGATGGGACCGAGGCTAAGTAGCCAAGGAAAAGAGACTAGCGACCAAGACGGAGCCGATGATGGGCTTCATGTAGCCCAACGAAGCGCGTGTTATCGGCGCACTCGAGTTGGCTTTGAAAGTCGCGATACTCGTAGACGACGCTGTGGCTGAGAAATTCCCAGTTGGGGTGGGGATATTGGCGCTGGCTGATGACGTTGTCATGGGTGACGATGTCGAAGAGTTCAAGACCGAACTGCCCAATGAGGGCCTCGTCCATGCGTACGAGGATAAGCCAGTAGTTGGGAACGGTAGTGCAGAAGTTATGGCGTTGCTGCTCAATGACGTCCATGTAGGGAACGGAGTAGTAGCGCTGCCCACGGGCGTCACGTAGCTCGCGTGAGTAATATGGGATATCGTAGACGTGGAGGGCATAGATGTCGACGACAGCGATCCGCTAGGGTTATTATTCGTGCTCTGCCCCGTCAGGGGGTCGATCCATACGCCCAGATTATTGTCGCAGCATTGCGCAGCGGCGGTGCCGTTGCCGCAGCAGTAGCTTTGGTCGGAGCATTGGGTGACAGTTACGTCGTTGTTGGCCATGTTTAGATCCGTTTGGGCTTCGATGACACCTTGGTCTGCGTAGGTTGAGATGTTAGCTAGAAAGGATTGGGGCAGGAGGAGGGTGCCAACTGACTGAACCCAGAAACGCATAATTTGACACAGCTTGGGCTCTTCCACGTAGGATCGGTGCAACTATCACGCCAAGTATTCCCATCATAACCGCTCTGGCACAATCCATCCGGTGTGCAGGTATCCCACGGCGCGCAGCACATACTGTGTTTCGCGCTGGCGTTGCATGGCTGATAGGCTATGCCTTGATCGGCTTGAGCGCCTACGTTCTGGTCTGTTCCATTGGGGAAGTAGCAAGACGCTGATACCGCTGAAGAAAAAAGGAGGGACGCAAGGAGGAACGAAACAGTACGGCGCGAGGTGGTGATAGTCATGGTGGTTTAGCGGAGGGATGACGGACTTGCGACGTGGAGAGAAGGGAACGGGGAGGAAAGGCCTGAAGAGTCATGATAGACACTAATAAATAAAAGTATAGTGTTCCAACAGGTTGATGAAACACGTCTGACATTATTACGGTCTTCCGCAGCTTGGCTGAAGATATATCATAGGTTGAGGGGGTGGAGAGCTGAGGCGCAGTGAACGGCCTGAGGGACTCAATTTAAAACATGTACGGAGGTAGAAGGGTTCACCTAGCACTGGGCTAAACCTAGCAGTGGGACAGCCCTATAGGGCTGAAAATTCACATTTCATTTTTTATCGCTTTAACGATTCGTTTTAGGTGAACTACGTAGCTAATAGGACCTCTTTGGGGCCCTTCTGATACGCATGCCTCGCCCTGATTGGCTATTTGTAGATATCCCGTTATTCCTTTGCTTCTGCTTCTGCTCCTGCTTCTGCTCCAGCTGTCTGACCCGTAGCTTAACTATCAGCTGCTTCTGCTTCTGCTTCTGCTTCTGCTTCTGCTTCTGCTTCAGCTGTCTGACCCGTAGCTTAACTATCAGCTGCTTCTTCTTCTTTTGTCTAGAGCTTGCTGTCAATGTCATTGATGTCGACGAAGTGAAGAGCTCAGAACCTAGACGTAGTAGATCATTGATCTCTCTATTTCACAGCTTTGTTTGTTGAGCTGAGAGTACAACAGCTCGCTTTCGAATAGAAGAAGGTTTTGAAGTAAAGAGCTCAAAATCTAGACGTAGTAGAAAATTAATTTTCTTTTGCCATATCTTTGCTTGTTGATTCTCTCTTCTTTCATCAACAATCTCTTGATTCATGACTCTTGCAGTATCATAATTATTCTTGATTCGATTGATCTTTTTCTTCTTTCTTCTATTTAACTCAAGAAGTTTCTGATTAGTAACATTCTGAATAGTAGATTTCGTCATTGCTCATATTGCTGCTTTACTCACCTTTTGAAGAATCTGATCAGAAGTCGATTCTTCTATTGCTTGTTTAATAAGCTGCTGTACTTGAGAGATATTTGCAGATGTTAGAACGACTTCTAAATCTTTGTCAGAATCGATGTATGTGACTGTAGCTTTGAAAAACGTAGTTGAACGTATGACAATGTTGTACTGCTGTGATTGCTTTAGTTTCTTAACAGAAGAAAAGTGCTGAAGTACTAAGACTGAGCTGAATGATAGAAGTTCTGTAGCTGTTCATGTCTTTCTAATATTCAATGATGTAATTGTCTCATGTCGAGTCAGTTGATAAAGCTTCAGAAAGTTTGTTTTATCGATTGAGTAGCTGATCTTAAGTCGAGTAACTCGCTGAACATGAGTCTTGTACGCAGTAGCTAATGAAGCAAAGACTTCAACATCGAGTGATTGAAGCAGATGAGTAGTGTGAGTTGAAAGACACAGTAGAATAATTTTCTGACTGATGCAATAGTCAATCACCTGAGTAGTGATATGAGAAGCATGATCATCGATTAATAGCATTCGATATTCATCTTTCTGACAGATTTTAGTTTCTGAATCAAAGCATTTCTGTATTCAGACTAGACTTAATTCGTTGTCGATTCAGTCATTCTCGCTCAGAGCAATATGATCTTCTTTGAGTACTTTGTATCAGATCTTCTGCTGTAGTTTTTCTTTGAAGATAATTCACGATTTCAAGACTCTTTCATTCATAGATATATACTCAATCAATGAGACTCACTTTCAATTGTCACATTGAGTCATATAAGTCTTTTCATACTTGAAAATCATGACTCGAAGCTTAGCAATGACTCTCTGCATAAATCTCTTTTCATTCATGTTGTAGATATCTTCTATCTCTATTTCATGCTCTTTTTTTAGACTCTAAAAGAGATTGAATCAGTCAGCTAAAATATCGTGATTCTGAGTCATAGCACGCTCTTTGTCAAGCGAAGAAATATATACTGTTTTGATTTGCGAATGATGTTTCAGAAACTTCTGAAGTCAATTGACTTCGACTGACTTATCATCATTCTTTTTTATTAGTAGTTCTTTAGCTATTGAACGTACTTGCTTCACACAAGAAGGTCAGTCTCAGACCTGAAGACGTAGAATTCAGTCACGTATAGCTGCTTCTTCTTCGGGACTAAGTCTTTGAAATTGCTGATTGCGTGCAGCAGCTGTCTTTCGACCATTGATTCGGTTCCAAAGAGTACTACTTGGTATTTCATATTGACGAGCGAGTTTTGCTTGGGAAGGATTTTCGTTGGCTGCTGAAGCCTCGTTCCAACGGGCGTGAGCAAGCGTTATGCGCTCTTCCTGTGAAAGTTCTATATCTTCAGAAGATATGAAGGATATAGGGGGGATGGGGGGGGTGGCTGCCATCGTTTTGCTGATATGTTGAAGAATTACACGTTGGCAGCAATAAAATATGAAATGTGAATTTTCAGCCCTATAGGGCTGTCCCACTGCTAGGTTTAGCCCAGTGCTAGGTGAACCCTTCTATCTACTTGAAGCGAAGTCCGGGAAATTCAAGTCCTGCCCATATCAGCCGTACTGGATTATTACTGACAGGACGTCTGTCCAGTCCTCTTGTGGACAGAACCATGGATCGAAGGGGTGTCACGCTATTCAAACGGCATGCAGATACCATTTAAGGGCTGCAATTAAGGGTGCTGCGCGGGATGCCAGACTGTTTGATCCAGTCATCTTTTCTGGGGTTATATATGGGCCAGCCAAGGGCTCCATAGTAGTAGCCTGAGAATCTTACCATTCGCCACACATATCTGTGAGGCCGCAAGGGTAGCCGACCGGTGATGATGTCCGATTGTCTATAGTCGTTGATAAAGCCACGATCTGATGCTTCGAAAGTCCAGCTGACAGCAGACTCGGGTAACTCCCGGATAAGTCTGTCAACTTTAGAAGCTCCAGAGCTCGGGAAGTTTGCTTCAACACCGATTACGATTGCGACGCCGTCAGATTGGAATGGAGAAATCTCATTCGCATTCTATTTGATGTCCCGAAACTAATTAACGTACTGGGTGAATATTCGTGACAGTAGCGTTGAAAGTAACCTAAAATTTAGAACATATAATTTCGAAAGCGCATTCGATCTCGCGGGTGTTTAGAAAGAAGAAAAAGTCCATCTCCTAGAGGATAAGATCCGGAACGCCTTTGCTACCTTATGCTCAAGAATCACAATTGAAAATCTATAGTGACATTCCTGCTCGTTACCCATGGGTCACCTGCACGTTTGGGCACAGTCCACTCCTCGACCTGCGGGCCAAATCCGGAGTCAAACATAGTGTACACGCTCCCGTCTCCTGTTACTCTATCGGTCACAGCTGCCAGAGAGAGATATGTCGTGTTCGCCTTCTGGAGAGGCTTGATCTCGGACGTGTGATCTAAGGAGCCCGTTGTGCAATTCCACGCGCTCAAAACTAGAGAGCTGCGGTCCGGAACGGCGAAAAGAATCAGGTTGGTCAAGGGTGTATTGTGCGTGCACTCCGGCAATGTGTCGCTTGTATATAGAGGCTGGTTGTCTTGGGCAATAACTGCGAGAGGGGATCGTGGCTCGATGGTCAGGCCGGTTGCTAAATTTACAGAGTTAGCGTACTGAAGGTGTCCATAGGGTTGAATGGGTATATACCGGATTCTGAGGTTAGGGAAACGACGGTCTTGGAATCAAGATCAGTGTCACTGATGGTGTATTGATGCTGCTGCAAGTTCTTGCCTTCATCAACTGTGTATAGCATGAGGTGCTTTCCGCTTCGATAGCTCACAAGGGACATGGCGAACGTCGACCCTTTAGGCTGTGAGAATCCGAAATTATTAGCAACCCACGGATTACTTGTCGTGCTGTTGCTGGTATAACGACCTTGAGTAATGCCATTGGCGAAGTTTTCTTCCTGGAATAAAACAACCAGTTCTTGTGATGCGTTTTGAATGTTCTGATTCCAGTATGCAGTGAGAAAGGTAAAATTACTACCGGTGTAGAGTCCGCTGAAATTGTCGTCTTCCCAGGCTTGGGAATCGTTAGAGGGAGCTTGACGCTCGAAGAGTTGGTCGTTAGTTGACATGTAGTACACATTCTTGACCTATGGATGATTTATCAACCAATAGCGGGGAACGAGAGATAGGCGATACGCACCAATGAGTAGTTATAGCTCGCATGGGGATATCCGGCCACTGCTGCGATAGGTGTACCAGGCTTGACAGCACCGCTGATGGCATTAACCTCCCATACAGTATCGAAAGCAGTGCTGTTATCCCAAGCAGATTCTCGGATCTTGTCGCTGTTGTCTTGGTAATAGAGTCTCTTATGCAATGTGCCATTGAGATCAGTCCATTGCATGGCTGCCAAGCCTGTATTCGCGTATGGTACTCGAGTAGTCGTTGGTGCTTGAGGAGGTGTTGATGATGGATCGTGCGTGGGAACAGTAGCAGTCCGTTCTCTGTTACGCGCAGCGATAGTTCCACCGACACCACCACCGACTGCACCTGCTATTATGAGGACGAGTACCACGGACAACAGGATAAAGAACGTCTTGCGCTTCAGGCCAAAGAATTTGCGCTCCTCTTTAGGCGTGATGATACCGATTGCACATTATATACATCGGCAACGACTGCCTGTTTGCTAACATCGTTGTAGCTGATGATCTTTTCATCGTTGGAGCTGACGATCTTCTCATCCTTGGGATCTTGACCTACGATGGGAGCAGCCTTGCCATCATTTTCGAGCCAACGGTTGTGGTCTACCTCCAAGGTACTATATTGAGTGTCCCCCGGTGCTGGCACCAGTGCCGTTGCCAATGGCCTCGAGCCTGTCATGAAGCCGAGATGAAAGGCGAGATTTTGTTTGCAGGAATGTACCGCGTCCAAATCGCTTGACAGATTGAAAGATCATTCGGAGTAGTTGACTGGCGAGAACGGTGTCAGAGGACTGGTACAGGTAAGCCCAACCCTTATCGTAATCCTTCTGAACAAAGAATAGGATACGGAGAATCTCAGAGCTGGACCCTACACAGTAGAGACGAGTAAAGACCGAAGAGTACTCTATGAAGAGGATGAGAGATTTTAACAACAAAAGACCAACAAGCTGCTGCGGACGCTCATACGCCTATTTCATAGTGACTAGTTCTAGAGTATGAGATTTCCCAAAATCGAGGGTCCGCCCATCAGACCCTCAGCCAATTTTTGCCTGCACCCAGCCAAATATGCTGGAGAAGCAGTGACCATCACACCGCATATTCAATAATTACATATTTCAACAAGGGGGTAGGCCACCGCAGAATGAGGCGGTAGTCAGGACAAATTGTTGTAATCGTTCATTGGGAGAGAGTGATTGGCGGCTCACCAAGGCTTCCCGCCGTCTGTACGACGGGGCGGGAAGACACGTTATTGCCTTTTTCTTGAACCAATCGGAAGAAAGATTCCAAAATGATATTCGATTATAATACAAAGGTAGACAAGGGAAGTTAGATAACAGGCCACCTCAGCATGAGGCGGTAATAGAAACATACTACGTAGATCTGAAGGACAAATTGTTACAGTCTTATATTTGAAACAGAGTGCTTGTGAGTGCTTGGCGGCCACAACGAACTAAGGTAGGGTGCCGAGAACGTGTTACACGAGCGACTACGGAGTACGGAGTACTGGCTCCAAAATCACGTGATTACTTATATTCCGAAAACGAGGTGAAGCTACCTTACCTGGTAGCTGTCCTTTGCAGCTCTGGCAGTACCTGAATTGAAGACGCAGCGCTGGCTGTATCTCGCTATGTTACCACTCATCTCACTCATGTTCTGTGCCTTGATTGAAGCATATTCAACAACATCTGAAGGGCTGTCGACTTCGAGCAACGCATCGTTACTATGGGGCCCATATCGGCCCAACCTGTACCTTGGCATACGGCCGCGAATACCGAAATCGTTGCTTATGGGCTTGATGTGGTCCAATGCCGATAATCCTTCAGATATCTCGACCAGTACGCGTCAAGAAGACTCCCATTGCACTGCTCTATCCACTAATTTTTGCTCAAACTCAAGATCTCCGACACACATGCGAGCAAGATGAGGGCATGGCAGGCTACGGATGGACGGTATACGATGTCCGGAAAGGAGGCATGCAAATCGTCAATGATACCGGAAATAAAATGGACTTGGTTACCCAGTTTGCCAAGGTCTCCGATCGTGAACGCAGTGAGAAATGGGGCTTGAGAGTCAAAGGTATCCCAAGGGCCAATGCACGCGACCACCAGAAGACCACTGTGATATTCTACCTCGGAAGTGAGGATTCAAGTTCAAGGATAGAATGCACAGAAGCGCACAAGATCAACCCTTCCCACACTGATGTAGTCTGTGACGGCACGATGGTCGCCTTGCGCAACTTCAAGGTACATTTCCCAGACCACCGAGCTGACAGCGAGTCTCTTCAAAGGACTTCTGTCAATAGTTTGACAGTCCCCGCAGACACTATCTGGCAGGCGAAATCGATATTTACCAACCAACTCAAGGGCAGTGACTCTCATGAAGGAATGGTTGCAGATAATCCTGGAGAAGGAAACCTTCATTTTGTGCAGAAAAGCTTCGAGGGAGGTTTTGAATTCGACGTTCTATTCTCCTCAGACTCAATCTCTGGAGCCATGGCATCCATTTCTCTGACGGAGGGTATCGAAGATGCATTGTCCACGTTTAGTAAGCGCTTTCAATCAGTTTACTCACCCCAAGCGCCATTTCAGGACGAGCAGCATATCAAATTCTCCCAATCTCTTCTTTCCAACCTCATGGGAGGAATTGGATACTTTTACGGAACAAGCAAAGTCGACGTTTCGTCTGCGCCAGAATATGCTGAGACTGACCAAACCTTCTGGGAGAAGGCTGCTTCGGCCCGATCGCGTGCTGTTGTTGAAGAACAGGGCCCTGACCAGCTTTTCAGCGCAGTACCCTCCAGGCCGTTCTTCCCTCGAGGCTTTCTCTGGGATGAAGGCTTCCATCTCCAAGTTATCCTGGACTGGGACATGGACCTCGCTCTAGAAATCGTCTCAAGTTGGTTCGATTTGATGGACGAAAATGGCTGGATTGCTAGGGAACAGATTCTTGGCCCTGAGGCGAGAAACAAGGTCCCATCGGAGTTCCAGACACAATACCCGCACTATGCGAATCCACCGACTTTGTTTTTGGTTGTCCAGGCGTTTGTCGCAAGACTCAGTGGGGTGTTACCCTTCTCAGGAGCTCCAAGTCGGTATTTGAGTGACTCTGCGGCAGGAAAAGCCTTTTTGAAGGCTATTTATCCAAAAATGAAGAAACACTATGAATGGTTTTGTCGAACACAGGCTGGCAATTTAACGCATTATCAACTTCCCGGTTCTGACTTCAATCAAGGATATCGATGGCGAGGTCGCACACCACAACACATTCTTACCAGTGGCCTTGATGATTACCCTCGTGCGCAGCCACCACATCCAGAGGAATTGCACGTGGATGCTCTCTGCTGGGTTGGCTCTATGGCTGTGGCCTTGGGGAAGATCTCAGCTTTTCTTGGCGAGAAAGAAGAAGAGAAAATGTTCTCAAAGGATGAGACAGACGTGGTTCGAAGTATTGATGGAATTCACTGGTCTGAGCCCGATCAAGCATATTGCGATACAACTGTAAGAGATGGAAACCAGGTAGAAAAGGTCTGCCACAAGGGCTACATCTCCCTGTTCCCGTTCCTCATCGGTCTTATGGGCCCAGACCACGTTCATCTTGAAGCCGTGCTGAATCTGATACGGGATCCTGAGGAACTTTGGAGTCCTCATGGCCTCCGCAGTCTTAGCCGCAAGGACAAGTACTATGGCACGGATGAAAACTATTGGAGAAGTCCAGTCTGGATCAATATCAATTACATGGTGATACAAAGATTATTGGTAATTATACTCCGTCTACATCCTCCTTCTTTCGGCCAAAGAGTATCATAGCTCATTCAGTGATCAGGAATTCGCGCAACAGCCAGGCCCACATCAGCAAAAAGTGCGCGAGATATACACGGAGCTTCGGCGAAACCTGGGAAACACAGTTTTCAAATCCTCGAAGGAGACAGGCTTTGCATGGGAGCAGTATAGCCCGGACACCGGCAAAGGCCAAAGAACTCAGCATTTTACAGGTTGGACTTCACTGATTGTGAGGATTTTAGCAATGCCTGATCTCCAATCGGGATCTCGGCCGCAGATGCCCGGGTACATTAATCAAGAGACTGACACAGATGGCTGGGGCATGACGCTAACCCTGATGGTGATGGGGATATTGCTGATCTCTTTTTTGTTTCGAAGAAGGCTCATGAGGTTTTGTAGGCGATTGATGGAAACGTGATCAGAACAAGATACTTCTTGTATTACCATAACCCACTGCACTTCTCGGTCATACTGGTACTGGATTAGGTCCGGATTCATGGACTGCAACCAGCCAGACAGGTTTGGACACTGCCAGTATTATCTCAAGGACTGGGAAAGAGTTGAAAAGGTTTACGAAAACCTGCGTCTCGAACGGGTTATTTCGATCGTTAATCGACTCCTCACTATCATATCTCCCAGTGGCCCATCTTTCCACAAAGATACCGCAGGCGCTTCAAAACTGGGCTCTATCAAGACCAAACACTCCGAGCTTTATGAAAAGATTAGCAGAGGATAAGGGAGACGGCAATTTCGTAACATTTCAGCCTGACGAGAGACTAGCCGAGGCTGAGCCGAATGGTACCTTAATTTCCTTGGTAAATATTCACCATCCTTAAATATCTTATCAATTCCTTACGTGCTAGAGATATTTCTGCACTCTACTCACACACACAGCTAGCTAACGACATTCTTTCGCTGTACGTCGCCGTAGAGAGCGTGGAGCCCAGCTAGGGCATTCTTGCTACTGACCTTGACCCAGGTCGTACAACAACGTTCGGCTTTTTAAGAATAATAACATCTTCAGTTTCGAGCCCATTTGACAGATCATCGGCATGAATTCAATGGCACTACTCAAATCTTGAGAGCAGATTTCGAGACGGACATTCGATCTTGCTATAATCGTAAATCACCGAATTCTCGAAACGATGGAATTTCCTGTCTTCGAAATTGATGTTGCTGGCCAAAGAGGCTGCACCACAGATGAGGGGCCCATGACCTGGCTTCGAATCAAGATATTATTCCTTTGCCACTTCTGAGAACTAGAGCTACCTTCGGTAGTTTTGTGAGCCTTCTGGGTCAGAACAGCGTCTTTGCCTCATTCAACTCACTTCAATAGATTTAGTCGCTTAGATAGAGGAAGTTCTTGGCGCCTCAGGGCGGCTTCCGGTACAGGGCAATCAATTGTCGTCTTCCACCTTTTAAATGAAGCCAGACGACGAAAAAGACTAGCACGTCCCTGAATGTTTTTCACCGCCCCAGTTGTAACTTCAAGACTTGGCTACCCCCTTTCGATTTTTCATATCATGTCTTAAATCTTGTCTTTCATCCTATTAAATAAGTCTTCTTTCTTTAAAAAAAAGTATGTTTAAAACTGAGATTTAAAAAAAACATTTGTATTTACAGTTTCGACTTTTAAATACAAACGCACCCCAAAATGCTGAGAACAGGGTTGGGGTTGGGTTGGGTTTATTGGGTGTTCACCCAAAATCAACAATCACAACTACATTTATCCCCTCAACTGATGACTGATGTTTCATCTACAATGCTTAGTTGTAACGATGTAATTTCACGCTATGTATTTAGGCCGATGAAAAGATAAATTAAACTATCCTCGATCGATATTTCTTGGTCGGAAAGTTACTTTATACTCTTCACGCCACCACATATTGTTGAAGCCATGAAGGAATGGAGGACTATCTCAATAAGCAGCTTCTACTTAGGTCCCAAAATAGAGTGAGATGTTGCTTCCAGGTAACGGGAACGAGCATCTCTGATTGAATGTCTCGGGCACTTCTTGAGAGTTTGTCGGTATCATCATGTCGAGTTTAAACAGTTTCTCGACACGGGGTGTACAGTGTGCTGAAAATAGATGTCGTCGCCTTTTTTCGGGGGGGGTGAGGGGGGAGGGGGGCATAAAAATCAGTTGTCGATTGTTTTTCTTGTCTTCCATCTTTTCCTCTATCGTTCTCTGGCCGTGTTTTTTCGTTTTACTCTTAGTAAAAAGGTAGTTTTATCGATTCCTCGTTGTCGTGTCGTACTTCTTCGCTCATATCTTGAGTGTACCCTTGGCCACATGTCCCGTGACTATTCTTCATCGGCCCTTAGGTAACACCTTCTTCCATCAAGCTCCTAAGAATTGCCGCCGGAACCGTCATATCTCCTGCTGGCGGCTTCGGGACTTGGCTGTCGTCAGGCCACTAGACCTGCTTGCGTTTGACCTTCACGCTCTACCACGTCTTGGTTTCCACCCCCAACAGGGGACTGAGCGTTATTAGTAGTTACCTGTTGCCTTAAAGCGGTCCGCGTAGCAGACGCTCTGTGAATTGGAAAGAGCGGTGAGAACGAGCCGTGTTGAAGAGTTTTTGGTTATTGGAGAATACGCTCTTCTTCCAATAGGAACGATGATATATTGGAGAAATTATCTTTGAGGTCTATGTTGGAAACAGGGAACAGTATTGTTACTCCTGTGGTTAGTAATCTCCGCTCCGAGCCTTATAGCTGGGGCTAGGGGATTGAGAGTTTTCACCTCCTTCCTCCCTTCGTAGCTGCCTACAGTAGTTCAACCAATATATATACGCATGCTCCATCGGACCCTCATATACCAAGAGTCTATTCTTTGATAACGTACGCCTCTTGCCTCTTTGCCGCGCAAGATCCGGATCCCCGCCCTTCTGACCTGCGCACCAACTCATTCCCTTTACATGCTCCCGAATGTAGAATCGAATGAGGAGGAACTATTCCGCCAGCTGTCGGGATTTGCAGCAATATCGTTTCTTCAACGAAGTCTGTCACGTGCCCGAATTGGCTGACGGCCGCTGTATCGGCTGCGAAGAACAAGCCATTCATCCCACTGCGAAGCATGGCCGTTTGGGTGGAATGGGGAATCGTAATCTTGGCGGAGCCGGAGAGGAAAATAACGTATCTTTCGACTAAGTCTTAGCAAGGTATTGATCAAGGGATGAAGGAACACTCACTGCGGTGCAGGCGCATTGTGAGCACCACCATTGGTTCCCGCTGGAACTATACTATAAGTTCCGCTTAATAGGTTGCCTAGCCGCGTTGAGGAAGTTCCTTGAACACCCGGTTGAGTGGAGGTCGTGAAAGGATCCTCGAATTGCCAGCATTCAACGACGGAATTGCCGTTTCCAGCAGCTGTGGTTGTGACGTTGAGAAACCTCGCTGCCCCGACACTAATGCTTGGTAGGATCAGGAGGACGGAGATAATGGCGGCGTGACACCCGAAGTTCATGGTGATGGTGATTGAAGAAGGAAGATTAGTGGTGGGAAGTATGAATAATCTGCGTGCTGGTGTGCGCAAGTATATCATTCATTCGTGCACGCATGGACATGTTGAGGTTTTATATCTGCAGGACAAACACCCTCTAGGCAGTGTCAGCTTCCATCCCGCCACATGGAGGACATGATAGGCGGAAAACATGCTCGATATTCTCTGTTTATTTAACCAGCGCTTTCTGGAGAGATAAGAACGCATGCAGGCACTGTAGAGGTGTTGACTGATCTCGCGTGAAAGCGGGGAAGGTTGGTTACACCAGATGATGACTACGGAAGTACTGCATGGTTTTACAGCGAAGAGTTGGGTGGCAGTACTTATCACGCTTCTCTGAATGGCTCTGATATGCACAGATTCCCCAGACTACAGGCTGATTTCTTTCATACCCGATATCGACATCTGTAGGCTGTAGCCTCTGTAGGACAGCCCCTTTCCACCTTCCCCTGGGGGAAAAAAAACCCCCCACCACCCCCCATCCCCACAGCGCAAAAACCGCAAACGCACACTCCCCACCCCCTCAAAACCCCCCTAAAAACCCCCAACCCTCCCCCCAAACGGGAAAACCACCCCCAATAAGCTACTGTACTACGGTACTATTACCTCCAATCCCATTTTCCCTTAACCCGCCGCCACTCGTTTTGTACTATGTACTACTGACGTATGTATAGCATGCATGTACTGTATGTACTGTATCGCAGGACGACAACATCCCCCGGCGAAAAAAAAGAGAAAGAGAAAGAGAAAGAGAAAGGAAGAAAAGCGGCGTTTCGCGTTATTTTTTTTGGAAATGGGGATAAGGATGGCGATGAGGGGTAAGGATGAGGGTACTGTAGATGCACCGTATCCCATACCTTATTTGTTTTGCGGAGAGAGAGTTGTGGGGAGGGTTGGGAGGGTTGAAAGGATTGAGCACGGCGGTGTGGGGTGTGGAGAAAGGGGGAGAAAGGAGGGGGGGGGGGGGGGAGTGGATAGTAATCGGGGCGGGCTTTGTATCATGATCAAAGATATCTGTATTATATATAAAAGATGAATAGTAGGGTTTTTGCTCGTGGACACAGTAAGCTTGTTTTTCTTTGTTTCCCTTTTTCCCTTTTTCCTTTTTTTGTGGGGAAAAGGGGTGTGAATGATCTTTTCAAAACTTTCAACCAAAGAAAAGCCGTTTTTACAATCTTTCAAGCTAACATTCGTCAGGAGTATATGTTATATATATTCACAAAAATTACTTCCAGCTCCAGCTCACCTACATAAACTCGGTTATTGTTTTATTCCGTCTCATAAATATTTTCCATCCCATTCATCGATCTTCTGCCTGGCAGGCTCAATCACTTCTCGATTAGTTCTCGCCTTTCTCTCGCATACTCGATAAGCATCATCATAATAAGCTCATGTGAAATAAAAACACGTTCCAACGACAGTAAAAAAAGATATAATACTACCAGAAAATGCACAATGTGGTTGAACAATCATTTCTTCCTTTTTGAAAGAGGGGTTTTAAAAGCTTGGATGAATAGATAAATGTACTACTTTCTTAAAACAGCAGATGCCAATCATGAACATTTATGCAACGGAAATGAATAGTTTGAACTTTCTGCCTCTTAGTTCGTAAGATTGACCCAACGGGCCCACGTCATCCCTTTTTGAATAGGTAACTTTCTGGTGAAGCCAGTCTAAGAAGTTTGCTAATGGAGGTTTTTTCATAACCGAACTTTTGTTTAAAGATAGGGAACGGAGCTCCTTAGCCACCCCCTTGCCTCTCCTACTTTTTCTCCTCCTCGACCCCCAGGCGGTCTCCACACTCTTCGACCTTGAGAGTCGTAGCGTCGATATTTTCAAAAGCTGTTTTGCCCAACCAATTCGAGAACCCCATCCACGCTCTCCGGCGCGCTTGTCCGATGCAGTAACTGTGGTCGTCTGAGTCGGGCTATGGGACCTTTGGAGGTCTGCTGGGGTGGTTTTGTTTGCGTGGGGTTTCCAACTAGTTCCGCCGACTCTGCACGTTCAGCACTCTCGGATGCTGGGGGCATTGATAGAAGTGAAGGGAGGAGAGATGGCCTTCGCTGCGCTGGAGGGGTGGTTTGTGAGGTTGGTGAGATGGAGGGGTTGAGGGAGGGGTTTCGTAACGTTTGCGAGAGTTGTTTAGGGATAGGATCTGGAGGAAGCATTGAGGTTCTTTTTTCTGTCGCGTCGTTTTTGGCGGGTTGTAGGGACGAGGATTCTGGCGAGGAAAGCGAGAGTTGGCGCTCATTGTTTCCGACTGGTTGGGGGGCGTTATATTTCGTACCTAGGGCCGAGACGAAAGGCCGTCGTCCAACATTCCCAATCACGCCAAGGGCATCTTCGCTCTTCTGGAACATTGAAGGGCTTCGGGCAGGTTCCATGGGCTTTTCGGTGCCACCTTCTTGTGGGATATCTTGCGAGTAAATTGAAGACCTCGGTACCCGCTTCTCAATGGGTTCGCCCTCTGCACAGGTAATTAGGCTTTCGAATTGCAGCTCGGACATTCGGTCGGCTCCTTCCCATGGTCTTTTCTCCGTGCGATCTTCATCTAATAATCTTGTGGTATATCGCGTGTACATATCTACTAAGACTGTTTTCATGACTACCAATTCGGCTTTGGCGTTAGGAATGTTGGCATGCAAAGTCATAGACTGTCAAGATACTCACTAGCTAGGGATAGTTCTCTTCCAATACAACCTCGAGGGCCGCTGGAGTAGGTCCACATACTCTTGGCAAGGGTGCGGTAGCTCTCTCGCGGGACAAGCCAGCGGGAAGGGTTGAAGGTTTCCGGAGAAGGAAAGATATTGGGTTGTCGGTTTATGAGGTATGGTTGGGACGAAACGATTGTCTAAAAGCATACACATATCTCGTAAGTAGCCACAATCTTAAATCATAATAGATTGCTAGTATCAAAAGAATAAGGGCACTCACACCCGCAGGAAGGAAGTAGCCCGAGATCACACAGCCTCCTGGAGGCACCACTCGAGTCTGGTACGAAGAGATGGTGTCAACCAATCGAAGACTTTCCATGATTACCGCGTTGAGATACGGTAAGCTGTCGATCATAGCGAAAGTACGATCCTTGGCATCAAGTGGAACTGAGGTCAGGAGTTCGACACGTAATTTTGACTGAACTTTGGGATGCAAACTCAGAGTTCGAGTCATGAACTCCAGAGCTGCTGGCACGGCGTCTTGTCCGGCTACTGAAAGCTATTGTTAGAAGGTTTGACAAGATTTCAGCATCTTTGAGGATCAAACCGCAGTGATCCATGATCTCGCTTGCTCTCTCGTTCCAACTCAATTGGCGGCCCGTCTCAGAATTTCGCCATGCCAACATCTTCCTATACGGACTATATTTGAAGCCCGATAAGGGTTTGTCGGGATAATCTCTTTCTTCCAGCTGCAATTTCGCTTCGTACTTCGCAATCAGCCCCGAAAGCCATCTTTGAGCTTTCACGTGAGCAATGGGTCCATTCGTAGCTACCAAACGACCGATATACTTGAACGGTATCTCACTCTCCCAGAAGAAAAACGTATCACGTCTCTCATCATGACAAAGATCCATCATTTCCATACCTAGATCCTTCATTGTATTTGCGCCACTTCTCAGCCTGTCTAGGAAAGATGTGCCATCCTTTTCGGAGAATGCGAATGCAGTGAAAACGTCGGCTTGCAAGGCTCGAAACACATTGCGAACAACAAGTGGGCCACTAATGCCGAATACGGTATTTTCATTACTGATCTGCCCATCAATGAACCTTAGCAACGTCGCGGTCCGTGTCTTGATGATATTTTGCACCTGTGACTGCGAAATGGATGTTTTTGAGTAAGCAGAAGCAAATACACGCCGACGTTTAGCGTGAGCCTGTGCAGGGCCAAAGGAGAACATGTTTTGACTCCTACACTTGTCATGTAAAGCTCGAGGAATAAAAAGTGGTTTCTACTAACGCAAAATTCGAAAACACATCGTACCAGGCTGATCTATCAAACCCCCCACCAAACACGGTTTGCACACCATCTGTTGTCATTATCGAGACTTCATTGGGGCCTGTTCTTACAACTGGCTGGAAGCCATGGCTGCCGGAAGGATTAAGATGGGCGCTGTAGTGGGCATGCCGAACGCTGTAAAAATATTTCGTGTAAAGAAGATGACAGCGAGTCCATCGCGCAGACCAGTGGATAGTAGGGAGCTTTGCGAGTGGAGATAGACAATTGTAGTATACCGCACGCAGTAGGACAACCACGATGGCCGCGAGTATGAGCCATGGGTTCATGTTTCGTAGGGAGGAGAGACAATTTTGATATAACTAGAATTGGAGGGTTAACGGTTGTGAAAAGTTGGTGCTCTTTCGGATACGGCATTGGATGTGGAAGGTGCAGTCGGCAGGGCTTTTTTTTTTAGGTCACTATAATTCTTGTTGTACTCATGAGGTTTTTAAGAGTGAGGGAAAAGAATGATTGATGAACATATCTCTTCTCCTTTGATTACGAGGATTGGGTTGTGGATGGAGGACAAGCCAATGCTATGTGTAAGCTGACAAAGTAGTAATCAAAGAAAAGCTGATTACTAGATTGCCCATGCATAGCAGAGTCTGGCCACGATTCGCCCTCAGGATATGAACAGAGTAAATCTACACGCTCGTAGTTCCTTGGAAAAGATGGGCTGCTTTGATGTGGCGTAAGCCTGACTGGCATATACCATGCTACAGACTAGATCCAGCTCTTGCCTACCTGAAGATGTTTTTGCGGTCCACAGTGACGACCAAGAACAGGTCCTCGAGCGACAATCAACTATTGCAAATGTCATCGAACTAGTGGGGGACGTTGCGCGGCATCGGACAAGGATGTCGTTGGAGGAGTCTTGCAGATAAAGACATCAGTTGGCCTGCTGCTCATTGCACAACTCTGCTGAGGTAGCAGTACAAGGCGAGATCTTCCCTTTACTAGGTCTTTATGGCGCATTGCAAATTTACTCGAACGAGGTTCAGCAGTAGGCGAGATTTCTAAGCCAGTGAGTCTCCCCTGATTACGCCACACAGGGGTAGGCGGAGCCTTCAACTGCGCATGGTGGTCCAAACGGAGAATTAAGACGACCCAATACGCGAAAGGGATCTATCAAAGATCGAGAATCATCCTAGTGTATCGAATTAGTTCATGGGAAAGCCTTGATGGTAAGATCTGCTATGCGCCTAAGCCGCTTTTCGATGCTCTCGAGCCGGAATCCATCTTCGGTTGTAAGATAGGACGAATGTATTGTGACCCGTCGAGGACGCTTGGATACTTGCAACGAGGAGGATGGAGAAAGAAAGTAGAGGCTAAAGTACCCCGGAAAGATGCTAGAGGGACGGCTCCACACACGGCTCGGCTTCGACAAGACGAAAACATTAGCAAGAAGAACACCATTGAGTCATGATCCTCGAGTTTCAAAAGTGGCCTCTCAACATTCAGCCTTTCATGCCCTTTGGCCCGATCGTAATTGATAATCTTGGAGATCAGGCAGCACAGAGGGAAATTTGTAGCAGTGATGCTTCAAAGGAGAGGGGGTGAGATTGCCTACTGGAGAGAGATTGAAGATCGTCAAAACCAATGTCTTCTCGACGGGAGCACGGGCCCTCGCACACAAAGGACGGTGCGTTTTTTGGCTGGCAGATAACCTTACCTTACAGTCCTTAAGGTAAGGTAAAATTGGCTTTTCCAGTGCAGCAGGAGCAGCCTCTTTCAAGACGGAAGCTTATGCATCATGCAGCACGCCTTCCGGGGTTTTTGCTGGTAGAAGAAGCGTTAAATCGAATCGCAATGCATAATACCTTTTGGCAAGACCAAACATACGAAAAAAAATTAATCTTGAAAGACCTGACAATGCTTTCATCCATCCTTATACTTGGCCAAGGCTGGTCCACGCTCAGCTCAAGCTCGTTGCTGGCGTCTGAATCTTGATCACAATGGAAGCGGTAGCGTTGCCACGGGCAGACCTTCTATTCGTACTTGACGAGCAGTTAATTCTTCGGCTTGCGAGTGGCCTTTGTCTCGCACTGCAAACCCTAGCCTGCTCACACGAAAGGAGAAAAAACAAATCAGCAGGGCTCGGTGTAGTCGAGTGTCAACGGTATTTGCTTTCAAAGATTCCGCGAAACTGAATTCAAGTCTCTTAAGCTGGGCGGGGGCAACGAGTGCAAAGAGCTTGACAGCATAGGAATGGGAAGTAGGATTCCGCAGATGGTTGACTGGGACCATCATGTCTTGGAGCAAGTAGCAGCTGAATAGCGGTGCGGTCCGGTGCGCAAGAAGATATCCAGGTGTAAAGTTGACTTGACTTTATCCAGGCGTGCCAGGTGGACCGTCACAACCGTTCAAACGTTGAGATTAGGGATAACGGATGGTCATATGACAGTCAGGTCAGGTCAGATGTTTTCTGTCATGCTGACGTCAGATGTTTCTACTTGACAGCCAATAAGACAACTTATATATATATTACTAAGGCTTTTGACCAATCAGAGCCCAGGAATCGACTATTGGGCTGAGCGTTCTAACAATTCCGGAGCCGCAGACGCCTGAGAACCCGGAGAAAACAGAGAAAACAGAGCAATTTATAGTGTAATTTCCGTCTCTTCTTCATCTCTTTCTCGAGCTTCCAACATCGAACTTTGTTCCTCCAACCACTGCTCTTCTATTCCTATGAGCTTCTCTTCAGTATGTAGGCATTGTTTGGGCTATCTTTCGTAGTGTACGCTCGCGGCATTTCACTACTCTTTCTCTTCTTCCTGGAACGATTGACTCGGTAAACGCGGCGTGTACAGCTGAATCAGATAGCATAGTGCTTATATAGAGTAGGAATAACAGTCAATAGAGGTGATGGTTGATGTAGAAAGGTTGAGGAAAGGGAGGATTCAGCGGAAATTGCAAGATGTTCTACCGAAACGGGCTAGTCTATACCTTAAAATGATTAGCGCGAAACCCGATCTGGCTAGACTGCTGTCATGTCATTTGTCAGGTCAGATCCATGTCACGACTTGACGTCATATGACTTGTCATACGATCGAAATGACGGTCATTACCGATCCCTAGTTGAGATGCGCTCGGGTTCCAGATTTCGTCCGAATGGGGTTTAGTGGCGGTATTCTACCCCAGAACTCACCCCACGCATCTCGGTCGCAGATCGTGTACGACGTGAGATATCCAAGACATCTATGTATGTATCTCTAAGGTAGATACTCGTGCTTCTGAATCAATGCAAGAATAAAAAGAAAAGACGCTTTGTCATGTCGATTAACCCCTCTCTAAGACTGACCTATGATGGATCCTTGAGAAAGAAGTGTTATCTATCAATTTATCAGTTCCCTGCATCTTATGGCGCAGTCCAAGCGTCCAAGCGCTCAATGCGTCCGAGGCTTGAGGGCGCAGGTACAATCAATCCTTCGCAATCTTGATCGTGGCTCCGTACTCTACCTGCCCCCGTCGTTCTTTAATCCGTCACTCGTTCACATCTCAAGCTCGGGTTGTAGAGCAACGCAAAGCTCTGGAGCCATTCTTTCCCTCCTGTCGTCAAGATGCACTACAAAAAAC
>JAABUS010002778.1_pt1 | contig 31275 bp, 31 predicted proteins | sample 5560161 | NCBI WGS metagenome assembly JAABUS01 (sample SAMN10711885, study PRJNA513376) | rock metagenome | isolation source: Antarctica rocks | place: Antarctica: Victoria Land, Trio Nunatak nord | collected 2016-01-04
GCAGTTATTAACAAAGAAAAAAAAGCAAAAACAAAGCTTCAACAACAATAATAACTGTCAATGTTTGTGATTTGCTAATCTAAAGGAAATGACAAAGCGGTAATCGAATGGACAAAGCCAATACTTCTTTTAATACAGTTTTTTTAACGGCGGCGGAGCTTTACCATCTTTTAACAGTTTGGCAGAAGTTTTAATATAATTAATGAGATCATAATCATTCCAACGCGAAAGCTGCTCAAATGACGGCCTGTAAACATCCACAAATATATCCGTTTGCGCATCCGTTAAATCCGTATTCTCCTTTACAACAGTTTTATTAAAACGTTTATCAATATTGATTTGCTCAGTTTCAGCTTTAGAAAACGCCTGGAAACGCCTGGCCTGGCCGGGAGTTTTACCAAAAAGCTCGTACAAACCGGTTATCGGCGAAGCTACAGCAGCAAGTACAGGCGGTTTTCCGTTATAAAAACTGCCTTGTCCGCGGTATTGCCGCATTGCTTCGTCCAGTTCCTGTTTTTTGCTTTGGCCAACAATCCGTACTTCATTAAGTTGGATCACTTGCGAAAGCTGGATAACTGCATCTTTCTGGCTTTCAACCACATAGTAGTTATCAGCATAGTCTTTTTTGAAAATTTTCAGCGTATCGCCTAAAGTGGCTTTGATACTGAATGCGCCGGTATAATCCGTTCCAACCGTAATTTTATTTTTCAGGTTAAAAACAAGTGCATTAGCTATCCGGAAATTGCTTTGCTTTTGGAAGATAATGCCTTTCAGCAAGAAATCCTGCTGCGCAAACACGCAGGAAGTATTGCAGATTGAAGAAACCAGTATCAGCAGAAAAATAAAAAAAACAGGTTTGGCCATCGCCACAAATCTAAGAAAAGCAAAAATACAGCAACGTTAAACTTTGTTAAACACCAATTTTAGGGCGGTAAAAACAGTATCATGCTTATTTTGTGCGAAGTTCCCTTTCAACTTTAGCCATACTTATAAATTTTTATCTTTGCAGATGATTAAATCCATGACCGGTTTTGGCCTGATCAGCCAGGATCTGGGCAACGTAAAGTATACAGTTGAAATCAAATCGCTGAACAGCAAATTTTTAGAGCTGTCCATCAAAATCCCTCGCGCTTTTGCAGATAAAGAATTTGAACTGCGCAACGAATGTAGCCGTTTGATTGAGCGTGGCAAAGTAAACCTCAGCATCAATATAGAGCAAAACGAAGCGAAAACGGCGGCTTTGGGCATCGATATAAATTTATTGCAGCAGTATTTAGGGCAGCTAAAAGAAGTATCCATCAAAACGGATCAACCGGCAAATAATCTGTTGCAACTGGCTTTGGGTTTGCCGGATGTGATGAAATATCAGGAAGAAAAAGCATCCGAAGATGAGTGGAAAACGGTAGCAAACCTGTTTAAAAAAGCGGTTGATGCTTTCCAGCAGTTTCGTTTGGATGAAGGAAGTGTGCTGGAAAATGATTTGAAACTACGCATTAGCATCATTTTGGAAAACTTATCAAAAGTTGAAACGGAAGAACCGGTGCGCATCAACACCATAAAAGAACGTTTAAATCATTTTTTGGCTGAAGCTGTTGGCCGCGAAAATATCGACCAAAACCGTTTTGAACAGGAATTGATTTATTACATTGATAAACTGGATATTACGGAAGAAAAAATACGCCTGAAAGCGCACTGTGGTTACTTTTTGGAAACCTTAAAAAATGCGGATGCCAACGGGAAAAAGCTGGGTTTTATTGCACAGGAAATTGGCCGCGAAGTGAATACGCTGGGTTCTAAAGCCAATCATGCGATCATTCAGAAATTAGTTGTTGGCATGAAAGAAGAGCTGGAAAAAATTAAAGAACAGTTGCTGAATGTGCTGTAGCTGTTAGCTTTAAGCCTTCAGCTATCAGCTTATCTATCAACAATGAACCAAAAACTATGAATCTTTTTCCATGAACCAAAACGGCAAACTCATCATATTTTCTGCGCCTTCCGGAGCTGGCAAAACTACAATTGTACATCATTTGTTGAGTAAGTTTCCGGATCTGGAATTTTCTATTTCGGCCACTACGCGCCAGCCGCGCGGCGGGGAAGAGCAGGCAAAAGATTATTATTTTATCTCGCAAACGGATTTTTTGCACCGCATAGCGCAAAAACAATTTGTGGAGTTTGAGGAAGTGTATTCGGGTACTTTTTATGGTACATTACGTAAAGAAATTGAACGGATCTGGGCGAAGGGCAAGCACGTTATTTTTGATATTGATGTAATTGGCGGCCTGCATTTGAAAAGAAAATATGACGGAAAAGCACTAGCCATTTTTGTGCAGCCGCCATCCTTGGAAGTGCTGATTGAAAGGTTGAGCGGCCGAGGGACCGACAGCGAAGAAAAGCTGCAGGAACGCTATGCCAAAGCAGAAAAAGAGCTGGCATATGCGCCGCAATTTGATGTAATCCTGAAAAACCATGAACTGGGTTTGGCTTGCAAAGAAGCAGAAAAGCTGGTCACGGGTTTTATTTCTTAATACCAATTTTATACCGATAAAAACAGTATCCCAATGAAAATCGGTTTATTTTTTGGTTCTTTCAACCCGATACATACCGGCCATTTAATTATCGCCAGTTATATGGCGCACCACACCGATCTGGACAAGGTTTGGCTGGTGGTTTCTCCGCATAACCCTTTAAAAAAAGCCAGTGATCTGATCAATACTTACGACCGGCTGGAGATGGCAAAACTGGCCACCGAAACTTCGGACAAAATCGAGATAAGCGATATCGAACTGAAACTGCCGCGCCCGTCTTACACCATTGATACGCTGACTTATCTGCATGAAAAATTTCCAAATCATGAATTCGTGCTCATTATGGGTTCGGATAATTTAAACTCGCTGCAGAAGTGGAAAAACTACGAAATTTTGCTGCGCGATTATAAAATCTACGTTTACCCAAGGCCGGGTTTTGAAAATACTGTTTTTAACGGCCATTTTTCGGTAGTGATAACCGATACGCCGCTGATTGAAATTTCTTCTACTTTTATCCGTAAATCCATCGCCCGGAAAAAAAATGTACAGTATTTTTTGCCTGATGCTGTACTGAAATTTATTGATAGCAAAAATCTGTATCGATAATTCGTTATCTTTATAAAAACATAAATTTTATGCTGACCAAAGAAAAAGTACAGGAACTGGTAAACCACATGCCAGACACCTTTTCAATTGATGATTTGGTTGAAAAAGTAATTTTACTGCAAAAAATTGAACAGGCGCAGGAAGAAATTAAAAATGGGGAATTTTATACTTGGGAAGAAGTTGAAAAAGAAATGGACTCTTGGTTTGAATAAGTTTTTTTACGACCATTAATTATTACCCTTCTCCATTTCCTTACCTTTGCTTTGTGAGCGAGAAAACTATCCTGAAACTGCAATTGCCAACAGACCCGCAATGGGTAACCAACGTAGTGCAAAGCAATATTGAAGAAATATTAATCGACCATGCTTTTTGCGAGCAGAAGGCCGCCAGCAATGCGATTACGCTGATCGTCCAAAACCCTAATTTATCGGATCTGGTGCAAGAAATGGTGCAATTGGCGCAGGAAGAACTCGATCATTTTAAACGTGTGCACGATTTGATTTTGCAGCGCGGTTTTGTTTTAGGCCGCGAACGGAAAGATAATTATGTAAATGAACTGGCCAAATTCATCATCAAAGGTGGTGGCCGCGAAGCGCAATTGATAGACCGTTTGTTGTTTTCGGCCATGATTGAAGCCCGCAGCTGCGAACGTTTCAAAGTCATGTCTGAACATATTAACGATGCCGAACTTTCAGCTTTTTACCATGAATTAATGGTGAGCGAGGCCAGCCATTATTCGATGTTTATCCGTCTGGCCAAAAAATATGCGGTTACGATTGATGTAGAAAGCCGCTGGAAAACTTTTCTGGAATACGAAGCGCAGGTGGTGCAGGATTATGGTAGAAGTGAAACGATCCATGGTTGAAAAAAGCATTCTTTTTTTGTCATTTCGACCGTAGGGAGAAATCTTCTTCAAAGAAATTGAACCGCTATAAATAAGATCTCTCACTTTGTTCGAGATGACAATTACAACCGATACTTCTTTTACACTGGTTTTTTTGTTGAAGGATAATAGCCTACAAATTTTTGCAGATAATCGCCGATCAGATCCGCACGGATCGCATCGTTCAGGTAACCGATGTACATATCCGGCCGCACGATAATTGCTTTATGCTGATTTTCTATCATCTCAAAACAATCAAAAACAGCTTTGTTTTTTACAGAAAAAGGCAGGTAAAAAAAGTTCAACTGCGGATAATTTTGCGTAATCCATCTTGCAAGATTGAACACATCACTTTCCTTTAGCTTTCCCAGGGCAATAAAAGTAAAACCCGGTTTGGCGCACCAGGCGTGCAAATCCGTTTCCTGCTGCTTTTTTTCGTCAAAAACTTTTAGGTACGGCAACCGGTCGCCAGCTTTAATTTTTTTGGCTTTGCTGAGGTTTAAGTTGATTTTGCTATCGCGATAACTGATGCCGATTTCAGAAATCGTTTCAAAACCAAATTCCCGCAAGTTTTCCTGTTTCCAAAAAAACCAGATTAAACCCGGCAACAGCTGATTTCTAAAAAAACGGTTCAACACATTTTGCGAATTGATGAAATTGAAAAGCTTATCGGTAGTATTGAGCAGTTTTCGGGCAACAAGCATTCGTTCGGCAGCATAACTTTCTAAAATCCAGGGCTGATAATTTTGGTTGATCACGCCCGCCAGTTTCCAGGCCAAATTATACGCATCCTGCAAACCCGTATTCATGCCCTGTCCGCCAGCAGGCGAATGGATGTGCGCCGCATCGCCAATTAAAAAGCTGTTTTTATACCTGAATTTTTCGGCCATCCGATGGTGCAGTTTGTAAATAGAAAACGCATTACACTTTTTTATTGTGATATTTTGTGGTAAAGATTTGGCCAGATCTGCTTCAACATCCTCAAAATCAATTTCTTGCTGATCTGCAAACCTTGCCGGCAAAGTAGCAATTACCCGAAAACGATTTTCTCCCTTCATCGGAAAAAGGCCGGTAAAAGAAGTATTGCCCAGTTTTAGCGTAACCTGGTGATCTGCAAAAGCCTGATTAAATTCTACATCCGCCAGAAAAAATTTGTTGGCATACGCATCGCCTTTAAAATCAATCTGCAACATTTTCCGAACGGCACTGTGCGCGCCGTCTGCACCAATCAGCCAATCCGTCGTGATGATACTGTTTTTATCAGCACTTTTTAAGTATGCTTTAAGCTGGTTTTCTTCATGAACAAGTTCGGATAAAGTGGTATCCCAATAAACCGGACAACATTTTTGGGTAAGAAAACTGAGCAGCAAACGCTCATTTTTGCTTTGTTCGAAAAGATGGACAAACGGAAAAAGCGTACTGTTTTTACCAAGGTTTTTTAAAGATAATTTAACCAGCTCTCCCTCATCATTCCGGATAGAAACGCTTTCGGCCCGGATGCCTTCCTGCAAAGCGCGGTCTGATAAACCCATTTGCCGGTAAATTTCCATCGAGCGGGATTGCACTGACAAAGCGCGGGATTGATCTGTCGGGCCTTTTTTATTGTCGATAATTAAAGGCTGAATGCCGTAACGCAGCAATTGCGCCGCCATCATCAGCCCGGAAGGCCCGGCACCAACAATCAAAACAGGAAAATGGCCTTCGGCAGGAATCATTTCTCAGGAACGTTGCAGCAGAAAGATTGTTGGTTTTTTATGCAGATCGGGTGTTTGTTTTTTCCACTCGGCAACATCTTTGGTAGCAATCATTTCATCCGCAGCAGTTAAGTTGCAGGCAATGCATAAAAGCGTTTTCGGATGGGCGCTTTTTAATACTTCTTCCAGCAACTGGTTATTACGGTAAGGCGTTTCAATAAAAATTTGTGTTTGCTGGTAACGCTCGGAAAAACCTTCCAACTCCTTGATTTTTCGCGAACGTTCTGCTTTATCAATCGGCAAATAACCGTGAAAAGCAAAACGCTGTCCGTCAAAACCGGAAGCCATCAATGCCAACAAAATTGAACTTGGCCCAACCAGCGGAACTACTTTTATGCCTCTTTTATGTGCTTCGGCAACAATATCCGCGCCCGGATCTGCAACGCCGGGGCAACCGGCTTCGCTCATCAAACCCACATCTTTTCCGGCTTCCAATCCACCAAAAAAATACGATAAACTGCCGCCGCGCTGGTGTTTGCCATAATCGTGGAGCGTTAAATCAGCTTGCGGCGTTTTTAAACTGGCTTCTTTTAAAAATTTTCGCGCAGTTTTTTCGTTTTCAACAATATATTCGTTGATATGGTTGATCTTTTCCTTCAAAAAAGGCGTAAAAGATTTTAAACCGACTTCATCAGCAAGCGGCACAGGAATTAAAAATAAGGTCCCTTTTAACATCATTGCAAAAATGTGATTTTTTATTTAAATTCAATTTTGAAAGGGGCAATAAATGAAGGCGTTAGGTATCAACTGGTTTATTGAAGGTTCAATTGATTTTGAACACAAAAAATATGTTTTGCTGGCTTATCTGCAAAATATCAACAAGCATTTTCGCAGCAGTCAACTGTATCCTGATCTGGGCGATCTGATCTTCCACTATAATAACCTGCTCCATTTTAAAAATACGAAAGTGCTGATGCAGCAAAATTTTCCGCAACGGCTGACAAAAGCTGATTTTGATGCTTTGAAACTGACGTATGAAAAGATTGTGAAAGATGATTACGTGATGCAGGAAATTGAGCAGATCATCACGTTTTCTTTGGAAAAAATGAACCCGGCTTTGCAGCAAGGCAAAGAAATTTATGATTTTGTGGAAACGCGTTTGCTGATCGATCCGGTTGGTGTTTTGCCGCTGATTGCAGATTTTGGCTACCTGTTTATCCGCAATGGTGATGAAAAAGGCTTGCACGTTTATGAGTACGGCATCACTGTTTTTGAAGGGAAAGATGACAAATACCGCGGCATCAACACAAGTTACATTGCCAATTACAGTTTAAGTTTCGTGCACACGCCGGAATCCATCAAAATCGATCTGATCAACAGCCGGAAGCAGTTGCCTAATCCGGCGGTTTACCAGGTGGCCTGCGATATTAATTTCCCGCTGGAGCAAACCTTATTGCCTGTTGCCAAGCGGAGTTTGGTAAAATATATCAGTGCAGCTTGAAGACAGTTGCCTGTTTCCGGTTCTGGGTTTCTCTGTGATGCTTCTTTTATCGGCATAAAATTAGTGTCTTGTCATTTCGACCCAAAGGGAGAAATCTTCTTCAAGCCTTACAAGATCATCTGCTTGGAAGAAGATTCCTCTTATTGTCGAATGACAGGGCCTTCTTCAACTGACATATTTTTAAATTTTTTATTATGGCATTTTCTTTTTTGTGGGATACCGAAAAAATTTCGGTATGACAAAACGATGCAGCTGAAATTATCAATCAGGTAACTTATAACTCATTCAAAAATTCTTTAGCAGGTGTAGCTTTTAGTTCACCTTTATTTATCAGGCGCATTTCCTCAAAACCTTTTTTTAAATTTTCGATGATTTCTTCTTTTGTTGGCCCATCGTCATCGGTTTCAATTTTTTTAACGTAAGCAAGATTTTTAGCCAATTGTACAAAATGCTTATAATCTTTATCTGTTGTATATATGGTTACTTGTCTCATGATATTCAGTTTTAAATTAGATCATTAATTCAATGATAATTTGTAATGCTGTTTTTACCCCTATAAATTAAGCGTTCATCAATTCTTCAATATGTTCGGCTTCTAAAGGAATATCGGCCATCAGGTCTATATTTCCGTTTTCGGTGATCAGGATATTATTTTCCAAGCGGATGCCCAAGCCTTCGGCAGGAATATAAATGCCAGGTTCTACCGTTAGTACGTTTCCGGCGGCAAAAGGCGTATATCTTCCGGCAAAATCATGCACATCCAAACCTAAGTGATGCGAGTTGCCGTGCATAAAATACTTTTTATACAGCGGCATATCCGGGTTTTGTTTTGCCACATCGTGTTTGTCCAGCAAGCCCAAATAAATCAATTCCGAAGTCATGATTTTGCCCACTTCTTCATGATAAGTGTTCCAAATTACGCCCGGCTTCAGGAGTTGGATAGATGCCTTCATCACTCTTAAAACCGCATTATAAACTGCTTTTTGCCGAGGCGTAAACCGTCCGTTCACCGGGATAGAGCGCGTCATATCCGCATTATAGTTGGCATATTCGGCACCAAAATCCATCAGGATCACGTCGCCAGCCCGGCAAATCTGGTTGTTGTCGTTGTAATGGAGGATATTGGCGTTATTTCCGGAAGCGATAATTGGGTTATAAGCATGGCCGGTACCGCACTGGCGGATAAATTCGTGGATAATTTCTGCTTCAATTTCGTATTCGCCAACACCGGGTTTCACAAATTTTAGTACCCTAAAAAAAGCATCCCTGGTTAGCTGGCAGGCTTTGCTGATGAGCGCAACTTCTGCCGGAGATTTTACGGCACGTAAATCCCGGAAAATAGGTGCGGCCCTAAAATATTGGTGCAGTGGGTATTTTTCTTTTAATTGCTGGATAAAACGTAAATCGCGGTAAGAAACAGCGTGTATATAACGATCATTCTCATTGGTGTTGAGGTAGATATTTTCTGCATAAAAAATGACGGTTGATAATATGGCATCAAACTCCTGCAGCCAGAAGACCGTTTTTATGCCAGAAGCCTTTTCGGCTTCTTCACGTGTGAATTTATGTCCTTCCCAAACGGCAATATGTTCGTTGGTTTGTCTTAAAAAAAGCACTTCTCTGTACAAAGGATTTGGGCAATCCGGAAATAGGAGTAAAATCGTTTGTTCCTGATCAATTCCGCTTAGATAAAATAAGTCGGCATTTTGTTTAAAAACGTGGTTTTGATCGCCGCTGCGTGGAAATTCATCATTAGAATTAATCAAAACTAATGAATTCGGCTTTAACACAGAACAAAATCCTGTTCTGTTCGTAGAAAACACAGCATTAGTAATTTGGTTATATTTCATTGAAAAACAATAATTTATATCAGATGTTAATTTTTTTATATTTACGCAGGAAAATAAATATAAAATTGGAACGGAGTTTGGTACAACGAATCAAACATAATAACTATTTTTGAAAAAAAAATCACAATTAAAATCGTTAATCTTAAAATTATGAATTATTCTACCTTAAAGAAAACGGTTGTTCTGTCGATAGCCTCCCTGATGAGTATTGCTGCCGCCCATGCACAAACTTCTACAGATTCGACTACAACTGTTGCTCCCGGTTCATCAAAAGTATTTGGTGGCAGAGGGCAGTACAAAACCTTTAGCATTGGAGCAAATGCAGGTGTTTTAACACCAAACATTCCTTTTGGTGTAAATGATTTTACCAAAAGTAACTATGAACTTGGTTATGGTATTTCATTTAGAAAACAATTAGGACATGCATTTGGCTTACAGCTGAATGTAATGCGCGGTACTGTTTCCGGCGATAATAGCAGAAACAGGGCAGGTGCAGTTAATGGTGTAAAAGATGGTTATAAGTCATTTACTACCGATATGACCTATTATGCAAATTTAATGGGTGTAGCTAATGTTGCAACTGTTGATTTTTTACGCAGACAAAATTCTGTAAATTTCTTTGTAACTGCCGGTGGTGGTTATGCTGCTTATGCGCCTAAAGTTACTTTACAAAGCGGACAAGTTGTTGATTTTAAAGACCATGCAGCCGGTGGTAGGAAATATGTACACGAGTTGGTTATTCCGGTTGGTGTTGGTGTAAAATTCAAATTATCTGAAGGTGTTGCTTTGAACTTAGGCTACACAGCAAACTTTGTTGACGGAGATAATTTTGACGGAGCTAATGTTAACTACCCTACAAAAGATAAATTTTCTTACGGTTATGGTGGTTTAGAATTCACTTTAGGCAAAGCAGGCAAACCAAATTTAGATTGGGTAAACCCGTTGGCAATGATGTATGATGAGTTGAAAGACCCAACATTGCGTGAAGAAGTTGAAGCGTTAAAAGGCCGCGTATCTAATGTAGAAAAATCAGTTGATGATTTGAAAAAGGATTCTGACGGTGACGGTGTTTCTGATCAGTTTGATAAATGCCCTGGTACACCTGCAGGTACAGTTGTTGATGGTTCCGGTTGTGAAATCAAATTCCCTAAACCTGATACCACTATGGCCGCTACTCCTGGTGTTTACTCTAACATTCAGTTTGAATTTGACAGTTCAGTGTTAAGAACTTCTGCTTACCCAACTTTAGATAAATTGTCTGCAGATATGAGAAGCAACACAACCATGATGTTTGAATTAGATGGTTATGCTTCTTCTGAAGGTTCTACTGCACACAACATGCGTTTATCTAAAGACAGGGCAAACTCTGTAAAAACTTACTTGGTTAACTCTGGTGTAGATACAAAACGCTTGAAAGTGAAAGCTTATGGAGAAACTAATCCGATTGCTGATAACTCAACAGAACAAGGACGTGTATTAAACCGTCGTGTTGAAATGAAAGCAGGTATGTAATTAATAAATTTAATTCATATAAAGGGGTTCAGATATTTTCTGAACCCCTTTTTTTATATTTGTAACATGTACTTTTTCGGAAAAAAAGATAAAAACCAGCCGGATAATTTTAATATCCGGGCAATGCACTTCATCAATAAAACAGCTATTATTATGTTTTTACTGGGGATTATCTGGAAACTGATTGACTGGTTTATATTGAAAAGAAAATGAAAGAAATTATCAATACAAAAGAAGCACCGCAACCGATCGGCCCGTACAATCAGGCCGTTGCTGCAGGTAGTTTTCTGTTTATTTCCGGTCAGATTGCAATTGAGCCAAGTTCCGGGCAGCTTATCATCGATGACATTACTTTGGAGACACACATGGTTTTAAAAAACCTGAAAGCGATATTGACAGCGGCCGGTTTAACTTTTGATCATGTTGTAAAAACCACAATTTTTTTATCAGACATGAATAATTTTGCTTTGGTAAATGAAATCTACGGTTCTTACTTCAGCGGAAATTTTCCGGCAAGGGAAACAGTGGAAGTTTCTGTGCTTCCCAAAAACGTAAATGTTGAAATTTCTGCAATTGCAATTAAAGCATAAAATGTACATGCTGTTTTTATCGGCATAAAACTAAGATCGTTTTAACAGGATCATTTATTGGACGAATTTTTTCAAACACCAATTGCGTATTTAAAAGGTGTAGGTGCCGTACGGGCCGAAGCATTAAAAAAAGAACTCGGCATCGCATCTTACGGGGATTTGCTTCAGCATTTTCCGTACAAATATATTGACCGTACTAAATTTTATAAGGTAAAAGAAGCATCACCGGAATTGCCTTACGTACAAATTCTGGCCCGAATTACACACAAAGAAATCCTTGGCGAAAAAGCTGCCAAACGTTTGGTTGCCATTGCAAATGATGAAACCGGAACGATAGAACTGGTTTGGTTTCAGGGGATTACCAGAATTGATCAGAATTTAATTGTCGGAAAAGTTTATGTGTTTTTTGGCAAACCGGGCTTTTTCAACAACAAACCACAAATTGCCCATCCGGAAACGGAACTATATAATTCTAACCCGGCCCAAAGTAAAGGAAGTTTGGCTTTGCAGCCAGCTTATACTTCTACAGAAAAACTTAAAAAATTTTTGTTGGATTCCAAAGGGATTCAAAAGCTGGTTGCCATCTTATTGGAGCAATACGGCCGGAACATTTCAGAAAATATGCCATCCTATTTGCTGGCGAAAAATCAATTGATTAACCGCGCTAAAGCTTATCAGCAAATCCATTTCCCCGACAATTTTGAGCAGCTAAAAGAAGCATCTAAACGTTTGAAGTTTGAAGAGTTTTTTTTCCTTCAGCTTAAATTACTGAAAAATAAGCTCTTCCGTGAGCAAAAATTTAAAGGAAACGTTTTTGGTAAAGTTGGCCTTTATTTCAACGGATTTTATAGTCAGAAACTTCCTTTCCCGCTTACTTCGGCACAAAAAAGAACGGTAAAAGAAATTCGGTTGGATACGCAAAAAGGCATCCAGATGAACCGGTTGTTGCAAGGCGATGTGGGCAGCGGCAAAACGGTGGTAGCTTTGATGAGCATTTTGCTGGCGATTGACAACGGTTTCCAAACTTGTATGATGGCACCGACTGAAATTTTGGCCAATCAGCATTTTCAATCAGTAAAACAGCTTTTGGGTGAAGGTTTTGTAGAAGTGGCTTTGTTAACAGGTTCAACTTCTAAAAAAGCCCGAAATATAATTCATGCTGATCTGGAAAGCGGCAAACTGCAAATCCTGATCGGTACACACGCTTTGATCGAAGATAAAGTGCAATTTAAAAACCTGGGGTTCGTGGTGATTGATGAGCAGCATCGTTTTGGCGTGGAGCAACGCGCAAAATTATGGCGTAAAAACAGCATCCCGCCGCATATTCTGGTGATGACGGCCACGCCGATCCCACGAACGCTGGCCATGACTTTGTACGGTGATCTGGATGTTTCCGTGATTGATGAATTGCCCGCCGGAAGAAAACCGATCACTACAAAACACTTTTTTGAAAATAACCGGCTGCGCATGTTCGGTTTTATGAAAGAAGAAATTGCCAAAGGACGGCAGGTTTATGTGGTTTATCCGCTGATCAAAGAAAGTGAAAAACTGGATTTGAAGAATCTGGAAGATGGTGTAGAAGTGATGTCGCGGGAGTTTCCGCTGCCTGATTTTCGGATCAGCATTGTACACGGGCAACTTTCTGCCGCAGATAAAGCTTTTGAAATGAACCGTTTTGTAAAAGGTGAAACACAGATTATGGTTGCTACAACTGTGATCGAAGTTGGCGTGAACGTACCAAATGCTTCAGTAATGGTTATCGAAAATGCAGAACGTTTCGGGCTTTCGCAATTGCATCAATTGCGCGGCCGCGTGGGGCGGGGTGCCGAGCAGTCATTTTGTATTTTGATGAGTAACCAGAAGCTATCTAAAGAAGGAAAAATCAGACTGGAAACGATGGTACAAACCAATGATGGTTTTGAAATTTCTGAAATTGATTTGCAACTGCGCGGGCCGGGAAACATTGAAGGCAAGCAGCAAAGCGGTGTGCTGGATTTAAAAATAGCCAGTTTAACAGCAGATCAGGCTTTGCTGCAACTGGCAAGGCAGGAAGTGGAGCAGCTTTTTAAAACTGATCCGCAATTGCAGCTACCGGAAAATGAAATATTACAACAGCACTTTCAACAAAAAAACGAAGGCTTGAGCTGGAATAAAATTTCCTGATATATTTTGTAAAAAACCAACCAAATTTATACTTTGCTGAATATGCTGTTTTTATGAGGTTAAAATTGTTACTTTCTATTTTAGTTTGCGGCTCGCTGGCTGCATCTGCCCAAAATACCGATTCTTTATTTCTTCGGAAAATTTATGATGAAGCTTTGGTCAACGGGCAGCCGTATCAGAACTTAGAATACTTATGTAAGAAAATCGGCCCGAGGCTAAGCGGATCGGCAAATGCACAAAAAGCTGTTGACTGGACTAAAAAGTTAATGGGGCAATATGGTTTTGACCGCGTTTTTTTGCAGGAGGTAACGGTGCCGCATTGGGTTCGGGGAGAAAAAGAACAGGCAAAAATAGTATTTGGCAAGCAGCAAATTGCAGTTCCGGTGGTGGCTTTAGGCGGATCTATCGGCACAGAAAAAACCGGTTTGACAGCCAGTGTGATTGAAGTACAAGGTTTACAGGAACTAAAAAGCTTAGGCGAAAATGCGATCAAAGGCAAAATAGTATTTTACAACCGCCCGTTTGATCCGCGTTTTATTGAAACCGGTTCAGCTTACGGAGCAGCAAGTGATCAGCGTTTTCGCGGACCGGCAGAAGCTGCAAAATATGGCGCAGTAGGCGTGATTGTACGCTCGATGACAGAGATTCTGGACGATTATCCGCATACCGGGGCAACTGCTTATGAAGAAGGCGGCAATAAAATTCCTGCAGCAGCCATCTCAACCAAAGGTGCAAATTTGTTAAGTTCCACGTTGAAACAGCAAAAAGAAGTAAAATTCTACCTGAAACAAAACTGTGAAACGTTACCGGATGTGCTTTCTTATAATGTAGTGGGCGAATTGAAAGGAACTGAAAACCCGAACGAATTTATAACTGTGGGCGGCCATTTGGATTCATGGGATTTGGCCGAAGGTGCAAATGATGACGGGACCGGCGTGATGCAATCGGTAGAAGTGCTGCGGATTTTTAAAGCTTTAGGTTATCGCCCTAAACATTCCATTCGGGCAGTAATGTTTATGAACGAAGAAAACGGTCATAAGGGTGGTTTAAAATACGCAGAACTCGCCCAGAAAAACAATGAAAAGCATTTGGCTGCCATCGAATCTGATGAAGGTGGATTTACGCCGCGCGGATTTTCTTTCAGCGATGTAAAACCGGAATTTCTACAAGCAATCAATAAAAACTGGAAACCGCTTTTAGAACCTTATGAAGTTGACCGCTTGGTAAAAGGCGGTGCCGGAACCGACATCGAACCTTTAAAAGCATCGATCCCCAATATTACTTTAATTGGTTTCCGGCCGGATTCTCAACGGTATTTTGATTTGCACCACCCTGCAAAAGATGTTTTTGAAAACGTAAATAAGCGCGAACTGGAGCTTGGTGCCGCTTCAATAGCTGCATTAATTTACCTGATCGATCAGCATGGATTGTCATTTCAATAAAAATAATAACAAACTATCATGCTTCTTTTAGCATACAAAAATTAGTATCTGTGGCCGACGAATATCCCCAACAAATAAAAAAAACTGATCCATTTGCAGCACTCCGTTTCAAGGAGTTCCGGTCTTACCTGGCCATGCGTTTTTTCCTGACTTTCGCTTATCAAATGCAGGCTGTTATCATTGGTTATCATATCTATCAACTGACACACAGTGCTTTAGCTTTAGGAATGATCGGTTTAACTGAGGCGGTCCCTTCTATCGGTATTGCTTTATACGGTGGTTATGTGGCCGACAAATCTGAAAAAAAGAGTTTATTAATGCTCATTTTTTCGGTGATGTGGGTTTGTTCTACCGTTATGTTGTTAGTTACCTTACCATCGGCAACGCGGTATTTAAGCAGCGGCCATATTGTAATTATACTCTATGTGATGATATTTTTTATCGGACTGGCACGTGGGTTTTACGGCCCGACAGCTTTTTCGGTAATGACCAGGATTATCCCGCGCGAACTGTATCCAAATTCCTCTACCTGGAACAGTTCGGCTTATCAAACAGCTTCGGTTTTGGGTCCGCTGGCTGGTGGTTTAATTTTTGAGCGGTTAGGCATTTCTATCACTTTTACCTTTGTAGTTGTCTTTATCACCGCGGCCATTATTGCTATTATCACACTAAATAAACACGAAGCAGAGTTTGTACCGAAGGAAAGTATTTACAAAAGCTTGTCTGAAGGAATTAGCTTTGTTTTCGGAAACCGGATGTTATTAGGTGCTTTAAGTTTGGATTTATTTTCCGTGTTTTTTGGCGGAGCGGTAGCATTATTGCCCATTTTTGCCAACGATATTTTAAAAGTAGGAGCGGAAGGTTTTGGGTTGATGCGCGCCGCAGATTCTGTTGGTGCCGTTTTGACGATGCTGGTCATGACGCGTTTCTCCCCGATGGGAAAACCATGGCAAAACCTGCTTATCGCCGTAGTTGGATTTGGCATCTCAATTATTTGCTTTGGATTATCTAAAAATTTTTATTTGTCGCTTTTCTTCCTGTTTACGTTGGGTGCGTTTGATAGCATCAGCGTATTGATCCGTTCTACGATTATGCAACTGCTTACGCCAGATCAAATGCGTGGCCGTGTTTCCGCAGTTAATTCCATGTTTATCGGTTCTTCCAACGAAATCGGGGCTTTTGAATCTGGTGTTACGGCAAGGTTAATGGGAACGGTTACTTCCGTTATTTTTGGCGGATCGATGACGCTTGTAGTAGTGCTCGTAACCTATTTAAAAACAAAGAAATTGGTGCCGATGCATTTGGATGAAATTAATGCACCGAAAATAGCAAAAGTTTAATACGATTGTCATTTTGACTGAAGGGAGAAATCTTTTTTCAACAAGTAATGCTTCTTTTATCGACCTAAAATTAGTGTCTTTTCGATGAAGATTTCTCCCTGCAGTCTGAATAACAAACCTATGCACTTTGTTATTTTAACTGAAGAGAGAAATCTTTTTTCAACAAGTAATGCTTCTTTTATCGACCTAAAATCAGTGTCTTTTCGATGAAGGTTCCTCCATGGTCGGAATAACAAAACCATGCACCTTGTCATTTCGACTGAAGGGAGAAATCTTCTTCAAACTAATAATGCTTCTTTTATCGACCTAAAACTAATAAAATTTTTTTCGATGAAGATTTCTCCCTTTGGTCGAAATGACAAAAAACTAAACTTCAGCTTCCGTTCGTTCGCCGATTTGCTGCCGCCACATGGCATAATACAAACCTTTTAAATCCAGCAGTTCATTGTGTTTTCCTGATTCGATAATGCGCCCTTTCTCCAACACATAAATTCGGTCAGCATGTAAAATAGTGGATAAACGGTGCGCAATCAAAATCGTAATATGGTTTTCCTGCTCCGAAACATCGCGGATCGTTTTAGAAATTTCTTCTTCTGTAATTGAATCCAGTGAAGAAGTTGCCTCATCAAAAACCAATAAATCCGGTTTCCGAAGTAAAGCCCGCGCAATAGACAAACGCTGCTTTTCTCCACCCGAAACCTTTACGCCGCCTTCGCCAATCACCGTGTCTAAACCGTTTTCTGCCCGGGCCAATAAATTGTAACAAGCCGCCCGCTTCATGGCGGAAAGGCATTCTTCATCCGTTGCTTTAGGTTGAACAAAGAGCAGGTTTTCGCGTATTGTACCGGAAAATAATTGTGTATCCTGCGTTACAAAACCGATTTTTTCGCGCAGTTGGTCCAAATCGATTTCATTACTGCTGATGTTGTTATAAAGCACTTTTCCGTTTAAAGGCTGATACAAACCAACCAGCATTTTTACCAAAGTGGTTTTCCCGGAACCGGACGGACCGACGAACGCGATGGTTTCCCCTTTTTCAACATTGAAATCAATATTGCTGATGGCATTACGCTTTCCGGTTAAATGCCGAAAACTTACCTGATCAAAAGTTAGCTTATTAATTTTTGGTAAATGCACTGGATTTGCTGGTTTTGAATCGATCTCTGTGCTGAGGATTTGCTTGAAATTGTTTAGCGAAACTTCTGCTTCCCGCCAGGAAAGAATTACGTTACCCAATTCTTGCAAAGGATTAAACAGGAAAAACGAGTAAAACAAAAACGTAAAATATTGGCCTGCAGAAATTGTTTTTTCAAAAATCAGGATCAGCAAAACAATCAGCATACCACTTCGCACAAAATTAACGGTTGTGCCTTGTGCAAAACTCATGCTGCGCACGTATTTCACTTTTTTTAGTTCGAGATCAAGAATTTGGTACGTGGTTTTGTTCAGGCGTTTAATCTCTTGTCCGGCCAGTCCCAAGCTTTTTATCAGTTCAATATTACGCAAGGATTCTGTGGTAGAACCGGCAAGCACAGTGGTTTGCGAGACAATTTTTTTCTGGATCGTTTTGATTTTTCGGCTTAAAAACATGCTCACAAAAGTAATAATCGGGATAGCCGCAAAGTAAATCAGCGTTACTTTATAACTCACACTCAGCGAATAAACGATCACAAAAATCATCCCGATCAGGCTTACAAATAAAACACTGATAAAAGAAGTAATAAATTTTTCTGTGTCCAGGCGTACTTTCTGTAAAACACCAAGCGTTTCGCCGCTTCGCTGATCTTCAAAAACCTGATAAGGCAATTTTAGCGAATGCTCCAAGCCATCGGCATACATGCGGGCACCAACTTTTTGGGTGATGATATTGGTATAATAATCCTGAAAGTTTTTGGCAATCCGCGAAACCATAGCCGCACCAACCGATAAAGCAACCAGGCCAAGTACGCCATAAATATAATCATGACGTTGTAATGCACCGGCTTTATTGATAAAACGATCTACGATACGGCCGGTAATATATGGATCAAGCAGGGAAAAACCTTGGTTAATGGCGGCCAGAAAAAGTGCAAGCAAAACAACGGCGCGATGCGCTTTTAAATAGTTGATTAGTAACTTCATAATATAAAATAAAAAGAGGGAATCGCCGTGCGGATATTCCCTCTCTAAAATAGTTTAAAAATAGTTTTTAAACCGTCATAATATCTTTTTCCTTCACATCCGCCAGCTGATCAACTTTAATAATATAGCTGTCCGTCAGTTTTTGTACATCGCCTTCGCCAACTTTTATGTCATCTTCAGAAACACCTTCCGTTTTAAATTTCTTGATCTTTTCATTGGCATCTTTGCGGATATTACGGATGGTAATTTTACCGTTTTCCGCTTCGGCACGTGCTTTTTTTACCAGGTCTTTTCTGCGTTCTTCAGTTAATGGTGGTACATTGATACGGATAATCTGCCCATCATTTTGCGGGTTTAAGCTGAGGTTTGATTCGATAATTGCTTTTTCGATCGGCCCTAATAATGATTTTTCCCAAGGCTGGATCACCAAAGTACGTGCATCTGGTGAGTTGATGCTGCCAACCTGCACTAAAGGTGTTGCCGTGCCATAGTAATCTACAAATAAACCCTCTAACATGGCTGGAGAAGCTTTTCCGGCACGCACTTTTAATAATTCGCTATCTAAATGCTCAATGGCGCGTTCCATTTGAGCTTTGGTATCTTTTAATTGTGTTTTAATGAGTTCGCTCATTGCTGCTATTTATTTCGACAAAAGTAAAAATACTGTTCTAAAATCAGGAAAAACGGATGCTGTTTTTATCGACCTAAAATTAGTGTACCAATGTGCCAATTGCTTCACCATCAGCAATTCTTTTAAAATTCCCGGTTTTGTTCATGTCAAAAACGATGATCGGTAGCTTGTTTTCCTGGCACAAAGTAATAGCCGTCATGTCCATCACATTCAAGCCTTTATCATAAACTTCCTGAAAAGTAATTTCATCATATTTTACAGCCAGCGGATCTCTTTCCGGATCAGAAGAATAAATACCATCCACACGTGTCCCTTTCAAAACCACATCCGCTTTAATTTCAATCGCCCGCAAAGAAGCAGCAGTATCCGTGGTAAAATACGGATTTCCGGTTCCGGCACCAAAAATAACCACCCGGCCGGTTTGCAGGTGCGTCATGGCACGGCGGCGGATATACGGCTCGCAAATCTGCTCCATTTTAATGGCCGATTGCAAGCGTGTTTCAACACCAATCCCTTCCAGCGCACTTTGCAAAGCCATACAATTAATTACCGTGGCCAACATGCCCATATAATCGGCCTGTGCACGGTCCATTCCGGATTTTTCGGCACTCAACCCGCGAAAAATATTTCCTCCCCCCACCACAACCGCTATTTCCATACCGGCTTCAAACACGCTTTTAATATCCTCTGCATATTGTAAAACACGTTTGTTGTCGATGCCGTACTGCCGGTCGCCCATCAGGGATTCGCCGCTTAATTTCAGGAGGATTCTTTTGTATTTCATGTTAGATGACTGTAAAGTTTGTTAAAGTTTGGGTTGAGGTGCCTGATAAAAATTGTCTGTTAAAAAAAGTATCCAAATACTTAAAATCATCATTAAATATGATAAAATCTGCGCGGCAACCTTTTTTAATTTGGCCTTTCAGTTCGTCTTTAAATAATTGTGCCGGATAAAGTGAAGCCATATTGATTGCTTCCGCCAGCGAAATATCAGCAAACTGAACGAGATTTTGCACACCTTTCAGCATTGTTAAAGCCGAACCTGATAAAGTTCCGTCCGGCATTTCGTAATGGTTTATGTTAAATTTATGCTGATAAACGCCTTCATCGCTTTCTGTTACCGCATCGGTAATTATAAAAAGTTTATCACCCAGTTCGCGTTTTGCCAGGCGGACCATCGGATAATCTACATGAATCCCATCCGGAACAATACTGGTAAAAGGCTTTTGCTCGAAAATTGCCGGAATAAAACCTGGTTCGCGATGGTGCATTTGCGGCATGGCATTGTAAAGATGCGTAACGGCTTTTACGGGATATTTTAAAAAACGTTTTGCCTCGGTAAAAGAAGCATTGCTATGCCCGGCAGAAAGAATAATATTTTGCTGGTCCAGAAAATCAAGCACTTCATCGTCTTGTAATTCCGGGGCAACCGTCATCATTTTAATTTCACCTTCGGCGAGGTCAAACCAATGTCTAAGCTCTTGTAAATCAGCTTTTCTGATCAGGTTTTCCGGGTGTGCGCCTTTTCGTTTTGGGTTGAGGAACGGACCTTCCAAATGCAAACCCAAAAAATTGCCGATGCTGTTTTTACGATATGTTTTTGCGGATTGAATCCCTTGCAAAACAATTTCGGTAGTGTTGGTAGCAATAGTTGCCAAAAAACCGGTTGTACCTTGTTGCAGCAAACTATTTTCCATTTGCTGTAAATTTGCTGTTGTTGGATTTCCGCCGAACAAAGCACCACCGCTGCCGTAAATTTGCAAGTCGATCAATCCGGGAGCTAAATAATTACCTTTTAAATCGATACTGTTTTTATCGGCATAAAACTTGTCTAGATCGATTATATCCAGTACAAAACCATTTTCAACTAAAACTGCTTTGCCGGAAGATATTGTTCCGTTAGTTATTAGTTTTAAATTATAGAAAGCTGTGATCATTTTTTACCGATAAAAAAGCACAAAAAAAATCCCCGCTGGTTTAGCGGGGATTTGAAATATAATTTAAGAGCCTAATGCAACCCTTTTGAAAGCAGTTACGGTTAGACCTTTTTGCACCCCGTTTAAAAACTGGGTAATAGTTTTGGACGAATCTTTTACAAACTCCTGGTTTAATAAAGTAGAATCTTTATAGAATTTGTTCAGTTTTCCCTGAGAAATTTTTTCAACCATTTCTTCCGGTTTTCCTTCTGCACGGATTTGCTCTTTCGCAATATCCAGTTCGCGTTGAATTGTAGAAGCATCAACATCGCCTTTATCAATCGCAACCGGGTTCATGGCCGCAATTTGCATTGCTACATCTTTACCGGCTTCATCAACACCTTCGGCAACTTCATTTAAAGCAACCAAAACACCTAAACGGAAATTTCCATGTATATAAGGAACTACGCGTGTGCCTTCTAAAACTTCGTATTTAGAAATACTGATTTTCTCGCCAATTTTTCCGGTTTGGTCTAAGATTGCATCTGCAATCGTCAAACGGTCATTGTCAACATCCAAACCCAAAGCAGATAATGCTGCAATGTCTGCCGGTTTTTCCTCTACAGCACGATTGGCAATATCATTTGCAAAAGCGATAAAAGCTGCGTTTTTAGCTACAAAATCTGTTTCGCAATTTAATTCGATCAAAACGCCACGCGTTCCATCGTTAGATGTACGGGCGATAACTACACCTTCATTTAATTCACGGTCCTGACGGCTTGCTGCAACTTTAGCACCTTTTTTACGCAAAAAATCTATAGCGGCTTCAAAATCACCATTGGTTTCAGTCAGTGCTTTTTTGCAATCCATCATTCCGGCTCCGGTTTGCTGGCGCAGTTTATTTACATCTGATGCAGAAATTTGTACTGTTGACATATCTTTTTTATTTAATAAGTTGTAAATCGAGCTTTCAAAAAACGCATTTACAACAGTTGATATTTGATTTCGGGTTGAAGATTAAAAGTTATTTTTAACTTTTAATCTTCAACCCGAAAAATTTAAATTGTATATTTTACAAAGAAAAACTATGCGGCTCCGTGTCCTTCAGTGCCTGTACTGTCAATAACATTTGCAGGAGCTTCAGTTTCAGCAGCAGCTCTTCTGCGGCGTGTGCCTTCAGCAACTGCTGCGTCCGGTTGTGGTGCATCGGCTTTAGCTTTTGCAGCAGCAGCTTCTTTTTCAGCTTCGTCTTCTTTATCACGTTTGCGTTCATCCAAACCTTCTTCGATTGCTTTGGTAATGATACCGCAGATTAAAGAGATAGATTTGGTTGCATCATCATTTGCCGGGATCGGGAAATCAATGTTTGACGGATCAGAGTTGGTATCCACCATCGCAAATGTTGGAATGTTCAATTTTAATGCTTCAGAAACAGCAATGTGCTCTTTCTTTACATCAACCAAAAATAAAGCAGCCGGCAAACGGTTCAAATCAGCAATACCACCCAAAAGTGATTCTAATTTAATACGTTCCCGTTGGATCATTAACCTTTCTTTTTTAGAAAGGATGCTGTAAGTACCGTCTTTAGTCATCTTATCGATGTTAGACATCTTTTTGATTGACTTACGGACAGTTTGAAAGTTAGTTAACATACCGCCTAACCAACGTTCGGTTACGAAAGGCATGTTTACAGATTTCGCAAAATCGGCAACCAGATCTTTTCCTTGCTTTTTAGTTGCAACGAATAATACTTTACGACCTGATTTTACGATTTGTTTGATAGCTGCAGCAGCGTCATCAACTTTGCTTAAAGTTTTATTTAAATCGATAATGTGGATGCCATTGCGCTCCATGAAAATGTACTGCGCCATTTTCGGGTCCCATTTTCGGGTAAGGTGACCAAAGTGTACACCTGCATCCAGTAAGTCCTGATATGTTGTTCTTGCCATTGTGTTGTCCTCCTTAAAAAATTAACGTTTACTGAACTGGAATTTACGACGTGCTTTCTTACGGCCTGGTTTTTTACGCTCCACCATACGGTCATCACGTGTCATCAAACCTTTTGCGCTCAAAGCAGATTTTTTCTCGCCATCTAATTCAACAATAGCTTTGGCAATTGCCAAACGAACGGCACCAGCCTGTCCATTTACGCCGCCACCTGCTACGTTAACTTTCACATCAAACTTTCCGGTAGAACCAGAAACTTCTAATGATTGGGTAACTACATACTGCAATGGTAATGTTGGAAAATACTCTTTGTAATCTTTGCCATTCACAATAATGGCTCCGCTGCCTTCTTGCAGATAAATGCGGGCAACTGCAGTTTTTCTCCTGCCGGATGTGTTGGTAACTGACATTCTTTTTCTCCTTAATAGTTAAAGTGTAATGGCTTTAGGGGTTTGTGCTTCATGCGGATGCTCAGCACCTGCATAAACATGCAGATTACCAAATAAGGCTTTGCCCAAACGTGTTTTAGGTAACATTCCGCGCACAGCTTTTTCAACTACGCGTGTCGGATGTTTTGCCATTAACTCCTTAGGAGAAATGAATTTTTGACCGCCCGGATAACCGGTGTAAGAAACATATTCTTTTTCACTGAATTTGTTTCCGGTCAGTTTTACCTTGTCTGCATTGATAACAATTACATTATCTCCGCAGTCTACGTTTGGGGTGAACCCTGGCTTGTGTTTTCCTCTGATGACCATAGCGATCTTAGAAGACAAGCGCCCCAAAATCTCGCCTTGTGCATCAACAACAACCCACTCTTTGCTGACGGTTTTTTTATTGGCAGAGACAGTTTTGTAACTTAACGTATTCACTTGCTTTGTATTAAATTAATTAAACAGTTTGATTGCCCCGTAATTTTCGGGACTGCAAAGATACTGGAAAATGTTTTATTACAAAGGGTTAGAGGGAAATTTTTTGATGGTAAAAGAAGTATGGAGTTTAGGTTTTGAGAGAAAGTTGTTTACCCGATCAACTCTTTCAAAGAATAAATTTCATCTATTGCTAAAAAGGAAAGATACTCGTCATCAATCACCTGAAATTCTTCTCTTTCTTCAGGAGTAAGGGAAGCAATTTCTGGAAACTGATCCAGCGGAACTGAAATAGAACGTCTGTTGGAAAGATCAAGAATTAAAGTATTCTCGTCCTCGAAACGGACGTTTGTTATACTAAGTGTTTTTTTGATGATAAAACTTTATGCTAATTGTTTATCAGAACTTTTTAAATCATATTCCTTTATTAATGCTTCTGCCGGAATACGTAGTAATTCGCTGAATCTACGAATCATAGTAAGGGAAAGTGATTGTTTATAGTTTAACACTTTGCTTACTGTACCTTTATCTCCGTACTCTTTTGCCAAATCTGCAGATTTATATCCAAAATCTTCCATCCGGATTTTAATCAATTCCACAGGATCTACTTCCGGTAAATCCCATTGCTGTTTTTCATATTCAGAAATCAAATGCACTAACAAAAGTTTTTCTTTGTGTTCCTCTGAACCTTTTGGAGCATGTTTAACTTCTTCATATCTGACAGTTGCTGCTTTGTAATCCTGCTCGGATTCTAATAAAAACCATTGTGGTTTTGTATTCATTTTTATATGGTGCGATTAGTTCAAAAATTTCAATTCCTACATGGTGCGATTTAAGGTTGGATTTTCCCTTATAAAAACGATCGGTACTTATTTCAATTCCTACATGATGCGATTTAAGGTGCAAGTGTTAAAACTTAATAATTATTCAAGTTTTAAGTTTGCTTTAGCCTAAATTATTTCTGCGTTAATACTATCGTATTCAGAATGAGTTCCTATAAATCTTATTTCTACAGTTTCATCGTCAAAATCCACTTCTGCAATCAAGCGGTATTTATTTCCAAAAATTTTAAATCGTGCCCGATCACCTTTTATGATTTTAGCGTTAGGGAAACTTCGTAAAATATCTGTGCTTCTTTTCCATAAAGCTTTTTCTGTTATGGTTTTCCAAACTGATAAGCTTTTACTTGAATCAGCATGTTTACGAGAGAAATCTTGTACTCGTTTTAAATAAATAATTTTCATGGAGTAAAGTGTGATTTTTGATTTTTTCCATGTATGCACCCATGTTTTAGTTTACTTAATTTTGTATTAATATTTGTTACAAATATAAGAGAAGTTGGTAAATTATCAACTTCTCTTGCAGATATTATTTTAGTTTCTTGTAGTAGATAATAATTAAATCTCTTTCACTCCAATACTTCTTTTACCACCCTAAAAATCCAAAACCCTATCTTTGCCGCCGCTAAAACAAAAAAAATGCGTGTTTCCAACCTCGCTCAAAACCTGCATGGTTCTGAGATTATCAAAATTGCCGGCGAAATCAATGAACTGAAAAAGAAAGGCGAGCAGATTGCAAACCTCACCATCGGCGATTTTGACTCCGACATTTTCCCCATTCCGGCTGAACTGAAGGAATTTATCGTTTCGGCTTATCATCAAAACCAAACCAATTATCCGCCGGCAGATGGCGTTTTGGCCTTGCGCGAAAGTGTTTCTGCTTTTTTAAAATCACGTCTGGGTTTGGATTATGGCACCAATGAAATCATCATTTCCGGTGGTTCCCGTCCGCTCATTTATGCCATATTTTTGGCTTTGGTAGATGAAGGCGAAAAAGTTGTTTTTCCGGCACCTTCCTGGAACAACAACCATTACTGCGATTTGCTGCGGGCAGAAGCGGTGATCGTTCCAACCAAACCTGAAAATAATTTTATGCCCACAGCGGATGAATTGCGCCCACATTTAAAAGGTGCCGTTTTGCTTTCGTTATGTTCTCCGTTAAATCCCACCGGAACCATGTTTTCCAAGGAAGCTTTGGAGGAAATCTGTGATCTGGTGATTGAAGAAAACAAAAGGCGCGGCGAAATTGCTAAACCGCTGTACATTTTGTACGATCAGATTTATTCGCAGTTGACTTTTGGCAATCATGCGCACTTTAACCCCGTTTCTTTACGGCCGGAACTGCGTGATTACGTGGTTTTTGTAGATGGCGGTTCCAAATGTTTTGCAGCCACCGGCGTACGCGTGGGCTGGGGGTTTGGTCCGGCCACGATTATCAATTACATGAAAGCCGTGATCGGCCACATGGGCGCGTGGTCGCCCAAAGCTGAGCAGGTGGCAATGGCGCAATATTTAAGAAGCGACGAAACGGTAAATAGTTACTTAACCAACTTTAAACAGCGGATGAAAACTTCGCTGGATACATTGTATCAGGGTTTTATCCGGCTAAAAGAAGCAGGTTTTGCAGTAGATGCAATTGAGCCGATGGGCGCCATTTATCTCACCCTGAAAGTGGATTATGCCGGCAAAACTACGCCCGAAGGAAAGCTGCTTCAAACATCAACGGATATTAATTTTTACCTGATAAAAGAAGCAAAGGTAGCTTTGGTGCCGTTTTCTGCGTTTGGTACGAATGACAAGGTAAACTGGTTCCGTGCTTCGCTTGGTGCAAGTACAGTGGAAGAAATTGAAGCAATGTTACCTCGGATTGAAGCGGCTTTATCTCGGTTGAAGTAAAAATTGGTTATTAGTCGCCGTGCTGCTGTCATCTCGACCAAAGGGAGATATCTTCTTCAAAATGTTATTTCTTGTTGAATGAAGATCTCTCCCTTTGGTCGAGATGACAAAATGCTAATTTTATGCCGATAAAAGAAGCATTAAATTAATATAGTTGTTCTTGTTGAATGAAGATTTCTCCCTTTGGGTCGAAATGACAACTCCTTCAACTTCCAAATTTTCTTAATTTTGCAGGCTTAAAGTTTTGAATGAAAACCTATTTCCGATTACTCTCCTTTGCCAAACCGATAGAAAAATTTGCTATTCCTTATATCATCACCACTATCTTATCGGTCATTTTCAATACGCTGAACTTAACTTTAGTTGCTCCTCTACTGACAACTTTATTTGCTAAAGACAGAACTACAACAATTATAGCAAAGCCTAAAAGTTTCTTTTCTATTGTAGATACTTTTACTTACTATGTGCAATATGCCAATATCCATTACGGACTTTTAAATGCCTTACAATTTGTTTGTATCGCAATTATTGCAGCTACTTTTTTGGGTAATCTTTTCCGGTACATTTCTCAGCGGATTATGGAAAACCTGAGGATCCATACTTTACTTAATCTTCGTAAAGCGGTGTTTAACAATGTAATGAACTTGCATTTAGGCTATTTCAGCAATGAGCGAAAAGGAGATATCATTTCAAAAATAGCTTCAGATGTACAGGTTGTACAGTTTTCGGTTACTGGTACATTGCAGGTTGTTTTTAAAGAACCTTTTCAACTGATTGCTTATATCGTAATGCTGTTTTTAATCAGTTATAAACTCACCTTATTTTCATTATTGGTCATTCCTGTTTCGGCATTTGTTATTTCGCGGATTGTAAAAAGTTTAAAACAACAAGCGGCTGCATCGCAGCAATCTTACGGCAACATGATTAGTTATCTGGACGAAGCTTTATCAGGTATTAAAATTATCAAAGCTTTTAACGCTACTGCTTTTATCAAGCAAAAATTCAGCAACGAAAACAACAGCTATTCACGCATTGTCAGGTCAATGGCAAAACGGCAGCAATTAGCTTCACCCGTTTCCGAATTTCTCGGCGTTTCGATGGTAGCCGGCGTTGTTTTATATGGCGGTTCATTAATTATAACCCATCAATCCGCTGCCCTTACGCCCGAATCTTTTATTCTGTATATTATTTTGTTTTCCCAAGTAATGCGCCCGGCAAAAGCCCTTTCCGATGCTTTCAGTAATATCCATTCGGGCATTGCGGCCGGCGAACGCGTGCTGGAACTGATTGATGAAAAGCCAAAAATCACGGATGCACCGGATGCTGTTTTTATCGATACTTTTTCTGATTGCATTCGTCTGGAAAACGTTTCTTTCGCTTACAACGAAAAAGAGGTGCTAAAAGAAGTATCGCTCATCATTCCGAAAGGAAAAAACATTGCGTTGGTTGGCCCGTCCGGAGGAGGGAAATCTACGCTGATGGATTTGTTGCCAAGATTTATCGAACCAACCCGCGGACGGATATTGATTGATGGAAAAGATATCCAACACATCAAAACCGATGCTGTCCGGGCTTTGATGGGAATTGTAAACCAGGAATCTATTTTGTTTAACGATACCATTTTTAACAACATCGCTTTTGCAAAACCAAATGCTACGCAGGCAGAAGTAGAAGCCGCTGCACGAATTGCGAATGCACATGAGTTCATTTTAAATACTGAAAATGGATACCAAACCAACATCGGCGACCGCGGCTCGAAACTTTCGGGCGGGCAAAAACAGCGCATCAGTATTGCACGTGCCGTTTTAAGCAATCCGCCAATTATGCTGCTGGACGAAGCAACTTCGGCTTTGGACACAGAATCAGAAAAATTAGTGCAGGATGCTTTAAACAACCTCACTAAAAACCGCACTTCGTTAATTATTGCGCACCGTTTAAGCACCATCCAAAATGCAGATGAGATTGTGGTTTTAGAGAATGGCCAAATTGCGGAGCAGGGCAATCATCAGCAGCTGATCAATAAAAACGGTTTGTACAAAAGGCTGATCGATATGCAAACTTTTGATAAGTAAGAAGGAAAGCAAATAGATGGGTATGAATTCTTTTTATAACAAAAGAGTTGTAGAAAGTGCCTATCTCCATACATCTATTTACATAATTGCAATAAATCTTAATTACAATGATAGAAGTATCTGTTATTATACCAAATTATAATCATGCCCAGTTTCTAAGACAAAGGATAGACACTGTACTTAATCAAACTTTTCAAGATTTCGAGTTGATTATTTTAGATGACTGTTCTACAGACAACAGCATAGAGGTAATAGAGTCATATATCGGAAATCCAAAGATTAGCCACACCGTCTTTAATAGTGCAAATAGCGGAAGCCCCTTCCTACAGTGGGAAAAAGGTATCAATCTTGCTAAAGGAAAGTATGTTTGGATTGCTGAAAGTGATGACTGGTGTGAACCGTCGCTTTTAGAAACCCTTGTTGAAGGCATGAGGAAGGACGATCAATGTGTAATTAGTTATTGCCAGATGTCCTGTATCAATGAGCATAATGAGATAAGATGGCAGTCTAACCATCGTTGTTTGTCTGAAGTGATCGAAAGCAAGGTTTTTATTCAGAATTACCTGGCTATCAAAGTATCCATTTACAACGCGAGCATGGCCATTTTTAAAAGGGAAAAATTCAAGTATGTATCACCTGAATTTACAACATACAAATTTTCCGGCGACCGCCTTTTTTGGACTCAAATTGCAAAGCAAGGCAAAACCCATATCAGTGGAAAAGTATTGAGCTATTGGAGAAAACACGATAAGGATGTAAGCAGCAATGTGTATAAAAGCGGGTTAAATTTTGTAGAAGAACTCAATATTATCAATTGGATGTATAGGGAAAAATTAATTGATGACGCAATCTATACAAGGGCGTTTAAAAAGCAATACAAGGAATATTGGATGGTAAGAAATTCAATTGACCGTAATAACAAAAATACAATTACCACTTTATTCGACCATCCTCTTTCAAAAAAAACCAATACTATAAATATTTTATCGTCAGCAATCTGGAGTGCATACAAAAAGAAAAATAAACAGTAAGAGCCTGTTTAAATTTTGTCCGATTTCTTTTAGGTGCTTCTTTTATCACCTACGAAAACAGGAAATATTAATGCTTCTTTTATCAGTACAAAATACAAAAACAAAATTTACAGGCATAAAAGAAGCACCAATATTTTTTCAGATAAAAATTTGAACAGGCCCTAAGTAAAAGTAGTATAAATGTTATTCTTTGTATGTTTAACAGTAAATAATTTTATCGATAGATTATCTAATTTAAGTTGGGTAAAAGCCGGTTTCAACATCAATGAAACTCAGGTTGAGGCCAGCTATTATATAAACAAAATTAAGCTATTTTTGCATAAATATTGCTTATGTCCATTGGTATTGATGTTGTTATTCCTTCTTTTCGCCTAAGTCCGGCAACTTTATTACCTATTCTTAATTTAAAAAGGCCTGCCATTGCAGAGATACATTTTTACTTAATTGCGGATAACCCGGACATAGTTATTGATATTTCAATAAAGAAATTAGTAGATAATAATACGGTTACTTTATTAATCAATGAACAAAATATGGGGGCATCTGCTACCCGTAACCGCGGTATAGAAGCCGGGAAAAGTGAATGGATCCTTTTTTTAGATGATGATATAAAAGTTGCACCCGACATTTTACTTACTTATACCCAGGCTGCTGAAAAATATCCAAATGAAACTGGCTTTATTGGTTTGGTAAACATGCCGCCGCCGCCAACTCCCTTTGCAAGGGCAATTGATGCTGATGGCTCTATGAGTATCTTTAGTGTAGCGCGTAACAATCAATCTTATGCCTGGGGGGCTACAGCTAATATTATGATTAAGAGAAGTACTGTAGGTGATATTCGGTTTTCATCTGCTTATCCTAAAAAAGGCGGCGGCGAAGAGGTTGATTTCTTTTTAAGGGTTAGGCAGCTAAATGGCTCTAAAAATTATAAATGTTTGCCGACAGCACAGGTGGAACATCCCTGGTGGAAAAATGGGCAGGCAGATTATGCCCGCTTTTACCGTTATGGTATTGGCAATAGCTACCTTGCCGAACGCAACCCACAGTACAAATGGTACGATTTCTTAAATACCTCCGAAATGTTACTGATCACAGCATTGGCAGCATTAGTGGTGAATTATAACTTTATTATATATATAATATATTTTGCCTTAATTACAATTGGCATTGAGTATATAGTGAACGTAGTAAGGGTAAACCGTAAAACCCGTAAGATAGAGCTGGTTACATCGTTTAATGTAATGCTCTTACGAAATACATATGAGTTTGGAATTTTAGCAGGCAATCTGTTTCGGTTTAGGCTGGCTGGCATTGGTGAGCGCTTTAACTATGACGGTGCTATTGGTAAATCTAAAATTTTCCGGCTTAACAGGTATAAAATCATCAAGCTAATACTCTACACCGCCATGATAGTATCGCTACTGTTTTTTTAAACCTCGTGATAACCGCTGCTACAGTAAGTAAGCTTTTCTGCTATTGTCCGGCGATAAATCAGCTCGTTAGGTAAAAAGTTTTCACGATGGTGCATTTGATGAAAGATATGGTAGCTGATAGCCGCCATTTTTAAGCGCTTTTTTAGGATACCGGCATTAATCAGGCGAGCGGCAAACTCGTAATCTTCCCATCCCCAGCCTTCAAAATCATTATAATAGCCGTTGATCCGGATATAATCATCACGCCAGAAAGCCAGGTTACATCCTTTTACATTCCACGAACTTTGCGGATCAGGATTGAAGAATACAGAAAATAACGGTATTCGGATAGCATTAAACCGGCTATATACACCATTAGATAGCGAATGAAAGTTAATTTGTCTGGTTTTGAATATCTCTATGGTTTTTGCTTCA
>JAABUS010002779.1_pt1 | contig 31268 bp, 32 predicted proteins | sample 5560161 | NCBI WGS metagenome assembly JAABUS01 (sample SAMN10711885, study PRJNA513376) | rock metagenome | isolation source: Antarctica rocks | place: Antarctica: Victoria Land, Trio Nunatak nord | collected 2016-01-04
CCTCCCTCGCTCCCTCCCTCGCTCCCTCCCTCCCATTTAGAACCTTATCCCTCCCCAGCCAGCCAATCAGCCAACAAACAAACAAACAAACAAACAAGATGATCTCACGGTTCCGCAGCCGGGTCGTTTGTTTTTTATGCGGGGTTTTCCAGAGGGGGGCGGGGAGGGTGAGATTGAAGAACTGGAGAACTAGAGGTGGAGGAAAGGGAATTTCTCAAATCCCAGCCCCGTCACACCCCTCCCTCCCTTCCTCCCACTTAGAACCTTATTCCTCCCCAGTCAATCAGTCAACCAACCAGCCAGCCAACCAGCCAGCCAACCAGCCAGCCAACAAACAAACAAACAAACAAACAAGATGACCTCACGGTTCCGCAGCCGGTTCCGTTCGTTTGTTTTTCTGCCCTTTTCTCTAGAGTGAAGCAGAGAGAGGAAGATGAGATTGGAGAGATGGAGGTGGAGGTGAAGGAGAGGGAATTCCCCAACCCCCAGCCTAGCCCCTCCCTCCCACTTACTGTAGAACCTTATCCCTCCCCGACCAGCCAGCCAGCCAGCCAGCCAGCCAGCCAGCCAGCCAGCCAACCAGCCAACCAGCCAACCAACCAACCAACCAGCCAGCCAACAAACAAACCAACCGGCCAACAAACAAAGAAGGTGACCTCACGGTTCGTCTGTTTTGATGCGGGGTTTTCTAGAGGGGGGTGGGGAGGGAGGGTGAGATTGGAGAGATGGAGGTGGAGAAAGGGAAGGGAAGGGAAGGGAAGGGAAGGGAAGGGGGAGGGGGAGAGGGAGAGGGAGAGGGAGAGGACGAGGACGAGGGGGGGTGAAGCACACATGTCATGGTAGATAGAGCAGAGAGACTTTGTAGATGGGGTTTTAGTCGATGATGAAGAAAAACTTCGACAAGTGGATATCTGCATCGCCATACGAGTATCTGCGCACACACGCTCAAATACTCCACGCAAAAAAAACAATCATATCCCCCTCGACTTCCAGAACCACACACTTACTCCCCTTTCCCCGAAAACCACCCGCTACCAGTCTCCGCACAACACACTAATCCAACGCAGCAGCAGGCATAAACATTAACCCCGCCACATCCCTCTTCCTCTCCCTCACCAACACCTCCACCGCCCGCTCAAAATTAACGCTATTCCCACTATCCGTATCCGCCAACGCCTTCTTAGCCCTCCTCTCCTCGAACCCCATGCCCACCAGCCGCTCTACCGCCACGTCGACTGGGTCCCGGACTTGGGGGCCCGAGGGAACGGTGAGGAGGGGAAGTGAGGGGTGGTGGGTGAGGGTTTGAGAGTAGGTGGGGAGGGCGGTTTGCGGCCTCGGAGAAGGCATGGGAGGAGAGGGGGTGGGCATGTCGAGTTTTTCGAGGATGTCGGGGTATTTGCTCATGGGGCGGTCTTCGCTGGGGGGAAGGGCTTTGAAGCCCGGTTCACTGCGTTTTGCGCGGATTTCGGCGGCGTGCACGGCTACTTTCTGGCGGGAGGCGAGGATGGGGTCGGAGAGGTCGGGAGAGGGGGAGTTGTGAGGAGAGGTTGTCGCGTGGACTGTCGGATGGCGTTGTGCCATTTTCTCTTCGTAGACGCGCGAGACGGCTTCTTTGAGGAAGGTGGAGCGCGAGGAGCCGTGCGTAGGTTGGGACCAGGCGGTGTAACCTCTGGAGCGGGCGTGGGCAAAGGTAGCCGCGGTTGGGGATGTAGGGGAAGTGACGTCGAGGATTGTGGGCGGAGCGAGGGTGAGGAGGTGATAGGTCCATTCCTCTATTCTAAGGTTAGCTGGCTAATATTTGAAGAGATGAAGCTACCGACCAAGGACTACGTCTTCTTTCTCATCATCACCAACGGTAATGTCCATGTTCTCGAAGACGCCGTAGTCGCGAGCCTCTTGACGTTTCCCATGTAAGCCACGAACCAAAACACCTAGACATGTCCAGATCTCGGTCATGTCGTACAGATCCTCGGCAGTAAGTCCACCCACGTTACCTTCGCCAAATCCAGCTGGTGGGAAGAAAAGGTTGACGCCTTCGCCAGCATCCTTCCTTTGTTGTTTTGCCATAGCTCCACCTCTTAGCCAGTCCATTTGACTGACGATATCGTCTTCCCTGTTTGTGCCACACCCAAATACCTGACAGAAGGTCCATACACGCCAAAAGGCATCGTCGATTTGAGAAGCGCGGTCGGTCTCGCCTCCTGCGAGGGCGGTGATTGTGTGAGCGCGGAGAAACGACTCGCAGTGGATCAGAATCATTGATTTGAGCGCAATCATGGTGTACATGTCCCTCATGTATTGTTGGAGATAGAGAGTGGGGGTGTATTGCTTGTCGGGTGTGTCGGATGGAGGGCTCATTTCGCGAAGCTCCCAAGCAGCTGGAGACATGCCGAATAAGGCATTCTTCATCAAAGGAAGCTCGTGGCGCTTAAAGGTGCGGTAAAACCCTCGACTGACGGTAGCAGTAGCGAAGAGGTCTTGCAGGTTATCGAGGTTTTGCAGTATCCGGAAAAGAACTTCCTCTGCGGCATCAGCCGATATCTGGCGTTCGACTTCTTCCTGTTCAGCAGCATAGGCAGAGATTTTGCGCTCAACCTCTTCGGCAGACATGGACGAGTATAGCGTTGGTATGGGCGAGGGAAGGCTGGCGTATATATCTGGAATTTCAGACACGGCAATAGAACCCAGAGAGCGCGGCCGAGTCTTCTCGATGTGAAGACCCAAGCCACCACGTTCGAGCGGATGAACGCTGCTTTCATCCTCGACTTCAACGGGCGCTGCGTGTATTTGGAAGAATTGGTCCTCTAGCACTGGGCTCAAGTGAATGGTAACGTCAGCCAGCTCCGCTTGCAATTCATCCTTGTCGGCTTCAGAGCTGGTGCCATGAGAATTATGCGCCGGCGTCTGGTGTCCACTTTGCTCTTGTATTGGCAGCTTAACAGAAGACTCGGAGCCTTGACGCGTTCTGTCCCGGAAAGCCACAAATGTCGCTGAAGCGTCATTCTTGGGGCTCAACAACTCCAGCCTTGCGCGCACCTCTTCAAAGGCAGCATCCGGTATCGAGCACGAATCACTGTCTGGAGTTTGGATATCCTCTCTCGACATGTTCGATGTAGAGGAGTAAGCCTTGGGGGAGTCGCTAGAGCTCCAATTAGATTCGGCGCTATCCTCCCGCTCCATTAGAGTTGCTGCGCTCTCCTTGCCGAGAACCTTGTGCGCTTTCAAACTGGATCCGACCACAGGTGCAGATATCCTTCGGCCTAGGACACTGTCACGACTGTTTATCATGCTCGCCCGCATCTGCAATGCGACATGATTGGTGAGTCGCTTTTGGCTTCGTTTTCGACTCCCGTCGCACCCACCCTCACTTGATAGATGAGACGATGGTGGAGACGGAGCTTTTCGCGATGGTTCCATATGCATAGGCCCGCGACTGATTTGAAGAGGGTCATGCATGAGAGGAATCAAGTCCGAATCAAACGTAGTGTCCTCACTAATGGTTCCAAGCTGTGCTTCAAGAGCAAGTTGGGCCTGGCTTAGTGAGGACAGTAGGTGTTGGGAGTAAGCTGGTGATTCCTGTTTCGAAGGGCTGGTCTTTCTAAAAGCATCGTCCAACGCGTCCAGGTCCGCTGGGGTGTACTTGGATCGCAATGAAGATACCCGTGAGATTTTTCGCGACGGAAAATCCATGTTAGACTGTCCGGAGACATTGAGAGGAGCAGGTATTTTGCGGCCTGTTCTGTAGCTACTTGTCCGCGAAGCAGGTCGACTGGCAACATTTAATGGCGCAACCTCCTCCAGACCTGGCTCCGGTGGCAAGGGCTTGTTCCTGTTCACTCTGTCGGCCAAAGAATAGCTGCTTTGCGTAATCCGTAATTTCGGGGGAAAGTTTGCCGTTACCGGCCTACTATCGAAAACACCCGCTGCTGCAGGCGATAGGACTGAGAATGCGACACTTCCCCTCCGTTGTTCTGACTCTTTCGTCAAAGCCTCGTCAGAATGCAAGCTTGACATCGATGACCATGCGCTGTAGTTGGATGATCTGTCGTCGATCTCGCCAGTTTCATCGGAAGTATCCGAGACGGCAGAGTGAGACACTGGAGGAGCGCTCTTGGGCATATCCAAAGACATGTCTTCGAGGGAGAGAAGCGAAAAGGGCCGTCTTGGTTTCGGCATTTCCACGACAGATAATGGCGAAACTATAGATAGCCGTGCAGGTGCAACTTCAACCGACAGCCTCTGGCGAGGTGTTGATGATGGGGGGGATATTCCGCTTGGTAGTTCCAGGCTCTTACAGGGCGCTTTGTCCCTGGTACTCAGACGAGCTATATGTGTATTTGATTCAGGTCGCGCTCCGGGAATGGTGACATGTATCTTCGGCCGTCGATCTTTGGCGTTCATATGAGTTGGAACCTCTGTGGAAGCATCTTGATTCCAGCCTTGCTTGGCTCTGCCGGCACTTGGTTCGACAGTCGACGTCTTTCTATCACTGAGAAGCCGCCTCTGCTGGTTAGCGGTGAGACCGAACGCTTGACCGAGGTATTCATTGTATCCAACTTGGCGGTTGGAGTCATTCTGGAGCGGTTCTTCCATTCTCTTAATCTCCACCCTCGATCTCTCGTGTCCTGTACCAGGACCCGAAGGTGATACCAAGCTATATCTCAGGTGACGTGGCCGGCTCTGCACAGCACAGCGGTCTCTTAACGTCGAAGCCTCCACAAGATCGATGTGCTTTGAGCTCTTCGACACAAAACCTTGCTGAAGCGGCGCCATGACTTCGTTCTCCCTTCTGTTATGGCGGAGACTCTTCATTCTGTTGGTTATCTTGGATGTACTGGCAGAGTACCCTATGCCACAGATTTTGGGAGCTGAAAAACGTGTCCGGTTGGTTAGGTCCAACTTGTTGGTTGGGTCCAACTTGTTGGAGCTGTCCTTCCTTCGTTCGCTGAAGCTGCGGTCAATCCTGAGGGAGGGTGCGGTAATGATAACATCTCCTGGTTGTGCCATGGGGGCGAAGTGGTTATGATTACCCTAAAAGAAATTGGGTGTTTCTAAATTCCGGCACAGCCATCAGCACGATAATCCAGGCACCCCGCCAAAACGGCATTGGAATTGAAAGGAGAAAAAACTCACATCAATTGCGCAACACCTGGGTGAGGAGAGATTGAGCTCTCCTGTTGCACATAAACTCCCAGATAAGTGCAGGCAAATCCGCTGAGGTGGCCTGGTACCCTAAAGCTGAGACAATCTCGGTAACCGTGAGGGCTGACGAAAACGGCTGATATTACCAACAACCCACCAACGATGGCATTCAACGATGGGCCACACTCAACGATGGACTGGAGGCAGAGAATGTTGGAGGATTTGAGGGAGGTGATTCCTGAGGTACATCCCAAAAGCGCCTGTATAATTTGCGCGATGCTCTGGTATTAGAGCTCGGGCAGAACTGGCTTTCTGCCGTTTCTGCGTCTGGGGATCTGCGCATCGTGGAGTTCTGAAACAACCCGAAGGTGCAGTGGTACGGTAGAAATCCTCGAACGTTAGCACCGTTGAACAGTCGAACAGTTTGTTGCGCCTGCCGCTCAGCCTCCACTTACGACGTAGGATGTACGGAAGTAGCTATGATGGTAAAGAAAAAGGCGACCAGAGAAAAGCGCAGCGCAATGCTGAAGTGAGCGAAGCACGAGATGGATGAAAGTACCTGTTGTGCGTAATAAGCACTGCCACGGTACTTGCGAAACTCACTTGGTGGTTTCCATGATCCCCATGATCCCCATCGGATCCTCTGCCGGCTAGTGCCGCTTATAATCAACTGCTTCAGTGGCGTGAGTGGGTTCAACCAGTCCTCTGTCCCTTACCTAGTGAGTCAGTGGCCCATCTTTACTCGTGCCAGCCAGAACTGGGGGCCTCAAGCAAACTGCCAAGCCACGCCGCAAACACACCCAGTAGTCCGTCGCACACACACAAACACGCACACGCAGATGACTGAACACCACCACTAGCCCCCAATCGCCCAATTGCACTACAACTCGGCAGGCAGCATGGCCTCAATGTTCCGCGCCGTTTCAGAGCCAAGATCTCTCTGCGCAACATTAACCTTTCGCAACGAGTATGCTACAAGAGCACGCGATATGCCCTCGACCAGCCCGTGCCGACTACTCGAGTACAAGTCAAGTGCTTCGGTCCAGTAGTAGAGTATTCGCCCGCTTTGACGGAGATCAATGGCAAGTGCGGTTCGAATGGTTTTTTTGGTGGGTTTGCTAGAGTAGAGTAGTTTACCCCAGATGTCGTTGATGCGCGAAACAAATGAAGAAAGATGGCCTCCTCGGATGGAACCAACGAAATGCTTGGTGAGCTTAAGATTAGCGTGTCTCAGTCAAGTCTCCAACACTTCCAAGGGATTAAGGGCTGAAGCAGTACGTAGTAAGGTAGTCTGGCAAGTGGCAAATCAGCCAAGCCCGGAGGAATTTCTCACACGCATCTATCCAATCGACGTCTCGACTATTATCAAGTACGGAATATCAACTTCTCGTCGATTTCTTTTAACTTTCACGTGGCATGATTCCCGCAACCCTAACGACCAGGACTAGAATACCCCTCCCTACGTCATCATTGAGACCAATACTGGTGTACGTGTACCACAGAACTTTGGTACTGCTTTCTCACTGTCACTGACATGACCCAGGATTCAAGAGGCTCCTCATGGCGATCTTGATCAATTTATCAATTCATCAGAATGGTTTGATCCGATGTTTGGGCAATGAAACGTTCCATGCTCGTGTCAAACCCCACGGCAGATCGTCTGGGCCAGCCAACCAACCCAAATCTCCTCGGTGAACCATGTTAGGTTCCACCTCGTGGTTTGTTAAATTGAATACCCCGAAGAACCATCCGAGTCGGTCTCCCCCTCCAAGGCAGATTTCACGACCTGTCATTTCACACACTCGGGAAAGCCGAGCTAACTCTTTTAGCTGCACAGGATTTAGCTCGGGTTGCATCCCTCCGCAAGCGTGTCTTGGTTGGTTGGTATTCTGGCGCACTCCTGAATCCTGATCCGTAGTAAGATAAGGTAAGGTAGGTAGTTATATCTCTCTCCTCCCTCCACGGGTCCTCGATTCCGACCAGACTCCAACATCGACCGCCGTGTCCTTCATCTGTCAGCCTCTGCCCTCCGCCATTCACCCCTGTTCACCAACAAGGGGAGTCACAGAAGCTGTGGGTGACATCGCGTCATGAGTAAGCCTTCCTTTCGGACGTTGTTCGGGATCTCGTATCCAGGTGTTCTAGCAGAGCTTAAGTTTTGAGACTACATTGGTGCATCTGTACTAGATACCTGCACCTTTCTAGCTTGAGAGCAGCTGCGTACGTTGTGTTCTCGTAGTAGACACATGCGCAGGTAGGTGGTTGAGTACCGCCTGCTCGTGGTGGTTTCAGATCAAGGGATGGGTGCGACTGCGTCCTGCCGTGTTTTGTTGCTATTTCTGTCGTTATGAGACCACAACGATCTCAAGTCTTCTACCTATGGCCATGACTTGGGATCTCGTCTCGAAAGCATTTCAATCATTTCTCTACGAAGATAGCCGGATGAAGTAGACATGAGCATCTCAGGGAGTAAAGCAGTCAGATACAAGCATAACAGAGTAATGCGCACAGGGAAACGTGTAGCGATATCTCCGCCCCACCACTACCACTAGAATACCACCACAACCACTTTGATGTGCCGTCGGATGCCGCAGCAGGGCAGCTCATGCAGGAACACCCATGATGTACCTTATCTGTTACTCTTGGTTGCAACCACCTCCGGTCCTGTGTCGAAACTCATTCTTTGGCCACTCAATGCTCTGTTGCTGTCATCTACAGTATTCTAGGTCCTACAATAATATGAAATGGAAGGTCTTCATTTCGCTGCGGCAACGAGTCGAAGCGACAAGGCAACATGGCCATTTCTACTTCCTGCAACCTTTCTATAGTCGACAACTGTCTTCTGTATCTCGGCACAAGTTTCTTTATGAGTACATACCCTCAAGGTTTGCGTTTCCTGCCGCAGAAAACATCCCCAATAAGCGTTCTTTGATGCGAGGCCCCACAGGCCGACCCCAACCATGATACAACTTTACAAGAGCATGCGAGCGACCCAATCCGACTCGCGACAGGCTGTTGTCTGCACAGTCTTCGTTCCCGCTCGGTTCAAGAATTGAGGGTGTAGCAACGCAGCAATCATTCGCAGCCCTGTTGCCATTCTTCAAGCATCGCTCTAGCGACCGTGCTTTGTGCACTGGTTAAATCTGCCCAATGCAGCTATGCACCGCGGAGCAGTTTAGAAAATCGCCTCAATTGCAAATTCTTTGCTAGGTATTACTGCTTGATGACTATCATCCGTAACGGCCATCAACATCTAGAATGTATTTTCAATACAAGCCCAGACTGCGGGTTCCATGTTGTTTTTCATTCTTCATGCAAAAGTTCCCTTTTCCGCAGTTTTATTTGGTTCTGATTTCTAATCATTCTCAAAGATATCAATTGGTATGGTTGAGTTCTACAATTTCTCATCAAGTACCATTGGACATTTCGTTCCTACTATAATATCAAAACATACATTCTCTAGAAGGTGGGATCTCGATTTCAGAATAAGTCGACATTCGCTTGCAGGCGACAACACCTCGCGCTCCTTCTGTGAAAGGTTGCTCTCGTACTTCAATTTCGTCTACTCTTAATAATGTTTGTCACCTTTTGTGATTCACTTTATTTCCGTTTGCGAATGTCTCAATGTCGAAGAGTTGGTGTCAAAGAAAATTCAGTTTTCAAAGAACAATTTGGCTTTAATTTGGCTTTCAAGGATTCCAACATGATCCATCGCCAGCTGGGCTTTCCCTTACATTAGCATAAAACCATCACTTTCTGAAGCAAGGTCTTACAACATTGTCTTCGTGTTCCTAAATCTTGGAGTTCTTAATCAACACCAGCCTCTCCTTGTCAATGGCTTATCCGAACTCCTATTCCGAGCCAATGCTGGTCACTTTAAAGCGTGACCCGCAAGGACGGCCGCAATCAGCGCTGGAAGGTCTCTTCAATCCCTCAGCCCAATTTCAGGAAGCAGTAAGTCTATCTTTTTATTCAATTTTTCTCAGCTAGACTGTATCATAACCGATGAGATATGTCACAACTGTACATAGACATGATCATGACATGGCCGATAGCTTTTGGCTATGATCTTCATTCTTTTGCTGATTCTGAGATTGGAAGAGATCGACCATTTTCGGTACGCTGGAGAATGGAGCGCTCGACGCCCTCAAACTCACGAGCTCCAGAATGTACCAATACCTCAGCTTCCAGATTTATGATAAATCCGTCGTTCAGGCCTTGTTACTTGACCGATGTGATGAGATTACCGGTCTTGGAGACAATGAATCATGCCCGAATGGAGATAACAGTCAGGTACGAATCAAGTACTGCGAACGTAGGAAATATGCAGACGTCCAACGTAATAACGGCAGTTGGAATTACACCTGGGAACCGCCAGAACCGGATCATGACGGAGGTTTTCTCGTATGCGCCACGTGCAGGAACCACAATTTCAACAATAACGGCGGCTGGAAGCGTCTCAATCGCTATGTGGATGGTATTCAAAATCATCGTGCACCTCTTCGTGGGCTTCTCCCCGACCCGTGGCCATGGTTCGGAACTCTGGCAGAAGTTTGTGATCCGTGCGCTCAAGGACAAGAAGTTCGCCACCCTCTAGGCATAAACTTGTGTACCTGCAAGCACCAGCAGAGACGCCGCTGGCTTTGTCTGATGTGCGCTGGAGACTCTCTTCACGAAGTCTACTGGGAGCAGCATGCGCTCAGGAGAAGACTCAAACGTGTACACCGTGTCAACGGAGAGGTTAGATACGACCGGAAAGAACCTAGAAGAACAAGATTCTGTCCAGCCTGTGGTATCAGGAAGGCTCGTCGGGTCTTAAGAGAGGGTTTTCAGAATACCAAAACCTGCCTGTTGTGCCGCAAGTTCGTGGTCCAGGGTACGACCGCTTTTGGTCCTGTTGGTCCCCCGGCAACTGTAGCCACTACCATTAAGCAGCCCACCCGGCGACGTAAGGCCTTGCTTGGTTCGGCCGGTCCGTCGATTTCTGCACCCATTCCCACCCGGCGGTCAGCGCGATTGACTGGGGGAGCAGCTCACGGTATCGACCATGTTATGCTTTCTGAGTCTGGGCTTGGCTATGTAACGCAGACGGGTAGCGGATTCGGAAAGCCTTAGGAGATAGTATCACATTGCTGGCCGAGGTCGATGTGCCCGGCTCATTGTAGAGTAGGCGTTGGGTTTTGCTATTCGGAATCTGGGTCTTTGTTCGGGAAACCTAGGTTGCCTGCGTTGCAGTATGTGTGATCCGAACGATTCTTGAGCCTCTAACGGTTAATCTCCTATCGTGACTCGCGAATATATACATCAACTGAGAAGTTTGACATAAAAACCTCGTTGTAGGTCTTTGAAGATTTAGGCCGTCCAAAAATGACCGTGTGTGTCGAACCGAGTTTCAGACTTGATGACTTCTTTACCTCACGAAACGGAGCAGTACATGTCAGGCAATATCAAAAACCAGGTAATGTTATCAATCCACATAGCCGTTGCAGAATAAAGGCCCACTGTAGCAGAAACGTAGTTGATTTATTTGAAATGTCGGATCAAGAAGCGTAGCTGATCAGCACTTCTCACTTCATTTCCAACGCTCTAGATCACAACATTCTCTATAAGCGCTGTGTCTTCGTCCATATCCTATCGTTCGAACTGCATCTACACTAAGAAAGTTCGTCCGCATTTGAAGGGCCCTCAATATACCTACATTAGGGACCTCGTCTCTGATTAAGAATCGTCAGATGACAGTTGGGATCTCTTTTCTCGCTCAACAAAGCCATTGCCAGCCTCATCTCCCATGCTTTGTTTGCCTCTGCATGTCTGCTAAGTATCAATAGCATTGTGCTTTCGGCCATAGTTTCTCCCATTGTCTATTGTTCGTCGCTCAGTATGCCTTTGTTCTTGCTTTCTGGAATATGACCTCTCTTTGTACGACAGAATATGGAGTTGTTCATCGTTTCCTATAATTTCTCACCTCCCTCCTTCTTCTCTGACCCTAAGTTCCTACATACACGAACACTCAAGACAAGGAAAAGAGACTGTTTTTCTACCGATCGAAAAAAACAACATCAACCATCTACCTCCCGGCGTACTCGACACCGGCGAGAGGATTTCATTCCACAAAGCTCAAGATGGGCTGCATGCAGTCCCTGTTGAAGTGCCTGGGCCTCCGTAAGACACCTCCAACGACTCCTGTTCTACCCACCTCCAACGACCCGAGAGCGATGGACTGGCGATCGCCCGCTGCACAACAACATTACGACGCATACTTCAAAACAAGCGTACTCGGCGAACGTCCAAATTCCAGTCCTCCCCCTCAGGAGACACCGTACCGTGCTCCACCGTCACCATACCGTTCGAGCCCCAGAGCAAAAATCCCTCGGGACAGCTCGGGGTCACTTGACAGCAGCCGGTGGGCTCAGGCGGAAATAGACCGTCGTTTCGCTACCAGGATCCCGCCGGCGGACTCTTTTGAGCTGACCACAATGTCTCGCCCCGTAAGCGTCGCTAGCACGTCTTGCCGAACCACTTCAGACGCAGCAAGTTTTACTTATCCAGATGAGGCCCAACGAGCCTTCTATCAGTCAAGGGAGGCGGATTCGGTGAAGAGTTCTGTGACGGATCTCGAGAGAAATGGGACAGCCAAGGAGCATAGGAACAGAGAAATCTTGGGGGTACATCATGTTCCTGAGACGGAGGATGAGAATAGGGCAAGGGAGGAAGAAGTGGGACGAGGGATAACATCTATGGAAGTCGAGTTGGGAACTGGGACGTGGGAGACGGCGCCGGATGTGGGGAGGGATTCGATTGATGGGCTGGAGGATGTGGATTTGAGCTGAGGTGAGAGCCTGTAAGTCCTGTTTTCGTCTGTCCTCTGCTTTGGTCTTCAATTCCTTGGTTTTGCGTCTGTTTTTACCTGCTTGATGCGAACAGGATAACTTCAAGACAGGTCTTGATTGATTGATGTATGAGGAATATTATTTTTTCTTGAACTATCTCCTTTCTCAAAGTCGACGCTCTCTTCTCTCAATTAATGCAGATCTCTCCAGTCTTCCGATTTTTTTTGCGTGTATCACTAATCATTTTAACTCTTTGTCTCTAACTGTACGATCCTGTTTGCCTCCACGATCCTTCAAATTACTCATCTGCACACGTCGAAACAGGGTCAGATTGAGTCTTACTCAACTAGGATTAACAAATAGCAAAGTTTTGAAACCGTCAGAGAACAGTGCTCTTTATCTGAGCTGAGTTTGAGATCGCTGTGCAATGAGCAGGATTTGACTATAGGACATCGAACAGGGAAAATTGCCGGTTGTGACCGAGAACCCTGCGTGTGAGTGAAGCTTGGATGAAGCTTTGCCCTCAGCCTTCTGTTATCTTGGGAAAGCAAAAGGCTTTAGGAAGATTAATGCTCAGCGAAATAAGATCATGTTCTGATGAAGATGTAAGGACGACAGAAAGATACCTTAGGGCTGGATGATGTTATCGATAAGCAAGGCCTAAAGAAGAAATATTTTCCCTGACATGCCTGACTCTACTTTGCCAAATGTGTATTCTGCATCCTGGTCTACAACCACGACCTACTACTCTGACCGAATTGCCCACTGGTCTTTGTGATTTATATTCCTCTCAAGAGAGGTTTGGACGGAAGGGTCCAATACCACGGTGCTATGTCCAAGGCAACGCTGTACCACATGCAGCAAAATCATCCTCGGCCTCTCACGATGCGGGGCATTCACAACAATCTCAAATATGGATTATCCGATGAATATCAGGAACTCGCTGTCCTCTTCCTCTCTTAATTAATTACTCTTGTCTTCCTTCTTAGCATTGTCAACTCTTCACTTGTCACCTTGACTCCTTGCAGCCAGAAATTCCTAGCTGCCTATAAGGTACGTATAGCTAGCACTGGTAGCTCGTTATTCCCAAGTGTTTATAATCTATCTCTCTCTGTTTTATCGTACTAATTGAGGATTCTTTGCTCAGCTCCCCAGAAGCCTCAAAAAACACCTCTTACGAGAAACCCATCGCCCCTCCAATGGCCGCCCCACCCTTTTCCCACTTCCCCAATGCTCAAACAGAGTTTAAACCGCCCCTTATTGCCAACAACAACGCCTTCCTCGGTGACGTAGTCTCTAGGTACCTCTCCCGCTCTGCTCTAAGATTTCCCCCGATCCAATCAAAAACAGCCCATCAATTAACACACTCCCTCATACAGCGAGCACCTCTCCCCCAACACTCCCATATCCGCCGGTTTCTACCGTCTCGACCCAGGCCCAGAGCTTGTCTACGACTATACTTACGATGAGATCAAGATCATTGTCGATGGGGATTTCGAGATATCGGACGAGACGGGGAAGAAAGTGAAGGCGGGAAAGGGGGATGTGTTTTTCTTTCCGAAGGGGAGCAAGATTACGTTTCGGACGGAGAAGGGGGGCTTGGGGTTTTACTGTGGGCAAAGGAAGAGTGAGTAGCACGTTACTACCCTTTGATGGAGGAGTTCTTGCTGACTTGAAGCAGAGGATACGGCCTGAGAATGTAACAAAGATGTCAGGGGAAGCGTGAGAGGTAAGTAACCAAGCAGTGGGTGGAATGAGAGCCGTATGAGAAGAGAATGGTAGCCTGGATTCTACAGTGACAGTCACCGGGGTTTGGTACTACTTGTTCTATCCCGCATGCAACAGCAGGGTTCGACCATATTCCAAGCTACTGTCATATCTCTCCACGTCTGTTCCGGCAATTCATGGCCCTACATCAGTTTCATGGCCGTCGTACCGTCATTTGTTCTCACTTGTGATACATGATGCATGTCAAGAGCTACTGTATCGAAATCAGTCAACCATCACACCGCCGTTTCTAGCACCAATACATTCCTTGCATAGAGTAACCGGCACCAGCTCTATCATGCGATATTGTCCGCATATCAGATATCCCATAAGCTGCAGATGTGAGATTTACACTGGATTTGGGGTTTCTCGTGAAGGTATTACTTGTGGTATGGTAAACTAAGCATGTAGAGTGTACTTCCAGGGGTACCGACATATGGATGCTACAAGACGTTTCCAGTTGCGTATAATGATACTGCTTCAAGTCACTGCGATTTCAATATCGATGTGTATCATGAAATACACACTGTGTTACCAAAGTGGGAAGATACAGGTGTGACGGGGCAGTGTCTCGACTTTCGAGTGAATACTGGGCGGCTAAACGCGGGGTCACTCAATACGGGTTAGCGTAGGATTAGAAACCTTTCCAGCCGGTTCATTAAATGGCAGAATGCGTTCCTTACTCTCTCGCTTCTCCACTTCCTTACAAAGTCTCGTATCGTAACTCATCAACCACGAGAAATCAACTCCCACTAGTCGAATAACAATCGTATCGACAGAAGCCGCATCACAGAATACAGGAACCCTATCCGCCACCAGTTACGAAACAGAGGATCCACACCACCTTGTCAATATAACACGATCGTGCTCATGATGGGCAGAATAGGTGACGGAGACGTCCACGCTGCTTACGTCGAGTTTCGCGCAAAAGAATCTGACAAGGTAATCAATCCCTTACGTCTGTAACACGACTCTATACTCGATACTCATCATGTACTCAGTGTCTTTCGGCGCAATGCATCTACTGTCAATCTGTCCGTGCAAAGAATACCTCTCGCCAGCGTTCGCATCTACTCGAATGCCCGAATTACCTCGCTGCCATGAAGGAACACAACCCCGACAACCCAATCCTTCATGAAGCTGTCAACGGTACTCCGGTACCAACGCCCGTCAAAACACCAAAGAAAAGAGATCTTGACACCATGATCAATGGATTTCAGGGCGATTCCTCTGCGTCTCGCTCGTATCCTATTCCGAAGCCAAACCTTGAGCGTGATTTCCAGATGAGCGTTCAGCTGAACCCAAAAATCTCGGTCGGACCCGGTATTTGGGGTCAGCGCAACTGGATTAGCTTCATCAGTGGTCACTGGAACGGTCGCTGGGGCAAGGGTACCGTCGTTGTATGCCCCACCATCCCCTCACTGTCGCCCCAACACCACTATCCCCATTACTAATACACATTTAGCCTGGCGGTCAAGACTCCCAACTTGTCGCCCCCGACCTCTCCACCCACCTCGACAGCAACTATCTCCTTCAAACTCATGACCACCCTCCCGCCTTCATCTCCGTCAAGACTGAGGGCTGGAGAGTCGGCCCTAGGGAGGTTCTGGAAAAGCTCGAGGATCCCGCCCAGGCAGATGAGGTCGACCCCAAGTGTTACTCGTTCAGGCTGTATGTGCACATGGAGACGGGGGATACCAGGTACTTGCACCTGAATACAGGGATGTGGATTGGAAGTGGTGTACGCAGGGGCACTGAGAGTACGTACTGGATTTAACTTGGCTTTGGCTGGAACTAACAAGAATTCCAGTTATCTACGATGCCTATCGTGTCGTCTGATTCTACAAAATATTTTATGGCTCGAATCAATGGCATGACGACCTACCTCCTGGTTCACTTGGACGCTGTGCGGGATACAGTCCACTTACGATTACTTCATACACAAAAATGGCTTTTTTCTTGGGATCTGATAGCGAGATGGCTTAATGTAGGGAACGGGAGTTGCTGAGGTGGTTGGTGCGCCAAGGAACGGCTTTTCGGATTTTGCTTGAGGGAGCTCATCCGGGCATTGACATTTGCGGAAAGATCCTGCCGCTTATCTTCTCTATCCCATGTCTGTACTACTATCTCTACAGCTCGATAAAAGGGAACTTGTGCTTCAAGAAGAAACTTACATGCTCTGTGCCGATATAAGACATGGTATTACTGTCCACCTATCGCTAATGTCATCGGCAGAGGCATGTGCAATTCGCGGCCCTCCGTTACTCTCTCGTAACCCGCTCTCTCCATCCGATTGTATTCCATACCCTCCAACCCGAACTTGTCTCTCTAGACTCTGTAGCTATTTCCAAGCTGTAAGTAGGGAACGTCTGAAGCTTGAAGCTGTGGGACCAAAAAAAATAGTAGCCTGTCAACTTCATGACTCGCTTTCTGGTAGGTAGCATTATGTTTACCATTTCAGGTTCAGGGTGCTGCTCGGCCCGTTAAACTCGGGATTTTATCTTGTGAATCTATCGACCATGTCTCTCTCTCTCTCTCTACTCACTTCATCCTCAGAGTCGTCGACTGTTTTTTTCATCAAGCTACTGGCTATTCTTCTGTTTTCTATCATAGACTTCGTCGCACCAATTAACCCAAAATCCTATTGTTTTGTAAATATTTCGTTTACCAAAACCCCGACACTTCACCTCTCATTCACTAACCTACATCACTATCATGCCAACCCCGCTGTCCTCTTCACTTTCCAAACCCCCCCCTTTCCCTTTTCCAATAATCCCAATCCTAATCCTCAAAACCCTTGCCCCCCCAGACTCCCCACACCGAACCTCAAACCATGGGCTGCACCCACTCCCGCCACACCAACCCCTCCGACACATCCTCTTCCCTCACATCAGTCGCCTACCGACCTCCCTCCTCGGTCCGGCAGCGGAAACTATTTCGGTATCCTTCGGTAGGGGTGAGGGGAAGGCGGGAAAGGGAAAGGGAAAGGGAAAGGGCGGAGATGGCGGGGTTGGAGGAGTGGAAGAGGGGGGTGGTGGTTTATGAGGGGACGTAGGGGAGTGAGAAGGAGAGGGTGATGGTTGAAGGGAATTTGGTTTTCGGTTGAGCTGGGTGTGTGTTGCTTTTCCTTAAGAATCTTTTCGGGGGGCTTGCGGGAAGTGTCGGTGAGTTGGCCACTTACATGTCGAAAGTATCTTGTGGAATGGAGCTTCCGAATTTCCATCAGCCGATTTTGCACGGAATGGGTGTGTAGGGAAATGGCGAAGAGAAGACAGATGAAGATCTATGGTGAGAAATCCTTTTCCCAGTCTTATAACACAATTTCTGTTCAACGCTGACCCTCCCCATCTTTCCTCAAGAGGCCGTACCATTGGCTACCAGGTTCACGCCTCTTAACGGATACTTTACAAAATTTTCCCAGCAGGCCAGACCACAGCGCTGTGGCCTGACAAAGCATCATCCATTCACCACCCCTTCCTTATCCCCTCCATTGTCTCTTCCCCTTACCAAAAAAACGCATCTCTACTGCAGTACCTTGATCCCCTTTGTCTCCCCCCCCGGCACATCCACACAATCTCTTTGTCGTCAAATACGCAGATATCTGGAATAATCTTCTTCATATACTTTTCTCGCTCTCGAGTCACTACCGTATCCTCACCAAACCAAATCCTCCACGCGCCCCCCACCCACCCACCCACCCACCCAACCACCCCACCCCCCCAAAAAACCCCCCCATAGCACGAGCAGCACCCTCTCCGCACCCAAAAAAATGCCCTTCCCACTCCCATCCCCACCACTACCCCCACAGCCCACCCCCCGCACCCTCCTCATCCACCTCCTCGCATCCCTCCTCCACCTCCTCACCCCGCCCCAAGAACTAACCCCCCTCCTACCCCTGCACAGGCCCAGCCCCCGATTCCCCTGGTTCCGCACCTCCCCGCCGCGCCTGCATCCCCCAACTACCCTCCTCGCGCGCAGAATCGCGCTGCGCCGCGCTCGTCGCGCGTAGAGATTTTCCGGCTGACAGCATTGCATTACGGACTTCGTTTCCGGGCATTACAGACAGACGGTATCTTACCACGCACCTGACGCCTGTGCCTGAGGCTGAGGTTGTGAGGAGGGTTGCGTCGGCGTTTGGGGGGGGTGTTGTGGTGGGGGGTGAGAAGAAATTGGGGGGGGGAGGTGAGTGGGGCATGAGGACTACCTCCAAGAAAATCTGACACGTCTAATTTCTCACCAAGCGCGTTTGCGTAATCCGCGCCTTCAGGAATCGGGGACAGTCGGGTTTTGGGATCGAATCGGATAATTGAAGAGTGTTCGAGGCGAGAGGAAAAAGGATAGGAGGGGAGAAAAATATGTGTGCATGGGTTGGGTTGGGTTGGGTTTGGAGAAGAAGGGGGATGGGTGAGGGTGAAGGTGGCAGCGAATGTAAAGGTTTTTTTCTTTTTGGCGGTGTTTCCTTCGTGCTGTACTTTTCTAAATGGGGGGGGGTTTCTTTCTTTTCTGAGTTGCTGGTTTCCACGGGGCTATAGGTCGGTGTGGGTAGTTGGGTGCGCTGGGTCGTATCTTGCTGGATTGGATGTCCAGGGTTGCTGTATTGCCACTTTTTTTTCTTCAAAATCCTCTGTTCGGTATCGTTCATCCTCTTTTCTTCTTAAACCCCCTGTTCGAACTCCTCTGTAAATTTATCTTTAGACAACCCCCCGTACGTACACTGCTCACAGAACCCTCTTTCCAACCCCCCTCATCCCTCTCTCGTAACATTCCCTTTCATCTCTTTCCTCTTTCATTGTCTCAACAGATTGTTCGAATTTCACAAACCCCCTTGTTCAACATTTCATTCTTCCTTTGTTTCCTCCTCCCTTTCATGTCCATTGTGAAGAACACGCCTAGACTGATTTTCGAAAAAACCCCCCCCTTTTTTTCTATTCCTTCCTAATTCCTTCTGACTCTCGCAAACCGCACACACACACACACACCCCCCACACTATTCCCAAAGAACCCGCGCATCCACTCGCGGCGTCCACAGAAAATATACCCCCAACCGCAGAGTCCCCATTCGAAATGGGCTGCTCCCACTCCACCCGCGTCGCAGACCCCCTCCCCCCTTCCCGCCCCGTCGTCAACGCCACCACCCACGCCTACGGCGGCTCTCCACGCTCGTCCTCGCCCTCCCAAACGCCCAACACAAAGCCCACGCAGCCCTCGTCGCCCACGACCCAGCCCCCCGCCAACCCCGCCCAACCCCGCGCAGCCTCCAACCCTACCCCTTCCTCTCCAGCTCCCAGAAAGCCCGCCCCGAAGCTGCCCAAGACAAAGTCCCAGCCCCAAATGGTGAACCTGCGCACCGCGGACCAGGTGCTTACGTCGCCGAGCCAGGTCGCGTACCCGAGCACGGCGTATATTCTTGGGTTGACGCGGAAGAAGCAGGAGGAGGCGAGGGAGAGGGCGGGGAGGACGGAGGCAGAGGAGAGAAATGTCCCGGGCGAGGTGGGCAAGCCGGGGGGTGTGGTTTATTTGTCGGCGGAGCGGTTTAGGGAGTTGACGGCCAAGAGGGCGGCAGATGAGTGCCATGGCCCCCTACCCCCTTCGCCCTCGCACACATCTAATCCCTCGGTGTCTGCGCCGAGGGCAGCTGGTTCTTCCGGGGGAAGCGAGACTAGCGAGTCGATGTCGCAGCGAGCGAGTAGCTCCTCGAGACCTAGCGCTGAGACGGCTTATTCGTCGGGGGACAGTTTGTATATGGATTGTAGTGACTAACGAGTGAGAGGGCGGGCCCCTAAATAATGGAAGTTGTTTGAATTGGCTTTCTGGACTATTATTGTTGATGCTATTATTTAGTTTTGGAGCGAACTGTGATGACCTTTGTCTCGATGAGTTTCTATTGCTGCTGTATTTCAAAAAGTATACGCTCAGCCCACTCTGTTTGTCGTTGAGCCCGTATCCTGCTATATTCGTATTTCGGGCGCGTGGGTGTCTGTCCTTATGCCTCGCTTCATGTACTCTGGTTTCCATTAGAGAGCTCAGCCTCGGTGTTCGAGAGACACTTTGATTTAGAATCTTGTACAATATTGGCGCAGTTGGTCCAGATTATTCTTTCCGCAACCGATGCAGATAAGGAGAATGAGTGAGATGTACTGCAAACGAAGATTCATCCGGATGTGGCTGTGATCTAGATGCATGATATCAGTGAATCTCAAAATCTTCCAATTTTCGATAACTCTCCTCACTCATAGTCTCTCATTCATGATTCCATGTGCGTAGACATCCTCAACCAACTCGTATCCTCCCTCCTCAAGCTTTCTCAATAGTACCGGCACCCTAAACCCCAGCAACAGACAAATTCTGTCCCCTTTCCTAGCTTCAGTAGGCGCCATGCCAATATACCCTTGCTCGGTCATGAGAAGTCTTCTGGAAAGCGTTGTAGCTTGCAAAGCGGCCAAAGTCCTCAGCTCTTTATATGAAAGGGTTTTGACAATATTTTCCAAATCCAGTGAGTCCAAATTTCCGTACGTAGACCATTGACGCCACCGATCTATGAGTTCCCGTTCGTGGATTTTGAAAGATATGTTGTTACGGCACCAGAGGGCAAGGGCGACGCTGAATTCTTGTGGGAGTGCGGCTCGGTCTGCGGCTTCCAAGACAAGTGATATCAGGTTCAGAAGGCCATGTGTGAAACTTTGATACCGTTTTTCATTTAGCATCATATTGTACTAGATTGCATGCAAGATTCCTCCTTCAGAAACATATGGACTGGTGATCGTTTTTGGCTGGACGAGTCGATGATCTGGATTGTCAGTGTCCTTTTGAAAGCTGGCCTCGACAGCACCAAGCCCCTCAATCATATCGAAAGGAAAGCCTTTCACTTTGAGAACGAGACCATTCTTAGCGAATTCTGTGATAGCTAGACTTCTGCGATAAACTCGACCTTTCAAAGACCCAGTGGCATTGTAAAGGTTATCGCCCTGGTTGTCCATAACCAACGTTTGGGGCAGCTCATTACCCCAATCTGGGATCCAAGACGGTAGATCTGCCTGGGAACTCCACTTTCCATAACAGATTAGATCAGGTCTTTCGTGGCAACAACCATTGCAACAAATCTCCTCCGAGTCGTTTTCTGTACGTGATATCCTCAACAATCGAATCTCACTGGCCGGGATGTCGAGAGGCGAGTAATCCAGAGTGGGTCTGCCATTCTATCGAGGCTACCTTTAAGACAACTATGGATTCAGTCCATTAATGGTCGGAGATATTCAAGATCCAATTTGAAGGTCAGAATCCAACTAAATGTAACAGCACAAGAAATAAGGCTCACAAGGCTCCTTTCAAAAACGGAGTAGACAACAAAGTATTTAGCAAGAATTGGAGATTGAAAGTCACAAGTAGTGGATGCATCGAATGGAGTAGCTCTTTAATTACCTTTACGTCGATTTCAGTGGAGTATTACATAGGCTTCCCCAGAACAACCTTTACTTGACCACCATTGAAGTCGGACGAGTTGTAAACCTGGCACAAAGGCTCGCGACACATGCACTGAGCTAATAGCAGTCTGTGCGGGCGTTAAGTTTTTACGCCTCGTCAGCCTCCACAATATTCAAAAGGCAATAGTCAGCCTGGTTGCTCAACCAAACGTTCTTCTCATAGAAAGTCAGCCTTGAACCATTGCTTAACCTCTACATCGACAATCCGACAATTCGCTGATGTGCTGATGCGACTCAGAAGATACTCGGTCCACCACGTAGATCTCAACCCTATATAAACTTTTTTACCAGGCTACAGTAACTTATCCTACGTAAAATAAGGTAGTGGGCGGTCCCTCCATGACGATCCAGCAGCTTAAACCAAAAGCCCATCCGGACTTCGGACGCAGGAATAACCTGCCCTTGTAGTAGCAGACAAGCGTGACGTTGTGATAGATCATAGTATTTGGCTGGATCGCGAGACCGTTCCTTGACTCCTATATAAAGCCACGGCGATGTTCCATATATTTCAATTGCGCCTGCTCTATACAAGGGATGAACGCCCCTCCTACCGCAAAACCCAGGCTGTTGGGTGAACTCCTTGACAATCCAGAAGAAGTACGAAAGCGCTAGCAACGCTAAAAGGCGCAAACATTTGTAGACCGAATGACTCAAAATAGCGAAAGACGAATAGGGACGCCCGCAGGAACAATTCACCCAAGGAGAACTTCCAAATGTTAGCCTTGGCATTCACAGAGAAAGACGTGTCAAACTCACCTTCCCACTTCCAATCTTTCATAACCCCGAGCCAGTGCAACCTTCCCCTAACTGTCTTCGCAACATCCATGTCCTGCATGACATCCACCGACTTGCTCCGCGGCTGCTCAATTCTCACCATCCCAAAATCCGATCCCATAAAATCCTGAGCGGTAGCTCTCCGCTTCCCGCCTCCCAAATCCTCTGGCCAATCAAATGGGGAAATAACGTCGTCTTCACTCTTAAATTTCCTCTTCATCCTTTCGTGAGTTGGTGACGTAAAACCGTGTGGCATGGTGTGAGAAGCATTTCGTCGATGTTGTTGCCTGCGTTTATCGGCTTCATCGGTATCACAACGGTCCCAGACTTCTTTGATGACTTCCCAGCAGCGGTCAAGGTTACCGATGAGCATACGTTGCATCATCGCCGCCCAACGATTCTGTACCCATTGGCGATCTTCAGGAGCAGAAACCTCGCAACCGGCAGCCAGTAGAGGGTATATTTGGACAATAATGGTTCTAGAACCAAGTGGTACCGTCGCAAGGAATCTCAGAACTTCCTGCGCCAGCTCTGCTGCGCTTCGAGAGGGTATTTCCGGGACCGCTTGATGGAGGTACAACAGTGTCGCCCATCGGTATGCTTCTGCTGTTTGCATACTATGTTGTATTTCTGACGTAGGATCTTCAGGTGGTTCAAACCCTGTGGGGAGCTGCCAATCTTCGATTGCGGCTTTCAAGTCATTGGCTTGGGAAATGATGTTGATGGAATTTCTTGAGCTCTTCCGCACTCGACGCACCAAATTCGCAACGCGGCCAATTAGTGGGAACAAGGTACTTGCACATCCCAGAAGAGGATCGACTTCATTATGCGTGTGGAAAGGACCGTCTGGTAGTGTCATGACGGCATCAAAGTCATTAGATTCGTCGTCATCGACAGAAGTCAGTCGAGCGATAACGTCCATATATACCCAGGTGTTGCAGAGAAACTTCAGTCGATCAAATTCTTGACTAGTTAGGGAGTTCTGCCTGTGCTTTGCCAATGCTTGATTTACCAAGATCTTGGCCCCACGAAGATGTTCTATTCCAGTGGAGATATGCTGATCCCATGATTCTGAAAATGCAAGAACTAGTGTTGTTGCTAAGGCAGTATCTGTCCGCATGTTTTCAATTCCGTTAGCCAAATATCGAATACTGCGTCGCATATGTTCCATCCCCTCAACCCGTAAACCCGGCTTTTCTTTCGATGTGTGGAATGCAGTCATTGAGCTGATGGCATGATATAGCGCAGGAGACTCTCGGGCTAAAGGCCATATCATAGTCCTCCAGGGATTCTCGGTTGGACCGTCCTTGACTGATAGGATCCCACAAGTTTGTTGATCGAATCGCAACATGAGCATCTCTGGACTGCCCGGGAGCATTCGAGGCTGCCTATAAAGGCTTGTACCGTTATCAAGGCATGATTCCTCCGAGGACGATGACGAATTCGACAGCGACGGCGATGGCAAACGCATAACCCACGCCTCAGCTGGATCTGGTTGCCGTACAATCTCTTCAACGTCTTCGTCTGGATCTAGTATATCCATTTGCTCCGGAAGATAACCACCCGGCTGATATGGATTATTCGACTGCTGCGGCCGATAATCCAGGTAGTCCTGTGACGGAGCGTTGAGATCGGTACCTGGTAGGAGAAGGTCGATCAATCGAGGTGATTGACCAGAAGTCAGGCTTGATGCGGCAGTGATGGAGGAATGGAGGGTACTTCCATCGTCAAAGGTCGAGTTGATTGTGCTGGGTGTTGAAATGGGTTGTTGTGAATTGTCCGCGAACATGGGTGGTGGCCGGACATGGTGTGTATACGCAGAAAGATCGAGGGGAAAGTGGTTTTGCACATCTGGGAAAGTTTGCTGTTGTACTTGAGGGTCTGGCAGGATCATGGGTCGCGGTGAAAAAGTATAGGTTGATTGGGGATATGCGACTGTAGTACTGGTTGTGGAGCCAGTCCCATCTGAAATTGTTGGGCTTCCAGGAACTTGTTTTGGATGTTTCGAGGGAACGAAGTCTAGTAGTTACGCTCAGTCAATGGTTCTTGCTATGGCCATGGACTTGAACCAACCCTTTCTTATCCTTGGAGAAGCTGCCTTCCCAGTGAAGCTTGTTTCCTCGAACGTGCGCCATTTGAAATCCTTCTTGTAGCCCCCGCAGTCGACGCTCCTCTTCTGGCAATGCAGACAATAGGGTTTTGTCTCGTCACATTTTAGCCGCTTTGCTTTGCAAGTCACACAACCTGGAGCAAGTTAGTTCAGCGAGGCGGTATGCTCAAGATCGGAGCGGGATGCTTCTGCTGTACCTACCATTACGACTCTTCGATTGCTTGGGCTTCACAGTACCATCTGGGAGGAGTTTTACTTCCGCCTTCGGCTTCGTTGCTGTGGAATGGCGTTTCGTTGCGCCTTTGGTGGTCTTAGCATGCGGTCTTGGCGAATTCAGCACGGGGGATTCTAGGAAGGCAGAGGGAGAGGGAATGCTAATTGTTTCCATGGAGGCATAGGAATAGAACAGTCAATGGTTAACAGGTGACGTTGATGGTGGTGGTGGTGTTGTTGTTGTTGTTCGTTGTTTGCTTATTGGGTCGCAATGGAGCGCTGAGGTGGTATTTGATCATCCAGAGGAGGGAGCAGGGATATGGGCAGTTGGAGTTGAGATACGAAGTACTCTCTAGATACGTCCCAGCTTAAGCGAAGGAGATCACGGCTTAAGACTTCGGCAAGGGTTACCTATCCTCCTCTCACACGCCTTTCTCCGTCACCTACCGACTGTCTTGTTATGACCAACAGTCCTGACATCTGAATCAACCAGCGCCTTTCAAAATCCTAGAGATCTGATCACTACATCTCGTGCCCTCTGTTTCCTGCGCCCTCCCGCCCGTCACTCGCTGCTCCAACCATAGATTGAGAGATCTGCTCCTATCCGGGCCAGCAAGCAAGCAGGTCTTATATCCCAATCATCCAAGGAAATGACCCCGAACGGGAAGGTGAATGCCTCGGCTTCGTTGCTGCTATGTCTTTGACTAAGACAGGTGCAAAACCGAAGTGCAAGATGGATAGAGGCAGCCAGAGATGCGAGTCAGACAGGTGGGTGGCTGCTGTTTGCTTTGTAAGGATCATGGTAAGGGTATTGGTGATAGGAAGTGCAGCATGAGATCCCATGTCTGCCTCCCAAGGTTCAGCCAGTTTAGATAGCCATCGATGTGAGTGTGCTTCCAGATGTTGAGACGGGTATGTCTCATCGTAGATCGAATATCGCCTGATAATGATTCGAAAAACAAATCATGATGACCTCTTCCTAGTAATAATAATATATGACCATACCGGATCTGATGTACCATCCAGCCTACTACAACAGAAATATCCACAAAGCGCCTAGGTGTACTATACAGACTTATCCCCATCTTACAACCCATGCCTTGGTAGGAAATCTAAATATTCATTCTCCCATCATACAATCCATAGCAATCTTGTCCATGCGCCGACCTACCATTCTGCGTTAACCGCCGAATCCCTTGAGCTGGCACCGACTGTGATATTAAATTTCCCCTCAACCGGCATGACCCAATTCTGCCTCCCAACGCTCCAGTAACTTAAATCTTTCCTCGTAAGCTCTATGCTCACTTCTTTGCGCTCCCCCTTGTCTAACTCAACCTTCTCAAAGCCTCTCAACACCTTGACCGGGAAATCTATCTTCTTCCCCGTCGACTCATCCACCACCCCCTTCGGGAAGGAGACGTACACCTGTACCACTTGTTTCCCCTTGCGGTTGCCCGTATTTATAAGTATAACATTGACGCGGAGGTGCGTTTCGAAGAGAGAAGGATTGCCTCCTTCACCGCCACCAGCCTGGGATAGGGGTTGTTCTATCGAATAGCCATCAGGATAGGGATAGCGACCTGGGGTGACTTCTGATACGGAGGAGAGGTACGGGTAGACGTATTTCCTCAACTTGCGGAAGCCGTCTGGAAAGACGGCGGTGGAGGGGTTGGGGATGGATGTGTCAAAGGATGGTGGAGGGAGGGTTTCAGGTCGTGGAGATGGGAAAGGAGATTTTTCTTTGACGGTAGTGAGGAAGAGATCAGAGAAAGAGAAGTTAGTATAAGAAAGGCCAAAACCAAATTCATAGCGTGGTGTGATCGAGTGCTTGTCAAAATGTCGGTAATCGATATACAGTCCTTCATCGAAGTTTTGTTGGGGTACGACGCCATTAGGATAATAGAGTATCTGGCCGCCTTGGCCGTAATCTTCGAGGGATTTGCCGACAGTGTAGGGGAGACGACCACTAGCGTCGACGTTGCCAAAAAGAACATCAACAAGAGCATTACCGCTTTCTTCACCAGGGAGGTTAGCCAGGACAACAGCTTTAACCCGAGGCAAGTCGATCCAGCGTTCAAGGACAACAGGGCCGACGGCATGAACAACGACGATCGTGTTTGCCTGGCCGTTACCGCAGTCTTTTGCGACTTGGCCCACGAGCTTGTCTCCATCCTTTTGAGGGTAGAGGTCATTTCGATCACCACGGACGTTGCTCCAAGCAACAAAACCTTCGCCGCTATCCGAATTGACGAAGGCTATACAGAGGTCCTGGTCTCCGAGGATTGAAGGTGAGGTCTTCAGCGGGAAGCTGTTCCCAAGGAAAGAAGCCAATGTTACTGACTCATTGTCAAATGTGGATTGGAGTGCCTTGAGAGGTGTGACCAAGTAAGGGAACTCGACTGCTCCACTGCCCCATCCCGAGGCCAGGGTTCCTTGATTGCAACCCCGATCAGGACAGGCATTGGGTCCTAGACCTTCACCAGCATCCTCACCAAAAATTCCAATATGGTACTTAGCCGCTCCATCGCGCTTCATCCGCTCGGAAGGGCCTTGCCGAGTCAAGGGGAGAATATTTCCCTCATTCTTTACTAGTACTATTCCCTCAGCAGCAATTTCCTTAGCTAGACGGCCGTGGGAGACTTTCCCAGTCCCTTGCACATCAACAAATTTATTCACAATCGCCGTTGTTGTGTCATCGCTACCAGGATGAATGAGGCCTTCTTTATCATCGGTGAATGACGAGAAATTCGGACCTCCATTTCCCTCTGGCGGTGGTGCCGGCCATTCTGTCTTGTTATCTTGACCTAGCTGGTACCAGGCTGCTACAGTACGCGTGACCATGTCATTTAGGCGTTCGATGGGCAACGAGCCATTCAAAACAGCCTTTGTCAATTGTGCGCCAAATAGCGAGTCTCCATCCACCCAACGAAGACCATCTCCTGGCATTGACATGTCCAAACCAGCCAGCGCACTTCCAACGCCGCTCCGTTGAGCAAGCCAGTCTGATTGCACGAAGCCTTGGAAACCTAGCTCATCTTTGAGAATCCCATTCAGCAGCTTACTATTTCCACAAGCGTATGAGTTGTTGACCATATTATAGCTGCACATCACACTAGCGACGCCAGCTCTGATGCTGTCGGCGAATGGCCAAAGGTATAATTCATGGAGAGTCCGATCATCCAGGTTCGAGGATATTGAATTGGGCAGTCCCCATTCCCATGGTTGTCGGAAGTGTTCTTGTTCGTTTGCGACAAGATGCTTCGCAGTAGCCATTACACCTTCTTCTTGGATCCCCTTGATTACTTGCGCCGCGGCCACACCTTGTAGGACTGGATCAGCTCCGAACCCTTCCCAATTTCTCCCACCGGCTGGCATTCGTCCAAGTGGTCCCATTGACGGTCCAAGTAGCACGTTCACACCCTTCAATCGCATCTCAAGACCCTGTGCTTTACCTCTTCTGTACATGAGATCCCTGTTCCAAGTTGCGCCAACGGTAACGCCAGCCGGAAATGCGGTGGCATGATCTGCGAAGCGAATGCCAAGAGGGCCATCTTGCAGACATAGCATTGGAAAACCGACATTGTTCGCAGGGCCGGTATTGCCGACGCAAAGATTCTGGGACCATCCAGTTCCTGTTGTGACGTTGACTTTTTCGATGAGGCTCATCTTCCTCACCATAGCCTCTGCCTTCTTGTAGCTCTCTTCCCACGATCTCATTGTACCTCCATGAGGCGTAGGGTACCAAGGTGGTGATTGCTGGAGTGACTATTTAGCGGTGACAAGCAGAAGGTGCAAGTAAAGCTTACGCCATCAGGAGGTGCGGTCTTGTAGACCCAAAAGCCTCCACCAGCTATTAAACCCACCAGCCCTCCAAGCAGTATCACCGTAATAAGCAGACATGTCCTACGTGGCCACAGACAGTTTTTTATCCTCCTCATCCGGGACGGCCTCTGGGGTCTCGCAACCGGATTATTTACATTCAAGTAGATAGGTGCTCGATTTTGACTCCATGGCCATCTGGCACGCTTGTTCTTCTTTGTCTTCAGCTCTTCATGCAGGTCTAGTTCGTCCAACTCTTCACCAAACTCCGAGGATGACCTGTAGGCTTGCTCCAGTGAGGGCCTAAGAGGTATAGGGCTTTCGCTGCGAAGCAGCCCTTCCCGGCTGGCCTGTAGCTCTTCCTCGCTCTTCATCTTGGAAGAAGCACATCAAAAATTTGCGGATGCAGAATAGTTGCCCTAGATGTAGCGTGATCCGTTGCCTCAGGACTCAGACGTGTAAATGCAACTAGGCCCCTTCGGGGCTAGGTGCGCTACACAATTTCGGGTAAGCGGCGACGGCTAAGCCCCTTCGGGCTAGCTGTCTTGCTTACATACGTAGTAGTAGGTTCCATTTACATGTAGGCTGCGAAGTCATCCAGAGGGTTCCTAACCCAAAGGGGCTTAGGGGAAGTGGTTAACCCGAAGGGGCTTAGCCACGGAAACACGTCTGAGTCCTGAGGCAAGTGATCCGCGATACCCTCTGATTATGACATGGCTACGAAGAGCTTAGCGCAGGATAACCTACACCAAACCCTGTAAAGTGTAAAGTGCTCCAACGTTCATTACCACTCACGTCGAGCATTTTCGAGTCACGATCAAGCGACTCACCATAGGCTTCCTACCTCATTCCATTAATCTAACATCACAAGGCAACCGAGGTCCTTGGTTTTGGTCATCGTGGTCAGGCCATTAAGGGCTACCACAAACCTCGGATACGCTGTAGGCGAAGAAAGCGAACCCTTGGGGGCTCAGAAGCTACCTAGATACTAAGCATATGTGTTTTACAGATTCTATGAAGTTAAATCTATCCCATTATTTGAGGTAAAGGCCCATGAATTGTCTCGTGAAGCGACGGTCAGCGGCACCCAGGAACGAGGACTTGTGCTAGAGGGCAATTCAGTATCTCAATCTCTTGTATCCGAAGTAGGATATCCTCTTGGTTACCCATGGAGTAATTGGTGTACTCTAGCTCTTCTTTTTCTCTAAATTCTATTGGTTTATCTTTGCAATCGTTTTCCTCAAGTGACATCATCAAGCACCGTCTCTGGGTATAGTTGTAGCTAGCGAACGTCTCGTGATTTTTGTCTGCATATTGGTGTGTTTTGCGTTCCGTTTGAGTTGCGTGTGCTCGTCAACCGCGAACGAGCTTGCAGAGGACTGGCAGAATATTGGATGTTGAGCGGTTGCTAGGGTAGGGGGTGAGCTCTTGTAGGGTATTCTGTTTGAACAGTACTACGTTCGTAACTGCTTGGAAGATTGCAAGGGTGGAGAAGACTCGGGAGGCTGTAAGAATTGGATAAAGAATCTTGACACACATAGAGAATTGGGGGGGGGCAAGCTGCGTCTGGCACCCCTTTGAATTCGAACCGCCCTCTCGAACAATGAGTAGCACCACTGTATACCACAAAAGCCAGCGTGCATGATGCAGAATCAAAGTCCTAGAGAATCCTGTTGTTGCACCGCAAGCTGAGCGAAGGCTTGCGGCAAGGGGTATCTTGAGGTCTATCGCGGCTCTCCCTTCATGTCGCCGCGTCAGTCAGTCTAAAGCCGACTGGTTAGCCACCATGTCTTTCATCCCGTACTTCTGTATACTCAACTCCTCATCTCATGGACCTCCTGCTTCTTAGCGTCGGTATTAGTATATAAACCTACTTTTCCCCTTTTATCGTATGGTTCTCTCCATCTTCATCTGCTTTACCCCTCCAATACTACAGTGCCACACAATCCACTGTGCCTAGCCTTCAGACCAGTTGGTCCTCCTAATTTTAGGCATCCTTGTCAGCATCTTATGGCTGATCTAAGGTAAGGTACGAGTAGGGGTAGCAGGTTTTTGAAAGAATTATATGATTACTAATCCTCGAATCAAAGCCGAGCGTGCCGAGGTAAAAATGAAGATAGGACACCAGACAACCTGTCATGGCTCGTTCTTTTTCAGAAGGAAATGATAATGGAGGGGAACGGGGGCCTTGTCAGGTTCTAGATGCACCGATGAAATGGTAAGCCAGTTAGTAATACCGGCACGTCTGCTTAAAATCCTACCAGAGCAAGCAATGGCTCCTTTGGTAGCTGGATGCTTTCAAAGACAGTTATTGGGTCAAGATAGGACACTTTGTCAGATTCTAGATCTCCAATGTCGTCGAATTCATAAGTCGTCTGATTACACGAATGTGTCTACTCGAAGACCTTAGCAAGACGAGCAATGACTCCTTTCGTCGTTCCATGCTTTCAAATACTCAAGTGCGTTTTTGCTTACTGACGCCGTTGGTTCAGAGATCTTCTGAAAAGAGTACTTAAAGCCCGAAGACTGCCTTCGATCAACATTCAAAAAGGCATCAGACAAAAATTACCAGCTCAACTACGCCCATTGCATCCAACCTCTGGTGCCATCCCTCACACTTACTTTACCATTTCCGACCTGAAGACCCAATGATGGCAGCTTACCAGAAGCCACTGACACAGTATGTTTCCATCGCAAATATCACCTTCGCCTACCGCCGCTTCGGTCCACCAACCGGCGTCCCTCTCGTATTCATGCAGCACTTCCGTGGCACTATGGATCACTGGGACCCCCTACTGCTCTCCCTCCTCGCGATCTACCGCCCTCTTATAATTTTCGACAACGCAGGCATCGGTGCTTCGACCGGCACCATTCCGGCCACTTTCACAGGCTGGGCCGCCGATGCCATCGCCTTTGTATCCGCTCTCGGTCTTACGCAAGTCGACCTCTTGGGATACAGCATGAGCGGCGCGGCTGCGCAAATGTTTGCGCTAAATGCTCCTCAGGGCATGGTGAGGAAGTTGATACTTGCGGGGACGAGGGCGAGTCAGAGTAATAGGACCGTTGCAGGACCACCAAGACCGTTTGCTGCGTTGTTCAAGGCTCAGACAGACGAAGAAAGTGAGGCGGCGC
>JAABUS010002780.1_pt1 | contig 31267 bp, 33 predicted proteins | sample 5560161 | NCBI WGS metagenome assembly JAABUS01 (sample SAMN10711885, study PRJNA513376) | rock metagenome | isolation source: Antarctica rocks | place: Antarctica: Victoria Land, Trio Nunatak nord | collected 2016-01-04
TCGGTCGGCGCATCGGTATCAAAAACAACTGCTAAATGTGTAGGTGCTTCTTTTTTTAGGATTTCCATTAACGTGTTGGCAAAACCCATCACGGCCGAAGTGTTGATGCCGCCGGAAGTAAAGCGCAGATTTTTACTTAGGGCGAAATGCGCCCGATAAATAAGGGCCATGCCATCGAGGAGAAATAATTTTTTCATTGGAAACAAGGTTGCACCGGCACAAAATGTTTATACCGTTAATGCAATTTTAAGGATTTGGATTGATGTTGCGTTGCTTAAATTTCAGAATCTGAAACTGCAATTAACCGTGTGATCATTAACCAAACCAACGGCTTGCAAATACGCATAACAAATAGTGGAACCAAAAAAACGGAAACCGCGCTTTTTAAGGTCTTTGCTGATCCGGTCAGAAATTTCGCTGGTTGCGGGAGCCGGTCCGCCAGGATTTAGTGTATTGATAAGGGGTTTTCCTTCAGGCAAAAAGCCAAGTAAATATTTATGGAAGGAGCCATACTCTTTTTGTACCTGTAAAAACAGTATGGCATTGCTGATGGCAGATGTGATTTTTAAACAGTTGCGGACAATCCCGGTATCCTGCATTAGCCGTTCTACATCTTTTTGGGTAAATTGTGCTATTTTTATGGCACTAAAATCAGCAAAAGCTTTGCGGTAATTTTCCCTTCGGCGCAAAATGGTGATCCAACTTAAACCAGCCTGCGCAGATTCAAGCACTAAAAACTCGAAAAGAATTTTGTCATCGGCAACTGGTTTTCCCCATTCTTTGTCATGGTACTTAATGTATAATTCATCTGTCCCACACCAGGAACATCGGATCAATTGGCTTTCTTTCAACAGGATTTAAATTAAAAATGCTGCCTAATTTAAGCAGCATTTTTGTATATTTTATCGCCTTCGCCAGCCACCGCTTACCCAAGCATGTCCGCGGTGGTTTTGGTTCCAATGACCGGGATAGTAGCTGTAATTGGGGCGAGGCCTGCTCCAGTAGCCGGGATGAACGGCATAATTGCTGCCGCTCCAATAATATTCCGGGCTAATCCAAATAGCGCCGGCATAAGGGGAAACCGGGCGGGCATAAGTATAAGGCGCAGGGCGGGCAGCAACGTAGTAGCCGCCGCCGCAAGATTCAAGCAGCATAGCTGCCGAGCAGGCAAATAAAATTGATTTGATCTTTTTCATAAATATTTTTCAATTTATGACCGATGTAAATACCATGTGTTTAATCCCTGGTTGAGAATTTGTTATTTTTGGTTTTTACTGTCAATCGCTACGCTGATACCTCTTTTATCAGGGAAAATCTAATTCTTCTGCCGGATCCCAAAACAGTTCTTTAAAGTTTTTGATCTGATCTTCTTCAACCAAGACCCCTTCACTTTCCAGCATTTGCTGCATCAGGTTAGGACTGCCGAAACGCTGTTTTCCAGTTAATAATCCGATGCGGTTAACCACGCGGTGTGCCGGAACCGGCGGAAAAATTTTGACCGAATTCCCCATTGCATAACCTACCATCCTGGATGAACCTTTGGTGCCCAGGAATTCTGCAATTGCTCCGTAAGTAGTTACCCGCCCGGCCGGAACTTGACGGACAACCCAATAAACACGATCGTAAAAGCTGTCGTTTTCCATGCCTTAGTTTAATCAAAAGAAAACTTTAGGTAGCTGATGTTTTTATTGTTTTGAAGATACTTCTTTTCGTAGTAAGTTTTGATAGATAAAATCTCATTATCGTATTCAGAAAGATATAAATCATTTGTGGCGATATGCAGCTTCAATTGCTGTTCTGCGATTTTTTCCAATGTATAAGCATATAAATTATCGTTATCAGTTTTAAGGTGAACAAAACCACCGGGCTGCAAAATCTGGCGATAATTATCGAGAAAACGCGGAGAAGTCAGCCGCTTTTTTTCGCGCCCTGCCTGCGGTTGCGGATCAGGAAAAGTAATCCAGATTTCAGATACTTCTTTTACGGCAAAAAATTCAGTAATGTCTTCAATCTGAATCCTTAAAAAACTTACGTTATTGATTTCTTCTTCCAACGCCGTTTTAGCGCCACGCCAAATCCGGTTGCCTTTATAATCTATACCAATGAAGTTTTTTTTGGGAAACAGACGCGCCAGTTCTACAGCATATTCCCCTTTTCCACAAGCTAGTTCCAGCACAACGGGATGTTGATTTTCAAAATGTTTGGAAAGCCAGTTGCCTTTTACAGCATGCCCTTCTGTTAACTGTAAAACGTTTTCAAAAGCGGTAATTTCTGTAAAACGCCTTAATTTATCTTTTCCCACAAACACAAAAAATTAGTTGGCAAAAATAGCTTTAGGAAGCAAGTTTTGAAATTAATTTTTAAGCTGAAATTACTGTTAACAAAAAAGCAGGTCCTGTAGGAACCTGCTTATGATATTTTTAAGTAAAATGTTTTTAATCCAGTGTTTTGATAACGATTGGTGTATTTGTCTTTGCTGGTTTGGTTAAAGTAATACTCTTTTTAGCAGGTAATTTTATTTTTGAAAATAAGTTTTCCAATGGTTTTACTTTTGCCAGCACGGTCTCCGTTATTTTTGAATTGGAAACAATCGTTTTAACTTTATCCCAGCCGGAGGTAACCGTATCATGATTGATATAACCGGAGGCTCTTTTGGACAAAAAGTTAACTATAGACTTAGTAATAAAGCCGGAACCTTTAAACAAAGTTTTATTTAGGGTTAAGGGAAGCAAAAATTTAGAAACGGCACCGATAATATCCTGGTTCAGCAACCCGTTTAACTTAACTGAATTACCGGAATCACTTACCGCTGATTTAGGTAATGCAGACAATATTGTTTTATAAACGGCAGAAGGGCTGCTAAAGCGTTGTTTAATCGTAGCTTCCTGGTGTACGGTTAAAGTTTCTAAGCGTACAATTTCATTTCTTAAGTCGTGGATACTTTTAATTGGTACAATCATTTGCTATCGTTTTTAAAAAGTTTTGTAATAAAAAAGCCAATAAGTGGTGCTTCAATATATTTGGCTTTTAATATCAGCACCAAAGCTGCTAATACAATATAGATTAAGGTAACGCAACCAAAACCTGCCCAGTAAGAACCAAACAATGAACCTAAAAATAAAGCAAGCGTTACACTAAAAAACAACAGTATAAATAAACCCAACACACCAATAATAGCATAAGCAATTGTACTTGCGATGATGCCTGTTGCCTGATCGATTGCTTTATATTTTAGCAGCTTGATCCTGGTCTCCACATATTCTTTTATCTGCTCGACAATTGATGGGTTTGTTTTGTTTTGTTCCATGGGATAAGGGTTTGTGATTATATTTTTAAGGTAAAACTCAAAACAAGCTGGTGTCTTAGCCCATATTTATTGTTCCACCATTAATAAATTCCAATATAATTATTTATCATATTAAAATTAGCTAACTACTGATTGATTAATAATGTTTGCTGCTAATCGTAAATTCTGTTAAGCATATAAACTTTCCATACCTGTAAAAACAAATCGGAAGCCCATATTCTTATAGAAATTTACTACATAAAAAAAGCTCCGAATAATTATCCGGAGCTTTTAGTTCAACAATTAAAAACTATTTTTTAACCGATTTTTTAGATGATGTTCTCTTTTTAGTTGTTTTATGAGACATTTTTGAGTGGCGATGATGAGTCTTTTTTCTTACAACAGCTTTCTTAACTATAACAATAGGAGCTGGAGGTGGAGGTACAACAACTACCGGTGCTGGAAACACAATTGCACAACCAGAACCATCAACTACAGTACCAGCAGGTGTACCCGGACATTTGTCAAGATCATCACGGACACCATCACCATCAGTATCTTTTTTCAGGTTAGAAATACTGGTTTCAACACCACTAACTTTACCTTTTAAGCTATCAACAGTAATGCGCAGGGTAGAATCTTTCAATTCGTCGTACAGCATTGCAGCAGGGTTGACCCAATCTAAATTCGGTTTGGATTTTCCGCCTAAAGCAAATTCAAAACCACCGTATCCATAAGAAAATTTGTCTTTTGTAGGGAAACCGCCTTTTGTGCCGTCTAAATTATCCCCATCAACAAACGTTGCGGTATAACCTAAGTTAAAAGCAACTTTGTCTGTTAATCTGAACTTAACACCAACGCCTACAGGAATTACTAATTCGCGTACATATTTTCTATCGTGGTTCGGACCAGATATACCATTAAAATCAACAACCTGATTGCTTGCAAGAGTAACTTTAGGAGCATAACCTGCAAGGCCACCACCGGCAGATACGAAGAAATTAACAGAGTTTTTACGACGGATAAAATCCACAGTAGCTACGTTTACCACACCGCTTAATGTTGCAGAGTACGCTAACCGGGTGTCAAAAGCTCTGGTGCCGTATTTTACACCGCCAACAGCATTAACATTTGAGCCTGAAAGTTTTCCGGAGGTTCCGTCTAATTGCAAGCCAAAAGCATGGCCCAATTGTTTTCTAATGGAAATACCATAACCTAAGTTCAGGTCTTTGTTAGTGAAATCATTCGATCCGAAAGGGATAATCGGAGCCAGAACGCCAGCATTGATACCAATGTTCCATGTAGTGTACTGCGCACTGCCGCCAAATACTTTTGGGGTAGATGACATGGCGGGCATAGGGGTTGTTGGGGTAGCTGCCCGGGCTGTGGAATCTTGTCCGAAGGACTTAGCCGCCGGCAAGGACAACAGGCCGAGAGCTATTAGTGAGTAGAAGTTTACTTTTTTCATTGTCTTTTTTTTGGATATGCAATATTGCTAAAAATTTTTTTGATTAGCAACATTACTGTTAATAGTTAGTGGGTTGAAATTATTTTTATTTTAATGAAAGTTGCTTATTCTAAATTTAAAATTGGTTTATCCTCTTTTAATAATGTTTTCAACTTGTTTGCAACAGTTGATAATAATATCTGTATAGCAGGAAAAATCTTCGTTGTTGTTTTCTCCAAATTCGGCTTTTATCCCTTCCAGGGCTAAATAAATATTGCCTAACTGGTTCCTGACATCGTGTTCCATAATTCTTGCGGCTGTTATTGCTTCAGTTTCTACACTCATATCTTTATCGTTTGCTGGTCTGCTGCATTCATTTTATTATACAAAGTTTTCCGGTCTATGTTTAAAATTTGTGCAGCTTTTGTTTTATTAAAATTTACTTCTTTCAAAACTCTTAAAATCGTTTCGTATTCTGCTTCCAAAGCAGCGTTTCTCAAATCAGGTTTCAGTATATGGGTTACTGCTTGCGGCTTTTGGGGCGATGCTTCGTTTACCGGTACTTTTATATCGTTGTTATAAATTTCCAGCGGAAGCGATTTTGTTAAAATTTCCTCGCCTTCTGTTAATAAAGCAGCCCTGCGGATCACGTTTTTCAGTTCCCGGATATTTCCAGGCCAGCTATAATTAGTTAGTGCTGCTGTAGATTCTTCCGCAAAACGATGGACGTTTTTTCCTAATTCATGGCTTGTAATTTTTGCAAAATGAGTAGCGATCAGCATAATATCTGCCCCACGCTTACGCAAAGGCGGCATATATATTGAAAATTCATTGAATCGGTGGTATAGATCTTCCCGGAAACGGCCGTTTTGTATAGCTTCTGCCAGGTTTTCGTTTGTAGCCACAATAATGCGGACATCCAAGTCGATTTCCTTTGTACTTCCGATCCTTTTCACTTTTCTTTCCTGCACCGTCCTTAGCAGGGTAGCTTGTATTTCGTAGGATAAGTTTCCGATCTCGTCCAAAAACAGAGTACCGCCGTTTGCCATTTCAAAGTGGCCGATCTTGGTATTCAATGCTCCTGTGAAAGAACCTTTTTCATGTCCGAAAAATTCGCTTCCTGCCAGTTCTTTGGTCAATGAACCGCAATCCATCGCTACAAAAGGTTTATCGTGCCGGTCGCTGTTTTGGTGGATACTTTTGGCTACGGATTCTTTCCCGGTGCCGCTCTCCCCAAAAATGATGACACTATAATTGGTTGGAGAAACCAAGTTGATCTGCCTGGCCAGTTCTTTGGAAGCTTCGCTCGTGCCGATAACCAATTCTTGCTTTCCTGCTACAGGTATAAAGCTTCTTTTACCGATACTTTTTTCGGTATCCTGGTAAATGTTTGCCGGGGCTGCGGACAAAGCCCCCTGCGTTTCTATCGCTTTATTGATTGTGTTGAGTATCTCGTCTGGATAAAGCGGCTTGGTGATATAATCATAAGCGCCCATCTTGATCAGCTCCACCGCCATTTTAATATCAGAATAACCAGTAATAATGATCACACCGGTATCGGGATATTGCTGTTTGATCTTTTTTAAAACCTCCCGGCCATCGGTATCTTCCAACCGAAAATCGCAAAGCACGAGTGTAAATTCATTGTTTTTTAACAACTCTGCAGCAGCGGCACCACTTGCGGCAGTCATTACTTCAAAACCATTACGGGTCAAAAACCTGGACAACAGGTTTGCTGTGTTTATCTCATCATCAATTATAAGCAGCTTTTTCATAACCAGTATCGCTTTAAGCACAAACGATCTTGACCGCTTTACGCTAACGGTATTAAAAAGGTTATGCAATTATCCGATTCTTATTTTTAAGGCATAAAAAAAGCTGCTTGACGACAGCAAGCAGCTTTTTGTTTTCTTTGATTACAAGGATTATTTGGAATCGAATGCATACGCAACCCGGATGGCAAAGAAATTATTGCTGTTGCCATTGGTGTAGAATTTGGTGTTGCTTTCATAACGGACACCAGCATCAATATAATTTTTATCGCCCACTAGGAACAAAACACCGATTTGAGGTGCATAAGTAAATGCGGCAGATTCAGTAGCTCCAATTTTGTTTTTATTGGCGATAAAAGAAGCACCCGCTTCACCTTGTACATAGAAATTTTCTACAGGGAAGTATTTTAAACCAACTTTTACAGGGATCAGGTCAATGTCGGGAGCTTTAACAGAAACTAAGCCCGCATTGTAAGTTTTACCAAAAAAGTTGTTGAAACCAGCATTTGCAGTTACATCAAAACCAGTAGCAATCGGGAAATCAGCTTGGATTGATCCGCCTAAGTTCCAATTATGGGTATCAGATAATGACCCAACCGGGAAACCGGCATCCGGGCCAATGCTTAAACGTACAGCTTTAGAAGTTCTGGTAGATGGCTCAGGGGTGCTGGTGGTGTTTTGTGCTTTTGCACTAAAAGTAAGGCCGGCAAATGCCAAGGCCAAAACAGCGGTTTTTGTTAGATTTTTCATTTTCTTATTTTTATGTAAAGTGTTTAAATTATATATGTGTTTAAACACGCAACAAATGTATCAAGTAAACAGTATATCTTTTTTCATCCAATTGTCAACATTAATCAAACGATTGATTAACAATAACATATTTTTTCTTTTTAAGCTGGTCATGCTTCTTTTACCGGGTAAAAGTTGGTGTTTGATCAAAACATGTTGGAATCTATAAAATACATTCGGCTAATGTTAGGTGTCTTTATGGTGATAGGAGGAAACTTCTTTTGTTAAAACGGTTATAGATTTTTGGTTGATAAAAGAAGCATGGATGATAAGTGCTTCGATGAAGATTTCCAGCTTCGTTGTAACAAGACAAGAAAAAGTACCTTTTGAAAAAGCTGTAAATACCTTCGCTGTAAATTTTTTTTACTTTTGCACTTGTACAAGTTGGGTTATGAGCGAGAAAAAATCATTGAATTTTATAGAAGAAATTGTTGAAGAAGATATCCGCAGCGGTAAAAACGGCGGTATGGTTTTTACCCGTTTCCCGCCTGAACCGAACGGTTACCTGCATATCGGCCATGCCAAATCCATCTGCTTAAACTTTGGATTGGCAAATGAATATGGCGGACAAACCAATCTTCGTTTTGATGACACCAATCCGGTTACCGAAGAAACAGAATATGTTGAAAGTATTAAAGCAGATGTAAAATGGCTGGGTTTTACCTGGGCAAACGAACTGTATGCTTCTGATTATTTTGATCTGCTTTATGCTTTCGCCTTAAATCTCATTCAGCAAGGTTTGGCTTACGTTGATGACAGTACGCCCGAAGAAATTGCTGCACAAAAAGGAACGCCAACCGAACCGGGAACGCCAAACCAGTACCGCAGCCGTAGTATAGAAGAAAATGTAACGTTGTTTAAAGAAATGCACGGCGGAAAATATCCTGACGGTACAAAAGTGCTTCGTGCAAAAGCTGATCTTGCTTCGCCGAATATGCAAATGCGTGATCCGCTGATGTACCGGATCAAACATGCGCCCCATCATCGTACGGGTGATCAATGGTGCATTTACCCGATGTACGATTTTGCGCACGGCCAAAGTGATTCTATCGAAAACATCACCCATTCGCTTTGTACGCTGGAGTTTGTCCCGCACCGCGAACTGTACAACTGGTTTATTGAAAAACTGGATATTTTCCCTTCGCAGCAATATGAATTTGCCCGTTTAAATATTACTTATACTGTAATGAGCAAGCGGAAATTACTGCAATTGGTGAACGAAAAATTCGTTTCCGGCTGGGACGATCCGCGTATGCCAACCATCAGCGGTTTGCGCCGACGCGGTTATACCGCTGCCAGCATCCGCGATTTTTGCGACCGCATCGGCGTGGCCAAAAGGGAAAACCTGATTGATGCAAGCTTGCTGGAATTTTGCATCCGCGAAGAACTCAATAAAACCGCCTGGCGCAGAATAGCTGTTTTGGATCCGGTAAAAGTGGTGATCACCAATTACCCAGAAGGGCAGGAAGAAATGCTGCACGGCGAAAACAACCCAGAAGCGGAAGACGGCGAAGGCGGCCGTGATATTCCTTTCAGTCGCGAAATTTATATCGAGCGCGAAGATTTTATGGAGAACGCGCCGAAGAAATTCTTCCGTTTGGGACCAGGTTTAATAGTCCGTTTAAAAAGCGCTTATATAATAAGGTGTGAAAGTTTTGTGAAGGATGAAAACGGACAAATCACAGAAATCCATTGCAGCTATATCCCGGAAAGCAAAAGCGGACAGGACACCAGCGGCATCAACGTAAAAGGGACCATCCATTGGGTAAGTGTGCCGCATGCCAAAACTGCGGAAGTGCGTTTGTACGACCGGTTGTTTACAGTAGAAGACATGGGCAACGTGGAAGGCGATTTTGAAGATTACATCAATCCGCAAAGCTTAACCACCGTTACTGCTTTTATCGAACAAGATTTGGCGCAGGCAGAAAATGGCCGCAGCTATCAATTTATCAGAAAAGGTTATTTTTGTTTGGATCAGGATGCTACTGCTGAAAAGTTTGTTTTTAACCGAACGGTTACTTTGAAAGATACCTGGGCGAAGGAAGTGAAAAAGGGTTGATGCTGTTTTTATAGGGGGGAAATAAAAGTCAAAAAGTTACTTTCTGATTTTTTTAAAGCTGCTTAATATCAAGCTGCTTTTAGTTTTATGATGTTTTCTTCAGAATTTCGTTCACTCCAAATTATATAATTAGCTTGTTTATTCTTTAATGCTTCTAAAAATTCGCCTCTAATTGGTTTTTCGTCGTCATTAATTATAGCGATTGCAATTACACTTTTTTTGCTGACTCTTTCTCTTACTGGTTTTATATCATCCCAGCTAAAAAGGAAACTACTTAGTGTTTGTTTATTAATAGTATTAAAAGATTTTAAAACTATTTCACTATTTTTTCCTGCAATTTGAAAATCAAACATAAATTCTAAACCTGTGGAACCTTTTGATATAAAATCAGGGGTATGTATAATATTCCTTTCGTCAAGATAAGTTCTTACATCTTCTTTAAAAATTGAAGATACATTCGATTTTGATAGAACGTATAAATCATTCAACTCAATAATAGCGGAAAGAAAATTATGCTTTTTTTGTGAAAAATTTTGTTCCGTTGTCTCAGTGATTAATTCGTTGTCCTTACACTGAATACCGTAGTTAAGTAATATCCTTTCAGCAATATTTCTCCTTTCTCCTACTCGGTTCAGGGAAGTACCAACTAAATCAAGATTATGAAAGGTTTCGCCATTATCAGACAAAATGATTTTATCTTCTTTTTTCTTTGCATACAGTTCGATTACATCATTAAATAGACCAATAAAAGGAGTCTGAATAGCGACCCAATCCGTTCGTTGATCTGGTATAATCACAGTTTTGCTTTTTAGCCAAGCGTAATAATCCGTTATTAATGTATTTGCCCAAGTCATAATATTGCGTTCTGAATCGTTAAAGGTGAAACGAGATTAATTTCTTTGGCAAAAGCACTAATGGCATTGCTAAAATCATCAGTATTGTTAATATCTAAAACAGGGAAATTATATTCTTTTAAAGGAACAGCCCATGCAAGGTCTCTAAAACCTTCTACATATAAGTGAATATGAGGTTCGTTTTGAAAAAAGTAACCAACGTAAGGTTTTGCAATTTCAGGAACATGATCCGTTATACTTTCAGGATTTTTATGGCCTCCTTTATAATCAATTCTAATAAGTCCTTCTCTACTATTATTCTCCTGGGTGTGAAATGAAATTTTGAATGTTATCTTTCTATTGGAAGTTATTTCAAACAAGAATTCATATTCAGACTCATTAAGGTTGCGTAAAGTGAAACGGGTTTTCTCAGTTGAAAGATCAATAATAGATGTTCCTCCTACCATACTTTTAGGAAGTTTTATCAACTTTGAAGCCAACTCATTTGAAAACATTTCTTTAATCTTTACTTGTGTAAAGTAATTAAAAAAAGCTTAGAAACTAATATTCTGATTTTTGTTCGTTATTTTCTAATACTTCTTCACCAAATTATTCAAAATCATCCTGCTCGAATCCGTAACCATCCGCGTACTATCCTGTGGCGTAAAATGACGTTTGAAAGCAATCAAAGCAGCGGTAGAATCGCGGGTATCATAACCAATTAAGCGCATGGCTTGTACCGTATTAAAGTTGGTGGCAACAGAATCTAATCTTGGATCATACCAATTACCAAAACCATTGTCAGCTAAAGTTTTCCAGGGGAAATATTTGTTCGGGTCGTTTTTGCGGGTTGGCGCAATATCCGCATGGCCAATAAAATTAGCTGTTGGAATGTTGTAGGTTTTTTTAAGCGTTGCCAACAGTGTAAGCAAGCTGTTGATCTGTGCTTCGGGGAAAGGCACAAAGCCGTTGTTGTCCAATTCAATACCAATTGAGTTACTATTGACATCGGTATTACCGCCCCAACGTGCATTTCCGGCTTGCCAGGCACGCAGGTAATCGTTCAGCATGTGGTAAACTTTACCGTCTTTTCCAATTACATAATGTGCACTTACTTGTGTTCTTGGTAAAGTAAAAGTTTTAAGCGTTTGCCCGGTCGAGTTTTGTGCGGTATGGTGGATGATGACATAATCAGGTTTTCGCAAGTTAAAATTGGTTGTGCCAACCCAATTGGCTTTATCAGTTATAGCTTCTCCCGGTGTTTGGGGCGGAATCTGGCGGATGGTTTTGGCCAATTCCTTCACCTGTTGTTTGTACGAGCGGTTGGTGATGGCATAAGGATTAGTGGCGCAAGCGGAAATCAACAAGGTTACAGCAGTCATTAAAGACAAGCAGGTTAAAAAGTGGATCGGATGGTGTTTCATGGCAGCAGCAAGATAGGAAAAATCAGAATACTAAAATTGATATGTATAGAAAATGGGGTTTTCTATACACGTTGGCAACGATATGTAAAGATTTTGGCATTTTCTTTACATGTGGTTCAATTAACCGATTTGCCAGCCGAAGATGTGCCGCAGGTAGTTTTTTTAAAACAGCTTTTATTTCCAGATCAGTGTCTGGTGGAAGGGGTTTGATATTGTGTTTCATTATTTTTAATGCTTCTTTTACCGCCCTAAAAACCCCAAAGCCAGTTCCATTCTTTCCGCCGTTTCTTCTTTGCCTAAAACTTCGGCAATGTCAAAAACAGCCGGCCCAAATTTGCCGCCAACTAAAATAATGCGGAAAGGCAACATCACTTCGCCTATTTTGATTCCTTTTTCTTGTGCTAAAGTCTTGAAAGTTGCTTCAATTACAGCCGCTTCCCAGCTTTCCATTTCCTGTATTTTTTGGATGAAAGCGATAAAAAAATCTGTTTTGGCTTCATTCCATTTAGGTTGGATACTTGGCCAGTCAATCGTGCTTTCTGTTGGTTTTTGGAAAAAGTAAGCAGCATGTTCGTAAAAATCCGTGAGCAGTGTGCAGCGGTCTTTCACCAAATCAATTATTTTTTTAAGCTGAGGATAGTTCTCAGCAGCAATTTGATGTTGCCTGAAAATTGGAATCACATTTGGTTCCAGATATTCAGCCGAACTTTGTTTAATCCATTCATGGTTGAACCATTTTGCTTTCTCAAAATCAAATTGTGCGCCTGCTTTGCTGACCCTATCCAAAGAAAACTGCGTAACCAATTCATCCAACGAAAAAATCTCCTGATCAGTTCCGTTGTTCCAGCCCAGCATCGCCAGCAAGTTCACAAAAGCTTCCGGTAAAAAACCCAACTCTCGAAAACCTTTTGTCAATTCTCCTGATCTTGGATCGGTCCAGTTCATGGCGTAAACCGGAAAACCTAAACTGTCACCATCGCGTTTGCTCAATTTGCCATGTCCGTCGGGCTTTAAGATCAAAGGCAAATGCGCCCATTGCGGCATCGCTTCTTTCCAGCCTAAATATTCCCATAAAAGCAGATGGACTGGTGCCGATGGCAGCCATTCTTCCCCGCGAAAAGCATGTGTGATTTTCATCAGGTAATCGTCCACCACAACCGCTAAATGATAAGTGGGCATGCCGTCTGCTTTTAACAGCACTTTATCATCTACTTGGTTGGTTTCAAAATTAACTCTTCCGCGGATCAAATCATTAAAACCAATGGTTTCTTCCACGGGCATTTTAATTCGGATGACATGAGGAACGCCTTCATCCAGCATTTCCTGTACTTCGTTTACCGGCAAAAAAATGGAATTGCGCAAGTTGTTGCGGTGCGCGTGCCCGTACTGGAAATTTGGTATTTCTGCCCGTTTATGTTCCAATTCTTCAGGCGTATCAAAAGCATAATAGGCATTTCCCTGTTCTACCAATTGCTCGGCATACTGGCGGTAAAGTGCTTTCCGTTCGCTTTGCCGGTATGGGCTATATTCTCCTCCTGCATGCGGACCTTCGTCTGGTGTGATACCGCACCAATTTAAACAATCTAAAATATATTTTTCGGCACCTTCCACAAAGCGCGTTTGGTCGGTATCTTCTACCCGCAAAATAAAATCGCCGTCGTTTTGCTTCGCGAAAAGATAATTAAAAAGAGCAGTGCGCATACCGCCGAGATGCAGGCCGCCGGTTGGGCTGGGCGCAAAACGGACTCTTACTTTTTCTGGCATTATATAAATTTATACGGTAAAAACAGTATTTGTTAAATAAAGGCAAAGATAAGTTTTAACCTTGTAGATAAGGTTTAAGTAAATTAGCAAAGTCAAAATGAGTGCAGAAGCAATATTTCAGGGGAACTCCCGTATCTTGAAACGGATGAACCCTTATGAACACAAACGCCAATGGAATACCCTGCTGCTCGTTTTTGCCGCAATTATTGCCAGCGGTTCGTTATTTTACACCAATTATTTAGTTAAATACATAGGCAAAGCTGAGCATACACGGGCCGAAGTTTGGGCGCGCACGATGCAGCAGCAGTTATCTTCGGATGACAACGACTTTTTAAATTATGTTTTCGCGGTCCGCGACAGCCTTTCTGTCCCGGCGATTATTACCGATGAAAAAGGCGGTTTTATTTCTGCAAAAGGCCTGGATTCCACCAAAACATTTATTGATATTGAAGAAAAAAAAACAGTCCGCGGAGCGCCTGCCATTAAATACGACCTGCAGTATTTTAAAGATGAACTGGCATCAATGAAAGCCCATCATAATCCCATCCGGTTAAATATCCCAAGTATCTTAGGGAAAAGCTACTGGCTGGTTTATTATAAAGACTCTAAGTTGCTCACACAGCTCAAAATCTTTCCGTACGTGCAGCTTTTGCTCATTGCCGTTTTCCTGCTGGTGGCTTACACGGGTTTTAATTCTTCCCGGAAATCGGAACAGAACCAGGTTTGGGTTGGCCTGGCCAAAGAAACCGCGCACCAGTTGGGCACGCCTATTTCTTCGTTGATGGCCTGGATCGAATTGCTGAAGGATAAGTTTAATGCCGAAAATGACCCATTGTTGCTGGAGATGGACAACGATGTAAAACGGCTGGAAATTGTGGCCGACCGCTTTTCCAAGATCGGCTCAAAACCAATTTTGGATGTTCATGTGGTTTACGATGTGGTGAAAGATTATGTGGATTATTTTAAAGTCCGGGTTTCTAATAAAATCCACTTTGATTTGAAAGGAGACATCCACTTAAAGGCTGGTTTAAATACGCCGCTGTTTGATTGGGTGCTGGAAAACCTGCTTAAAAATGCCGTAAACGCGATTGAAGGAACCGGGCAGATCAGCATACAGATTATGGGAAGCACCTCCAAAAAATTAATTTATATTGATGTGAGCGATACCGGCAAAGGAATTTCACGTTCTAAGTTTCTTACCGTTTTCCGTCCGGGATATACCACGCGTAAACGCGGCTGGGGTTTGGGGCTTTCGCTGACCAAAAGGATGATCGAGAATTACCATAACGGGCAAATTTTTGTAAAAGATTCTGAAATAGGCAAAGGCACTACTTTCCGCATCATTTTAAAAAGGATTGAATCATGATCAGCAAACCGCAACCCGAAGAATATGCAGCGTTTTACAAAGGCTATATCGACTTGGTCGGCGAGGATAATGTGCTGGAAAAGCTTTCATCCAACCGCAAAAAAACCTATTACTTCTTTTTGGGACTTCCAGAAGAAAGAGCAGATTTTGCTTATGCCAAAGGAAAATGGACGGTAAAAGAAGTATTAGGCCACATGATTGATACAGAACGGATTATGTGTTACCGCTTGCTTCGGTTTTCTCGTGCCGATCATCATCCGCTGGCGGGCTTTAACGAAAACTTTTATGCTTCCAGATCTAACTCAAAAAACCGGACGCTGGAAGATCTGGCAAACGAGTTTAGCGACCTGCGCAAAGCAAATTTGTATCTGTACCAAAACCTGGACGAAGAACAACTGAAAAGGAAAGGTATGGCCAGCAATGCTGTCGTTTCGGTAAAAGCACTGTTGTATATCATTGCCGGCCACGAAATGCACCACCTCAGCATTATTAAAGAAAGATACCTGTAACAGAAGCATTACAGTTCTTTGTGCTTGTTCGCTTTGTTTTCAATAAAATAAGAAATCAGCAAACCTAATCCGCCAAAAACTGCAATTAGCGCAAAGTAAACTGCTGGCGAATCAATGATACCTTGGTTCCTGAAAACGAAGTAATCCATGATATAAGCTAAAAAAAGCCCAAATCCTGAACCGATCATTAATAATCCGAAAGTTAAGTTTATAGTAGGGCTAATTGGTTGCTGTCTAGGTAAATCTGTTCGTGGATCCATGCCACGTTCAATCATGGCCATTCTTTCTTTGTTTCTTAAATAAAAAACTCCAAAAATCAGAGCAAACAAGCTAAGGGGAACTAAAATTGGAATTAAAACTGCTAATTGATTTCCGTCCATTTTATTAAAGTTTAAAAAGTAAATTGATTGTTTTTGAAAGCTATGACTACAACTTTTTAAAACAGGTTACACTATCAACATAAACTAATTTTAAGCCGATAAAAGAAGCATCGATTTTTTAATGAAAACTTCTTTCTTCAATCAAACTGCAAGGGCCGCTATTAAGATGTGCGCCCAGGTGCGTTGGGCCGAACGGGTGCGCGGACGAGCGATCAGCCGTTCTTGATTTTTTGGTTCTTTTTCATCAAGGAAAAAGAAAAAGACCTAATTAAATTTCGTGTTTTGACGAGCTTGTTTCTCTTTATACGTTCTTTTGTCTTGACACAAAAGAACCAAAAAGTCAAGAATGCCGGATCGCCTCCGGGCGGCATTCAGCCCACCGCGCCTGGGCGGTTATCTTTCCAGTTAAATAAAGATGATGACATATTTATCTCGATAAAAGAAGCACCGGTTTTTAAAAAAAAGCTTCTCCCTTTAATCAAACTGCAAGGGCCGCTATTGAGATATGCGCCCAGGTGCGTCGGGCCGAACGGGTGCGCGGACGAGCGATCAGCCGTTCTTGATTTTTTGTTTCTTTTTCATCAAGGAAAAAGAAAAAGACATGATTAACTTTTTGATTTGGCGAGCTTGTTTTCTCTTTGTACGTTCTTTTGCTTGATCAAAAGAACCAAAAATCAAGAATGCCGGATCGCCTCCGGGCGGCATTCAGCCCCACGCTCCTGGGCGGTTACCGTTCTGGTGCTGATCAAACTAATAACGTCATTTTTATTACGCTTTTAAGGGTCGTATGCAAGATATGCACCCAGGAGCGTAGGCCTGAACAAACGCCCGGAGGGATCGGGTTGTTCTTGATTTTTTGGTTCTTTTTGATCAAGCAAAAAGAACGTTAAATACAACTAAATAAAAGATGATCATAAATTTATATCGATAAAAGAAGCATTAGCTGTAACCTCATCTTTATTTCAAGCGTCAGAGCAAACAATCGATGCAAAAAGATACAACGGATACCGAACTGATAAACCAGGTGCTGGCCGGAAACCAATCTGCTTACGCTAATTTGGTGAAGCGGAATCAGCGGTATGCGTTTACTTTAGCTTTGCGTTTTACCAAAAGCCGGGAAGATGCCGAAGAAGTTGCACAGGATTCTTTCGCAAAAGCGTATAAAAATTTGTCGTCTTTTCAACAGCAATCTAAATTTACGACTTGGTTGTACACTATTGTTTATACCACATCAATGACTTTTTTGCGGAAGAAAAAACTAAAAACAGATTCGATGGACGACGATGCTGTTTTTACCAGGGTAAAACTGTTGACATCGGATTCGAAACCAGACAGTACCGAACAAAAATCGAGATCGTATTATGTAAATTTAGCCATTGGCCAGTTGTTGCCAGACGATGCCACGGTTATTACTTTATTTTATCAGGGCGAACAATCGTTGGAAGAAATTGCGCAGGTTATCGGCATGGAAACAAATACCGTTAAAGTAAAACTGCACCGCGCCCGCCATCGTTTAAAAGAAAAACTGGAAGGCTTGTTAAAACAGGAAGTGAGGGAATTGTTATGAACCAAATGGAAGAACAGCTTTGGAACTATATGGATGGTTTTTGCACCGAAGAAGAGCAAAAAGCCATCAAATTATTAATTGAGCAGGATAAAAATTACGACCGTAAATATGCCGAGTTAATGGCTTTCCGGGAAAGCATTGCTTTTGTTGATTTGGAAGAACCATCGATGGGTTTTACGTTTAAAGTGATGGAAAACATCCGTGCCGAACATGCGCGTGTTCCTTTAAAAACGCATATCAACCCGGCTATTGTCCGCGCCATTGCTGCTTTTTTTATCTGCACAATTTTGCTGCTTTTAGGTTTTGTTTTTGTGAGTATCGATTGGTCGTATTCTTCATCCGTTCAAACCCCACAAATCAAAATCCCGCCTGTAGCTAATTATTTAAACCCGGTTATAATCAAGGGGTTTTTGTTTTTTGATGTAGTTTTAGGACTGTTTTTTTTAGATCATTATTTCAGAAAATTTTTCATCGAAAAGAAATAGCGCTAACTTTAAGAACAAATTTCTTTTTCAATCAGTTGAACAACCATGGCAAAAGCAACAATAAAAGTAATCGAAGCATTACGGAAAACGGCAGCAAACCTGCAAAATAAAGCACCTTACCAATGGGGCCACATGGGAAGCTGCAATTGCGGTAACCTGGCACAAGTGGTTACAAATCTGGACAAGGCGGCCATCCATCAGGAAGCAATGCGCCGCCACGGCGACTGGAACGAGCAATTATTTGATTATTGCCCGCAAAGCGGTTTGCCCTTTGACCATATTATTGATGAAATGCTGGCTTTTGGTTTCACCCGTTCTGACCTGGCGCATTTGGAAAAATTGTCCGACGATATAGTTCTGGCCAACCTTCCGCAGGGAAAACAATATTTAACCCACAACAAAAGCGAAGACGTGACAAAATACTTACAAAGCTGGGCTAATCTGTTGGAAAACCAATTGGTTTCTGGTATGATAATTGAACAATCTTTATTTGAATCAATAGCAATATTGGTTTAATTGTGATAAGGTTTAGGTTGAAAGCTCCACGGACACCGTTTCGTGGGGCTTTTATTGTTTTAACAGGTTTGCCCGATAAAAAAAGCATCTATTTCAAAAAAGATCGTATTAAATTCAAGAAAATAAAAAACCAATTACACAAAGATCTTGCATAACTGGTTTAATAAATTTAAAGAAAGCAAAAACGCGAGATCAGTTTTCCGCGTCTCTTGGGGCAACTTTATTCACAAAAAATAAAGCACTAAGCAAACCCAATACAGCACCGATCAAAGCCCATAAAAAAGTCCCTTTTACAATGTAAGCAACAATAATCCCTGCCAACAAGCCAACGATATAATATAAATTATCAAAACTTTTAACTTCTTCCGTTTCGTGATTTTCCATAATGCTGTTTTTATGGCAGTAAAATTAACCGAATAATCAATCGCTGCCTAACCCTAATTTGTATTTTTTGCTTTGCTGATGAGATTGATGAACAAGCGGTAAGCACCCGGAACGCCGGCAGGCAATTCCCGGAAAAATACCAGCGAAGTATAAACAAACCGTCCTTTTCCATAATCGGCAACCAATAAAGAACCTTTATTGGGCTGTTCGCCCAGATCGTTCATCTGCAAAACGGTTTGGTATTTAGGGTCAATATCAGCCGCAAAATAAATCCCGCGCTCTTGTATCCAACCTTTAAAATCCTGGTCCGTTATTTTGTTTGGATAATTTAAAATGGGGTTGGCAGGATCCAAAATAGTAACGGGTGCATTTTCATCCGTAACCCTAACGTTGGCCACGTGAAAAGGAAACGGGCCGATTTGATTAGTCACTAAATTATTGTTGTTATTATACTGAACCAGCAAAACACCGCCGTTTTTTACGTAGGCCAACAATTTAGGCTGCTCAACTAATAAACGATTATTGATATTGAAAGCGCGTACGCCAACAATGATCGCATCATAAATGGCAAGGTTTCCGATCAAAATTTCGTTTTCAGTAAGCATACTTACCTGGTAACCTACTTGCTGCAAAGCTTCGGGAACGAGGTCGCCTGCACCCGGCAGATAAGCAATCCTTTTACCGCTCACTTTTAAATCCACATTGACCAATTTTGCCTGGGCAGGTGGAAAATAAGTGATGTTCGGGATATGTTCATAAGTGATCTGACGAATACCTTGTGTGAATGTTTTTCCGTTGACTTGTGTAACCGCTTGAATAGTGTCAGTTTGATTTTTGCTGATACCGGAAGTGACCGAGAAAGCTGCGCTCCACTCGTCCCCCTTTTTTTTGCCGGTAAAAGAAGCATTGGCCGGTACAGCTTTCCATCCCGCAGGTACTTTTAAACTGATGGAACCGCTGCTGTTGGTAAAGCTTTTTAGCTTCACCGTAATTTGTTTAGCCTGGTTGTTGTTGAAAATATAAACCTGCTGATCCAGGTTTGCGGTAACTGGCGGCGTGATTTCTAAAGGCTGGTAAACTTCCCCGCGGACAGGGCTTACATATTTGTACATCAATTGCCGGTGCAACGTGAACAACTGCCCGTTGATCACGAACTGCCAGTCCACAGTAACCGGATATGGGTTTTCAGGATAACCAACCAATTCCTGATTAGCTACCGGATAACTTCCTCCGGTTTGTACGCCATCCAGCCAGTAAGGCTGCGTAATTGTTCCCGCTAAGGTCATGCTCTCTAAATTTTGCATTTGATTGGCTGGAAGCAGTGTATTAAAAGTGTTTTTTTGATCGCCCGTTTCTGTACTTACCAACCGGATCATACTGCCTGAACGATTGATTACCTGGTTTCGGACGCTAATGCTGTCGCCTATAGCATAAGTTGGGTTTTGGGCATAACTTTCAAGCCACAAACCTGCACAGGCAGGTATCAGCAGGTTCAGTTCCTTTAGTTTTTGCGTTTTCCAGTAAGTGTCCGTTAACTTTTGTACAGAGCCATAAATATTCATCAATAGCGGCAATGATTTAACAGGTTCTGCCGGGTTAAAGCTTTTTATCAACTCGTTGCTCCTGATGTTGATCGCATCGCCGCCCTGCACTCTTTTCCAGGTGGTGTTGATGCCATCCATCAAATCCGTCCGCGGGGCATCGCCCAAAATCGTCTTGAAAAATTCGTAGGATTGACCGCGTTGTTTGGCTGTGCCGAAACCCTGGCTTTTATGGTTGGAGCGGCTATCGGCAGCAATCTCGCCGTAACCTTTTCCCAGCAAAGTATTATAAACACCTACATCAATTTTAAACTGATCCGGAGAAGTGGTATCATTTCCGCCAAAATTAAAAGTGTTCCATAATAAACGTTTGGCTTGCCAGGGCTGTACAAATTGCAACTGCTCGGGGAAACGTTTCGGATCGGCAGCAGCGGTAAAAGCTTCCTGCGCCAATATTGCCGATGCTGTATGATGGCCGTGACCGCCTTCACCTGTGGTTGGAAACCGACAGATCATCACATCCGGCCGGAACTTGCGGATCACCCAAACCACATCGCCTAAAACCTTTTCTTTGTCCCAGATACGCAAGGTTTCTTCCGGTCCTTTAGAAAAACCAAAATCTTTGGCACGGGTAAAAAACTGTTCTGCACCATCGGTACGCCTTGCAGCCAGCAGCTCTTGCGTGCGGATCAACCCAAGCAGTTCGCCCTGCTCGTTGCCGATCAAGTTTTGGCCGCCGTCTCCTCTCGTTAAAGCCAGATAGCCCGTGCGGTAATGTTTTTCCTGTGCAAGATAAGCCAGTAAGCGGGTATTTTCATCATCCGGATGTGCGGCAACGTAAAGTACGCTTCCCAAAACAGGCAGTTTTTTAAGTTCCTGTTCGATGGAAACCCGGTCGGCAGGAGGAGCGGTTTGTGCGTAGATACTGTTTTTACACCATAAAAAAAACAGCAGAATACAGATGCGTTTCATTGTTTAGATAAAAGGGTGAAGATAGTTAAAAAAAGGTCAGGGCTCGATCGTCCGCTTTCTCTCTCTATAAAAATAAGAAGTAACAATTTTAGGATGATAAAAGAAGCATTTGCGTTTCCAATTGATTTTACTTCAATTTTTTAAAAAATACATTACAATGTCAATTAATTTCTAATAATTCTAATTTAATCAATCGTTTGATTAACTTTGTGTCGAAATGGAAAAAGAAAAGACCGACAAAAAAGACCATATTCTTGATGTTGCCGAAAGGGTTTTTTCGGAGTTGGGATATGATGGTGCTTCTACTCGAATGATTTCGAGCGAAGCCAATGTAAACATGGCGATGTTAAACTATTATTTTGGTTCGAAGGAAGGTTTGTACGTTGCTGTTTTTGAACGAAAAATATATTCTCTTAAAACCTTGTTGCAAAACATCACGGAGGATGAAAATTTAACTTCCTGGGAAAAATTGGAACGTTGCATTGATAAATATATAGATCGGATTGTTGTAAACAGTTGCTTCCATAAACTGGTAAACCGGGAAATCTCTATGAACAAGCATGCAGAGATGAACGATAAGATCACTGATATATTCATGGTTAATGTAATGGAGTTTAAAAAAGTTATACAGGAAGGGATTGACAACGGCTCGTTTTTTGAAGGTGCCGATACAGATTTGTGCGTTGCAACTATTTTTGGCACAAAAAATTATATTATTAATACACCTCATGTCGCATCCCGCCTATTGGGCAAGAATGTATTGGATCAGCATTTCATGGAAATGGAAATGAATCCACGCCTGAAAATATATATGAAAAGACTTTTAAAATTTTATTTAGCAATAAAAAATGATCAAACAAACTAATAAACCGGATATAAACCCTACAACTGGCCGGGCAGTTACTGTTTTGAAGCGAATGGCAGGTGCATTGTTACTAATGGGCTGCACGGTTGTTTCTGCTACAGCGCAAGACAGGACACTTACCTTAGAAGAAGCCATTAAACTTGGGATAGAAAACAGTAAAACATTAAAGTATTCCCAATCTAAAATTGATCAGGCCATATCTCAGTATAATCAAGCTAAGGATCGTGCACTTCCAACCGGAACGGTTAGTTATATGTATAGCCGTGCGCAAATCCCGGCTAATACTTTAAATTTTGGGCCAACTTCTTTTAGCCTGCCAAAAAGTGCAAATGCCAATTTAGGGATCGCTTCCCTTGCCGAACCAATTTATACCGGCGGAAAATTTAAGTATGCAAAAGAATCAACAGATCTATTGGTAAAAATAGCCCGCTTGGATGTTGACAATGACAAAGACCAGGTAACTTATGGTATCATCAGTGCTTATTACAACTTGTATAAAGTTTTGCAGAGCAAAAAAGTAGTCGAACAAAATTTGACTACCATTGACCAGCAGATCAAACAATCACAACGGTTCTTTGAGCAGGGGATTGTCACAAAAAATGATGTTTTGCGCTTTCAGTTGCAACGATCAGATATTGAACTGAACGGAATTGAATTAGAAAGCAACCGTAAAGTAATCAATTACAACCTTGATGTTTTGTTGGGTTTACCAGAAACTACACAGATTAATGTTGCTCAAGTAACCACAACAGATCGTCCGGTATTGCCTTTAACCAATTATATTGACAGTGCTTTTGCAAACCGCCAGGAAATACGCCAGTTGGATTTGCGGACACGGGTAGCGGAAACCAATATTAAAACTACCCGTGCCGACAGGTTGCCAACATTAGCAGCAACAGCCGGAGCTTATTATTTAGACATCTCGGCCAATCCGCTGCCAAGTAAGGGCAGTTATATTACACCGCTTACTGCCGGCCTTGCTTTATCCTGGAACTTTGGTTCTTTATGGAGCAATAAAAACAAAGAGACGGAAGCCCGTATAGAGCGTGATCAAACCGTTATCAATAAAGGCATTGTTACGGATGACCTGAAAAACGAAGTGAACCAAAGCTATCAGGAATATGCATCTGCTTTAAACAAAGTAAATCTGTTGCAAACCTCTATTACGCAAGCCACAGAGAACAACCGCTTGCAGGAATCCCGTTACAAGAGCAATATTTCTTCGGCAACAGACCGTGCCGATGCACAAACTTTACTTTATCAGGCACAGATCAACCTGGAACTGGCAAAAGCTGATGCGGGCTTGGCTTATTACAATTTATTGAAATCAACCGGAAAAATCAACAAATAAAAACAGTATTAATATGGCACAGCAAGTAGAACAACCAGAAACAGAACAACCCGTTACCAAAAAACCCAACCGGGTAATACCGATTATATTAGGGCTGGTGCTTTTGACAGGTATTATATTTGGTATCAAAGAATATATTTATTACAGCAAACATGAAGATACAGATGATGCACAGATTGATGGCGACATCAGCCCGGTAGTTGCCCGGGTAGGCGGTTATGTGGATAGTATTGCTTTTGAAGAAAATACCCATGTTAAACAGGGGCAGGTACTGGTAAAGCTGGATGACCGCGACTATAAAGTAAAGGTAGAACAAGCATTGTCCGCTCAAAAAGGTGCAGGTGCAAGTGTTGGCGTTGGCCAGTCGCAAATATTTACCACAACAGCTAACTCTGCCACCGCGAGGGCACAAGCCGAATCTGCAAAGGCTAAGTTAGAGCAAGCGAACAATGACTATGCCCGTTATGCAAATTTGGTAAAAGACGGTTCTGTAACGCAGCAGCAATTTGACCAGGCAAAAGCAGATAGAGATGTAGCTAAAGCTAATTATAGTGCTGCACAGGATCAATACAAAGCTGCACAAGAACAGATCGGAACTACCCGGAACCAGTTAAAGGTAACCAATACCGGCGTAAACCAGCGACAGGCCGATGTTGATTTTGCAAAATTACAATTGACCTATACAACTATTTATTCGCCTTCAAGCGGTATTGTATCCAAAAAGAATGTGCAAAAAGGACAATTGGTACAGGCGGGACAAACGTTGTTTTCGGTAGTGAACGATAACAGTATTTATGTTACGGCTAACTTTAAAGAAACACAGCTAAACAATTTGCGTACTGGGGAAAAGGTAGATATTGAAGTGGATGCCTTTCCTGATTTAAAATTAGAAGGGGAAGTTTATAATTTTTCACCTGCAACAGGTGCTAAGTTTTCCCTGCTTCCTCCGGACAACGCTACCGGTAACTTTGTTAAAGTGGTACAACGTGTGCCGGTTAAGATAAAAATCAATGCCAATAAAGAAATAATAGATAAACTGCGCCCCGGCATGAGTGTGAACGCATCTGTTGTTTATAAAAATTAAAACAATGGCCGAAACAGGTTTTAAAAAATGGATCATTACCATAACGGTGATCACAGCTTCCTTGTTGGAACTTATTGATACGACCATTGTAAACGTATCCTTGCCTACTATACAAGGTAATTTGGGGGCGACACTTGAAGACGTTGCCTGGATCACGACAGGATATGCGGTTGCCAACGTAATTATTTTACCTATGTCAGGTTGGCTGGGCAGTTTCTTCGGAAGGAAAAACTATTTCCTTACTTCCATCATCATATTTACCATTGCTTCATTCCTTTGCGGTAATGCACATAGTCTTAACGAATTGATTGCATTCCGTATTTTGCAGGGAATAGCTGGCGGCGGATTAATATCAACTTCCCAGGCCATATTGTTGGAAACCTGGCCTCGTGAACAGATAGGTACGGCTACAGCCTTGTTTGGCTTTGGTGCCGTAGTAGGGCCAACGGTAGGGCCAACCATCGGCGGCTATTTAACTGAACACTTTTCATGGCCATGGATATTTTACGTAAACTTACCTGTAGGTGCATTGGCTGCTTTTTTTACCTATACGTTTGTACGGGAGACACCGAGAACCGGAAGAGGCAACCCTATTGACTGGTGGGGAATTGCCCTGTTGGCTACTGCGGTCGGTAGTTTGCAGGTAATTTTGGAAAAAGGGGAATCAGAAGATTGGTTTTCAAAAACCTATATCCTCGTTTTAACTATCACTGCAATATTAGGTTTATTGTTGTTTATTTGGCGAGAATTAAGCACAGCCTATCCTATTGTTAATTTTAGTATCATGCGGCACAGGAGTTTCTCTGTAGGAATGATTACTTCGTTTATCCTGGGGTTTGGATTATATGGCTCTGTGTTCGTTTTTCCTGTATTTTGCCAGAGCTTGCTGGGTTTTTCATCAGAAGATACCGGAAAGCTATTGTTTCCCGGTGGAATGTTTACGCTGGTCATGATGCCCTTAGTTGGTAGAATGCTGAACAAAGGTATTCCTGCACAATTGATGGCGACAGTAGGAATGTTTTTATTCTTTGTGTTTACCAACATGCTAAGTAATTCTACATTGGAAACAGGCAAAGGTGATTTTTTCTGGCCACTGGCGATCCGGGGCATTGGCATGGCTTTACTTTTTATACCTTTAACCACATTGGCCATTGCTGATCTAAAAGGCCCTGAAGTAGGGCAGGGAACCGGTTTAAACAACATGATGCGGCAATTAGGTGGATCATTCGGTATTGCTGCTTTAACTACCATTATCCATATCCGCCAGGGCGTACACCGCAATAACCTCTTGGTGAACATTAACCCTTATAATCCTGCTTATGTACAACGGTTTAACATGTACGTCCAGGCATTTTTAGGCAAAGGCAAATCTATGCTGGATGCCACGCACATGGCTTATGGTGCGATGGAAGGCGCTGTTATAAAGCAATCCCTGCTGCTCACATATGATGATGCTTACTGGATAACAGGGCTAATCATGCTTTGCTCCATCCCGCTGTTGTTCTTACAGCCATTCAGAAGAAAGAATGCGCAAATGCCTGTTGATGCCCATTAAAATAAAAAGCCGTTCTGCAAAAACAGAACGGCTTTCCCCCAAAAAAAAATTAACAATTAAAATGTATTTGGCTTATAATTTCGTTCTGACAGGTTATTGATAAGTCAATCCTATCAGATAGTTGTACAAGCTTTTAATCTCTCTCTAAAATTATGTTTTAATATCTGTTAAAACAACTATCCGCTTTATTTTATTCAAAAAAAGTTTTGCACATTTACACCTATGGTATTGATAGGTTCCTGCTTTAAACTCCGTTCTTGGGAAAACGGTGATGAAGTTACGATGCTTGAGTGTGCCAACAATCCTAAAGTTGCAGCTTATCTCGGTAACCGTTTTCCTTCGCCTTACACTGCTGCCAATGCCCGTTTTTGGGTAGATAAACAATTACAGCAGCAGGAATTGGCATTTAATTTAGCTTTAGTTATTGGAGAAGAAGTTGCCGGAGGTATTGGGATTGATCTGCAAACCGATATTTATTGTAAAAATGCCAGGATAGGCTACTGGCTTGGCGAGCCATTTTGGGGAAAAGGCATTATGACAGAAGCAGTTACTTTGTTTACCACCTATATTTTTGACCGGTTTGAGGTAATGCGGATTTATGCAGGTGTTTTCGGCAGCAATCCGGCTTCGGCAAAAGTTTTGCAAAAAGCCGGTTATCAGCAGGAAGGAAATTTTAAGAATTCCCTGTTTAAAAATGGTTTGTATGACGATGAGCTGATTTTCGCAAAATGGAGGCCAACCTAAAATCTAATATTATACAATCATTTTTTAGGTGCTAAAAGAAGCATAGCCTTACCCCAGCCCTCTCCGAAGGAGAGGGAGCAATACTTCTTTTAGCACCTAAAAATCAGTTTATAAATTTACCCGTCAAATCAACCTGCCGGTCAAACGGTTTTAAATAAACATCTGCCAGTGCAGCAAATTCCCTTCTCGTGATGGGCCTAGAAATATTAAATTCAGTATCCAACTTTAATTTGGTTTTCCAATCGTTACGAACCTGTAATTGAAACGTTTTTGCATCCCGCAAATTCAATTCCTCAATAAAAGAAAGCAAGTTGCCAATCGTGAATAACCCGCCTGGTTTATTTTTATTGAACCATAAAAACGAGCGCGTATAAATCTCAGCCAAAACCGGTTTGATCTCGGCAGTCTTCACCACAGAATCCGGCAGAAAGAAAACCGTTGCAGAAGTTCCGGAAAGTACTTGCACGCCTTGAAGTAACCCTGTTACGCCAGTTTTTTGAATGGCAATAAACTGCGGATCGTTTTTCGGAACATCTGTAAAAGGCATTAAATAACCGTGGTACGTTAAAATCTCATTCTGGATCAATCTGATTTTTACTGCTTTTGTAGTCGTTTTAAAAAAAGCGCAATAAGCAGCAATGGTTCCTATGCCTTGTCCGGCCGTCATTTGTACCGAAGGATACATTGTGCTGGCATTGACCAGATGTGTAACCGACATCGCTTTTTCGGCCACCAAAAAATTATCAAAATCTTTCACGATCACCACTCCGGCTGGGATGCTGTAAGCCGGAAATACGCCATAATCAGTTTCCGGTGCTTTTTCTAAAGGTAAAAAATGTTGCCCGGGAGCAGCATCGCCAATACCAATAGAAGTGCGGTAAAGTTTGGACGAACGGTTATAAGGCGTATAAATATCATCCAAAACCATCCGAATTACACCTTTGCTCCTTTTTGCTTCGCGGATGTAAGGCAGATAAGGCAGATGATCCGGCGTGTTAAACTCCAGGTTATCGATGCTGATGTTTTTTAAACCCAGTTTCGTTTGTAGGTAATAAACTAAACCAAGCGTTTTTAACCGTGCTTTTTGATAAGCTGCTTCTCTGTTTGCAGATAGAAAATCAGCAATTTGCATCGGAAAATCATTAACGCCTTTTACTTTTAGCATAAATTTATCGTTCGGCAGACGGTTACTTTCGAGCAGTTGCTTCACGTTTTTGCTTTGGAAAGAAGAATATAAGCTTTCCTCATAACCTTCGGGTTTATTGATTGTACGATCGGCAGCGCGGCCATAATCTTTCAAAATCGCAATCCAGGTTAGGTTTTGGATGATTGGCAATGCTGTTTTTGGCGCCTGTTTTTCTCCGGATTGCGCTTTACTTTCAAACCCAACATCTGATGGTACGCCTAATTTTGCGGCCACGTCGCCGGTTTCGGTTCCGTCCACCACCACTTGCGCTTTTATAATCGTGTTTTCTCCGTTGATTTTGGCCGATACCTCATAACCGGTCCCGTCTTTTTTTATGCCGATAAAAGAAGCATTCAAATGAACGGTGAGGTTCTTGGCCGTATCGGTAATCCTTTTCAAAATAGCTGCGCCAACAGCCGGTTCAAAACGAAGTGTAGCATTGGCGGCCGTATCAAAACCGGGAGCCGTTTTATAATATTCTTTTAACCGTTTCCTAAATTCTCCCCAAATCCCCGAAGGAAAATCCCGGTTCCCTTCCACCACACACATGCCGCCCGAAGTTAAACTGCCGCCCAGCCATGGGCCGGGTTCTAAGATGATCGTTTTTGCATTGCTCCGCGCACTTTGTATTCCGGCTGCTACGCCTGCCGCACCACCGCCAATTACCAATACGCCGGTTTTGATTGTTTGGGCAAAAATTTCGCAATTAAAGAATATTGTAAGTAAAAAGATACAAATTTTTTTCATCAGGCCGAAATTAACAAATTACAAAACACTAATTTTAGAACAAACGATTTATGATGATGAAACTTTCTACCAAAAAAATCCTGACCATCACTTCTTTATGCGGCCTTAGCTTTGTTTGCGGCGCTTTTATCACCCAAAAATTAGAAGGTAGCCCGATAACTGTTGCCGTCGTTAACGAAGCAGAAAAGATCATCGGCCTAAATTTTTCTTCGGCTCAATCTGATTCGATGTTGAACGGTTTAAACGATCACTTAAAAGCTTACGAAGAACTGCGCAAACTGCATCTCAAAAACGAAGTTGTCCCGGCATTAAACTTCAACCCAATTCCCGTTGGCTTCGTTTATCCCGATAAAACAAACGGATTTTTACTCGATAAAAGAAGCACGGTCAATTTGCCTGCGGATAAAAACGAACTGGCTTTTTATACGATTCGTCAGTTAGCCGATCTCATTCGCACTAAAAAAATATCTTCGGTAGAACTGACCAGGTTCTTTTTAGAACGATTAAAAAAATACGATCCCAAATTATTGTTTGTGGTTAATTATACGGAAGAATTAGCTTTAAAACAAGCCGCACAAGCCGATGCCGAAATAAAAGCCGGACATTATAAAGGTGTTTTGCATGGTATTCCTTTTGGGGTGAAGGATTTATTGGCTGTAAAAGGATACAAAACCACTTGGGGATCAGTTTCATACAAAAACCAACAGTTGGAAGCAGATGCAACAGTAGTGAAAAAATTAGAAGCAGCGGGCGCGGTTTTGGTCGCTAAATTAACCTTGGGTGAATTGGCGAACGGCGATGTTTGGTTTGGCGGTAGGACCAACAATCCTTGGGATTTAAAACGAGGTTCAAGCGGTTCTTCGGCCGGCCCGGCTTCTGCGGTTGCGGCCGGTTGTTTGCCGTTTGCCATCGGTTCGGAAACTTTGGGTTCTATCGTTTCGCCTTCCACCGAATGCGGCGATACTGGTTTGCGGCCGTCTTTTGGCCGTGTGAGCAAAACTGGCGCGATGGCTTTAAGCTGGACGATGGACAAGCTCGGTCCGATTACCAGAAGCGCCGAAGATTGCGCCATTGTTTTTAACGCCATCCAAGGGACTGACCCACAGGATCTAAGTACGATTCCTGCCCCTTTTAAATACGACGGCAACCAGAAATCTTTAAAAGGCTGGAAGATCGGTTATGTGAAAGCAGATTTCGACCGCAGCCGTTTTAACAAAACAAGTGATTCATCAACCTTGGTTAAACTAAAAGAATTGGGTGCTGAATTGGTACCGGTAGAATATCCAAAACTGCCTTTTGGTGCTTTAAGGTTTATTTTGGAAACAGAAGCAGGCGCAGCTTTCCAGGAACTGGTTTTAAACCATAAAGATGACATGATGGTGCGACAGGGAAAAGGCGGCTGGCCAAATATTTTCCGTACGGCACAGTTTGTTCCGGCGGTTGAATATATCCAGGCCAACCGTGTACGAACCATGGTGATCCAGGATTGGTACGAGAAATTAAAAGGTTTGGACATGTACATTACACCTTCTTTTTCGGGTAACTTAGTGCTCACCAACTTAACCGGTAACCCTTGCGTGGTTTTGCCTAACGGTTTTAATAAACAAGGCCGACCATTGAGCATTACGTTTATGGGGCAATTGTTTGGCGAAGGAAAAATCCTGGAAGCAGCCAAAATTTACCAAGACGCTACGGATTTCAACAAAAAACACCCGGCACTCAATTTTTAGGTGATAAAAACAGTATTAAAAAAAGATTATGACAGACGAAAAATACCCGATCGGGAAATACACCGCACCGCTTTCTTATACAGATGAGCAGATTAGAACCTGGATACAGGAAATTGCAGCATTGCCCGGACAAATGCGGCAAGCAGTAGTTGGATTAAATTACCAGCAGTTTGATACGCCTTATCGTTTAGGCGGCTGGACGATCAGGCAAGTGATCCATCATGTAGCCGATAGCCATTCCAACAGTTTAATCCGTTTTAAACTGGCTTTAACTGAAGACAACCCAACGATCAAACCTTATCAGGAAGCCGATTGGGCTTTGTTGCCGGATTATAAAATGCCGGTTGCGCCATCTTTCCAAATGATTGAAGGCATCCATTACCGCTGGGTAGAGCTGATGCAAGCCCTGACCGAAGAACAATGGAGCCGTACGTTCTTTCATCCGGCTACCCAAAAAACTTTTACTTTAAAAGCTGCTTTGGGCTTGTATGCCTGGCATGGTTTGCATCATTTGGGGCATATTAAATTGGCGCTGGGGAAGGTGTGAGGAAAGGAAATTTATAAATCTAAGTTATATCAGAGATAAATTTTCATATGTTTTATAAATAAAATCCTCAGACTTAGCTAAGGTATGTGTTAAAATTTGTCATTCGGTTTACATAAGTAATTTTATGAACAAAACTTTTAATTTTTATTGTGATGAAAGTTGTCATTTAGAAAATGATAATAAGCCTTTTATGCTTATTTCATTCATAAGTGTTGCTTTTAATCAAGTTGCTTTTCATCAAACTAAAATTAAAGAATTACAAAAAAAGCATCATTGTTATAGTGAAATTAAATGGTCAAAAGTCTCAAAATCGCAACATCAATTTTATTCAGATATTATAGATTACTTTTTTGCTACTGACTTA
>JAABUS010002781.1_pt1 | contig 31262 bp, 2 predicted proteins | sample 5560161 | NCBI WGS metagenome assembly JAABUS01 (sample SAMN10711885, study PRJNA513376) | rock metagenome | isolation source: Antarctica rocks | place: Antarctica: Victoria Land, Trio Nunatak nord | collected 2016-01-04
TTAAAGATTTATTAAAACGAAGATATCGTATTATACCCGATTAAGGCGAGCGATATAAATAAATTATTAATATTCGGATTAAAAGAGGAAAGATATATTAATATTATTTAACGCCTAAGATACTATAACTAAATACTATAATAACGGTAATATTTATTAATTCGAGCGAGGAAAACGATTTATTAATATTTAAATTAATTAAAAATATTATATTAATATAACGGGGCCGCTAAGAAATTCGTTATTATTAAATAATAAAATTATCGTCGCGTAAAGAAGCGAAAATAAAATTAAGATTAATAAATAAATAAAGTAATACCGTCCTTTAAATTATTTATATAGTTTATAACGACTTTTTATTATAGTCGTTAATTACGCCTTCTACGTTTTTAAAATTTTATTTATTATATTATATATTCTAATAAGGCCCCTAACCCTTTTATTTAATTAAATATTATACTACTAATCTTTTCCCTCGTTTTAGAAACTTTTTTATTCTTTTATCTAAAATACGTATTATCTTAAAGTAATTATTTATATCTTTATTATTATTATCGAGAATAATAGCCTACCCGACCTCCCGAGGACGGTTATATAGATTCTTTTTTAACGGAGTAGGTTCTAAGACGGCGACTAAAATAACGGGGTAAACGTTTATTATCGGCGGTAACTTTAATTTATAAATTAAACCGTTAATTCGTTTTAAAATTTTAAACGGGCTAGCTCTTTAGTTTAAAAATTTATAATTCTCTAAACCCGGGATCTTATAATCTTTATATAATTTTAAAAAGATTATATCCCTTTCTTATATTATTAAAAGTATATATTTATTATTATACCGAAATTTAGTATTAATCGCCGCGAATGAAATCGCGTTAACGGCTTCTTTCTAGTTAATTATTCTAATATCGGTAAAATCTATCCTTCCTACCGTATTTTAAACTAAAATTCCATTATTAAACTTTATACCGTAGATAATCTCGTTCGATAAAAGCGTCGTCGCTAAGTTTAAAGAATTATTTATAATAAATCGTAAAGTAGTTATGAATTTATTTTATAAACTATTAGAGTAGTATATTAAATAAAATTATAATATTATTTTTATAGTTTAATTTATTTATTCCGACTAGCCGTTAAACTAAAGATAGTAGGTAATAGAGATTATTAATTTAGTTTTTAACGTTTTAAAGATTATTTTCTATAAACTTAAAAGAAACTTAAGGTCTTTATTAGAAATAATCGCCTTTAGAATTCCTTAATCGGTAAAAGCGAGAAGTAGCGCGTTTATTTATTCTTCGGCGCTAAATGTATTTTTCCTTAAGACCGTAATAACTACTTTCGAGAACTTATAAATAATAGTTATTAGATAATTATATCCGTTAATAAATATAAAGAGTATTATAACGAAATCGATAATAATATAATAATAGATTTTTAGCTCTATTAAGATTAGTTTTAAAATACTATATAATATATATCTTTTTATTTAATTAAGTTAATATTAAGGGTAGTATAAAATATAGTATTTAAATCTTCGAGTTAAATACCGTATATAATAATTATCGGCGATATTCTCGTACGTTTTATAAAATCCTATATGATTTCGCTTATTATATACGAGTTCGAAAATATTTTATTTTATTAATTTTAGGATATATAGGTATTCTTTATTAATATAGTCGTCTTTATACTATACTAGTAAATCTCTAAGAAGGAAAGGAATATTAATATTAATTACGTCGATATCGTTTATAAACCTTAGGGTTTCCTTTTTAAATTTATCTTTTTTATTTATAAAGAAAGTTATTACTCTTAATTATTTCTTATTTTTAAAATACGCTTTTTATAATTTAAGGCGGTATTTAGAAGATATTTTAATTAAGGTAAAATAAAAAACGAAAATATCGTCTAAAATACTAGAACTTTTAGCGTCGAGATATTCTTTCTTATCGAGAAGGCGAGATAAAGTATCTAATATAATATTTTACTTTCTAGGATACTAACGAATATCGAGATCGTATTATAATATATATTAGGAAGTTTATATTAACCGTAGGTTTATCCTATTAAAAAAGGACGATAATAATATTATTTATCGGGTAATATTAATAATTACCGAGTAATTAATAAAAATAATAACTTTCTTTATCGGGATTTATATAAGTAGGTATAAGATCTTTTTTAATATCTAAATTAAATTTATTACTTCTAATTCCGTAAGCTAGTAACGCGACTCCGTAGAATTAAATAATTTAAATAGGAATAGAATTAACTATATATTAATATAAGGGAAATTATTACTTTAAGAATCTCCTTTAATATAATATATTATAACGTTAATTCCGTACGACTTTAATATATTTATATTAATATATAATTAACGAGCTAGATCCCGATAATATAAATAAATTTTAAAGGTAAATACTTTCTAAAATAATTTAAAAAAAGTTAATTCCTCTTTTATAAGCACGAAGTAAATTTTTCTAGAATAAATCTTTTATATATTCCCGCCTTAAAACGGCGAGCTCTTTAAAAGTTAAATTTTTCGGCGTTAAAATAATTTAATAATCTAAACGAAGTATCTAATATTATTTCGTAATTAATTTATTATTCCGATATATATTTCTAAAGTTTATAATATATCTAGGAAACGAAGTTCCTTAATTATTATAATTTTTTCTTTAATAATAGTTAAATTTAACTTATTTACTTTCTAGCCTAAAAGTATAACCGAGGGGTAAATTAAAAAAGATTTCTTAAACTTAAATAAGATTTTAAGACTTATAAATAAAGCGAAAATAATTATAAAATATTCAATATACTCGGAATAAAACCGTAAGAAAATTACGATATTATCGACGTAGTATCTCGCGAATACTTTATACGGGCGAAGAAAAGTATTTATTTTATATTAAATATACGGAACTAAATCTTTTTATCCTATTACTGCGATATTATAATACTCCGAACTACGGTAAAAAACTATTATGAACTTATAACGATTATCTCTTTTAATTAAAAATAGATAGAATTATTTATTATAATTAATAATATTTATATAAGTATACCTTTATACCGACGAAATAATATCGCTTTAAAGCGGAAGAGAGTAGTTATTAAAGATAATAATTTTATTTAAACTACGAATATCGACTATAACTCTACTCTTCCGTATCGGTATTCTTTCGGGGCCTTTATATACCGTCCGCTATATAACGAAGATAGGGAAAGCGAATAGTAAAGGCTCGGTAAACTACGATATCTTCTCTTATTAATATATTTTATCGAATTTCTCGTTTATTAAAGTTCTTATATCGGGGCTTAATAAGTAGACTTTATAATTAAATTTCGTATTAAACGATTATTAATCCGTAGTAAACGAAATCGATAATTACTTTAATTCGGGTAGGTTAATTATATCTCCCGTATCTTCCTAAATATAAGAGTATTACTTTATAATCTCTTTAATCGCGGTAATATCGGAGTCGTTACCGTAGATCGTAATTCTATTCGGTAGCTTCGTTTTTATAAAAGGATCGACCTTAAACCTTAAGATTAACCTCGGATTATAAAGATTAATAAAGTATAATACGATTACGTCGTTTTTATAAATCTTCGCCGTAAGGGAATAGTTATTTAAATCGATAAAGTACACTTTTTCTACCTTGTATTCTATAATTAATCTTATTCGTTAGCGGCGAGGAATAATAAAAGGTATATTCCCCTCGTTACGAATATTAATAAAGTTAATTATTAAATTTATAAAGTAAATATAGACTCCTTTTATTTATAATTCGAATAGGAAGTCTCGGTTTAATAATTTTAATTTCTCTTTCAGCGAGATTATTACCGTTAATATAATTTATACTAGAATTATTTAGCGGCGCTTTAACCGTATAATATATCGGATCCTTATATTATCCCTAGTTATAAATTAAATAAGGATCGTAATATCTTCGTAGTTACCTAAAATTATTTAATTATTAAAGAGGTTTATAACGATTTTCTCCTAGCCTAGAATATTTATACTAATAAATATATTAGTTTTAAAATTATCGATAATATAAAAGTCCTTAGTAATTTTAACTATTACTTCTATATTATCCTTCGTTTTTCCGTTTATATAAAATATAATTAAAGTTTATTTTATAATTAAATAATAGTTCGAGCCGATACTTTTTAAGGTAATAACTTTATTATAAGTTTATAACTAAAAACCGGGGATTCGTTATATAATAAATACTTTATCGATTATATTTATCGGACACCTAGTATTAAAATATCTTAATTCTCGAATAATATTTAGGGTAAGGCCTATTTAGTTAGTAAAATAATATTATATACGAAATATTATCCCGTTAATTAATAAAGGCGGAGTAGTAGATTCGATTATTAATTTACTCTTTTATTAAGGGGAAGATTCGGGAGCTATCGATTTCGGTATTATTATAATCTCTAGGACTAAGATCTTCGGAGTAATATTTAACTCGGTATTTTTAAATTTTATAAAGATAGGACTAATTACCTTCTATATATTAATCGAGCGTATATATTTCCTTTCTTTTAGGTATATATATAATAGATTATTTAACGGGAAGTTAGATTTATAATTTTTATAAACGGGACGCTAATTTATTTTCTCTATAAAAATATAATACGTAATTAAAACGAATTTAATATTAATATCTTTATTAACGCTTTATTCTTCGTTTATAACACTCTCTTTAATATTATAATAACTCTTATCGGCGTTTATATAATAATTATAATAATTTATCGGCGGAGCTTCGGGAGAGCCGAAATAATTATTAATAAATTTAAAAAAAGTACTATAATCCGTATTTTCGTTATTAAGATTATTATATAGTTTATTAAAATAAATAGGCTATATTTATACTTGATTACCGAAAGTATTATACGGTCTCGGCGGGTAATATAAGTATATTTTATAGTTTTTATAATTTTAATTATTATAGCTCTAGTTCCCGTAGCCCCGATTTCTAACGAATAAATTTTAATTAAGTTAAGCGTTTCCGGCGGTGATTATAAATAATTATTTTAATAGTAGTAAAGCGTTTTTTAAAGATTTTTACGGGGGAGGCTTTTAAATTTACTACGATTATTACTATTATTATATTTAAGGTATAATCTACCGATTTTAAAAATAAACCGGTTAATCGTAAAGGTTAATATAAGAGAAAGAAGGTCTAATTATCTATTAATATAGAAAAGAACGAGAATTATAAGGATTCGGTTTTATAATAAATAGTCTCTACTTTTAAAAACCTTAAAACTAAAGATCTTAAAGTATTTAAAAATCTTAAGATTAAAAAGATCGATACTACTACTAAGGCCGATAAGGTATTAAATTATAATATTTATTTTATTATTATAACGATTATTTATCCCTAAATAGTTATTTATCCTCTTTTATATCGCGATTCTTTTCTCGTTCTTTAATTTTCTTTCGATGATCCTTATAGCCTTCTTTATTCTTTTAAGTTTATATTCTATATTATATCTCTTTTTTACTTTTAAACTATTCGATAAATTATTTAATCGAAATATCGTTCGTTAGAGGAGGGATAATAGCCTAGAAATTAATATCAAAGTGATTCTACGCCTATATAACTTATATATACTCTTCGGTAATACCGGCTTAAACGGCGTATTTAGCTATATTCTAGATATAAATAAATAAATTACTTCGTTCGGCCGTGTCCTTCGATATATATAATTAACGACTAAACTCTTCTAGAGTTATAAATATTATAATTTTAAAGTAATCTTATAATCTAGTAATTTAGCGCTATAGATTATTCGGTAGTTATATTATTATATCTTTCTTATCTTAGGAAAGGATTTTAAATTATTAATTTATAATTATACCGCGGAAATAATTATTTAGATTCCTCTTTACTACGTTTTTATTTTTTATTATAACGAAATCCTAAACTTTATTATAAAAGATATAGACCTCTTTAAATATTAACTTTTTAAAATTAGAGACGATATTACCGGCGCTCTATAACTCTAAATAATTTAAATAAAAGAAATTTAATTCGCCGGTATAAAAATATTTAGTTTATTATTATATTTATTAAATATACCCGTTTTTATTAATTAGTCTTTATAATTTAATAGGTCCTAAAGGCCCTCTAAAAATTTAACCCTAATTTTATAAAGTAATTTTAATAATATCTAGTATAATAAATCGTATAACCTAGATTATAATATTATATAGGTTTAAATCGATCTCTACCGGCGGAGGCGGTATTTATAATTAATTTATAATTTCTTATTCTTATTAAAATTAAGGGTTAAATAAGGTAAATTAGTTTTCTTTAAAATTATTAAAATCTCTTTAACTCTATCTTAAGGAGCTAGACTAGCCTTTATTATTATTAATTATATTATCGGTTTAATTAAAAAGAATCCTTCGTATAACGTCGTCCGTAGTAAAAATTAATTTTTATAGGAGGAATTAAAATATTAATTTTCTCGGAGTTAACTAAATTATAAATTTAATTAAATTAGAAATTAAAGAAAAAGACGTAGTTAGAAGAGAATGAATAAAAGTACTTAAAATCCGGTCTTTAACCCTTCTTTAAGAATAAAGTAGTTAAGAATTTAAAATTTCCTCGTTTCTTTCTTTCTAATCGTTAAAATATACCGAATCGGTATAGTACCTAATATTTTTAACGAAAGCCGTTAATACTTCCGTAATTAAAAGAGGGTACGTCTAGGAAATCGGAAATATAAAAAGATTTTCTTCTATAAAACTTTCTTTTTCTTAAATATTAATAAAGATAAAATATTCTTTTTTTACGAATAACTCGCTATCTTTTAGTACGTCTAATAAAGGATCGTACTAGTCGATAATAAAAAGAATTATTTCTTAAATTAATCTATTAATATTCTTATTATATTACTCGAAATACTTTTTCGAAAATATAAGTAATTAAAACGTTAGAGAGATAATAAGGTTTAATAAAAATAATTTCTTTACCTCCGCTTAACTTATAGGTAGAGAAAATAAAATAAATTATATATATTTATAAAAATCTTCTACCGGTATATAGTTCGAAAGTTTATTTATATAATATTAAAGATTTAAACCTCGATTACGCGAGTTAGAAATAACGAAGTAAAAAGTAAGAAGTAAGGGATTAAAAAAAAATTTTTAGGGTTCCTATTTTAACGCGGGGAAAACTTATCGATTTCGTTATAATTCTTAATAAAATAAATACCGTTTCTCCGTTTTCGGGTAAATATAGGCTTTAGATTATAAGAAAAATAAACTCCGCTTTTAACTCCGTAATTCCGGCGCGATTTAACTTTCTTAATAATTAATTATAATTAAACCGAGATCTTTAAGAAAAGGTAAGGATTTTTTATATAAATAAAAATAATAATATACGGTATAGACGGCGGCGACGCTTTAATTTAATATAAATCGTTCCCTACGCCTACGGCCGAAATATAAAGTACTCTTTATAACTAGGGTATAAATATTCCTTTAGGTTTATAAAGCGCGTTTATAAACTAATTTATATAACTATAAAAACCTAATATAATAACTTAATTATTAGGATTTAGGGTAGGCGTAGCTAGCGTAAAGAAATACCGTTATTATATATAAGAGTTAAGACGAAAACGAAGAGGCTCGCTTCGTTCGTCGTTATAGAATATTAATAATTAAAGGGTTAGTGTTAATATTATAACTAATAATAGATACGAGGATAAATTATAATTAATTTATAATTTTTTAGAATAGTTCGACCTGTATAAAGGAATAATAGTACGGATAATAATTATATCTTTAAGATATTAATAGAGGATTTAGTACTTTATAACTAGTACTTTAAGAGCTAGTAACTAGTCTTTTTCTATTTATAAATAGAATTCGACTAAGTCGTTACTACTAAATAGTAAGAATATAATATCAACGAAATAAGACACGTAAGAATTATAGTATTAACGAAATAAAATAGTAGTTAAGATTCAGTCTCCGTGTATTATATATTCTATTCTTTTTTCTATCTAGTGGTACGAATAAGTTATTATCTTATATCAAGGTACTAGCTCTTATATACTAGTAATTATAATAATCTAGGAAACGAAGTTTCTTAATTATTATAATTCTTTCTTTAATAGTAATTAAATTTAATTTATTTACTTTCTAGCCTAAAAATATAACCGAGGGGTAAATTAAAAAGGATTTTTTAAACTCGAGTAAGATTTTAAAGCCTACGAATAAAGCGAAAATAATTATAAGATATTCGATATACTCGGAATAAAACTATAAGAAAATTACGACGTTATCGATATAATATCTCGCGAATACTTTATACGGGCGAAGAAAAGTATTTATTTTATATTAAATATATAAAACTAAACCTTTTTATCTTATTACTATAACGTTATAGTACTCCGAACTACGGTAAGAAATTATTATAAATTTATAACGATTATCTCTCTTAACTAAAAATAACTAGAATTATTTATTATAATTAATAATATTTATATAAATATACCTTTATACCGACGAAATAATATTACTTTAAAGCGGAAGAGGGTAGTTATTAAAGATAATAATTTTATTTAAATTATAAATATCGATTACGACTTTACCCTTCCGTATCGGCGTTTTTTTAAGGCCTTTATATATCGTCCGTTATATAACGAAAATAGGGAAAGCGAATAAAGAAGGCTCGATAAACTACGATATTTTCTCTTATTAATATATTTTATCGAATTTCTCGTCTACTAAAACTTTTATATCGGGGTTTAATAAATAAATCTTATAACTAAATTTCGTATTAAACGATTATTAGTCCGTAATAAACGGAATTAATAATTATTTTAATTTAAATAAATCGATTATATCTTTTATATCTTCTTAAATACGAGGGTATTACTTTATAATCTCTTTAATCGCGGTAATATCGGAGTCGTTATTATAAATCGTAATTTTATTCGGTAACTTCGTTTTTATAAAAAGATTAACCTTAAACCTTAAAATTAACCTCGGATTATAAAGGTTAATAAAATATAATATAATTATATTATCCTTATAAATCTTCGCCGTAAAGGAATAGTTATTTAAATCGATAAAGTACACTTCTTCTACCTCGTATTTTATAATTAATTTTATTCGTTAACGGCGAGGAATAATAAAAGGTATATTCCCCTCGTTACGAATATTAATAAAATTAATTATTAAGTTTATAAAATAAATATAAACTCCTTTTATTTATAATTTAAATAAAAAATCTCGGTCCGGTAATTTTGATTTCCCTTTTAACGAGATTACTACCGCTAATATAATTCGTATTAAAACTATTTAACGGCGCTTTAATTATATAATATATTAAATCCTTATATTATCCCTAATTATAAATTAAATAGGGATTATAATATCTTCGTAATTACCTAAAATCATTTAATTATTAAAAAGATTTATAATAACTTTCTTTTAACCTAGGATATTTATACCGATAAATATATTAACTTTAAAATTATCGATAATATAAAAGTCTCTAATAATTTTAACTATTACTTTTATATTATCCTTCGTTTTTCCGTTTATATAGAATATAATTAAAGTCTATTTTATAATTAAATAACGGTTCGAGCCGATATTTTTTAAGATAATAACTTTACTATAAATTTATAACTAAAGACCGGGGATTCGTTATATAATAAATACTTTATCGATTATATTTATCGGATACTTAGTATTAAAATATCCTAATTCTCGAATAATATTTAAAGTAAGGCCTATTTAGCCGGTAAAATAATATTATATATAAAATATTATCCCGTTAATTAATAAAGACGGAGTAATAGATTCGATTACTAATCTACTCTTTTATCGAGGGGAAGATTTAGGAGCTATCGACTTCGGTATTATTATAATCTTTAAGACTAAAATCTTCGAAGTAATATTTAACTCGGTATTTTTAAATTTTATAAAAATAAAACTAATTACCTTTTATATATTAATCGAGTATATATATTTCCTTTCTTTCAGGTATATATATAATAGATTATTCGACGGGAAATTAGATTTATAGTTTTTATAAACGGGATACTAACCTATTTTCCCCGTAGAAATATAATATATAATTAAAACGAATTTAATATTAATATCTTTATTAATACTTTATTCTTCGTTTATAATACTCTCCTTAGTATTATAATAACTCTTATCGGCGTTTATATAATAATTATAATAATTTATCGGCGGAGCTTCGGGAGAGCCGAAATAATTATTAATAAATTTAAAAAAGATACCGTAATCCGTATTTTCGTTATTAAGATTATTATATAGTTTATTAAAGTAAATAGGCTATATCTATATTTAATTACTAAAAATATTATACGGTCTCGGCGGGTAGTATAGGTGTATTTTATAATTTTTATAATTTTAGTTATTATAGCTCTAGTTCCCGTAGCCCCGATTTTTAACGAATAAATTTTAATTAAATTAAGCGTTTCCGGCGGTGATTATAAATAATTATTTTAATAGTAATAAAGCGTTTTTTAAAGGTTTTTACGGGGGAGGCTTTTAAATTTATTATAATTATTACTACTATTATATTTAAGATATAATCTACCGATTTTAAAAATAAACCGGTTAATTATAAAGATTAATATAAGAGAAAGAAGGTCTAGTCATCTATTAATATAAAAAAGAACGAGAATTATAAGAATTCGGTTTTATAATAAATAATCTCTACTTTTAAAAGTCTTAAGACTAAGGACTTTAAAGTATTTAAAAACTTTAAAATTAAAAAAATCGATACTATTATTAAGGCCGATAAAGTATTAAATAATAATATTTATTTTACCGCTATAACGATTATTTATTCTTAAATAGTTATTTATCCTCTTTCGTATTACGATTCTTTTCTCGCTCTTTAATTTCTTTTCGATAATTCTTATAGCCTTTTTTATCCTTTTAAGTTTATATTTTATATTATATCTCCTTCTTATTTTTAAGCTATTCGATAAATTATTTAATCGAAATATTATTTATTAGAAGAGGGATAATAACCTAGAAATTAATATCAAAGTAATTCTACGTTTATATAACTTATATATACTCTTCGGTAATATTAGTTTAAACGGCGTATTTAACTACGTTCTAGATATAGATAAATAAATTATTTCGTTCGGCCGTATCTTTCGATATATATAACTAACGACTAAACTCTTTTAGAGTTATAAATATTATAATTTTAAAATAATTTTATAGTTTAATAATTTAGCGCTATAAATTATTCGGTAATTATATTATTATATCTTTTTTATCTTAAGAAAGGATTTTAAGCTATTAATTTATAGTTATATTATAAAAATAATTATTTAAATTCCTTCTTATTACGTCTTTACTTTTTATTATAACGAAATCCTAAATTTTATTATAAAAGGTATAAACCTCCTTAAATATTAACTCTTTAAAATTAAAGACGATATCACCGGCGCCTTATAACTTTAAGTAATCCGAATAAAAGAAATTTAATTCGCCGGTACGAAGATACCTAGTTTATTACTATATTTATTAAATATACCCGTCTTTATTAATTAGCCTTTATAATTTAATAGGTCTTAGAGGCCCTCTAAAAACTTAACCCTAATTTTATAAAGTAATTTTAATAGTATTTAATATAATAAATTATATAGCCTAAATTATAATATTATATAAATTTAAATCGATTCTTATTAACGGAGGCGGTATTCGTAACTAACCTACGGTTTCTTATTCCTATTAAAATTAAGAGTTAAATAGGGTAAATAAATTTTCTTTAAAATTATTAAAATCTTTTTAATTTTATCCTAAGGAGCTAGACTAGCCTTTATTATTATTAACTATATTATCGGTTTAATTAAAAAGAATCCTTCGTATAACGTCGTCTATAGTAAAAATTAATTCTTATAAGAGGAATTAAAATATTAATTTTCTCGAAGTTAATTAAACTATAGATTTAATTAAATTAAAAATTAAAGAAAAAGACGTAATTAAAAGAGAATGAATAAAAGTAGTTAAAATCTAGTTCTTAACCCTTCTTTAAAAACGAGGTAATTAAGGATTTAAAATTTCCTTATTTCTTTCTTTTTAATTATTAAAATATACCGAATCGGTATAATACCTAACGTCTTTAACGAAAACTATTAATATTTTTATAATTAAAGGAGGGTACGTCTAGGAAATTAGAAATATAAAAAAGTTTTCTTTTATAAAACTTTCTTCTTCTTAAATATTAATAAAGATAGAATATCCTTTTTTTATAAATAACTCGCTACCTTTTAATATATCTAATAGAGGATCGTATTAGTCGATAATAAAAAGAATTACTTCTTAAATTAATTTATTAATATTCTTATTATACTACTCGAAATACTTTTTCGAAAATATAAATAATTAAAATATTAGAGAGATAATAAAATCTAATAAAAATAATTTCTTTACCTCCGCTTAACTTATAGGTAAAGAAAATAGGATAAATTATATATATTTATAAAGATCTTCTACCGGTATATAGTTCGAAAGTTTATTTATATAATATTAATAATTCAAACCTCGATTACGCGAGTTAGAAATAACGAAATAAAAGGTAAGAAATAAAGAATTAAAAGGAAATTTTTAAAATTCTTATCTTAGCGCGGGGAAAACCTATCGATTTCGCTATAATTCTTAATAAAGTAAATACCGCTTCTCCGCTTTCGGGCAAATATAAATTTTAGATTATAAGAAAAATAAACTTTATTTTTAACTCCGTAATTCCGGCGCGATTTAACTTTCTTAATAATTAATTATAATTAGACCGAGATCTTTAAGAAAAGGTAAAGATTTTCTATATAAACGAAAATAATAATATACGGTATAAACGGCGGCGATATTTTAATTTAATATAAATCGTTCCCTATACCTACGGCCGAAACATAAAGTACTCTTTATAACCGGGGTATAAATATTCCTTTAAGTTTATAAAGCGCGTTTATAAACCGATTTATATAACTATAGAAACCTAGTATAATAACTCGATTACTAGGATTTAGGGTAGGCGTAGCTAGCGTAAAGAAACACCGTTACTATACGTAAGAGTTAAGACGAAAACGAAGAGGCTCGCTTCGTTCGTCGTTATAGAATACTAATAATTAAAGGGTTAATACTAATATTATAGTTAATAATAAATATAAAGACGAATTATAGTTAATTTATAATCCTTTAAAATAATTCGACCTATATAAAGAAATAATAGTACGGATAATAATTATATCTTTAAGATATTAATAGAGAATTTAGTACTTTATAACTAATATTTTAAAAGTTAATAACCGGTCTCCTTCTATTTATAAATAAAATTCGACTAAACCGTTACTACTAAATAGTAAGAATATAATATTAACGAAATAAAATATACAAGAATTATAGTATCAACGAAATAAAATAGTAGTCAAGATTCAGTCTTAGTATATTATATATTCTATTCTTTTTTCTATCTAGCGGTACGAATAAGTTACTATTTTATACTAAGGTACTAGCTCTTATATACTAGTAATTATAACACGGGATCTAATAAATCTCGATCGAGCGCTATTAACGGTAGTTAAATTTATATATAATTAATTTAAGGATATATTAATTTAACGGATATTTAAATTTATTAATAAAACGAATCATCGGTAAGTCCGGAAGAATAGTTCTACAAAATCGCTATTTAATCGGTGCAAAATGCGCATTTTGCAGCCTTGGTAAATCTTGGCGCCAAGATTTCTAAGTTAGAGTTAAGGTCTGCGCGGGAGCGCTAAACTTAATCCTAAAAATAGCTTTATAGCCCTATAGGGCAACGCTAGTAAAAATCTAATTAAAAATTCGGAATTTAGACTAAAAATAGATTTAGTAAGATATTTATATTCCTATATAGGGGCCCTAGTCTAGATACTCTTAAAAGTTAAAGTCAAAAAAAAAAGTTATTAAATCGGTGCAATATCGGTGCATAATGTACTTAGAATACGGGATATGAGTAGATACGCATTTCCAGTATTTTATATAATTTCGGTATAAAATACGCAAAAATCGGGGTTTCCTAAGTTACCGATAAATTATAATTTAATTATCCGTAAAGATAATTATTAAATAATAATTATACTCGTAGTTATAATACCCCTCTTTAGGGTCTCTAATAGTTATATAAATAATTATTAATAATTTATAAAATTCTTTAATATATATTATAAAATTATCGCTAAAGCCGAGTAATACTATATTATATTCGGCCTCGAATAAAGTAGAGTTAGTAAAATTATTAAAATTAAAAAGATTAATAATATATATTACCGATATATTAATTAGACTATTAATACCGTTAATATCGGTATAATAAATAAAGTACCTATATCCGTATATAATATAATCGTAGTTAATAGTCGTTTCCTCGGCGGAAGTCGCTATTTTAATAAAAATACTTTTAAACTACGGGGGAGTAATAATAAGGATTTTTTATTCTAATTTATTTAATTTATTTTTATATATATAACGTTTAATTTATTTTTAAGATTTCGGTATAAATTTATTAAATTCTAGTTATTACTTTATTTACTAGTATAAATTTACGGTTTTAAATAAAGTTATAAAAAGTAAATATAAGTAAAGCTAGACTTTATATATAAAAGTACCACCGCGAGGGTAATATTTAGATACTCCTCTACTAGTAGGAGGTTAATAAGAATATAGTGTCAACGAAATAAAATAGTAGTTAAGATTCAATCTTAGTATATTATATATATTTTCTTCTATCTAGTAGTACGAATAAACTACTATCTTATACTAAGGTACTAACTCTTATATATTAATAATTATAATAATTATCTTTATAGATAAAGGCCTTACGTCCTCGAGGCCTCGAAATAAAAGTATAAACGAGAATAAATACTATAATCGTTAATATAGTTTATTCTTTATTACCTCGATTTAGAATTATTATAAATATATTATATTAATAGGAAAATAACGATATTTTTACCTAAAGTCGTCGAGACGGAGATTAACCGTTAAATTATAAATACTAGATAAAGGAGTATCCGTAGTCTTTAACGTATTTATTATAATACTTAATTAGGGTTCCTAGTTATCGGTAACTAAAACGTCGGTAATAAAGCGTTCGTTATAACTAATAATAATCGTAGTAATTTACGTAGTCTTATTATCGGTAATAACTTCGATAACGGCGCGATCGTTATAATCTAAAGTAATCTACGCGGTTATACCGAATTAATTATATAATTTATCGTTCTCTTTAATAAATTTACCGCCTAGTACGATATCGGTAGTTATTTATTATTTAAATTTCTCTCGATTATATACTCGTTCTAAAGCCGGATATCTTTTAATTAACGAGTTTATATTTATATTAATATTAACTAAAAGATTATTAACGAAGTCTTTAATATCGTTAATATTTTTAACTCTTTAAATTAGTTTTATTTATTTACTTCTAGTTAATTAATCTTTAGGTATTTCGATTTCTACGGAATCGAAAAAACCCCGTAGTAAATAATCGACCTTATATTAATTTAAGAGATAGGTATAATATTAAATAAAAATAATATAAAAAACTTCTAGGATTAATAAAATACGGATTATTTTATTATTAATTTTAATAATAAGGCCTTCTAAAAAATCTATATAATTATATAAAATAGTATTATTATTTTCTAGGAGGTTATTTCTAGCTACTAACGCGTTTATACGGTTTTCGGATTTAGCGAATACCTCTTTAACGATCTCGACTAAGAATTCCTCTTTAATATTATTATTTAAATCCTCCGATAATATAAAAATATCTTTAATCTCCCCTTCTATTTTTAACGGCTTAATTTATTTATTAAATTTTATTTTCTTCGAGTATCTTATTTCTAAACTAGTTATATTCGCTCCCGTAGTCTTAGGTAAGAAAACTTATTTTATTATACTCTTTTTATTTATAATAGAGTTAGTACGGAAAAATAATTCTTCGACGTTTATAATAAATTAAATATTTAGGTAAGGAGTAATACTTCCCGATTAATAATATATTAACTCCGTAATTTAGTTCCTATTAATTTATAATAATATAGAACTATCTTTTATTAAAGGCGGTACGATCGTTAATAATTTACTCGTTATTATAAAAATATTTATTATTATTTACACTAAAGGGGCTTTTTTCGTATTTAAATTAATTAAGATTTTATCCCGTTTAATCTTCTTCGTTACGTATTTTACTTTTTTTTATTTAAAGCTTTTAGATATAATAAAAGAAGAAATAATTTATTTAAAAATATCGATTATAAGAAAAATCGAAGTTTAAAATATAATTTAAAATATAATTAAGAAATCTTCTTTACCGATTTCGACCTATTATTTTATAGCCGTAGGTACCGTAATTTTCCTATTTATTTATTTCTTCGAGGGCGTAAATAAAATAGCCGTAATTTTCTACTTTAAAAAATTTACGACTTTAACTTCGGCGGCGACTTTTATTTTAAATATTTCCTTAATTTTATTTAACTCTTCTAGTTATATAACTAGATCGCCGGACGTCTATATAATTCCGGTATACTTCTTTTAATATTCCTACGCCTCGATATTAAGTAATTTAATATTAACTAGTTAAGAATCGTTATTATCGATCGATTTTACGAGGGAGGTTATCTTTAAAGTCGATTTCTTCGGTAGGAATAATTTCGTTATTAATTCCTTTGAAGATTTCTTCGAAACCGAAAACTTTTTTTCCGCTTCGGACTCGCTCTCGTCGTTTTTATTATCTTTATTAAATTTTTTAAATATCGATTTCTTTTATATTAAAAGTTTTTTCGAAGTTATAAATTTCGTTACCTTCGGGCCTTTTTTATCTAGTTTCTTTAATAACGTCGAGAATTCTTTTACTCTCGCTATCTCGTCCGCCGAGAGATAATTATATTTTTCTACGAAGATATATCGGTTATATTTCCCCCCTTTTATTAAAATTAATTAATTTAATTTTTATAATAAATTCCCTTTATCCCTATATAATTAAATATAATTAAAAATAATCGCGTATTTTATACGATTATTCTTTATTAATCGTATCGTAACTAGTTACCCGTTATTTATTTATTTAAATTATAGGTTACTTCTTAAATTAAATACCTTTAATTAATTCTTAAATCGCGTATTTAAGGAAATTTTATTATATTAAATAATTAGCCCGGTTTATAATAAAGAAAGATATTTACCCGTTAATAACTAAATATTTTTATTTTCCGTTATATTATATACGGGTTTATTATACGGTAAATCCTTAACTTCTTTATTATCGATTTTATCGTCGACTTCGTTTTTAATAATTTACTCGTTATTTATTTTATCGCTTTATTTAAAAGTAGAAGCGCTAGACTTTTTATCTTTATTATTATTCGTTATTTTAATTCGTTTAATTTTAACTACTTTCGTTACTTTCTTTATTTTTATTTTATTAATTTTTAAAACTAGCTTCTTCGTAGCCTTTCCCGAACGTAATTTAATTATATTATAATTAAAAATTTATTAAAACGAAGATATCGTATTATACTCGATAAGGGCGAGTAATATAAATAAATAATTAATTTTAAAATTAAAAAAGGAAAGATATATTAATATTATTTAATATATAAAATACTATAGTTAAATAATACGATAGTGGTAGTATTTATTAATTATATCGAGCGAGAAAAAAACGACTTATTATTATTTAAATAAGTTAGAAATACCGTATTAATGTAACGGGGCTATTAAGAAATTCGTTACTATTAAATAATAAAGTTATCGTCGCGTAATAAAGCGAAAATAAAATAAAGATTAGTAAATAAATAAAGTAATATTATCCCTTAAACTACCTACGTGGTTTATAACGACTTTATATTATAATCGTTAATTACGCCCTCTACGTTTTTAAAATTTTAATTATTATATTATATATTTTAATAGGGCCCCTAGCTCTTTTATTTAATTAAATATTATATTATTAATCTCTTTCCTCGTCCTAAAAGCTTCTTTATCCTTTTATTTAAAATATATTTTATTTTAAAATAATTATTTATATCTTTATTATTATTATCGAGAATAATAATTTACCCGATTTTTTAAAAATAGTTATATAGATCCCCTCCTAACGGAGTAAATTCTAAAGCGGCGACCGAAATAACGGGGTAGATATTTATTATCGGCGGTAACTTTAATTTATAGGTTAAATTATTTATTCGTTTTAGAATTTTAAACGGGCTAGTTTTTTAATTCGAAAGTTTATAATTCTTTAAACCCGGGATCCTATAATTTTTATATAATTTTAAAAAAGTTATATCCCCTTTTTATATTATTAAGAGTATATATTTATTATTATATCGAAATTTAATATTAATCGCCGCGAACGAAATCGCGTTAACGGTTTCCTTCCGGTTAACGGTTTTAGTATTAATAAAATCTATTCTTCCTATCGTATCTTAAACCGAAATTCTATTATTAAACTTTATATTATAAATAATTTTATTCGGTAAAAGCGTTATTATTAAACTTAAAGAATTATTTATAATAAATTATAAAGTAGTTACGAATTTATCCTATAAACTATTAGGGTAATATATTAAATAAAATCGTAATATTATTTTTATAATTTAATTTATTCGTTCCGATTAATCATTAAACTAAGGGTAATAGGCGGTAGAGATTATTAATTTAATTTTTAATATTTTAAAATTACTTTCTATAAACTTAAAAGAAACTTAAGATCTTTATTAAAAATAATCGCTTTTAGAATTCCTTAGTCGGTAAAGACGAGAAATAGCGCGCTTATTTATTCTTCGGCGCTAAACGTATCTTTTCTTAAAGTCGTAATAATTACTTTCGAGAACTTATAAATAATAATTATTAAATAATTATATCCGTTTATAAATATAGGGAGCGCTATAATAAAATCGATAATAATATAATAATAGATCTTTGGCTTTATTAGGATTAATTTTAAAATACTATATAATATATATCTCTTTATTTAATTAAGTTAATATTAAAGGTAATATAAAATATAGTATTTAAATCTTCGAGTTAAATACCGTATATAATAACTATCGGCGATATTCTTATATATTCTATAAAATCCTATATAATTTCGCTTATTATACGCGAGTTCGAAAATATTCTATTTTATTAATTTCGGGATATATAGGCGTTCCTTATTAATATAATTATTTTTATATTATATAAATAAGTCTCTAAGAAGGAAAGAAATATTAATATTAATTATATCGACTCCGTCCGTAGACCTTAGGGCTTCCTTTTTAAATTTATTCTTTTTATATATAAAGAAAGTTATTACCCTTAATTATTTCTTATCTTTAGAATACGTCTTTTATAATTTAAGGCGATATTTAAAAGATATTTTAATTAAAGTAAAATAAAAAACGAAGACGTCGTCTAGAATACCGGGACCCTTAATATTAAGATATTCTTTTTTATTAAAGAGGCGAGATAATATATCTAATATAATATTTTACTTTCTTAGATACTAACGAATATCGAGATCGTATTATAATATATATTAGGAAACTCGTATTAACCGTAGATTCATCCTATTAAAAAAGAATAATAATAATATTATTTATCGGGTAATATTAATAGTTACCGAGTAATTAATAAAGATAATAATTTTCTTTATCGGGATTTATATAAATAGGTATAGGATCTTCTTTAATATTTAAATTAAACCTACTACTTCTAATTCCGTAGGCTAGTAACGCGACTCCGTAAAATTAAATAATTTAAATAAGAATAGAATTAATTATATATTAATACGGGGGAAATTATTACCTTAAGGATCTCCCTAAATATAATATATTATCGCGTTAATTCCGTACGACTTTAATATATTAATATTAATATATAATTAATAAACTAGATCCCGATAATATAAATAGGTTTTAGAGGTAAATATCTTTTATAATAATTTAAAAAAAATTAATTCCTCTTTTATAAATACGAAGTAAATTTTTTTAAAATAAATCTTTCGTATATTCCCGCCCTACGACGGCGAACTCTTTAAAAACTAGGTTTTCCGGCGTTAAAATAATTTAATAATCTAGGCGAAATATCTAATATTATTTCGTAATTAATTTATTATTCCGATATATATTTCTAAAGCCTATAGTATATTTAAAAAACGAAGTTCCTTAATTACTATAATTTTTTCTTTAATAGTAATTAAATTTAAGCTATTTATTTTCTAGCCTAGAAATATAACGGAGGGGTAAATTAAAAAGGATTTTTTAAATTTAAACGAGATCTTAAGACCTACGAATAAAGCGAAGATAATTATAAAATATTCGATATACTCGGAATAGGACCGTAAGAAAATTACGACGTTATTAACGTAGTATCTCGCGAATACTTTATACGGGCGAAGAAAAGTATTTATTTTATATTAAATATACGGAACTAACTCTTTTTATCCTATTATTATAATATTATAATACTCCGAATTACGGTAAGAAATTATTATAAATTTATAATAATTATCTCTCTTAATTAAAAAGAGATAGAATTATTTACTATAATTAATAATATTTATATAAGTATATCTTTATATTAACGAAATAATATCGTTTTAAAATAGAAGAGGGTAGTTATTAAAAATAATAATTTTATTTAAATTATAAATATCGATTATAATTCTACCCTTCCGTATTAATATTCTTTCGGGGCCTTTATATACCGTCCGCTATATAACGAAGATAAGGAAAGCGAATAAGGAAGGCTCGGTAAATTACGATATTTTTCTTTATTAATATATTTTATCGAATTTCTCGTTTATTAAAACTTTTATATCGGGGTTTAATAAATAGACTTTATAATTAAATTTCGTATTAAACGATTATTAATCCGTAATAAACGGAATTAATAATTATTTAAATTCGGGTAAATCGATTATATCTCTTATATTTTCCTAAATACGAGGGTATTACTCTATAATCTCTTTAATCGCGGTAATATCGGAGTTATTATTATAAATCGTAATTTTATTCGGTAGCTTCGTTTTTATAAAAGAATTAACCTTAAGCCTTAAGATTAACCTCGGATTATAAAGATTAATAAAGTATAATACGATTATATCGTCCTCGTAAATTTTCGCCGTAAAGGAATAATTATTTAAATTAATAAAATACACTTCTTTTACCTCGTATTCTATAATTAATTTTATTCGTTAACGGCGAGGAATAATAAAAGGCGTATTCCCCTCGTTATAAATATTAATAAAATTAATTATTAAATTTATAAAATAAATATAGACTCCTTTTATTTATAATTCGAATAAGAAGTCTCGGTCCGGTAATTATAATTTCTCTTTTAACGAGATTACTACCGCTAATATAATTTATATTAGAATTATTTAGCGGCGCTCTAACCGTATAATATATCGGATCTTTATATTATCCTTAATTATAAATTAAATAGAGATCGTAATATCTTTATAATTACCTAAAATTATTTAATTATTAAAGAGGTCGATAACGGCCTTCTCTTAACCTAAAATATTTATATTAATAAATATATTAACTTTAAGGTTATCGATAATATAGAAGTCTTTAATGATTTTAACTATTACTTCTACGTTATCTTTCGTTTTTCCGTTTATATAGAATATAATTAAAGTCTACTTTATAATTAAATAACGGTTCGAGCCGATACCTCTTAAGGTAATAATTTTATTATAAGTTTATAATTAAATACCGGGGATTCGTTACGTAATAAATACTTTATCGATTATATTTATCGGATACCTAGTATTAAAATATCCTAATTCTCGAATAATATTTAGGGTAAGGCCTATTTAGCCGGTAAAATAATATTATATACGAAATATTATCCCGTTAATTAATAAAGGCGGAGTAATAGATTCGATTATTAATTTACTCTTTTATAAAGGGGAAGATTTAGGAGCTATTAATTTTAATATTATTATAATCTTTAAGACTAAGATCTTCGGAGTAATATTTAACTCGATATTTTTAAATTTTATAAGAGTAGGATTAATTACCTTCTAGATATTAATCGAGTATATATATTTCCTTTCTTTTAAATATATATATAAAAGATTATTCGACGGGAAATTAAATTTATAGTTTCTATAAATAGGACGTTAACTTATTTTCTTTATAAAAATATAATATGTAATTAAAACGAACTTAATATTAACGTTTTTATTAATACTTTATTCTTCGTTTATAATACTCTCTTTAGTATTATAATAACTTTTATCGACGTTTATATAATAGTCGTAATAATTTATCGGCGGAGCTTCGGGAGAGCCGAAATAATTATTAATAAATTTAAAGAAAGTATCGTAATCTATATTCTCGTTATTAAGATTATTATATAGTTTATTAAAGTAAATAAACTATATCTATATTTAATTATTAAAAATATTATATAGTCTCGGCGGGTAGTATAAATATACTCTACGGTTTTTATAATTTTAGTTATTATAACTTTAATTCCCGTAGCCTTAATTCTTAACGAATAGATTTTAATTAAACTAAGCGTTTCCGGCGGTAATTATAAATAATTATTTTAATAATAATAAAGCGTTTTTTAAAGATTTTTACGGGGGAGGCTTTTAAGTTTATTATAATTATTACTACTATTATATTTAAAGTATAGTCTACCGATTTTAAAAATAAGCCGGTTAATTATAAATATTAATATAAAGGAAAGAAGGTCTAGTTATTTATTAATATAAAAAAGAACGAGAATTATAAAGATTCGGTTTTATAATAAACGGTCTCTACTTTTAAAAATCTTAAAACTAAGGATCTTAAGGTATTTAAAAATCTTAAAATTAAAAAAATCGATACTACTATTAAGGCCGATAAGGTATTAAATTATAATATTTATTTTACCGCTATAACGATTATTTATCCTTAAATAGTTATTTATTCTTTTTTATATCGCGATTTTTTTCTCGCTCCTTAATTTCTTTTTAATAATCTTTATAATCTTTTTTATCCTTTTAAGTTTATATCCTATATTATATCTCCTTCTTACTTTTAAGTTATTCGATAAATTATTTAATCGAAGTATTATTTATTAAAGGAGGGATAATAGCTTAGAAATTAATATCGAGGTAATTCTACGTTTATATAACCTATATATACTTTTCGGTAATACCGGTTTAAACGGTGTATTTAACTACGTTTTAGACGTAGATAAATAAATTATTTCGTTCGGTCGTATCCTTCGATATATATAATTAACGACTAAATTCTTCTAGAGTTATAAATATTATAATTTTAAAATAATTTTATAACTTAATAATTTAACGTTATAAATTATTCGGTAATTATATTATTATATCTTTCTTATCTTAGGAAAGGATTTTAAATTATTAATTTATAACGATACCGCGGAAATAATTATTTAGATTCCTCTTTATTATATCTTTACCTTTTATTATAACGAAATTTTAAACTTTATTATAAAAAGTATAAACCTCTTTAAATATTAATTCTTTAAAATTAAAGACGATATTACCGGCGCTTTATAACTCTAGGTAATTTAAATAAAAGAAATTTAATTCGCCGGTATAGAAATACCTAACTTGTTATTATATTTATTAAATATACCCGTTTTTATTAGTTAGTCTTTACGGCTTAATAAGTCCTAGAGGCCCTTTAAAAACTTAACCCTAATTTTATAAAATAACTTTAATAGTATTTAATACGGTAAATCGTATAGCCTAAATTATAATATTATATAAATTTAAATCGATCTCTACCGGCGGAGGCGGTATTTATAACTAATTTATAATTTCTTATTCTTATTAAGATTAAGAATTAAATAAAATAAATTAATTTTCTTTAAGGTTATTAAAACCTCTTTAATTTTATCTTAAAGAGCTAGACTAACTCTTATTATTATTAATTATATTCTCGATTTAATTAAAAAGAATTTTTCGTATAACGTTATCCGTAGTAAAAATTAATTCTTATAAAAGGAATTAAGGTATCGATTTTCTCGGAGTTAATTAAATTATAAATTTAGTTAAATTAGAAATTAAAGAAAAGAACGTAACTAAAAAAGAATAAATAAAAGTAGTTAAAATCCGGTCCTTAACCCTTCTTTAAAAACAAGGTAATTAAAGATTTAAAATCTCCTCGTTTCTTTCTTTTTAATCGTTAAAATATATTAAATCGATATAATACCTAACGCCTTTAACGAAAGCCGTTAATATTTCCGTAATTAAAGGAGGGTACGTCTAGGAAATCGGAAATATAAAAAAGTTTTCTTTTACGGAACCTTCTTCTTCTTAAATATTAATAGAGGTAGAACGTCCTCTTTTTATAAATAACTCGTTACCTTTTAATATATCTAATAGAGGATCGTACTAGTCGATAATAAAAAGAATTACTTCTTAAATTAATTTATTAATATTTTTATTATACTACTCGAAATACTTTTTCGAAAATATAAATAATTAAAACGTTAGAGAGATAGTAAAATTTAATAAAAACGACTTCTTTACCTCCGCGTAACTTATAGGTAAAAAAAATAAAATAAATTACGTATATTTATAAAAATCTTCTACCGGTATATAGTTCGAAAGTTTATTTATATAATATTAAAGATTTAAACCTCGATTACGTAAATTAGAAATAACGAAATAAAAGGTAAGAAGTAAGGGATTAAAAAGAAATTTTTAGAGTTCCTACTTTAACGCGGGGAAAACTTATCGATTTCACTATAATTCTTAATAGGGTAAATACCGCTTCTTAAGCTTTAAATTATAAGAAAAGTAAACTCCGCTCTTAACTCCGTAATTCCGGCGCGATTTAATTTTCCTAATAATTAATTACGGTTAAACCGAGATATTTAAGAAAAGGTAAAAATTTTCTATATAAACGAAAATAATAATATATAGTATAAACGGCGGCGACGCTTTAATTTAATATAGATCGTTCTCTACGCCTACGACCGAAATATAAAGTATTTTATATAACCGGGGTATAAATATTCCTTTAGGTTTATAAAGCGCGTTTATAAATTAATTTATATAACTATAGAAACCTAGTATAATAACTCGATTATTAGGATTTAGGGTAGGCGTAGCTAGTATAAAGAAATACCATTACTATATATAAAAGTTAAGACGAAAACGAAGCGGCTCGCTTCGTTCGTCGTCGTAGAATATTAACGGTTAAAGAGTTAGTATTAATATTATAACTAGTAGTAGATATAAAGACAAATTATAGTTAGTTTATAATCCTATAAAATAATTCGACCTATATAAGAGAATTATAATACGGATAATAATTATATCTTCGAGATATTAGTAGAGGATTTAGTATTTTATAACTAGTACTTTAAGAGCTAGTGACCGGTCTTTTTCTATTTATAAATAAAATTCGACTAAACCGTTACTACTAAATAGTAAGAATATAGTATTAACGAAATAAGATACGTAAGAATTATAGTATTAACGAAATAAAACAATAGTCAAGATTTAGTCTTAGTATATTATATATATCTTCTTTTATCTAGCGGTACGAATAAATTACTATCTTATACTAAGACACTAGCTCTTATATACTAGTAATTATAATAAAGATAAAGTTCGATATTAAAGGCCGTTCTTAAGGTAGTTCGGAAGATTTTAATAATAATTACGACTACCCTTCTTTATATATAATATATATATTTTAGGGCCTTATCTTAACGGCCTTTAATACTATATCCTTTATTTAATATATACTAAACGGAGTAATAATAAAGGAATTAAGGGAGGATTATCGAAATATAAATATTACGAAAGTCCTTAATCTCTACTCCCTAGGTTAAGCCTATAAGTATAATAAATATCGCGAGTCGCCTAGTAATCTTACTCTTTATATAATTAATATAGTCGTTTTAGTATAAACGTACGTTAATTATTATATTTAAATAAATATACTTTTTTTTATTTATTAAAATTATACTACCGCCTCCTAGAAGTTATATCGTTATAAGCGCGACGGGAATTATCCTAGCTTTAGGGATAAAGTAAACTAGCTTAAATTTAATAATATTAAATATAGATATATATCGCGAAGCCTAATCCTAGGCTTATACTATTTTTATTTTTAAATATACGACGATTTCTTTTATTATCTCGCCCGTTACGAGGAACGCTATATCGTTTATATAACCAGTAGTTATAGTATCTATAACGATATCGTTATTTAATTTTATTAAATCTACGTTATAAAATAGATAGAGTATAGGTAATACGCCGGATCCTTATAAAATACCTATATTAACCGCGAAATTACTAGTTATATAATCTAGAAGTTTTAAAGATATAGTTTTATTAATAATAAAACTAGTTATTTATTTTATAGTTATACCGTTTATTCTTCGTTTACGAAGGTTATAAAGTAGTCGCTTATAGGAAATATTATTATAAGTACTAGTAATATCTAGGTAGAGGAGATTATAAATATAATTATTTCTTTAAGCGGCGTAGATCTTCTTAATTAAAATATATATCGTACTCTTTATCGAGGTCCCTTTACGACCTCTAAAATAATTTCTAGGGAGTAAATTTACTTATTCGGCGGTATAATCAATCCGAAGTATTATAATACTCTTTATTACTTTATTTAATATAAGAGTAACGCGATTAATTAATAATTCTTTATTATCGAGTAATCGCGGTTACCTAACTTTCGTAATATAATTATAATAAACTTTTTAAAGATTACGGGGTAATACCCCGCTTTAAAATATTTATTATAAAACTCCTAAAGTCGGGGAAGTAATACTAGAAATATAATCTCGAGAGTTTTATTTATAATACTATCTAGACCCGGAGCTTTATCGGCTCCGGTATTTTTAATAATATAAATAATCTCTATATCTAAAACGTCCTAAAGGAAATCGAATAATATAAAGTATTTAATATTCTCGATATTATTAAAATCCGTTAAAGGAGGCTTTAGAAAGAACTTCCTATATAAGAATTTAACTTTCTTAATTTTATTATATATTATAAATTTATCTAGGTGTTAAAGGTCCGGAGTAAAGAGTTTAAAAAATATAAATCTACTTTTTATTTATTTAGCGAGTTTTTAAACTTTAATTATATTATTTAAAACAAATTCTATAAAGTCTCTATATATTTAGCGGAGTATTATTTTAATAAAATTACTTTTCGCCTTTTTAATATTTTTATAAACTCTTCTAACTCGGTTTAATTAAATAGAGTATACTTTTTATCCTTTAAAATTTTAGGCCTCTCTACGGAGTCTCCGGATCTTTTTAATTATTTCTTTATACTCTAGAGTAAATCCCGGGACCGTATAAAGACTATAACGCTTTTTAAAGACGTATAATTCTAAAGTATAATAAATTATATTAATTATCCGGTTTACGAGGTAGTTTAGTCCGAATTCGTATACTAACGGGATCTAAACGAGTTAGAGTTTTAAATTAATATTAAAATCCTTAATATTTACCTAGTTCTATATAAATATTATTATTATAAAAGTTTCGTTAATAATAATATTTAAATTAGTATTTATTAGGTCGTAGTCTAAATTATAATCTAGATTAAAAATTATTTTATAATATATAACTCGGTCGTAAAGTCCTATTATTATAAAGTATAAGTTTAGTATAAATTAATAATTATTATAATTTATTTATATTTTAATATTAACTAGTAGGTACTAGATAAATTAAAACTCGTCTATAAATTATAGTATAATATCTACGCGGTTATTAATATTTATATACTCTCCTCCTTAGATCGGGTAGTAAATATTAAAGTCCTTTATAATAATATATTCGTAGTAGTTTTTATTAAAGTTATAGAATCTATTTTTATTATTTAAGGAGTAATAAAGATTATATAATTCATTAAATTACTCTAAAGGATTATAGACGTTATGAATATTAATATAAACTTACCCGTTATCCTCGCCTATATCGTATAGCCCGATATATAGTAATATTATTCGGGTAGTATTAAATATACTTAATTATTATACCTTTCAGGGGTCGATCTTTTTATAAATAAAATAATATATTTAAATAGAATCGTTATATTTTCCTAGATCGGGGTAATATAATTTAAACGAATTAAATACGAGATTATAAATAGAGTATTTATAAAAATCTTTTTATAACTCTTAAATAATAATAATATTATATTCTAGGATAGAAATATCCCTAAATAATAATATTATTACGATAGTCCTCGACTTATGAATATTATATTATAGAATATTTAATTTCCGCGATATCGCTCCCTAAGAGTAAATAGGCCGGGATATTAAAATTAGAGATATATTTAATACGGAGACTTTTATATATTAAACTAAAACTATTTAAATTAATACGAGAGTTTATATAAAGATATAAAGTATTTAAAAAAGAAAAGAGTAAAGTAAATAATAAGGTATTTTAAATAACGCCGTCTTTAAATAAAGTAATAAAGAATTATCGGGAATAAATTAAATTAACCGATATCTAGGTATTTATAAAGATACTAGTTATTAAAAATAAAAGTAATAATTAGGAAAGAGTATTTAAATTTATTAGAGGCGCTTTTTATATACTCTTTAAATATTAATCTAGTTTTAAACCTATATTACTAACTTTTCTTTATTAATTAATTACTCTAACTTATTTATTTTCTAGGTTTAAATTAATAATATCTTTAAACGAACCTTCTATAAGTATTCGGTAAAAATTCTTAGCGCGTTTATTATTATAATCGACGTCGGTGATTATTAATATATTCTTTAACGCGACTTTTTTAGGGTTAAAGCGATTTTTATTTTCTTTATACTTTTTAGTCTTAGATTTATTAGGTTAATAAAGAACGATTAATATTTTTCCTTAAGAGTTTCTAAATAATATCGAGAAGTTTAAAGAAACCTCGTTATTAGTTTTATACTTTTAGATTTTTATTTCCCCTCTATCGTTTAAAAGGCGCTCTATAATACGGTCTATAAATACCTACTATTATTATTATATCGTAGATATCGTAGTTATTATAATTATTAATATCGTCTCTATCGATATTCTTAATATAGGTATAAGTCTTAGTATTAATATCGCCTAAAAGATTATATCTAGGAATAATATCGTATTTATAAATATTTTAAAGGCTCTTTCCGGGGGTTTTATTATTATTATTATTATCTTTACTATAAGAGATTAGAACGATTCTAGGTTATTAATATTTAGAGGGGTTATTTAAAAATTAATATACTTCGGGTTATTTAATATTAATATTAATTTAGAGTAGAATATTTTCTTAAATAAAAAAGTTTATATAATTTTCTCCTTCTCGGATTTCCGTTTTAGGTATAAATTAGATTATATATAATATATCTAGGTCTTATAATAAATATACTAGATAATAACCGAAGTATACTTTTCCTTATTATAATTAATAGAGGTATACCGCCCGTATTTTTTTTAGAGGTATATTAGGCTCCGATATATTTATATCCGCCGTAGTTAAAATACTACCGGATAATATAATTAGGTATATATTTTTTATATATATATATATCGCCCGCCTAGACGATATTTATATATATAATATAATTCGCTACTATTAGCGACCTAAAATCTACGACGATAAAGGCGAATTTTTATATTATAGTTTTCCTCGTAAATTAGTTAATATAATTAATATTATAGGTTTATTTTATATTTAGAATTAAGATATTAACTATCTTTAAAATTTACGCGATTTTCTTCTAGTTATTCTTATAGTATTAAGATTTATTATTTTAATTTTAATTAAGCTCGCGACTACCTTAAATATAAATATAAAGAGAGATATTATTTAATTAAAAATTAAATATTAAGTCTTCCCTACGCTAAATAGAGGGATATTATTCGAGTCTATTATTTCGACCTAGAAGTCGTTACTTTATAACTAGTAGGTCGAGTAAATAAATATCTACGGGTTATTATTTTTAAGACGATAACTTAAGAGTATTTTAATAAAGAAATCGGTTTTAATAATTTTATTCACGTCTTTATAAGTTTAATTATCGCTAGTTTTATAATATAAAATTATAACGATTTTATCTATAAGTTTTATAATTAACCTATAATTTAACGCGTCCGAAATATAGATAGGCGCTATTATCCTTATATTTTTAATATATATAATATAATTTTTAATAATCTTTATTTATTTTTAAAGTCCCTCTAAAGTAAATTTTATATAAATATTATCGTCGGCGACGCGTTATTACTAGCGCTAAATATTATTAATTTAAGGTAATAACTCCGTAGCGGGCGCGTATATCTTTTTAAAGAGTATATTATATAATTTTATAATATACTCGAAGGTCCTAAAAGGAATACGACTATACTTCGGATTAGCGTGGGGATCCCTAAAGGGAATACTAGTATAAAATAGGGTAGGGTGGGGCGTGGGGTAGAGATCGCGGTTCGATCTCTACCTTAAATTAAAGTAGGGTGGGGTGGGGATCCTTTAGAGATCTCTACTACACCAAGGCGGATTTCTAATAATTATTCTAATAACGCTATTGCCCCTATAGATATATATACTCATAACTACTACTACCCCCATCGATATACGTACTCATAACTACTACTACTCCTATTATAGATTAATAATAAAATATATTATAGATTATACTATAGAGAGACGATTATTACAATAATTATTATAATTAATATCTACTATTATTCTTTACTCACCGATTTTAAATCGAAATATTCTTCGGAATAAAATAATAAGTTTAAGGGAAAATATTAATATTAAAACGTATTAGTAAATATTTAAAAAGGGTTAGTTTTAAATTTAAAACTAAACTATTATTTTAGCGTCCCCTTAATTTTAAAATAAACGAATTAAACTACGTCTTTAATAAAACCTTCGGTTATATCTAACTTTAGGCTGATAATAGTCTTAATTTTAATATTAACTTGAATAATTATAGGTCCGAGCGTTTATTCCATGAGTGCGCGCATCTATGGGGGCAGTAGTGGCCATGAGTGCGCATATCTATGAGGGTAGTAGTAGCCATGAGTGCGCATATCTATGGGGGCAGCAGTAGCCATGAGTGCGCATATCTATGGGGGCAGCAGCGTTATTAGAATGATTATTAGAAATCCGCCTTGGCGCAGTGGGGATCCCTAAGGGATACCCCCCCCCCCCCAACCCCAAAATGAT
>JAABUS010002782.1_pt1 | contig 31237 bp, 31 predicted proteins | sample 5560161 | NCBI WGS metagenome assembly JAABUS01 (sample SAMN10711885, study PRJNA513376) | rock metagenome | isolation source: Antarctica rocks | place: Antarctica: Victoria Land, Trio Nunatak nord | collected 2016-01-04
TTTGATTCTTGAATCAAGTTGTAGTATTTTCTACGAAAGTTGACTTTCTTATTTGAATCATTGAACAACTGAGCTAGCTCTTTCAAAAGATCTTCGACGATTCTATAGAAATTGACACAATCACGTTTGCGTCTAGCTTGAGTGATCTCTGCTGCATCATCGAATAATTTAGAATGTACATAGCTCAATTTGACTCATTCATTAGAAAAGAGATCGACGTTGATCTCTAGTTTATTCTGAATTTTTCCGTATCAGTTTTTCTAAGTAGAGTTCTTTTCATCAGTAAACAGCGAAGAATCAGGTATTTTTTGAGATCTAGAATGCTCAGAGTAGATGAAATCAGAAGAAGTGTTTTCTTTAGTTTGAAGTCTTGTCTTCAACTCTTTGATTTCGTCTTCTTGTTGTTTATTTAACTCGTAGAGTTGATCTGTTTCTTTATCAAGAACTAGACTTCAAGTCTTTCAGATTTCGTAGAACACGAAGAGTATTATCGTTTCAGCGAAGAATTCGTCATCTTCATGAATGAATGACGCAGCACTTGATGATTTCGTTCGTGATTTCAATGAATCAGCATCAGAGTTTTGAGAGAAACGAGTTCGAAATTTCTCAGAATGCTCTTCAGTAAACGAATGACTAGACATGATGAGATTTGTTTGAAAGAGAGTTGAATGAATGACGATGCTCGACGATTGAAGAAGAAAGACGTATAAGATGAGATTCAATCTTCAACAAAGAAGATGAGATTTGTTTGTTGAGTGATTTGATTGATTCTCTAGCAAACAACGAAGATTCTTTATCGTTGAATCTATTGATCGATTTGATTCTTGAGCAATTCACGAAGATTCTTTATCGTGATTTTCATAATCGAGTGAACTTTGCGTACTTAATGAGTGATAAGTAGTCTAGCAATTCAAACAGTCTTGTCGTTGATTCTATTCAACTTTCTAGTGTTGTTCTGTCTTTTGATTGTCATTGATCATCAGGTAAATGAATTTCTTTAGACTCGTTCTGTCTAGACGAGTATGTTGAATGAGTAATGAGATCAGTATCATGTCATTAACGAATTTTTAATATAATGTCAGAATCGTGTCTAGATGATACAATCAATGAAGATCAGAGTTGATAGTGCTTGATCTTTAGAGATAGCTATAACTGAATATTAAGAATACAGAAGAAGATTGATACAAGAGCTTCTATTTATGTAATGTTCAGAGACTGCGCTAGACTTGAAAGAAATGTGTTTGTAACATGAAAAGAAGATGATGTAGATGAACAAGATGTTGATGAAAGAAAAGAGTGTTGAGAAAGAAAAAGAGTGTTGAATCATATTTGAGTCAAATCTGAGTCAGATCTAGATCAGATTTCGACTAGATTGTTGACTAGCTCTAATCAGTCTTGATACGCTCGTAACAATGCATTGACTTGTTGAGTCAATTCAGTTTTTAAAAGTTTCAAGAATGAATAATGTTGCTATCAATGAACTACAATTCTTATGTTGAATTGAATGAAAATCATTGATCTAGAAGAGAAAAAGAATGATGAATCAATTTATTGATTAATTCTAGAAGTTAACAGAATTAATGAGAATTGTACTCTACTTCATGAAGTTGTATTAAAAGATGAAGCTTAATACGAAGATATTAAATTAAGAAATTGTCAAGTTCAGAACGAAATACTATATTGAGATGATCTTTTATGAGTTCTCTTTGATGAGCATCTTCAAATGAAGTTAATTCAAAAAGTTTATGATTAATTTTCTATTGATCATTTTGAAATTCTCAGAATGATGAAGATCATAAGAAGATACTACTATTGATCTTTAATGCAAAAGACAATAAATTGATATATTTGAAACTGCTACATTTGTCAACGATCAAAGACTTCTCAAGATAAATTCAATGAACTACTACATTCTTTATTCATACTTGAACAGCAATGAAAGAACATAGTTATGAATTTCATCATTGACTTATCTCTTTTGAAAGGCAAAAACATCATACTAACAGTGATATGTAAACTGACAAAGAAATGACATTATATTTCTTGCTTCATTGATGACGAGAAGATCACAGCAGAAAAAACAGCAGAGCTAATGCTTCAGTGAATATATTGAATACATGATTTACTTGATTTCATTGTTTTGAATTGAGACTATCAATTTATCTTCATTCTATGAAAGTTGCTTTGCAAAAGACTAAATATTAATCTTCAACTCTTTACAGTCTATCACTCTCAGATCAACGATCAAAGTGAACAAGTCAATCAGAACGTTGAAAAATATCTTTAATTCTTCTGTTCATACATGCAGAATGATTGAGCTAAGTTACTACTGTCAGAATCATGTCTAGATGATACAATCAATGAAGATCAGAGTTGATAGTGCTTGATCTTTAGAGATAGTTATAACTAAATATTAAAAATACAGAAGAAGATTGATATAAGAACTTTTATTTATGTAATGTTCAGAAACTGCGTTAGGCTTGAAAGAAATGTTATGTGACATGAAAAGAAAATGATGTAAATGAACAAGATGTTGATGAAAGAAAAGAATGTTGAGTCATATCTGAGTCAAATCTGAGTCAGATCTCGACTAGATTATTGACTAGTTCTAATCATTATGCAGAGTACTTGCTAACATGCATTGCAAATTGATTAAAGCTTCAGTCTTGTTCAATTTTATTGATTTTATCGATCTTGATACGCTCGTAACATTACTCTCTTCTTCAAAAATTCATGTTTGCATGAATGTAGTTCATTTGCTCACTTCTGTTGATAGTTATTTTGATATTTAGCGCGATTTGCTTGAATATAGCTTATGAAATTCGTTTAAAACTTTCTCTGAGTTATTGAATTTCTCTTTATCAACATAGTATCATTCGTCGTTTCTATTTAGATCTTTTCATTTGACTTTGTACTGTATTCAATCTCAATAGCGTCTGAAGTTCAATATATCATCTATCGTTCAGTGTTCATTATTTTCAATAGTGATTAATCTGAGTGATTCTGAATGTTGTTCTGATAGAGAGTCTTCTGAATACAATCATAGTAGCTTTGAGCTTGTCAGAATCATGTCTAAATGATACAATCAATAAAGATCAGAGTTGATAGTGCTTGATCTTTAAAAATAGCTATAACTGAATATTAAGAATACAGAAGAAGATTGATACAAAAGCTTCTATTTATGTAATGTTCAGAGACTGCGCTAGACTCGAAAGAGATGTGTTTATGACATAAAAAGAAAATGATGTAGATGAACAAGATGTTGATGAAAGAAAAGAATGTTGAGAAAGAAAAAGAATGTTGAGTCATATCTGAGTTAAATCTGAGTCAGATCTAGGTCAGATCTCAACTAGATCGTTGACTAGCTCTAATCATTACGCAGAATACTCGCTAGCGTGCATTGCGAATTGATTAAAGCTTCAGTTTTATCGATCTTGATATGCTCATAACATTACTTTTCTCTTCGAAAATTCATGTTTGCATGAATGTAGTTCTTTTGCTGACTTTTGTTGATAGTTATTTCGATATTTAGCGCGATTTGCTTGAATATAGCTTATGAAATTCGTTCAAAACTTTCTCTGAGTCATTGAATTTTTCTTTATCGACATAGTATCATTCATCGTTTTTATCTAGATTTTTTCATTTGACTTTGTACTGTATTCAATCTCGATAGCATCTGAAGTTCAATATATCATCTATTTTTCAGTGTTCATCGTTTTCAATAATGATTGATCTGAGTGATTCTGAATGTTATTCTGATAAAAGATCTTCTGAATACAATCGTAGTAGCTTTGAGCTGAACATCAAGTGTATATACTTCATGCTTGTAGATAGACGAAGATGATAGAAAGTCTCAACTTTGACAATGATTGAATAGAGATTTAGCTGTTTATCTTTCAAATTCTTGCATGATCTTGTGATTTTGACGTTTCTGAAAGATAGTCAGACCTGATCATTTATCTTGTAAATGACGTCTCGTTTATGTTTATTGATTTGAACTTCAATGATCAGCTTAGTTTTTTTCAATTGTTGACGATCGAAGTTCAGTAGCTCTTTTCTTCAAATGATAATATCATCTGCTTTTCTAACTTCAATTCATTCATGAGTGATTTTGTAGTCAGTTGTATCTGAATCGAAACTCATTTGAAAGTGAAATTCTTTATTGAAGTAAAAAGAAGTCATTGAGATAATTAAGAACGTATTGACATTATCACTGAACTCAATCATAGATATTCATTTAGCTCAATCATTCTGCATGTAATTACAGTAGATTTTGAGTTTGCATTCAACATTTTGATTGACTTGCTCTGTTTGATCATTGATCTCAAAATAATAAGCAGTGAATAGACTAGCTGTGATTCTCAGTCGCTTGCAAAGACTTTTTCACATAGTTGATATGAATTGAGAGTCTCTGTTTGAAACAATAGAACTGAGTAGATCATGCAGTTGATAGACGTTTCATAGCATGATTCAAATCATTTCTTTGACTGAGATGTCATCGTCTTCTCAATGACAGAGAACATGATGACGTTCTTTGATGAGATGACATATGATGATGCAAATGACGTTATAGTCTTCTGACAGAGATAGTTCAGTGATGAAGTTCATAGCTATATCTTTTCAGCGTTTCTGTAAAATCGAAAGAGAATGATGAAGTTCATTGATGCTATCTTTAGAAGCTTTGCTTCGCTGACAAGCATGACAGTTTCAAATGTATCATCGAATAGTAGCTCAATAATCTGATCAATAGTAGAAACGCTGAACTAGATTGATGATTCATTTATTATCAAGATGAGAGATTGAAGATTGATCATGCACTTCTTGTAGTAATTTCATGTGCATGTTCTCAGAGATTCACAGTAGATCTTTTCTAAATAGAACGTCATCAATGATTTCGCAGTTCTTCAGTTTAGTGATATGAAATTTGAGCTTGTTCTCATTCATAGCTTATTTATATTCACTGCAGAACTCATCTGTTTGATTGATTAATTGTACTCTCTGATAGAGATTGACTTTCGATTCAACAGATAGAACATTGACTCTATCAAAGATCAGAATAGTCTGAAAATGATCTTCAAGACGCTGAGCTGATTCAGAGACGTTCATTAAAAGCATTCTGATTAAAGCATTGACTTTAGTGTTTATTTTGCCTGATTTAAAAATGATCTGAAAATTGAACTTCAATAGAATGTTCAGATAGTTGACTTAATGTTGACTCAACTGTTTGTTTTTTATGAAGATTTTCAGAGCTTGATGATCAATGAATATCTGAATGAGTAATTCAGTACATTTCAGCTTAAGTCATCAATGTTTGAAACAACGAATAATGATAAGCAATTTCTTGTCATAGATATGATAGTTGATTTCAGCGAAAATCATGCTTTTGCTGTAGAAAATCATCGAGTAAAGTACATTCTCATCATCATACTGAGACAGTATTTCATCTTTTACATAGTTCAATGCATTGATTTTCAAAATAGTCTGATGTTTGAGATCAAAATGACGAAGAATTGAAGCAAAACTGATCTGTTTCTTCAAATTTCTGAAAGCTTGAACGCAGACTTTATTTCAAACAAAAGACGTGTCTTTTCTAGTCAATTGAGTGAATGATTTGACTAGTTTGAAGAAGTTCTTAATGAAATGACGATAAAAGTTCACAAATTTCATGAAGCTCTGAATTTCTTTCAAATTGATTGAAGTAGTTCAGTTGACTATGATGATCATCTTGTTTGAATTCATGCAAAGATTTTGTTCTGATACAATGACTTCTAGAAAGACTGTCTCTTCTACATTGAATTCACACTTTCGAATATTCATTTGCAGTTCAGCTTCATGTAGTCAACTCAATACTAGTTTAACATGATCTCTATATTTCTTTCTTGTTTTGCTATAAATGAGAATGTCATCTAGATAGACTTGACAAAAGTCGTTCAGAAAGTTTCATAGAACGTCATTCATATATTGCTAAAAGAAGATTGATTCATTAGTCAGTTCAAATGATAGCATTCTATATTTATATGCTTCTAAAACAGTGATAAAAGTGATGTAATTCTCGTTATCAAGATGCATTCAAAGTTTGTTGAACGCTGATATGATGTTCAATCTAGTCAGATGCTTGCAACTCACTATTTTATCAATGATCTTGTTAGAAATCAGCATAGAGCGAGTCAATATGAGTGTCATTTAACTAGAAGATAAATGCTAAGAAAGAAAGATAGCTACAGAAAAGAAGCTGACTACATATGTGTATTTCTCAGTCAACGCTAGACTCAATTGAGCTGACGTCTTACACATATGATGCAGAGTCTCAATGATATCACTTCTAGATCAGATTCTCACTAGACTCGATTAGAATGAAATCAGGCGAAGACTAGATGAAGAATAGACGAAGACTAGAATCATAACATTACTCTCTCTTCTTGACTATTCATGTTTGCATGAATGTATTTTCTGCTCGATTCAATTGATTGATTGAATTGTCAATTAGCGCGATTTGTTCAAGTATCAAATATGAAAATCATCAATGATCTTCTGAGTGTTCATAAATTCGTCGTCATCAGCATTGTATCAATTAAAATCATTGTCATAGTCATTTCATTTGACTCTATACTGAAGTCGTCTTTGATATCGACGAAAATTTAATATATCATTGATTTCTCACTCATTTTTATCGTTTATCATTATTGAATCTGAGAGTTCATTTCTTTGATCAGACAAGAGATCATCGACGGCAGAACGAAGCAGATCAGAATGAAATACATCATGAACATGCATAGACTCTGATAATTTTAGTTTATATGAAGAGTCGATGAGATCTAGATTGGTGAAAGAATCGAGCATTTTGTCATCTAGCTTCTTGAAAAATCTCGCTGTAACGATGTTTCTTTCATTCAGAAACATCTTTGATTCAATCTTGTAATTGATCTTCTTTCTATGCTTGTTAGCTTGATTCATCATTTGTTTTCATGTTTTGATCAGAGCTTCACGAGCAAAGATCAATGTCTTGTTCATTTGCTCAGATATATTCTTGACTCGATTGATCTGCAAGCGTTCGCGAGTGCTTCTATACTTGATGATGTCAGAATCGAAGCTCATATGAGAATGAAAGCTCTTGTTCATGAAGAAGAGAATCAAGAAGATGATTGAGAACAAGACGTTATTGTCAACAAACTCGATCATGAATAGTCACTTAGATCAATCATTCTGCATATAAAAACAGAAGAATTGAAGATATCGCTTAATGTTCTGATTGACTCATTCGCTTTGATCATTGATCTGAAGATGATAGATGATGAACAATCAAAGAAAAATGTTCAATCGTTTGCAAAGAAACTTTCATAGTATAGAGATGAATTGTGAATTTCGATCAGATACTATGAAGCTTGATAAATCATGAGTTCAATATACTCATTGAATCAGCATTTCAGCTGTCTTTTTGACAGTGATATCTTCATCATCAATGATGCAAGAAATATAATGTCTTTCTTTTGACAATCTGCAGATGATCATCAGAATAGCGTTGTATTTGCTTGAATCAGATAAATCAATAATGAAGTTCATTGCTATATCTTGTCATCGCTGTTCAGATATAAATAGAGGTTGAAGCAAGTCGTTGAATTTATTTCTAGATGTCTTTGAGCGTTGACAGATATAGCAGTTTTGAATATATTGATCTATCGTTTTTCGCATGAATGATCAATAGTAGTTTCGCTTTATGACTTTCACAGTTCTAAGAATATCAGAATGATCGACTGATGATTGATCGTGTATCTCACGAATCAGATTCATTTGTAGAAGCTCGTTGAACAAGACTCATAGCTGACTATCATGATACAAGATTTCATTCTGAATTCAACAATTCTTCAATTTGATATCTTCATATTGTGTCTCGTCTCTTGCTATTGCTTCGCGAAATAGCATACAATTCTCATCGATTTCATTAGTCTCAAGAATCTGTTTATAAATTGATTCATCGATGTTCTTCTTTAGATTAATGATTTTCATTCAATTCAACGTGAGAATTGTAGTTTGCTGATAGCGACATCATTCATTCTCAAGACTTCTAGAAACTGAATTGACTCAACAAGTCAATGCATCGACTTTGATGTTTTGTTTGCTTAAGTAATACATGATTTTGAAGTTGAAGTTAATGAGCTTTTGTACTCAGCGCATTTAACGTTTACTTAACTCTTTATCTTTCATTAATGACGTTAAAGCTTGATGATCAATGAACATCTTAATGAGTAGCTCAGTCAATTTCAGCTCAGATCATCAATGCTTGAAAACTTGAATGATTACTAGTAATTTCTTGTCATAGATCTTGTAATTACACTCAGCGAGACTCAGATTCTTGCTGTAGTAAATCATTGAATGCAATGTTTCTTTGTTATCATACTGAAAAAGTATATCATTATTGATGTAGTCAAATGAGTCTGTTTCAAGAATAGTCTTTCTATTCTGATCAAAATGACGAAGAATAAAGACTTCAGTTATTCATTTCTTCATATAATTAAAGATCATTTGACAAGCTTAATCTCATTCAAATATCATCTTTTTTTGAGTTAGTTGAATCAAAGAATGAACAATCTTCGAAAAGTTCTTTATAAAACGTTGATAGAAGTTGCAGAAGTTAACGAAGAACTGCATCTGAGTGAGATTTATAAAAGTAGATCATTTAACTACTGCTTGTACTTTTCTGAGATTCATCTTTAATTCTTCAATGAATAGTAATAGTTTCAGAAAGAAGATTTTCTGAACATGAAACTTGCACTTGTTTATATTCATCTGAAGATCAGTCTCTTGTAGTTTATGTAGAATTAATCATACGTGTTGCTTATGTTTCTTCAGTGTTTTGCTGTAAATGATAATGTCATCTAGATAAATCTGACAAAACTGATGAAGATAGTCAAATAGCACATTATTCATATAGTGTTGATAGAAAGTCGAGTCGTTGATTAATTTAAAAGACATCACGTGATATTTGTAAAAGTCAAAAAAGATAATAAAGATAGTCAAATCTTCGCTTTCTGAATGCATGCGTAGTTTGTTGAAGATGATTATTATATTCAATTGAGTCAGATACTTGCTATCTTGAATATGAGTGAGAGTTTCATCTATTAAGAGTAAAGAGTAACGATCTTGTTTAATCAAAGCATTGAGCTTTCTATAATTGATGCAGAAACGCAGACTATCGTCTTTCTTTTTGATGAATAGTATGAGCGAAGCGTATGAAGCTGAGCTAGAAGATATGAAGTCTTTATTCAGATGCTTGATCAGATAGTTCTTTATCTTTTGAAGCTTGTGATCAGACATATGATAGAGATGACTTCAAGAAGATGTTTTCTCGTCAATCAACTCAATTTTATGATCATAGAAACGATGAAGAAATAGTTGATCAGTCATCGCTCGATCAAACATGTCTAGATAGTCATGATATTTCAAAGAAAGCTTAGCTTTGACTTCTTTCAAGATTTCTTCATGTGAAAGCACTTGTAGATTTACATCTTCGAGTTGATTTCTAGATGTTTTTAGAAGTCGATCGATTTTCGTGATGATAATCACGAAAGTAGTCACATTCAATCATTTGACTAGTGATTTATATGCTGCAGTCTCTATCATTGCTATGTTCATTAAATCAAAATATGAAGATTTGACTGAATTAGATGATTTCACGATCTTATTGAATGAAGATGACTTCTCGCTGAGTTGAGTGATGACAGAAGAGATAGATCTCTTTAGTATTTGAATAGAGATTGAACTCTTCTGTTCTATCGCGATTTTCTTGATGACAGAAAGAAAGATTGAGCTAACATTGATATGAGACTTTGAATCAGAAAATTGAAGACGATCGTTTCTCATATCAATCGTTATCTCAATCTTATTCATTCATGTTTTTTCAAGAATCATCTGATGTTGATCTAATCGAGTGATCAGCATAGAGATGAAACGTTTCATATGATTTAAAATAGTTAGATTCAAATAAATTGCATGAGTAATGAGTTTTTTTGCATAATGATCATCGAATTTCCTTATTGATTTGAGCTTAATTAAAGATAAAGATTCAATTTGCAAATGATCACAAACATTCTGCGCGATTAATTCATCAATGAATGAATAGTCAGCTGCTTCAGTGTCAATCAATGACTTTAATGAGTAACTAATTTCATTGCTAGATAGTACACATTCAGTAGTCAAAGATTTCGAAGTAAAAAGATCATTTGAACTGCTCGTTGTTGAAGAAATTAACACATCTTTCATTGCATCTTTGACGAAAGTCACTAGTTTTTTGTCTCATTCTTCAATTTCTCTGTAAATAATTTCTTCTCTTCTTTTGACATGATGATCTCATTGAGACAAGAGATGAATGCATGAGATGTTGAAGTACTAGTCTTCAGCTGAGAGCAGTTTTTTGAAAGATGACTCGATACTTTGCAGTTGAAGCAGATGATTGACATTCTTGATCATTCAGATTCAAGAATGAAAAAAGTAGCGAGTTGAACATAGCTAGTAGTTGAGACTGAAGCTGATGTCGACGAAGAAACAAAACGTTTTTTCGAAACTGCTATCAATTTGACTGTTCATTGCTCGTCACGTAGCTGATAATTGACTTGTTGTTTGTTATTCACATCTTGAAGAAAGATCTTGAGCTTATCAAGCGAGCTAAACTTTATGAGACAAACTGACAACGCGTTCTGAAGATGATTGTTGATTTTATTCTGAATATCGTTTATCAAAGTGATATCATCGTAGTTCAGAAAGCTGAATATTCTAGTGAATTCTGAATAGAAAGAGCTGAAAGACTTGTTGAGCTGCTTCAGAGTAACGTATTTGCGATGACACTTTCAAATCAGATTCTGATCTTCATAAATTTCTTTCAGATGTTTCAGTAGCTCTGATAATGACTGATAAAATGAGAAAGCATCAACATGATGCTTTGCATAAATTTGCTGATCAGCATCGTCTTCTAGTCTGAAAATCACGTAGACAATATGAATTTTTTCAGTAGAATAATGATTCACATTGACATCGAGCTTGTCAGCTATTTTGATGTTTCATGTCTCTCAGATAGAATCATCTGTTTTGATGAAGATGAGTGAATTCAAAAGCTTGATGAACTTGTGATGATCATTTCAATTATCAGATAGAGTAGAAGATTCTCGTTGAAAGCAAGCTTTGAAAGTCGAGCTTCGTTCAACTTTCTGATTGACTCGTTGCTCAGCTGACTGAGTATCTTGACGAAACATAAATCGATCAGCTTGACGTTGTTTTGCTCTGAAGTTCAATCACTCGTCTTGTAGCTGATTAATCTTTTTCTCTAGCTCATCATTCTTATCAAAAGCGACTTCTAGTTGTTTCGCTCTCTTTTTGTGATCATCTTGTACAAGAAGTCAGTGTTCATTGAGTTGTAAAGTCAAGTCTCGCTGACTTCAAAGCTCGTTCAGCATATTGATGACTTCGCTGAATTGATTGCTGACTCAATGAAACAGTTGTTCTTCGATGTTTATGTTTCATGCAATGACAGCTTTCTCAACTTCAACTGAAGCATTGATGAGTAGAAGTGAAACTCTTCTATTGACAGTGCTTCTAAGCAGACGAGTTGTTCGAAACTCAACTGACTTGACATCACATGTCATGATGAGAGAAGATAGAAGTTGTTGAGGTAAGAGTAAATGAGAAATTGATGTTTTGAATTGATGTTTTTTGATGAGTAAAAATTCAAAGAATTTCTTGTGAATTTCAGATAATAACTGAGTGCTTTATTCAAAGAATCTCTTGCAAATAGAATGATGAAAATGAAAGTAGAATCGAAGAATTTCTTGCGATCTAAAATGATGATGATGCAAATTTGAAGAATCTTTTGCAAATTTTTCTTACTGAATAGATTGTTTCATATCATCTATTCATCAATAGCAGAGTAGTTGATGAGCATTTATCTAATGTTAGAAATCAGCATAGAGCGAGTCAATATGAGTGTCATTTAACTAGAAGATAAATGCTAAGAAAGAAAGATAGCTACAGAAAAGAAGCTGACTACATATGTGTGTTTCTCAGTCGACGCTAGACTTGATTGAGTTGACATCTTACATATATGATGCAGAGTCTCAATGATATCACTTCTAGATCAGATTCTCGCTAGACTCGATTAGAATGAAATCAGGCGAAGACTAAATGAAGAATAAACGAAGACTAGAATCGTAACAGATCTCATCTATCAACGATAAAGAATATTTATTTCTTTTGAAAATGACATTTAGCTTTCAATAGTTCACGCAGAATCAAAGATCTTCATTTGCTTTGAAAATGAATAGAACAGAAAAGAAATAGAATGTCTGACTGAAAGTGATGAATCTCTTCAACAGATTCTCATTTAAGTACTTCTTTACTTTCAGAAGTTTGACAGAAAACATTTGATAAACTCAACAGCGAGAAAACGTTGAATCACTGATGAGTTCAATTTTATGATCGTAGAAGCAATGAGAGAGTAATTTATTCAATTGAGCTCAATCAAAAACATCTAGAAACTCATGATATTTTGATGACAGCTTCATTTTAATAACTTTCAAATTCTGAGTAGTCTTCTCAATGAAAGAGATGTTCAAAGCGTTCAAATTGCACTGAGTGTTGTACGTGATTTCTCTATCAATATTCTTCATGAATAGAGCGAATACTTTAGTCTGATTCTTCTTTGAGTGATTCAACATTGTTTTGAACGAAACAACATTTATGCTTTGAATTAAGAAGAACTTTTTCTGAATCATAGTTGAAACAGATTGTTTGAACATTCTAGAAATCTTTGACTGAGAGATAAAAGTAAACAAAGTTGATCGTGATCAACTTGAATACTTTGAATTGAGAGAAATCGAAAAAATCGAAATGAAAGTATCTAATTGATTTGAAAAAATGATGATGTTGATTTGCATATTCAGTAATATTTCATTTTTATTCATTCATGATTTTTCTAATATGACTTTGTGATGATCGATGTCAGCTATCAACATAGAAACAGTCAATTTCTTATGACTTTCAATGATGAGATTCAATAGAATTTTATGAGTGATAGTCTTCTTCAATATCTTTTCATCATATTCTTTTATTAACTTCTCTTTTGTCAATGATATAGATTGAATTTTCAGCTCTTTACATACTTTATCAACTAGATTGATATGTATTATCGTATAAACAACTGAATCACTGTCTATCAAAGAGCGAAGACTGAATGATTCGTTCTGCAAGATGAGAAGAGCATCAACTAGAAACAACTTATCAAAGTAATTCTCTTTTGATAGAATTTCATCTAGATTGCACAAAGATATAATCTTCACTTCAATAATTATTGAAGAGATGACTAGTTTTTTGACTTGAACTCTGATTCAGTATTGAGTTCAAAATGATTGTAGTTCTCGTCAACTGCATTGACTTTGACAGATTGATTCAAGCATTCTCTGAAACTATGATCTGATTTGTAACATATAAAACAGATTTTGACTAGAACATCTGCATTCTTGACAATAGTCAAAACTGCGCTGCGCGACTTTGATCAGTCATTGACAAATTCTCGAGTGCAAATTAGTCAATCACACGCAGCTAATCATCACGTTGACATCGTTGACATTGTTGACAGATGATTAGATCAAAGATTTAATCAAACATCACTTAATTACATTATTAATCTCGTACTTAAATTTAATAGCTGATAAATTGAACTATTTATCGTTGCGCATAGATAATTAAATGACTAACAGCATTATTAAACAGTTTGACAACATCTTTGTTCTTCGCATTCTACATGCTCATCATTCTACTCATCACTCTACATGCTCATCATTCTACTCGTCACTCTACATGCTCATCATTCTACTCATCACTCTACATGCTCATCATTCTACTCGTCACTCTACATGCTCATCATTCTACTCATCATTCTACATGCTCATCATTCTACTTGTCATTCTACATGCTCATCATTCTACTCGTCACTCTACATGCTCATCATTCTACTCATCATTCTACATGCTTATCATTCTACTCATCACTCTATCTAGATACTCGTTAGTCTACTCGTTAGTCTACTCATCAGCTTGCTCGCTTCAAAATATGCTTCATGCGACGTGTTCAAACACACGTCATTCGCTTCATGATCTACTTCATGATCTACTTCATAGTATGCTTCATACATGCTTCATAGCATATGCTAATTAGCTCAATAAAACGCATTCTTCATGACTCAATATCAAACTTTCTATCAAACTCTCTATCAAATTTTCTATTAAACTTTTAATCAAACTGACTTGAAACAGTACTGTTATCTCTGTAATTAGTAATCTTCGCTCTCAGTCGAAGATCAACGCTAGAAAATTCAAAAGATTCAGAGTATTTAGTTCTTCTTACTTCTTTCTTTCTTTGTAGATCTACTTTCTAGAACAACAACAATCATATTTCAACAATGCTAACTAACTCAATAGAATACACTCTTCATGACTCGATATCAAACTTTCTATCAAATTTTCTACTGATCTTTCTACTGATCTTTCTACTGATCTTTCAATTGAGCTTTCTACTGATCTTTCTACTAATCTTTTGATTGAGCTTTCTACTGATCTTTTGATTGAGCTTTCTACTGATCTTTCTACTGAGCTTTCTACTGAGCTTTCAATCAAGCTTTTTATCAAATGCTTTATCAAACTTTCTACATGCTTCAAATTACTCATTGATCGAGTGCATAACATGAGTTGAACAATGCTTTCTACATGACTTCTTTCATGATTTTCTATCAAACAGTCTTTATGATTCTCTATCGAGCATTCTTCATGTTTTTCTATCAAACAGCCTTCATGATTCTCTATCAAGCACTCTTCATGTTTCTCTATCAAGCATTCTTCATGATTCTCTACATTCGCAATTTGTAAAGAGTGACAGTGACAGATTTTAGCACTTTTAGCGATCAATATCTCGAATATTCATTTAATCTCATGTCTCAGATTTGCGTCACTTTTAGCTGAGACATATTCATAAAAGCATCAATATTCTCAACATTTCTAGCATTTTTAGCATTCTCATGAGCGCAGTATGCGCCTTTATTGTTTAATTCAATAAACATGACTATTTTGACATTTGTAACATTGATACGTAGTTGCAACGTTGAATAATTAATGATTGATTTGACTATTTAAATAATAGCTATTTAATATATGCGTCAAGAAAGTCAATGAAAAAGTCAATGAAAAAGTCAATGAGAAAGTTAATGAGAAAGTTAATGAATAAACTAGAGAAGTAGAAAGTCATGTAGAATGATTGATAGAATCATGTTTGAAGCTTGATAGAGAACAAATTTGATTCTTGATTGCAAAGCAATTTGAAGCTTGATGAAAAATTATGTAGAAAGTCATGAAGAGAGTCATGTAGAAAGTTATGTAGAAAGTCATGTAGTAAAAAGATCAGTAAATGACTCGATCAAAAGATCAGTAGAAAGCTTACTAGTAGAAAGATCAATAGAAAGATCGATTGAAAGATCAGTAGAAAGCTCACTAGATGACTTGGTCGAAAGATCAGTAGAAAGATCAGCGAAGATGCTTGATAAAGAAACATGAAGAATGCTTGATAGAAAGTCATGAAGAATGCTGAGTAAAGAGTCATGTAGAAAGTCATGTAGAAAGTCATGTAGAAAGCATTGTTTGATTCGTGTTATGCGCTCGATCGACGCGTATTTTGAAGCATGTAGAATGTTTGATAGAGTGTTTGATAAAAAGCTCAGTCGATAGCTCAATAAATAGCTCAGTAGAAAGATCGATAGAAAGATTGATAGAAAGATTGATAGAAAGATTGATAGAAAAGTTGATAGAAAGATTGATAGAAAAGTTGATAGAAAGATTGATAGAAAGATTGATAGAAAGATTGATAGAAAGATCGATTGAAAGATCAGTAGAAAGCTCACTAGATGACTCGATCGAAAGATCAGTAGAAAGCTCACTAGATGACTCGATCGAAAGATCAGTAGAAAGCTCACTAGATGACTCGATCGAAAGATCAGTAGAAAGCTCACTAGTAGAAAGATCAATAGAAAGATCGATTGAAAGATCAGTAGAAAGATCAGTAAAAAGCTCAGTAGAAAGCATTGTTTGAAGCACTGTTTGACTCATGTTATGCGCTTGATCAACGCGTCTTTTGAAGCATGTTTTGAAGCGAGTAAACTGACTAGTAGATGAACGAGTAAATAGCTGAGTTAATAGTTGAACATGTTGATATTTTGATTGTTGTTGTTCTAGAAAGTAGAAACTATGAAGGAAAAAAGAAGATGAAAACTTCGAACTTTCTAGCATCAGCTCTATAGAGCTCGAAGCGAAGATTATCAAGTAGATAGCTGAGCATATAGAATGACAAGTAGGTAGAAGAGTAAATGAGCGAGTAGATAAACGAGTAGAATGAAGAGTAGATGAGCGAGTAGAGTAAAGAGTAGATGAGCGAGTAGATAGTAGAATGAAGAGTAGATGAGTGAGTAGGTAGATGAGTAGAATGAAGAGTAGATGAGCGAGTAGATAAATGAGTAGAATGAAAAGTAGATGAGCGAGTAGATAGATGAGTAGAGTGAAGAGTAAATGAGCGAGTAGATAGTAGAGTGAAGAGTAGATGAGCGAGTAGATAGATGAGTAGAATGAAGAGTAAATGAGCGAGTAAATAGACGAGTAGAATGAAGAGTAAATGAGCAAGTAAATGAGCGAGTAGATAAACGAGTAAATAGACGAGTAGAATGAAGAGTAGATGAGCGAGTAGATAGATGAGTAGAATGAAGAGTAAATGAGCGAGTAGATAGACGAGTAGTAGACTGAATGCGACGAAAGAAACGAAAGCAATGAAAGCAATGAAAGCAATGAAAGTGATGAAAGCAACGAAAGTGCGATTCAGTTCAATGATATATGAACAAACACAGATTTTATTCATAAAATCTGATCATATTCAGATGAGCTCAGCTAAAATCTTGACTTTATCTCGCTTTAAGCGACAAATGTTTCTTTAGCTAAACTCAATAATTCAGTTCACTTCTCAAACTGCAAATGTATTGAGCACTCTTCATGATTCTCTATCGAGCACTCTTCATGATTCTCTATCAAACAACTTTCATGATTCTCTATCGAGCACTCTTCATAACTTTCTTTATGATTTTCTATTGAATACTCTACATAGTCAACAATTCATTCAAATATATGATTAAATAACTAGTTAGATAATAAATTCATTGATTTAATATCTTGCTTTTGCATGCATTTAAGCATATAAAATTAAGCATATAGAATCAGAATAATCAGTGTCAGCAGTGTTATTTTGATGATTCATGTCATTTTGATGATTCGTGTCATTTTGATAATTGATGTCATTTAAGCTATTAGACATGCATCTGCAGCTAATCACGTCAAAGTAATCTTATAAGAAGAGAGATCGATCAAAATGATAAATTATCTAATTTATCAACTAATTACGTGATTAGACATTTGACGAGATTTCTCAATAATCAGACTTTGAAGCAGAAGACTGAACAGCAATAGTTGCTCTAGAAATGATGATCTTTGAATCATCATGTTTAAGTAGTTTGTTCTTGATCTTTTGAACTGCTCTATGTTCATTGTTCAAGCGAATCAGATAGTTTCAAATATCTGATAGCTTGATGAGTGACTTCATCTGAGCTGTTCAAAAGATTCAAAGACGAGAGTTTATTTTATTCTTTAGATCAACAACTAGTACGTTCTTCTGATACTTTAGATAAATATATAGTCGTTGAAACTGATTAAAGAAATCACTGAATTTCTTTGATTCTTGAATCAGATTAATATATTTTCTACGATAGTTATCTTTTTTATCAGAATCATGAAATAATTGAGCTAGTTTCTTTAAAAGTTTATTGACAGTCAGATAGAAATTATCACAGTTAAGATTGCATCTGACTTGAGTGATTTCAACGACGTCATCTGCTAGTTGAGAGTTTATGTAGCTCAGCTTGTAAAGTTCATTTGAGAAGATGTTGACGTTAATTGCTAACTTCTCTTGTATGTCAAGAGATCAGTTCTTTCAAGTAAAGTTCTTTTCATCAGTGAACATTGAAGAGTCGAGTATTTTGTGATATTTAGATCATTCGAAGTAGATGACAATCAAGAGAGCAGTGATGATTACATTGACTGTGATAGCAGTGAAAGCTTGTAATTTTGCTTTCAACTGTTGAATTTCGCTCTTGTCTCGTTGTTTCATCTCAACGAGATGATTTGTTTCTTTATTAAGAACATAGATACATTTCTTTCATACTTTCATATCATTGAGAATGATGATTTCAGCGTTTGATTCGTTGAAAGCAATGAATGAAGAAGCATGTTGTAAGTCAACGATAGAAAAGAAAGTTTGTGAACGTGTTTGTTGCAAGAGATCAACGAGAGCTTTATCTTTATCAGATGTGTTCTTAAATGTCATAGTGAAGAAGATAAGAATTGATTTGAACTGAATGAAGAACGAAGCTCAGTGATTTTATGAAGAAAGACGAATGTTTGTTCAACAAAGAAGATGTTTGTGAAAATGATTGATTTTGAAGCAATTCACAAAGATTCTTTATTGTAATTCTCTTGATCGATTTGATTCTCTAGCAATTCACGAAGATTCTTTATCATAAATTCTATTAATCGATTTTGAATGAATGCATACTGAATGAGCGATAGATCTTCTAGCAATTCAATGATTGTATGTTCTCATTGATTCTATGAATTTTCTGATTTTATTCTTGTCTTTCAAGATTGAATTATCAAATAAACAAATTTCTTTAGACTTGATTCATCTGTACGAGTTAATTGAATGAGTAATGAAATCAGTATCATGTGATTAACGAATTCTTAATATAATGTCAGAATCATGTTTAAATGATACAATCAATGAAGATCAGAATTGATAGTGCTTGATCTTTAGAAATAGCTATAACTGAATATTAAAAATACAGAAGAAGATTGATACAAAAGCTTCTATTTATGTAATGTTCAGAGATTGCGCTAGACTTGAAAGAAATGTGTTTGTGACATGAAAAGAAAATGATGTAGATGAACAAGATGTTGATGAAAGAAAAGAATGTTAAGAAAGAAAAAGAGTGTTGAGTCATATCTGAGTCAAATCTGAGTCAGATCTAGATCAGATCTCAACTAGATTGTTGACTAGCTTTAATCATTATATAAAATACTCGCTAGCATGCATTGCGAATTGATTAGAGCTTCAGTCTTATTGATCTTGATACGCTTGTAACAGAGCTGAACATTGAATGCAGATGCTTCATGCTGACTGATAAATGAAGATGATAAAAGATACTCACTTTAGCAGTGATTTGATAGAGATTTAGCTGTTTATCTTTCAAATCTTTGCAGAGTCTTGTTGTCTTGATGTTTCTGAAAGATAGTCAAACTCAGTCATTTACTTCATATATAATGTTTTGTCTATGTTTATTGATCTGAACTTCAATGATCAGCTTCATCTTTTTCAATTGTTGATGATCAAAGCTCAGTAACTCTTTCATTTGAATGATAATATCATCTGTCTTTCTAGCTTCAAGTCATTCACAAGTTGTTTCATAGTCAGTTGTATCTGAATTGAAACTCATTCAAGAGTGAAATTCTTTATTGAAGTAGAAGAGAATCATTGAAGTGATTGAGAAGATATTGAAATTGTCGCTGAATTTCATCATAGATATTCATTTAATTCAGTCGTTCTGCATGTAATTGCAGTAGATTCTAAGTTCACGTTCAACGTCTTGATTGACTTGTTTCAATTGATTATTAATTTCAGAATGATAGACTGTGAATAAATTAGCTGTGATTCTCAGTTGTTTGCAAAGATTCTTTCACATAGTTGATATGAATTGAGAGTCTTTGTTTGAAACAATAGAACTGAGTAGATCATGCAGTCGATAAACGTTTCATAGCATGATTCAAATCATTTCTTCAACTGAGATGTCATCATCTCTTCAATGACAGAAAACATAGTGATGTTTTTTGATAAGATGATATATGATTATGCAAATGACATTATAGTCTTCTGACAGAGATAGTTCAGTGATGAAGTTCATAGCTATATCTTTTCAGCGTGTTATGAGTCTGCATAGAGCGAATCATATGAGTGTATTCTAACTAGAAGTTCAAAGCTGAAGAAGAAAGAAGATGCAACACGTCGTGAGTTTTACTCACGAAGGCACGCTAGGTTGCTAGCGTGTCAACATCAGCTCTATACTAGTCTATGATAGTCTGACACAATCTATGTTAGACTAATTCAAAGTGCATGATCACAACATTATTTTCTCTCTTCATTTAGCAATGTTCTCATTGCTGCAGTTCAATCAATCTTTCTTAAGTTAATTTCTATCTTAACTTGTTTGAATATTGTTCATGAAAGTTATTTATGATCTTCTGACATTCTTTGAATTCACTTTCATCGACGTTGTATCAATGTAGATCAACGTTGTATTCTTTTCAATTAACATGATATTGTAGTCATTTACTTCGTTCGTAGTGTCTGAAGTTCAATATGTTCTTCATCTTTCATTCATCTTCGTCGTTGATCACTATAAAGTCAGATGATTCATTTCGTTGTTCATTCAGAGAATTCTTTGAATCTAGTTGCAGCAGATTTGATGCAAACTTCGAATGTATCTTCATAGTCAATGATAGTTTCAGTCGATAAACATGTTTGATCTCGATCAGAATCTTGAAGAGTTCTAGCATTTTATCGTCTAGCTTCTTTGATGATCGTAAGATTGTTATGTTTCTAGAATTCAGAAACATCATGTCATTTATTTGATAAATCATTTTCTTTCGATGCTTATCAATCTGTTTCTTCATTGTGACTCTGACTCTTGTCAAGACTTGCTTGATCAATGCTAGTGATCATTTCATGTGTTCAAATATATTCTCGACTTTGTCTGCTTCAATTCTAGCTTGAGTGATCTCATATTCAATTGAATTCAAATCGAAGCTCATATGAGAGTGAAAGTTCTTATTCAGAAAGAATGTTGACTGTTCAATTGACAACGAAATAGCATTATTATCAACGAATTCAATCATGAATAATCAGATGAATCAATCATCTTGCATATATGAGTAGTAGCTTCGTAGATATCATTCTACATTCTGATTCGCTCTTTCTGTTTAATCATCAATTTAAGAATGATAATCGATGAATAATTTTATCTTGATGTTTAGTCTCAGACATAAAGACTTTCAGATAATCAATATGAATTATGAATCATGATTGAACATTATTGATCTTGATAATTCATGAATTTTGAAGATTCATATCAACAGTAGCTTGACTGTTTATTCTGCGAAGATTTCTTCATCATCTGATTAACACAATATATAGTGTCACTTCTTAGACAATCGATCTATGACTGTCAGAATCGCGTTGCTTTCATCACTTTCTGATAGATTAATAATGAAGTTTAATGATATGTTCTGTCATCACTGCTCAAGTATGAGCAATGACTTTAGCAGTTCATTGATTCAATCTCTCGATGCTTTTAATCTACGACAAACGTAACAGTTTCAGATGTAGCGCTTGATCATCATTCTCATCTTCGATCAGCAATATGATCATCTCAGCAAGTTCAACGTTCAATTCATGTCAGAGTGATCACTGATCAAAAGATCATATGCTTTTCTTATCAATAAAATGATCATTGACTGAAGAATTCATAGTCTATCATCTTTTCAAAGTACTTCATCAAGTATCTTGCAATTGTTTAGATCAATATCTTGACAAGTCTTTCTGTTCTGTTTCATGATCATTTGAATATTGAAGCACAGTTAATTTGTTCAATTTTCAACTATAATCTGATTCTGAATAGAAATCATCTCTTCAATTAAATTTTGATTAGCTTTTGATTCAAGTTTCAAATCTGAGTCAGATTTTGAGTCAGATTCTGAGTCAGATCTTGATCAGCTTTCTGATCATCTTTTATTAATTGAAGTTCAAATCTGTCTTTTGACAGTAGCATCTGATGCTGATATAGCTTATGATCATCATTTGCTTCAACTGACTTGACGTCTGACATTCTGATCAGCACGTCGACTTTCAGATTCTGTTTTTTCAACTGATATATAATCTTGAAGTTATATTCAGATAATTTTTCAGCTCATTTAGCTTGTCATCTGATCAGTTCTTTGATGATCATGAAGTACTTCAAATTCAGATGATTGATGAAGATCTTAATTGAAATATTCATACTTTTCAATTCAAAGCATCAATGCTTCAAGCAGCGAATGATAATCAGCAGTTTCTTGTCATAAATCTCATAGTTACATTCTGTGAGAATCATGTTCTTGCTATAAAAGATCATTGAATGTAAAATGTCTTCATCATTATTCTGAGACAATACTTCGTCGTTGACATATTTGAAAAGTCAGTTTTCAGAATAACTTCTCTGATCAAGTTGAAATACTTCAGAATGAAAACTGTCATCACTTGTTGCTTCAGTTCTTCAAAGATTGTCTGACAAATCTCTGTTCATTCAAAAAGATGATCTTTTCAAGTCAGCTTTATCATGAATCAAGTGATCTTTGAAAAGTTCTTTATGAATCATCGATAAAAATTGCAGAAATCAATGAAGATCTGCACATGAGTCAATGATCAAGACACTTTTCAGTCTTGAATCACATCTACTTTTTGAGAATTCATTTGCAGATCATTGATGAATATCAATAGTTCAAGAAATGAGATTTTCTGAATCTTGAATTTGCACTTGTCAATGTTTATCTGTAAATCGACTTCACGAAGCTTTTCTAGCACTTCTTTCACATGAGTTCTATGTTCTTTCAATGTCTTATTGTAGATGAGAATATCATTCAAGTATGTTTGACAGAATTTATGCAGACAGTTGAACAACACATCATTAATATAATGCTGAAAGAAAGCAGATTCATTGATCAATTCAAAGAGCATTACTTTATACTTGTAGACATTGAAGAAAGTAATAAAAGTAGTTAAATCTTCGCTTTCTGAACTCATGCACAGTTTATTGAACGTGATGATAATGTTAAGTTGAGTCAGATACTTACTGTCTTGAATTTGAGCTAGTACTTCGTTTATCAAGAGTATTGAATAACGATCTTTTTTGATCAGAGCATTCAGTTTTTGATAGTTCACACAAAAGTGAAGACTATTGTCTTTCTTTTCAACAAACAGTATTGACGAAGCAAAAGAAGCTTTGCTGAGTGTGATAAACTTCTTCTTCAAATTCTCTTTTAAATACTCTTTGATCTTCTGCAACTTGTAGCTCAACATGAAGTACAATCAACTTCTAGAGAATTGACTCTCTTTTTCTAATTCAATCTTATGATTGTATGATTGATGCAAGAGTAACTGCGTTGTCTTTTCTTTATCAAAAACATTCAGAAAGTTGTGATAAACTATTAAAAGCTTCTTCTTCAGTTCATTTAATGACATGATAAAAGTCATTTCATTCAGTTTCGCGAAATCTTCAACTGAGCTAAGCGCTTTGTTGATTTCACTAATGATCAAGAAGAAGATCTTGATCTTCTTATTCTTGACTAAAGTTTAATATGTAACAACTTTGATCATGATAATATTAATGAGTCTCTTTGTCTCAGTTGATTGAAATGAGCGAAGTTGATTGAGATCAACTTAAGTGCTTTACTTTGCTATGAAAGCAGATTCAATGAATCTATTCACTGATTTCTGATTCATGAGTCTCTTCAAGATGATCATTGATGTAACAATTAAGTTCAAGTTCTTTTGTTTCATTTTGCAGATCTTGTTTGATTCAAATTTGTGAAATGCTGATTGACTGCTTGCTTTTGAAACAACAGATTTTGATGTTTGAATCTTCAATGATGATATTAATCGATCATTTGCAAAATTTATCAACATTTGATTTCTTTTCAATCAAAGATTTTCAATGATTATCTTGTGTTGATCTAGACGAGTTATTAATAGAAATATCATTTCATTCTTGTGTTCTTGTATCATGATCAATGTATACAGAGCGTGTGTAATCGACTTTCAATCAGAGATTTCATCATACAATTGAATCAACTTTGATTTTGACAGCAATATTGACTGAATATCAAAGTGTTTACATAGCTCTGACATCAAAGATTCATCAATGAAAGTCATGTTAATGACTTCAGTATCTATTAGAACAAGAGATCTGAATATCTTTTCTAGACTATTTAAGATAATGTCAACAGTGAATGACTTGAAATCAAATGAATCATCAGGCATGCTAATGAAGCAGAATATGAGTATATTGTTTTCAGTCACTACTTTGACGAGAACAAGTCGTTTTTCAAATTCACTGTGATTTCGTGCATCTGAGCTGACTTGAGACAGTCACATGCTTTATGTTCTGACTTCTTGCATTTGAAGCAGAGTTCTTTTTTAAACAACTTCTCTTTAGCAGAATTAACGTTTGATATTCTGAATTTCTTTCATGCAGAGATTGAAGCTGAGATTGCAGTAGTGATCATCATCAAAATGCTAGCGATAAAGTGAGTAACTTGAGTCGTTGATGTCTTGAGAGCTGATCAAGCATTCAATTTCGTCAATTGAACGTTGACTTGCATGCAGATGTTGATGAATTCATTCAAATTCATAGTTCGTTCATTGATCATGACTTGCTGAAGATCTGAGCTAATCTTATGCTGAAGATCATTTAGTAAAGTTTCATTATTGTATTTTAGTTTTGCACTAAGTCTCTGAAATTTCATTCAAAATTCATGAAAGAAAATCTTGTTTTGATACAGCTTCAAGAACTGTCGTTGAGTCATGTGATATCAATTGATATCATCGTACATTTTATTTATGATCGACAGTATCTCTTCTGCTTCAAGAAACGAGTTCGTGATCATGTTTCTCATTCTGAGTGCTATGTGTTTGATCATCGTTTCACTGACTTAACTTTTCACATATGCAATCTTTATTTCTTTGATAGAAAAATGATTCTTGTTCATCTTCAGCTTGTTTCACATTCAAAACAATCAATTATTCACATTCTGTCTTGAATCTTTGAACAGAAATGAGTCAGATAGCTTGATTGACTTCGAGAATCAATCTTTTGAAATCAAAGTGCTTAGTCAACTTGATGTTGCTTCTAAATGATGTATAATCATGTTCTTTTTCTTCATCTCTTTCTGTAAACGCGTTTGAACAGCATTCAACGTTGTCTGTGTAACTTTCAACTCGATATTGATAGCTTTCAATTCAATGTTGATCTTGTTGACATCATTCAACATCTGAATCATGTCATTGTAAATCTTGATTTCGATGTCATGCTGTTGACATATGTACTTGATAAACGCAATGAGATCATCTGCTTCATGAGTGCTTATTTAAGCATTCAGTTCAGTGCTGATGCTGATCTTGATCATTTCGTGATTAAAAAGCAACGCATTCATGTTCTCTTCTTTAATATTCAACGACACATTCGTGTCTTCTTCTTCTGATGCTGTTCAATTCTGTAATAGAAGTGATTCTCTTTCAACATTTTAAGTTTCATAGCGAGTCGTGCTCATTAATTCTGATTCTAATTCTGTGCTTTTAATCATTGTGTGAGTAGAAAATTGCTGATTGAAATTTAACTGAAATTTCTGATTTCAGTTCTAGAACAACATGTTCATGTTCTTCTGTTTTGACAACAAGCTCAGTAAAGAGTTAATTTAAAGCAATGCATTTGTGTTCTTCTGTTCTGTTCTAGAAATTTCTTGATTTCTAATGAGTTTTCTGAGTTCGATTTTCTGATTTCAATTCTGATTTAAATTTGAATGATGTAACTTGTTTTTATATCATTTACACATCAATAGCAAGATTAATGAGCTTTGAACTATTGTTATGAGTCTGCATAAAGCGAATCATATGAGTGTATTCTAACTAGAAGTTCAAAGCTGAAGAAGAAAGAAGATGCAACACATCATGAGTTTTACTCATGAAGACACGCTAGATCGCTAGCGTGTCAACATCAGCTTTATACTAGTTTATGATAGTTTGACATGATTTATGTTAGATTAACTCAAAGTGCACGATTGCAACACAGCATTTCTGTGAAATCAAAAGAAAATGATGAAGTTCATTAATGCTATCTTTAAAGACTTTGCTTCGCTGATAAGCATGATAGTTTCAAATGTATCATTGAATAGTAGCTCAATGATCTGATCAATAGTAGAAACGCTGAACTAAATTAATGATTCATTTATTGTTGAGATGAAAGATTAAAGATTGATCATGCACTTCTTGTAGTAATTTCGTGTGCATGTTCTCAGAGATTCACAGTAGATCTTTTTTAAATAGAATGTCATCAATGATTTTGCAGTTCTTCAGTTTAGTGATATGAAATTTGAGCTTGTTGTCATTCATAGCTTGTCTATATTCGCTGCAGAACTCATTTATTTGATTGATCATACATATTCATTGATAGAGATTTGCTTTTGATTCAACAAGTAGAACATTAACTCTATCAAGAGTCAGAATAGTCTGAAAATGATTTTCAAGACATTGAGTTGATTCAGAGACGTTTGCTAAAGACATTCTGATTAAAGCATTGACTTTAATGTTGATTTTGTCTGATCTAAAGATGATCTGAAAGTTGAACTTCGATAGAATGTTTAGATAGTTGACTTGTCATCGACTCAACTGTTTGTTTTTCATGAAAATCTTTAAAGTCTGATGATCAATGAACATCTGAATGAGTAGTTCAATGCATTTCAGCTTGAGTCTTCAATGTTCGAAGCATTGAATAATGACTAGCAGTTTCTTGTCATAGATGTGATAATTAATTTCAGCAAGAATCATGCTTTTGCTGTAGAAAATCACTGAATGAAGAACTTTCTTATCATTGTACTGAAATAGTATTTCATCTTTAACATAGTTTGAAGCATTGATCTTCAGAATAGCTTGTTGTTTGAGATCAAAGTGACGAAGTACTGAGATCAAGCTGACTTGTTTCTTTAGATTATCAAAGACTTGAACACAGATCTCATTTCAAACAAAAGACATGTTTTTTCTAGTCAGCTGAGTGAATGATTTAACTAGCTTCAAGAAGTTCTTAATGAAATAACGATAGAAGTTAACAAATCTTACGAAGCTCTGAATTTTCTTTAGATTGATTGAGATGATTCAGCTGACTATGACTGTCATTTTTCTGAAATTCATACGAAAATCTAGTTCTGATACAATGACTTTTAGAAAGACAGTCTCTTTTACATTGAATTTGCACTTTCAAATATTCATCTGCAATTCAGCTTCGCGTAGTTGTCTCATTACTAGTTTGATGTGATTTCTATGTTTCTTTCTTATTTTGCTATAAATGAGAATGTCATCTAAATAGACTTGACAAAAGTTGTTCAGAAAGTTTCATAAAATGTCATTTATTGTTGAAATCATGTCTAGATCATTCAATCAAAGAGACTCAGAGCTGATATGTATGTATTGTTCTTTAGAGATAGCTATAACAAGACATTAAGAATACAGAAGAGAAAGAGTGCAAGCTCTTCTATAAATAATGGCTTGAGACTGCGCTAGACTCAATACAGATGTGATGTAATATGTCAGATGTGTTTGTTTAAAAGAATGATGAAAGAGATGAATGAAGAAAGTGCTGAACAACGAGAAGAAGTGCTGAGAATGACTTGAAGAAATGCGCTAGATTCAAACTAGACATAGCATCATGACTTGCTTTAATCAAATTGATTAGAATTAGATCTGAACTCTGATTGATTCAGACATGTTCATAACATTACTCTTTTCTTCGAACATTCATGTTTGCATAAATAGAAAAGAAATAAAAGCAAAAAATTCATCGTGTTTTCAATTTAATGCGACTTATTCGAGTATAGCTTGTGAAATTCGTTCAGAACTTTCTTCGAGTTATCGAATTTTTCTTTATCAACATAGTATCATTCGTCGTCATGATTTATCTCGATTCATTTGACTTTGTATTGTAGTCTTTCTTTATATCGTCTGAAGTTCAATATATCATCTACTTCTCAGTGCTTTTCATTCTCTTCAATGATCATCAATCTAGAGAACTCAGAGTGTTGTTCTGATAAAGAGTCGTTTGATGAAGATCATAAATACTTCGAGCTGAACATTGAATGTATATGCTTCATGCTTCTAGATAGCTGAAGACGATAGAAGATCTCAACTTTGACTGTGATTGAATAAAGATTGAGCTGCTTGTCTTTCAAATCTTTGCATGATCTAGTGATTTTGATGTTTTCAAAGACTAATCAAACTTGATCATCTACTTCATAGATGACGTCTCATCTATGCTTGTTCATCTGAGCTTCAGTGATCTGCTTGATCTTTTTCAATTGTTGATGATTAAAGATAAGAAGTTCGCTCATTCAAATGATAATGTCATCGATCTTTCTAGTCTTAATACGTTGACGAGTTGTTTCATAATCAGTTGTATCTGAATTGAAACTCATTCGAGAGTAAAAGTCTTTATTGAAGTAGAAAAAAATCATCAAGATAGTCGAGAATGTATTGAAATTATCACTGAATTTCATCATTGAAAGTCATTTAGCTCAGTCATTCTGCATGTAATTGCAATAGATTCGAAGTTCGCGTTCAACATCTTGATTAGCTCGTTTCAACTGATCATCGATCTCTGAATGATAAACTGTTGATAGATTGACTTGAATCTTTAGTTGTTTACAAAGACTTTGTCACATGATTGATATAAACTGAAAGTCTTTATTCGAAACGATAGAACTGAGTAGATCATGAAGTCAATAGACGTTTTATAGCATGATTCATACTGTTTCTTTGATTGAGATGTCATCATCTTTTCAATGACAGAAAACATAGTGACGTTCTTTGAAAAGACGATATATGATCATGCAAATGACGTTATAGTTTTTTGATAGAGATAGCTCAGTGATGAAGTTCATAGCTATATCTTGTCAACGCTGCTAAGAAATCGATAGAGACTGAAGCAAATCATTCGTATCATCTCAAGATGCTTTGCTTCGCTGACAGACATGACAGTTTTGAATGTATTGTTGAATAGTTGCTTGATGATCTGATCAATAGTAGAAGTGTTGAACTAGATCAATCGTTTGTTTAATGTCAGAATGCAAGATTGATGATTGATTGTGAATCTCTTGAAGCAATTTCATATGCATTTGTTTCAACATTCATAGTAGAATCTTTTTGAATAGAACGTTGTCAATGATTTGACAGTTCTTTAGCTTCATGTCATGAAGCTTCAGTTCATCTTTGTTCATAGCTTGTTGATACTCATTGCATAGTTCATTCTTCTGATTGACTAGACGTACGCGTTGATAGAGATTAGTCTCGTATTCAGATTCGATTTCAAACTCAATCAATAAAATGTCTATTCAATTCAAGATCAGTATAGTCTGAAAACAATCATCTATTTCTTTAGCTGATTTGAAACTATTGATCATCGACATTCTAGTTAAAACATCGACTTTGATGTTTATTTTGTCTGATTGAAAGATAATCTGAAAGTTAAACTTCGATAGAATATTCAGGTAGTTTGCTTGTCATCGAGTCAGCTGTTTGTTTTTCATAAAGATCTTCAAAGTCTGATGATCAGTAAACATCTGAATAAATAGCTCAGTATCTTCTAGTTTGAATCATCAGTGTTCGAAGCATCAAATGATAGCTAGCAATTTCTTGTCATAGATGTGATAATTGCATTCAGCTGAAATCATGCTTTTGCTATAGAAGACTATCGAATGAAGCACATTCTCGTCATTGTACTGAGATAGTATGTTGTCTTTTACATAGTTGAATGCATCGATTTTCAAAATAGCTTGACGTTTGACATTTAAATGATGCAGAACTGAGATCGAGCTGATCTGCTTCTTTGAATTGTCAAAGACTTCGACGCAGACTTCGTTTCAAACAAAAGACGTGTCTTTTCAAATCAGCTGAGTGAATGACTTGACTAGTTTTGAAAAGTTCTTGATGAAGCGTTGATAGAAATTGACAAAGTCAACGAAGTCTTGTACCTCTTTTAGATTGATAGATGTAACTCAATTGACTATAGCTTTCACTTTGATAGAGTTCATGCAAAAATCTTGTTTGAATACTATGATCTTTAAGAAGACTGTTTCTTCTACGTTGAATTTGCACTTTTAAATATCTATCTGCAGATCAGCATCTCGTAGACAATCTAGTATCATCTTGACATGTTGTTTATGCTTCTTTTGAATCTTGCTGTATATGAGAATGTCATCTAAATAAGCTTGGCAGAAGTCATTTAAAAAGTCTCATAAAACATTGTTCATATATTGCTGAAACGAGGTCGAATTGTTTGTTAATTTGAATGATAGAATCTTTGATTTGTACGCTTCTAGAGCGATAATGAAGATTGTATAGTTCTCACTATCGAGATGCATACAAAGTTTGTTGAAAGCGAAAATTATATTCAGTCGAGTCAGATGCTTGCAGTCAACAATTTTGTCAATCATCTCATCTATGAGCAATAGAGAGTAGCGATTTCTTTTGATAATGACATTGAGCTTTCGATAGTCGACGCAGAAGCAAAGATCGTCATTGATCTTCAGAGTGAATAGAACGAGTGAGAAATATGAGATCTTGCTAGAAGTAATAAAATTCTTTGACAGATTTTCGTTCAGATATTCTTTGATCTTCTGAAGCTTGTAGAATGACATTCGATAAGCTTGACATCTAGAAGAAGTGACATCGTTAGTGAGCTCTATCTTATGATCATATGAACGATGAGATGATAGCTTGTTGACTTGAGCTCGATCAAACACGTCAAGAAAATCCTGATATTTTGAAGATAGCTTGACTTTGATGTCTTCTAGATTTTGAGCTGATGCATTGATGAAAGCGACGTCTAGAACGTTCAGTTCGCATTGAGTGTTGTAAACTATTTTCCTATCAATATCTTCGATCGACATAGCGAAAATCTCGATGCGATTCTTCTTTGATCGTTTAATCAGTGCATGAAAAGATGCAGTTCTCACACTGAACATAAAAAAGTTCTTTTTCGAAGCAGTAGAAGTGAGTCGTTGAAGCACTTTGAAGATTGAACTGATAGAAGAATTTGATGATCATGATCATTTTGAGTGTGAAGCTCTGACTGACATTGAAAAAACAGAAATGAAAGCTTCTAATTGATTTGAAAAAACGATGACATCGTTTTGCATATCTAGTAGTATTTCATTTTTATTCATTCAGAGCTTTTCTAATATGACGTCATGATGATTTATATCAG
>JAABUS010002783.1_pt1 | contig 31232 bp, 24 predicted proteins | sample 5560161 | NCBI WGS metagenome assembly JAABUS01 (sample SAMN10711885, study PRJNA513376) | rock metagenome | isolation source: Antarctica rocks | place: Antarctica: Victoria Land, Trio Nunatak nord | collected 2016-01-04
AATCAACAATTTCTTTTCCGTCCAAAGTGCGCCAGGGGTTTTCTTTCCCCCAAACACCTTCAAACCTTTTTTGCAGCATTTTCATTTTTTCGGTTACCGCTTCTTCTGCAAATTGTTGCAAGCGCGAATCAATGGTGGTATAAATTTTCAGGCCATCTTCATACAAATCGTAATCGTTGTCCTTGCACCATTTCTCCAGCCATTTATCCACAGCCGAACGGATATAAGAATCCCCTTGCGATTCATTTTCCACATAACTCAAATCCAATTGGATCGGGACACCGCTGTAATTGTTAAAATCTGCCTTGGTGATGAAGCCGTGTTTTTCCATTTGTGAAAGCACTACATTGCGTCGCTCCATCGATTTCTGCGGATTTTTGATGGGGTTATAAGTGGAAGTCGCTTTCAGCATACCGATCAACGTGGCAGCTTCGCCGGGGTTTACCTGATCGGGGGTTTTGTTGAAATATTTGAGCGATGCTGTTTTTATGCCGAAAGAATTGTTGCCGAAAGGGACTGTGTTGAAGTACAAAGTAAGGATTTCATTTTTAGTGTAAACCCGTTCAATTTTAAAAGCCGTCAGCCATTCTTTAAATTTATAGGCAACAGTACGCAAAACCGGCACATGGGAAATCGGGCCCTGGTATTTCTTTTTCCGTGTTTGAAACAGGTTTTTGGCCAGTTGCTGCGTGATCGTGCTGGCACCGCGCCGGTCGCCGGTCGCGGTAGAAACCATGCTGCTGAACAAACCATAAAAATCTACGCCATGATGCTGGTAAAAGCGCGTATCTTCTGTGGCTACCAAAGCATGGATCAGATTGGGGGAAATCTTTTGAAAATCAACCGGCGACCGGTTTTCTTTATAATAACGGCCGATCAGTTTTCCATCTGCTGTATAAACATCGGAAGCGATGGACAACGTTGGGTTTTTAATATCTGCGGTATCCGGCGAATAGCCAAACAGCCACAAAAAGTTCAGTTCGACCGCACAAAAAAGGATGATGATAAAATAAACCAGATAAACGAAGTATCGTAAAACCGGATTTTTTAAACGTGTAAACATATAGCTAAAGAGACGTTTCGGGGTGTACAAACGTAAGCAATTAACCCAAATTACGGTTGCTTGCAAATTTCTGTTTTCCTATTTATACTAATTTTTTTTTGAAGGATTATTGGCTCCGGTTTGCACGGCAACGCCAGCTTTTACATCTTCTTTAATCTTGCTGAAAGTGCCCGATACAACTTTGCTGGTCATGCTGTTTTTAGCAGCTATGATTTTGATCGTCGTGGTGTTGCTGATCGTTATCGGGTTACTATACAATTTCGATTGCAAGTTTGGAGTACTTTCATCCAAAGTATAGTAAAATTTAACGCTGTCTTGTGCCGAAGCCGCTGCAATTGTAATGGGTTTGGTAAAGGTTTTGGACGGAGAAACCAAGTATGGATTCACTACAATTGAATGATCGGTGATGGCAGCAACCGGTTTTTCCAGATCTGCCATGTACAACTTGTTAGGCAACTTCCCGATGAAAATATCCCAATAACCGCCGTCAGTTATATTTTCATACGATAAAAACAGCTTGTTAAAAGTTTTGCCATTAAGTTGCATACCTTGCAAATAATAACTGTTTGTTGCATTTCCGGAAGATGCAATTATAAACTTTTTTCCGTTTTCCGAGTTGATCGTTGCCTTATCAAAGATTGGAATCCCGATCTGGAAATTATTTTGCCCCGGCGAGATGTTGTAAAATCCTAATGCATTCATCACATACCAGGCACTCATTTGTCCGCAATCTTCATTTCCGGCCAAACCATCCGGCGCAGCTTTGTACAAAGTATTCATGATTTTGCTGAGGTAATATTGTGTTTTGTAAGGATCATCGGTAAAATTATACAAGTAAGCTATATGATGGCTCGGCTCGTTTCCGTGTACATACTGGCCAATGGTTCCGGTAATATCCGGCAGGCTTTTGCCCGTCATCACAGAACTTGCAGAGAACAGCGCGTCCAATTTATTTTCCAAGTTTTCTTTTCCGCCCATCATTGAAATCAAACCATTGACATCCTGCGGAACAGAAAACGAAAACTGCCAGGCATTGCCTTCGGTAAAATTATCGTCCACATCACTTGGTTTGAAAGGGGAAAGCCAGCCGCCGTTGATCCGCGTTTGCACAAAACCAGTTTGATTGTTGTACACATTCTTCCAGTTTTGGGCACGTTGGATATATTCGGCATAATCCTGGTCTTTTTTCAGCATTTTGGCCATTTGCGCAATACACCAATCGTCATAAGCATATTCCAAGGTTTTTGAAACCGATTCTTTTTCATCTTCCGCCAAGACCAAACCATTTTTCCGGTACGAATCCAAGCCAAACTGATTTCTGTTTACGGCATCTTTCATCATTTTAAACGCTTTTTCGGCATCAAAACCACGCAAACCTTTGGCATAAGCATCTACAATAACCGGGATGGAATGGTTACCGATCATACAATAAGTTTCGTTGGAGGCCAAAGGCCAAACCGGAAGCAAACCGCCCTGTTCGTTCATCGCCATAAAGCTTTTAATAAAATCCAAAGTCCGTTTTTTATCGATTAAAAGAAGCAACGGATGCTCGGCGCGGTACGTGTCCCACAAAGAAAAAACGGTGTAATAATTAAAGCCTTCCGCTTTGTGAACCTGCTGGTCCAGGCCGCGGTATTGCCCGTCAACATCATTATAAATATTGGGGGCGAGCATACAATGGTACAAAGCCGTGTAAAAAATTGTTTGCTTGATACGCGCGTAATCCACAGTTTTGGTCTTAGGTTGAGGCCTGTTTCCGCCAAAACCATAACCCATATTATTTTGCTGTGGCTGAGGGGGCAAAACCGGTGCGCCGCCTTCTACCTGAATTTTGGAAAGCTCTTTTTGCCAGGTATCTTTGGCCTGTTTCATTACTTTTTTAAAGTCGAAATCCGGCACTTCGGCATCCAGGTTTTTCAGCGCGCCTTCTGCGCTGACGGATGATATGCCAACTTTCGCGATTACTTCGCCGGGGTTATCAAACTGAACAAACATTTTAATATTTTTTCCCTGAAGCTTCTTTTCGCCGTCTTTAATTTGATTGTCCGAAGCCAAGCTGTAAGTTTTAAATGGTTTGGAAAACTTGGCGTAGAAGTAAACCGACTGGTCCTTCGCCCAGGAAGACGAACGGCGAAAACCACGGATTTCCCGGTCATTTACCACTTCAATCCAGGAATCTAAAACCGGGTCGCGGTGCTGCAGGTCAATAATAATGTTTGCTTCTTTTGTATTAGGGAAAGTGTAACGGTGCATACCAACGCGCAAAGTAGCCGTCAACTCTGCGGTAATATTGTATTTATCCAACTTGGTTGTATAATAACCGGGATAAGCATCTTCGTTTTTTTTCTGGAAAGCAGAGCGGTAATCTTTGTTGTCGAGCTGCGGTTTGCCGGTAGTGGGCATAAACAAAACATCACAGTAATCAGCAATTCCGGTCCCGCTAAGATGTTTATGCGAAAAGCCGTAAACCAACGAGTCCGTAGCATAATAACCGGAACAACCATCCCAGCCTTCCAGCCGCGTATCCGGGCTCAACTGCACCATCCCGAACGGCATTGCTGCACCGGGATACGTATGGCCATGGCCGCCGGTGCCGATAAAAGGATCAACTAATTTGGTATAATCCACTTTACGTTGTGCCGATACTTCGTTTAGCAGTAAAAAAAACAGGGGTAAAAACAGTATGGTTCGTTTCAAATATTTCATAGAAGTGGATCAGGAAATGCCAAAATACAAGTTCAAGGCTTTGATTTTTGTTCAAGATACAAAGCACGGTTGAATAACGGCTTAAAATTATTTTTCGTTTCCAAGGCAGTGGAAACTTTGGGAAAATATCAGTATAAAAATGTAATTTACCTGCATCCGATCATGCAACGCAAACATTTTCTTTCATCACTTTTACCGGTAGCTTTTACTTTGTCTGCTGCAAAACCATGGGGAAACCCGGCTGATTTTGCCAAACACAAGTGTATAAAAGTCCCGCCTTATTTGCAATCAGGGGATACCATTGGCATTACCTGCCCGGCTGGTTTTATTTCTTTGGAAGAGATCCAGCCTGCTGTTGAACTCATGCGAAGTTGGGGTTTTGGGGTTGAGATCGGAAAAACAGTCGGTAAAAGAAGCTTTACCTTGGGCGGAACAGACGAAGAACGTGCAGCAGATTTGCAAAACATGCTGGACAATCCTCAAATTAAAGCTATCATGTGTGCCCGAGGAGGTTACGGAACAGTTCGTATTATTGATCAATTGGATTTCCAAAAGTTTGCAGTCCATCCAAAATGGGTTATTGGTTTTAGTGATATTACCGTTTTGCATAATCACATCCATCAAAATTATCATGTTGCAACCTTGCATTCCAAAATGTGCAACAGTTTTCCTGTAGATTGGAACTTGGCAGAACCAATCCAAGTGGAAACTATCCTTTCTATCCAACAAGATTTGAGGGGTGAAAAACTGACTTATGTTTCGCCTGCTTCCGGATTTAACCGGTTAGGAAAAGCGACAGGTGAATTGCTTGGCGGAAATTTAAGTGTGGTTGCAAGTTTGGCAGGAAGCAAATCTGATATTAATACCAAAGGGAAAATTTTGTTTTTGGAAGATACCCATGAACAACTGTACAACTTAGACCGCATGTTTTACAATTTAAAACGAAGCGGTAAATTGGATCATTTGAACGGTTTATTGATTGGAGGTTTCAACATTAAAGCTGATGGACCGGATGAAGAATTCGGAAAAACCTTGTCTGAAATTGTATTAGAGAAAGTAAAAGAATACCATTATCCGGTTTGCTTTGATTTCCCGGTTGGCCATCAGAAAAATAACTTTGCTTTTAAATGCGGCGTAAAGCATTTGCTGGAAGTTGATGCAAGCGGAGGAAGGTTGAGTGAAGGATGATGCTTCTTTTATCAGCATAAAGTCTGTAAAACCTGGCAGGAAAAATTCTTGCCGGGTTTTATATTTAATCTATTTCTCTAAAAACTATTACTTTACCAGATCAAGTCCCCAATCCTTGCCTTTATCCACAGCCGGCACACCGCTGGCCATCCAAACTGGTATGGGCGCCCCTTTTAAATAGTGGTCAAAATACTGCTGTTCGCGGATAGAAATATCTTTCCGGTTTTGGCGAAGCACCAAATTATGCGCTTCATTATTGTATTGCAGCAGCCAAACTGGTTTGTTCAACCGGCGCAAAGCGGTGAACATTTCAATTCCCTGGTACCATGGAACAGCTCCGTCCGCATCGTTCGACATGATCACCACCGGTGTTTTTACTTTTGGCAACTGGAACAGCGGTGAATTTTGAATATACAAATTGGTGTTGTCCCATAAATTGGCACCGATCCGGCTTTGGCCTTTTTCATACTGCCCTTCACGGGTAATGCCGCTTTCCCAACGGATACCGCCGTAAGCTGAAGTCATGTTGGCAACCGGTGCACCAGCCCAGGCAGCCGCATACATATTGGTTTGGGTGATCAGGAAAGCCACCTGGTAACCTCCCCAGCTTTGCCCCTGTATGCCAATATGCGCCGCATCAACCCAAGGATTTTTCTTTAAGTTTTCTACACCGGAATTGATAAACTCAACCGCAGAAGCGCCGGGCTGGCCTCTTTCATAACTGATGTCTGGCGTAAAAACCAAATAACCATTGCTTACAAAAAACGAAATGGGCAGCCGGGAAGGTGTTGGGGCAGGAGGGACATAGCTGTACAAACCTTCGGATAATTTCTCATAAAAATAAACCAGCATCGGATACTTCTTTTGTGGGTCAAAATTTTCCGGCTTGTACAAAATCCCTTTGGAGGGGTAACCTTTTGGTGTGGTCCAGTTGACTAATTCGGCAGTTCCCCAGTTGTATTGGCTTTGCTGCGGATTGATTGCACTTAATTTAATTTCTTTTTTCAGGTTGGAAGAAACATACAGATCGGGTGAATGCTGATAGTTTCCTTTAGTATAAATATACTCATCGCTGTTTTTGGCTTTTTGCAAAATGCCGAAACTATAGGGCGCCATCCCGATTTCTTCTGGTGATTTCTTGCTGCCGATCGTTTTTTTGTAATATCCCCATTGCTTGTTTTCCTCGTTCTGCACCAGCAGCATCAATGGTTTTTTGGCCGGGATATATTTTTCTTCTTCACTTCCGGCAGCATTAAAACGCCTGTTTGGGTTTTGCATCGGATAGCGGAAAACAAGTTTGTTTTTTCGGCCTAAGCCATTGGTAAAATTAGTTGCCGTTCCGGTTGCCGGGTCAATGCTCCAGATGTCATAACGGTCATAAACAAGCAAATCTTTATCACCTTCTGTCCAGCCGGAAACGCCATAAGGAGAAGGGTCATCCGGTACGTCGTTCTGTTCTTCACCCATTTTCATACTTGTTTTTGCGGTGAGGTTTGTTTTTTTGCCGGTAAAAACAGCATAACTGTACCAGTTTTGGTTGGCCGAATCAAACCAGATCACATAGTTGCCTCCCGGGGAAATTTGATAACGCGCTTTTAAACGGGCATTGATCTTTTTATACGCACCGGTTTTGATGTCAATCAAATAAGCTTCCTGTAAAGCTCCGGCCCAAACTGCTTGTGCACGTGCGCCAGTATCCGTAATGGCTAAAGCGTAACGTGCATCGTTGTTTTCTGGTAATGTAACTTCCTGCACACCTGGATTTGCCAGTTGGATTGATTTATGCCCGGATTCTGCAGGCTCAATTACAGCCAGGTAACTTCTACGCAATTCGCGTTGCAAATTATGTAATTGCTGCGGTTGCAGATAATCGTCTTTATAATTCCAGATGTCCAATTTGGCGTGTTCAAAATCAACCAAAGTGGTGTCGGCCGGTTTCGGGATTGGTGCCGTACCAAAAAACAAGCGGCTGCCGTTTTTACTGAAATAAACCCGGCCATCACCACTTACGGCCCATTTTTCCGGCATTCCTGCCGAGCCTGGTGATGCAATCACTTCGGCACTATCCTTCGTAGCGTTGTAATAATACAATTTAAAAGGCTTCACCAATGCCTTCTCCGGGTTTTTCTCTGCCGTAAAAGCCAATTGTTTTCCCGCTTCGTCAAAAACAGGATTGCGATAATTGCCGCGGCCGCTGCTTACTGTTTTTAGCACATCTTTTTCAATGTCATACAAGTACAAACCGGACATACCGTCTTTGCTTCTCCGCGGGGCTGTCACTGCAAACACCAAATGTTTCCCGTCTTTGTCCAACTGGTATTCAGTTACATATTTAAAAGTCCGCTGCTTGTTGCTGAGTAATTGCTTGACGGTAAGATCTGCGCCTTCGCGGGTTGGCGGAGCAATGGTTTGTGCTACAGCTTTTTTTGTGGTATCCGAAGCAACGGGTTTTTTCAACGTGTCGCTGGAAGCAAGATAAGCAACTACAGAAGCTTTTTCTGCTGTTTTAAACGAACGGACAGACGGTATTTTGGTGATTTGCTTGGACCCCAGCATCATCAAACCCAAAGTGTCTTTCGGAAATTCATCCTGCTTTTTCTTTTTGATCCTGGCTAAACGAGTTGCTGCATAAAACGGACGGATCAGGAAAGCGGCATATTTGGAATCGGCTGTGATCCGTGCCGTATCTGCCCGCGGAACTTGTATTTTGTTGCTGTTTTTAGCAGTAGAAATTACGAGTGTGGCATCGCCCTGCTGCGGTTTCACCACATATAAAACCCATTTCCCGTCATCGCTGATCCGTTCATTGCTGATACTTTGCCAGCTATCATAAACAGAATGGTCCAATGGTTTTTTGGCAGTTGTTTGTGCCGATGCCTTATCAAACAAAAAACACAACATAGGCAGGAGTAATAATTTTCGCATAGCTAAATCTTTTGTGAAAGCTTAAATATGCTGTTTTTACAGGCGAAAAGTTTATGCGTTTTAAAAAAGTTACATTGGTAGGAAGCAGGATAAAATTTTAAGATTATCTTTCAATTTGTAAGGCTAAAAGAGTGAAATTGTTAAGGGATTGTGTTTCAATGCTTCTTTTATGGCATAAAAATTTGTGTTGAAGAAACACACCACTACTAATCCTTCTTAAATAGAGGAAACATAGTTTGCTACTTTTACTAAAGTTTAGAAAGGTCTGCGCCCTATTTCCCCTTTGAAGGGAGTTAGGGGGATGACCTACGTTCAGAACTATTTTAATGTAGTTTTACTAAACTTCAGGATTAACAAAAATTTAATTTTATAATAGAAATGGAAAAATTAAAAATTGCAACGGCACAATTTGAAAACAGAAGCGGCGATAAGGCTTATAACCTTTCTGTTATTGAACAATTAGCAGAAAAAGCAGCCCGGCAAGGTGCCGATGCAGTCGCTTTTCATGAATGTTCAATCACCGGTTATACTTTTGCCAGGCATTTTACCAAAGCACAAATGCTGGACTTGGCAGAGCTTATACCTGATGGGCCAAGTGTGCTCAAATTAACAAGATTTGCCAAAGCGTTTAACATAACCATACTGGCAGGATTGTTTGAAAAAGATCCGCAGGGAAACCTTTTCAAGGCCTATGTATGCGTGGATAAAAATGGCTTGGTTGCAAAACACCGGAAGCTTCATCCTTTTATCAATCCACATATTTCCCCTGGAAATACCTATACCATATTTGATTTAGGCGGATGGAAATGCGGTATCCTGATCTGTTACGATAACAATATCATCGAAAACGTAAGGGCAACTACCTTGTTAGGCGCGCAAATCATTTTTATGCCGCACGTAACCATGTGTACGCCATCAACCCGGCCAGGTGCAGGTTTTGTGGACGCTAATTTATGGAAAGATAAAAAAGCAAATGCCAAATTATTACGTCAGGAATTTGATGGCCCGAAAGGAAAGGAATGGCTGATGAAATGGCTGCCTGCACGCGCTTATGACAATGGTATTTACGCCGTTTTTTCAAATCCTATCGGGATGGACGATGACCAATTAAAGAACGGCTGTTCCATGGTTATTGACCCTTTTGGCGATGTTATAGCAGAATGCGCCACGCTGGACGATGAAATAGCAATTGCCGAAGTAACGCCGGATAAATTAACGATGGCAGGAGGGTACAGATATACAAAGGCTAGAAAGCCAGAGTTATACGGTGGTATTATTTCTAAAGCACATCACAGCGAACAAAAAGTAATTTGGTTGGATGAGTAAATTTGAAATTGTGTTTAACTGTTTGTTTACCCCATTTTTGATAAATCCCTTAACCTGCTTTAAAGTAATGTGGCAGTCCTTCATCGTACCCGGCTTTAATATTTGGGCTTGGTCTTTATTGTAATCGTTTAACAATCTACAAAGTGTAAAGTTAGCTTGGTCTTCCCTGGTAAATTTGTCTTTTACCAGTTCTACAGTAAGGAGTTTTTTTGCGATAAAAGTTTCTGGAAACTTTTCATGATACAGGAACAATATTTTTAAATAATAAATTATTAAAATAAACTATTTGATAAGTGATGATTAGATATTTAAAATGCTGTTTATGCCCAAAAGCAGATATGGAATTGGGTATATTTTCCTTGATTTAACACAAATAATTTGGGGTGATAAAAAAACCCTTTAAATCATGAAATTTAAAGGGTTTTGAGGTTTGTTTGATCGACTTTTGTCGGGATGGCAGGATTCGAACCTGCGGCCTCCACATCCCAAATGTGGCGCGATACCGGGCTACGCTACATCCCGTTTGGGATTGCAAAAGTAGAAATTATATCAGCAATGCAAAAGAAAAAACAAATTTTATCTTGAAATTTTCAAACCCGGCAGCAAGGATTTCATTATAAAGTGGTTAAAATTGTAATGTCTCAATAAGAAAAACGCTTACACCAGTTCTGCAACTATAAATGTGCTTCCGCCTGCAAAAATCAGATCGTCCGGTTGGGCATTATTTTTTGCAGCGGCCAATGCTTCTTTTACCCCATCAAAATAGTTGCCTGCCAGGCCAAAGCTTTCTGCCTGCTTTTTTAATGTTCCGGCATCCAGCCCGCGCGGTATATCCGGTTTGCAAAAATAGTAAGTTGCTTTTTTAGGTAGCGAAACCAAAATTTTACTAATGTCTTTATCAGCAACCATCCCCAAAATAAAATGTAAACGGCGATGAGGCGTTGCTGCAATGTTGCTCAATACCTCTTTAATTCCTTCCGGGTTATGGCCGGTATCACAAATAATCAGCGGGTTTCGGTCTAAAACCTGCCATCTGCCCATCAATCCGGTCAACCGCTTTACTGTTTTTAAGGCAGTAAAAACAGCATCGTCCGAAATATGGAATTGCTGGTTTCGTAATTCATCAATTGCTGAAAGCACAGTTTTCAAGTTTTTAAGCTGATACAAACCGGTCAGGTCAAGCTGCAGGTTTTTATTGCTGATTGACGGGTGTGTGGGTTTTTCTGCCGAAGAAATGTGAACATGCAAAAGCTCCGGGATTGCTTTCATCGCTGGTTCAGGCTTTTCTATTGACGCATTCCATTCTTCTGAAGCAAAGCGGACCGGTGCATTTTCCTGCTTTGCTTTTTCTATAAAAACAGCAGCAATTTCAGGCTGATGTTCGCCAATCACAACAGGCGTTTCAGGTTTGATGATCCCAGCCTTCTCCGCAGCAATCTCAGCCAAAGTATTGCCCAGCAAATTCATGTGGTCCCAGCCAATGTTGGTGATGACGGACAGGAGCGGCGTAATGATATTGGTCGAATCCAGCCTTCCGCCCAAACCCACTTCTATCACCGCAACATCCACTTTTTCCCGGGCGAAATAATCAAAAGCCATCGCAACGGTCATCTCAAAAAACGAAGGCTCAATGGCATTGATATTTTCCTGTTGTTCTGCCACAAAATCTATAACCTGCTTTTCCGGGATCATTTCGCCGTTGATGCGGATACGTTCCCGGAAATCTTTCAGGTGGGGCGAAGTATATAATCCGGTTTTATATCCGGCAGTTTGCAAAATGGCAGCCAGCATGTGTGAAGTGGAACCTTTGCCATTCGTGCCGCCAACATGGATAGTTTTAAACTGCTGCTGCGGATTGCCTAACTTCCCGCAGAGTAAAATAGTATTGGTCAGGTCTTTTTTGAAAGCCGAAGCACCAACCCGCGTAAACATGGGCAGTTGCCGGTACAAATAAACAAGCGTTTGCTGGTAGTCCATTTAGTTATGCAAATAGTTGATGATCAATAGTTAATAGCAATCCTCTACTTCAATTTTTAGGTGATAAAAGAAGTATTGCAGTTTTATGATTCAGACCTGAATGCTGATACCTCAAAGCTAAAACCTACTTGACCTGAAACACAAAAACAACTGTTCCAACCTGCGTGTCAGGTGCATTTTCAGAAGCGTTTAGTTTTACACCAAGTACAGCATTTTCACATTTTTGCAGCAGGTCACTGTCGCTGATTGTGGTTCCGCGGGCACCGGCGCGTGCATAAACCACGTTGCCGGTTTTATCCACCCTAATATCCACCACAATTTTACCGGCACGCCTGTTACCGTCAGAAACACTGGGTTTGGTCAGGAAACTCCGCTGCGTCATGTTGAGGTTGCCACCGTTGCCGGAACCTGTACCGTTGTAATTATTGGTTAAAGTGGTACCGGTAATTTTACCCTGGTTGCCGGGCTTGTTGCCGTTTCCGTCGCCTTCGCCGGTACCGTCATTTTTTTTGCCTTTGTACAAAGCATTCTGGTTAACCTGCGGCTTTGCTTCTTTTACCTCTGTTTTTGTGGCGACGGTGTTGCTTGGCTTTTTACTGTTTGGCGCCACTTCCGGTGCATCTTCTGTAGTTTGGGTAACTACTTTTTTATCACTGTTGTCGGCACTGGCTTTTTCGGTCGGCTTGGCTTCAGGTTTTATCTTGTCGGGCTTGCTTTTATTGGCTTTTTCTGCTTGAGAAGGTTCTTCCACACTCATGTAATCCTTGCCCATGCCTTCGTCCGTCGTGCCGTAATTCACCAGGATACCGCCGGTCCCTTCTTCCTGTTTCGGCGGCATGGAAAAAACGATCAGATAGGCCAGCAACAAAAATAAACCCAGGATGATGCCCGTGAACAAAAAAGCTTTCGGATAATAATTGTCTTCCCGGTGTTGTATCATTATTTAGGTTCTGTTGCCAGCACGAGTTTGATGTTCAATTTTTGCGACGTATCCATCACTTCTACCACATCCTGTATGGCTACAGTTTTGTCCACGTATAAAACAATCGTTAATTCTGTCGCTATTTTTTTGTAGGATTGAAGTGTAGCGGCCAGATCTGCTATCGGAACTTCTTTTTTATCTACATAATACTTAAGGTCTTTGGTGATGGAAACCGTGATGGTCTTTTTGGAAACTGCTTGTCCGGATGATGATTTCGGCAGCATCAACTTGATCACATTCGGATTGGTAACCGTGGAAGCGATCAGGAAAAACAGCAGCAAAAAGAACATAATATCGTTCATGGCCGAAGTATTTACTTCTGCATGGGCCCGGAGATGTCGTTTTCTTAAATTCATTTGCTTGGTTCTTCTAACAAATCAATAAACTCAACCGAGTCAGTTTCCAACTTCAAAATTACTTTATCTACCATCATCTGTAAAATGTTATAGCCCACAAATGCAACGATCCCAACTAATAATCCTGCTGCGGAAGTTACCATTTTAACGTATAGCCCGCCTGAAATTACACCCATGCTGATGTTGTCTGTTTGAGAAATATCATAAAATATCTTGATCACGCCGGCAATGGTCCCCAAAAACCCAAACATCGGTGCAATACCGGCCACGATCCCGAGGATCCCGATATTTTTCTCTAACCTGGAAACTTCCAAACGGCCAATATTTTCGATTGCACCTTCAATATCTTTTATCGGGCGGCCAATCCGCATCAGCCCTTTTTGCAGCATCCGGCCAAGCGGCGAGTTGCTGTTACGGCAAATCGCAATGGCCGAATCCAATTTACCGGAAGTAATATTGGCTTTTACCTGCGACATCAGGTTTGCTTCGTTTAGCCCTGCTTTTCTGATCGTGAAAAAGCGTTCAAAAAATATCACCAAACCCAGTACGGCCAAAATCCCGATCGGAACCATCACCCAGCCGCCTTTTACCAGCAAGTCGCCAAAACGAAGTTCATGAGGTTGTGCAGTTCCGGCTTGTACGGCCCGGTTTAAAGTATCAACAGCGCGTGCGGCTGTATCGGCAGTTGCCTGTAAAAATAATAGCATCATTTTAAATAGTGTTGTATATAAGCTTCTGAATGAACGTCTTTCGCACGTAGTTTTTCTAATGCAGCGTGTGCGGTTTCTTTATCTTGAAATGAACCAAAAGTGATCAGCACTGCCTTACCGGATGTATTCTTCAATATTTTAGCCCGGTGCATCCCCTTTGATTTCAGTTGGGACAAAAATATTTTTGCCCCTTTTAACGTCTTAAAAGCAGCACCAATGATCTCGTAAGGTGATTTGGCCACCAGGTCAGGATCTGCGGACAATGCTGTTGCGGCCGTATCTTTTGCTGCTGGCCGCAAGGCAGGGGCAATGTTTTTTACTGCCGATTCCGGTGTATCTGCAACAACTTTTGCTTTTGCAGTATCATTTGAAATTTGCTTTTGGGTTGCCGGAAGATGCTTAGCAGAATCAACAACAGGTTTTTGTAAAACAACGGCAGCTTGTTTCTTTGGGATAAAACGGCTATAAATATCCGGGTAATACAAGTACAAAGCATAGCAGCCCAGCAGGCAAACAGCCAGCAATAAAAATAGCGCAGCCCAAAAACCTATGCTCTTTTTAGGTTCGATTGCTTCTTCTTCTGGTAAATTATTTGAAAAATCCCGATAAGGATCCTCTGTATAATCCTTTTTGGCAACGGCTTCCTGGCTGGTAAAATCCGCTTCTTTTTTTAAGGCTGATAATTTTACCGGCGGCAATCCAAAGTTTTCCCGGTTAAAAGAAGCATCCGTTTTTTCATTTTCTACCGGAAACAATGCTTCTTTTACCGGTATATTTTTAAGTGCTGAATCGTTTTTCAACTGGTCGACCAACTTCTGTATAAAATATCCTGCAGCTTGCGGCGAAATATTTTTTTGCCGGACAATGTGTTTCTCCAGCATATCATCCTGTTTTTCTCCTTCCGCAAAATCAATACTGTTTTTAGGGGGATAAAATTGGTGTTGCCCGGAGTTGTAAATGCTTGCAATTTTATGTTTTGAAAAAGTACCCAAACCCGGAACATAAACCAAATGCTCCCGGTCAAGCAGTTCTTTGATATAAGCCGCTACATCCATCCGGTTAAAAATAAGGGTAAATTCAGGAACATCAAAATAGATTAGAAACCGATGCTTGCGCCGCCAAATATATTAAATCCGTTTGCAGGATAATAGAGATATGTTTGATACTTGGTGTTGAGCAAGTTGTTTGCTTGTACAAAAACGGAAATGCGTTTGGAAACTTTGTAATCTACACCGCCGTTCAAATCAGCAAAAGAAGGCAACGTAATTACCCGAAAAGCAGTTGCTGAAGTTAGGATCCGGTCCTTTGTTTCGCCCCGGATCAGCAACGCCCCGTTGACCGTGATTTTTTTGTTGATATGAAAACTGGTTCCGGCCGTCAGCTTTGCAGTTGGCAAATTCCATGGTTCTGCTTCTGTTGCCAGCGCATATTTTCGGTATTCAAACCTGCCAAAAATAGCTACTGTTTCTGATGCTTTAAAATCCAAGTCGCCGTTGAAACCGGTCACGGTTGATTTCCCGCCATCATAAATTACGATAAATTTATTCTGTCCTCTGCTGAAATTAAAATTATTTACAAACAGCGGCATTCCGGTAATACTTTGGCGGATAAAAGCCGCTTTAAAACCCAAGCCAGGCGCAATCGTCCCTTTCAAACCAGCGCTGATAGTCAAGCGGTCAATAGAATTCCGGATGTCGATATTCTGATCTAAAAATGGATTGGTTTCCGATAAATTCCGAAGCAAAGTTTTATCAATATCGCCTCGCAGTTCCCCAAAAATGCGTACATATTTGGGAACTACCTGGAACTCAATTTTCGCTGCCGGAAACAACCGCAGGCTACTTTTGCTGCCAAACTCGGAAACCAAATTTACGCCGGCATCAATCTTGTAATTTTCGCCTTGCAATTTTAAATAAGGGTTAGCGCGTAAAATATTATTGCTCACATTGTACAAACTGTCTTTCGTGCTCCCGGCATCCAGCGAAGCGTTCAAACCGGCATAAAATTGTTTAACGGTTTGGTTGATCGAAACATCAATTAGAATGTTGTTTTCTTTTGCTTGAAAAGCATTGTTAAAAGCATAACCTGTAATTTTTGCGGCATAAACAAAGTCGTTCTCCACATCTTTAAAGTTCTTGGCAATCTCTGCTTCACCTTCAATGGTGTTAAAATGTTGTTTTCCGGGGATTAGGTTTGTCGGCGGGTTATCCTGGTCAAAACCATAAAAATAATTATTGCGGCGCGTATAATTGATGCGGCCGCTGACACTGTTGTTTGCGCCAACACTTTTCCCAAAAACGCCAACTTCCTGTCTGCTTGATTTTTGTTTGGGCAGGTTTCCCTGCTGCGAAAAATGCTTGGCAAAACCGCCAACCTGCAACGCCTGGTCGCGGCCATTATCAATATAAAGCTCTCCGAAAGTAGTCTTTAAGTTGCCGATACCTGCTTTTACATAGTTGTTGTACAAAGTGTCCTGCGCAGTTTTCGGGATCTGCATCGCTTCCAAGGGTTGTATCCCCGCATTGCTGTTCAGGCGTTTGTCCAGCAAATTGGTATAAGTAAAAGACGGTTTCACATCCTGTTTGTCATCCAAATTTGGGTTTCTGCGGATTTTTACCGCATCGGCCAAAACCGGTTTGTACGCGCTGGTCACTACAATTTCTTCGTTCAGGTTTTGCTGTTGTTCCGGTTTTTTGGCTGCTGTATTGCGTGCTTTTCTGGTGGTGTCTGCCGATGCTGTTTTTACCATACTTTTTTTGGTGGCCGTTTTAGTTTTGGCAGGAGTTGTGGTTTTGGCTGAATTGACTTTTTTTGTTTTGGCTGGTACTGATTTTTTCTGAACCGGTTTTTGCTGGGAAAATGCAGGAACCGCAAGAAGCATCAGTCCGGATAACAAAAAGGCGGGGATTGTATTTAACTTCATTGCTTAGTTCTCTTTCTTGGTAGTGGTTTGGTTGTTCAGTTGGGCAAGTTTCGCTTTGGCTTCAGGCAAAATCTCGTCATTGCCTTTGTAGTTTCCGATAACGCTTTGCAAAGTGCTTTTTGCCTGGAAAATATCTTTTAAAGCCACATAATCATCAGCCAGCAGAATAAAAGTTTTTGCAACCCAATAATCATAATCGCCCAGTTTGTTAATCAGTTCAAAACAGGTTTTTTGTGAAGCTTTATAATTTCTGCGGAGATATTCCAGGTTGGCCACATTGTATTTTGCTTCGGCGGCAGCAACTGTTTTGGTATTGCTCAGCACATAATTAAATTCTTTGACCGCGTTGCTGGTGTCAGCTTTTTGCAGATAAGCTTTCCCGGCATACAAACCGCTTTTGTATTTGTCTTCTTCGGAAGATTTCTCGTTGGTGCGAACCAAGGCCGCATACCGGAGTACATCGTTCGGCATTTGCATCTCCGAGTACGACAGCAGCAAATTATTGATGGCAAAAGTATAGTCGGCTTTGTATTCAGAATTGGTTTCCAAATGTTTCAAAAACACCACCGCTTCGTTATACTTCTTTTGCCTTAAATAAATATTAGACATGCTGATGAGTGACTTCTCCGTGTAGATGCTTGTCCAATCATTCAAGATAAAGTTATAATCCGAAACCGCATCTTCCAGATGGTTCAACTTCACATTACTTTCGGCACGGATAAAACGAGCTTGTTTATCATTGATCGGTTTGGAAAACTTATCAAAATAAGCATTGACCGCATTCACCGTTCCGTTAAAATCACCGCGTAAATACAAATTATTAGCTGCGGTAAACAACAGGTTATCCTGCTGTGCAGAACTGTAATTTCCAATCGGCGTGGTGGCGGCATAATCAATAAAGGTTTTGGCATCGCCTTTATCCGTATAAATTTTTTCAATTTGCTTGAGGGATTGCTTGGCTTCATCCGTAGCGGGATAATCTTTGACCACTCTTTTAAAAGCATCTAAAGCAGGCTCATCCTGGTTGGCGTTGTAGTCGATCAAACCAATTGTAACTAAAGCGCGCGGCACATAACTGCTTTGCGGATATTTCTGGATCATCGCCGTTAAATCGTTTCGCGCCTGGTCGCCGTTGTTTTTGAGAAAATAGGTGTAAGCCATTTCAAAGCTGGCATCATCCGCATAATCCGAAGTTGGAAATTGGGTAAGCAAGCTTTGCAGTGTGCTGATTTTGGTATCCAGTTGGCCCTGCAATCCCTGGATCATACCGCGCTGAAACAAAGCATAATCTTCGCCTTTAGCATGTTGCGAAAGAATCCGATTGTAATACTCGTTGGCCCTGCCGTAGTTTTTCAACACAAAATAACAATCGCCCAGACGAAGGATGGCATCGTTTACCGTGTTTTTGTCGCGCTCGCTGCCTTTTATAAAATGCTCAAAATTGTTGGCCGCTTTTGTATATTTTTCATCGCCAAAAGCAGCATAGCCCAAAGCGTAATTGGCATAATTGTAAACGCTGGTTTTCCTGGCGGCAGGCATACTTATAAACTTTTCAAAATTGTCCACCGATTCGCCGTATTTCCGCACTTCATACATGGATTCGGCCATCCAGTAAGTAGCCAACGCTTCAATTTTATCATCCACCGGGTCTTTCAGCGATCTTAGAAATATACCGATGGCGTTTTCAAAAGCACGTTCGTTGTAAAATTGCAAACCGCGGTAATAAGTTACTTTTTGATATGCTTCTTTTGCCGCATCATTTCTGTTGTTTACCGATTCTAAAATATCAACCGCTTCTTTGTAATTACTTGTGGACAGCAAAATTTCCCCCAGCAGAACTTTGGCATCATTCGTTTTAGCGGAACGGGGATAATTTTTTAGGTATAAACGAATGGCATCCAATGCCTGGTTATTAAACTGCAGTTCGTAAGATAATTTGGCGTATTGATAGAGCGCATCTTCCTGCAAAGCCCGGTCAAAATCTAAGTTTGACGCTGCCAAAAAAGCATTGCGGGCACTTTGCTTGTTGTTCACTTTCAGGAAAACGTTTCCCAACGTATAATTCCCGCTTTGGCTGTAAGAATCCGTTTTGTCGATTAGTTTTTCCAGTTCCCTAACGGCCCGCTGATTATTCCCGGTCTTAAAATAAGCATAGCCCATCTGGTAGCTGTCCTGGTTGTTTTGGGTTTTATTCTGATCGCGGTTCTGAAACCGCTCATAATATTTAATTGCATCCGGGTAATCAACCTTGGCAAAATACGAAGCCGCAATGATCCGCAGCATTTCCGTTTCGTTGGTTTGCTTGGTTGTGTTGATGATCGGCACGGCATAAGCAATCACATCATCGTATCGTTTGTCCAAATAATAAACAGCCGTGATATAATACGGATAGCTGGCTTCGTATTTCTTTGAGTTTTTCAGCTTCTCAAAATTGACTAACGCGAGGTGATAATTCTTGTTTAAATAAGCAATGTAAGCGAAATAATAAGTGGCATCTTCAGAATAAGGTGTTTTCCTGTCCTTGATCTCACTAAAAATCAATTGTGCATTTTTGTAATCTTTCAGTTCGAAATAAGAATACCCTTTATCAAATTTATATTCTGCATTTTCTTTCCCGGTGAGTTCTGTGGCTTGAACTTTCTCAAACCAAGTCAAAGCATCCTGGTATTTTTCCTTTTGGAAATAGGATTTTCCGATTTGAAAGTTAGCCACTTTTGCCAGCGGGTTTTCCGGATGTTCTTTAATAAAACGCAGGAACATGCTTTCTGCATCATCATTGCCCAGGTTTAAGGCACAAACAGCTTCAAAATAATAAGCATCTTCTTTAAGCAAAGAACTTTCTGATTCAAAAACCGGCTGGTTACTGGTTTTATTTCTTTGTTTTTCTACCATCCGGAACTGCTCGGCAGCAGCTACGTATTTGCCTTTGTCCAGCAGTTCCATAGCCGCATTGTAATTGCGGTTGAGGTTGAAATAAGCGGTTTGCTGGGCATTTAAGGCAAATACGGTTAGAAAGAGTAGGGCAATAGAAACATATACTTCTTTTATCATAGTTATTTTGTAACGATGGCGCTAAATTATAGACCTTAAAGGTAATAACCGCATAAAAATTGTTAGGCTTAAAATAATACTTGTAACGTAATTAAAATAAATAGTTGTGTTGATGTTAAAATTTTTATTGCAATAGTTTAATCATACCTACGCCAACAGGATCGGTTGATTCTGCTGAATTAGATAGCACAACTACTGCATTTTTTTTTGCATTGTTAAAAGCTAAAAAGCTGCGGCTTCCACCTGTTCCTCCAGCATGCCATAAGTATTCAATATCATTTACTTTAACAATATGCCAGCCTAATCCAACTTTTTGGTTTTTATCAAAAGTAATTTGATGGGTAAGTTGAAAGGCTTTAAAAAGTTCCGTATTTTCAACTTTCATATTTGCTATTGCATATCTTAATAAGTCTGTCACAGTTGAATGTAATGAGCCACAAGCCTGGAGTGCATCAAAATCCCAAGCTGATGTTTCTGTCCCGGATTCATTGTAAACTTTTACAAAACGGGTTTCATTTTGTGCAGATAAATGCTGAACGGTACTCTCCAAATGTAAAGGTTTACAAATAATTGTTTTAACTAATTGCTCATAAGTTTGTTTGCTTATCCGCTCTAAAATAATGCCTAACAAACCAACCGCCATATTAGAATAAGCATAAACTTCGCCTGGTTTGGAATTCAATTTACAATTCTTTAAATAAGCAAAAAGCTTTTCACGGGTATAATTTTTATAAGGGTTTACCGGATCATAATTTCCTGTTTCAAAGTTATCCGGCAAAGGTGCCAAACCGGAAGTGTGGTTGCATAAAGATACAATAGATACTTCTTTTAGCACTATATTTTTGGCAACAGAATCCGGCAGATATTTAGTTATAGGATCGGTTAATTTTATCTTGCCCTGATTCACAAAATATGCTAACAAAGTAGCTGTAAATGTTTTGGTGATGGATCCAATTTCAAACATCGTATTGGCATCAGGGACTTTGTTATTGCCTTTTACTGTTTCGCCATAACCATAGATACTGTTTTTACCTGCCTTAAATATCCCAATACTTAAACCAATTGTGTTTGGTTTTTGAATGTAAATGCGGATAACGGAATCAAGTTCTTTCTCTAAAGGCGTTTGTAATGGATTAGATGTGGCAACCAAAGTAGCTTTGTTTGGTTGAAAAGGCTTAAATGAAAAAAATCCGATTTTATCGCTTACATCCAAGTTGATCGATAATTGGATTGCTGTCTTGTTAAATTGTAACTTGTAGGTGCTGACTTTATTTTCATAACCTAATGCTGACGATCTTATAATTTGATCCAAAGGAAAAATTTGTTTTGTTAAAAAATCAGAGAGGTTACTTTTACTTGATTTCTTTTGATAGTCTTTTCCCGTCAGGTCAAAGATTGAGTCAATGTCTTTCGAGTTGATATACTTTTTCAAGAGTACAAATACAGAATCATTTTTTTGCTGCTGAATATTTTGTGCGAATGAAGGTACTGTCAGGATAATAAATACTGCTGTAATTGCAAACTTGTAAATTATTTTTACCTCAGCCATGTAATAAATTTTAGCAGTAAATTATATGAAAGAATAATAACAATTACATCTGTCCCGCCAGCAAATACAGAACAGCCATACGCACCGCAACCCCGTTTTCTACCTGGTCCAAAATAATAGATTGCTTGCTGTCGGCCACATCGCTGGTAATTTCTACACCACGATTAATTGGCCCGGGGTGCATCACCGTAATTTCTTTATCCAGCGAATCCAGTATTTTTTTGTTCAACCCGTACAACATCGTGTATTCGCGCAAAGACGGAAAGTATTTAATATCTTGCCTTTCCAATTGAATGCGCAGCATATTGGCTACATCACACCAATTTAACGCTTTGATTAAATTGTGTTCTACTTTTACGCCAAGCGAACCAATAAATTTCGGAATTAAGGTAGTCGGCCCGCAAACCATTACTTCTGCACCTAATTGTTTTAAGCATAAAATATTGGACAATGCCACCCGAGAATGCAAGATATCACCTACGATCACAACTTTTTTTCCGCTTACTTCGCCATATTTTTCACGGATAGAAAAAGCATCCAGCAAAGCTTGCGTGGGATGTTCATGCGCGCCATCGCCCGCATTTACGATTTGCGCTTTGATATGCCGTGACAAAAATATCCCGGCACCGGCATACGGATGACGCATCACCACCATATCCACTTTCATGGCCAAGATATTATTGACCGTATCAATCAGTGTTTCACCTTTGCTGACAGATGAGGAGGCTGCCGCAAAATTCACGGTATCTGCAGAAAGCCGTTTTTGTGCCAGTTCAAAAGATAAACGGGTTCGGGTAGAGTTTTCAAAAAAGATATTGGCAATGGTAACATCACGCAAGGAAGGCACTTTTTTGATTGGCCGGTTTAAAACAGCTTTAAAGTTGGTTGCTGTTTCAAAAATCAATTCAATATCATTTCGGTTGAGATCTTTAATGCCTAAAAGATGTCTGGAGCTCAATTTTTGCTGATCGGCCATTAAAATTTTTCTGATAACAAAACCACTTTGTCTGCTTCGTCTGCTTCTTTCCAGCTCACAATTACTTTTTGCGAAGCTATGGAATCTACCCGGATGCCAATATAATCCGGTTCAATTGGCAAATGGCGTGAATATCGCCTGTCCACCAAAACCAACAATTCTACTTTTTGCGGCCTTCCAAATGCCAGCATTGCATCCATCGCGGCGCGAATAGTTCGGCCGGTCCACAATACATCATCTACCAAAATCACTTTTTTGTCTTCAATGATAAAATCAATTTTAGTTTGGTTCGGCACCAAAGGATTTTGCCTTCTGCGGAAATCATCCCGAAAAAAAGTAATATCCAAGTCGCCGGAAAAAATAGAAGCACCGGGCAAAATAGCTTTTAATTCTCCTGCAATCCGCTTGGACAGAAAAGGGCCGCGCGGTTGGATACCTAATATTACAGAGTTGGAAAAGTCATTGTGGTTTTCGATCAATTGCCGGCAAAGACGTTGGATAGTGATCTGGAATTTTTGGCCGTCAAGCAGTGTCAGGTTTTGCATTACCGGTTGATTTGGGCAAAAGTAGGAAAATATTTGATATTGCGGAATGAGTTTTCGTTCCGGTAAGATTAGGGTTCAGTGTATGATACTGTTTTTATGCCGGTAAAAGAAGTATCGTAATTTTTACCTCATAAAAAAAGCCCCTCCAAAAAGGAGAGGCTTTGATATAATCAAAAGGAGATAAGATTATTCTTCTGTTTTGTCGTTTTTACGGGCGGTGTTTTCCGCACCTTCCATCTGCTCTTTCAATTGGGCCAAAACGCTTAGGTCACCAAGCGTAGATTTTTCAACAGAATCTTTTACTTTTTTAACAGCTACAGTGGAAGCTTTTGCTTCTTTTTTACGCTTGTCAAACTCTTCCATACGGGCTTCTGTTCTGGCATCTTCCCAAATACGGGAGTGGGAAATCACAATCCGTTTGTTCTCTTTATTAAATTCAATTACTTTAAATTCAGCAACATCTTCTGCTTTTAGTGGTTTGCCATCTTCCTGGATTGCATGTTTTGTTGGTACGAAACCTTCAACACCATAAGGCAAAGCAACGATAGAACCTTTATCCGTAACTTTAATTACCGTTCCGGTGTGTACAGAATCTACATTAAAGATGGTTTCAAAAGTATCCCAAGGATTTTCTTCCAGTTGTTTATGGCCTAAGCTCAGTTTGCGGTTATCAACATCAAGTTCTAAAACTACAACGTCTAATACTTCGCCAACCTTGGTAAACTCGTTCGGGTGGTTTACTTTTTTAGACCAGGAAAGATCAGAAATATGGATCAAACCATCGATACCGTCTTCCAGTTCTACAAACACACCAAAATTAGTCATGTTTTTAACTGTTGCTTTGTGCTGGCTGCCAACCGGGTATTTAGTAGCGGCTTGTTGCCAAGGATCGGGCGTTAATTGTTTAATACCGAGAGACATTTTCCGGTCATCACGATCTAACGTCAGCACTTGGGCTTCCACTTCGTCACCAACTTTCAGGAATTCCTGCGGGCTGCGCAAGTTTTGAGACCATGACATTTCTGATACATGGATCAAACCTTCCACTCCCGGAATAATTTCCAGGAAAGCACCATAATCTGCAACGGTAACAATCCTGCCTTTGACCCTGGAACCAATCTGCAGGTCTTGAGAAAGGCTTTGCCAAGGATGAGGCGTTAATTGTTTCAAGCCTAAAGCGATCCGTTTTTTCTCGTCATCAAAATCCAAAACAACAACGTTGATTTTTTGATCTAATGCCAAAACTTCGCGCGGATGCTCGATGCGTCCCCAAGAAATATCGGTAATGTGCAGCAAACCGTCCACACCGCCCAAATCGATAAATACACCGAAATCGGTAATGTTTTTAACAGTTCCTTCTAAAATTTGTCCTTTCTCTAATTTCGCAACGATCTCTGTTTTTTGGTTTTCCAGATCATCTTCGATCAGCACTTTGTGGGAAACCACAACGTTTTTAAATTCGTGGTTGATTTTGACCACTTTAAACTCCATCGTTTTGCCTACATAAATATCGTAGTCGCGGATAGGTTTAATATCGATCTGGGAACCTGGTAAAAAGGCTTCCACACCAATAATATCTACAATTAAACCACCTTTGGTCCTGCTTTTCACATAACCTTCGATGATTTCGTCTTTTTCTAAAGCTTCATTAATGCGTTCCCAAGAGCGTTGAGTTTTTGCACGTTTGCGCGAAAGCACCAACTGTCCGTTAAGATCTTCCTGGGATTCAACATAAACATCCACTAAATCGCCTTTCTTCAAATCGGGCATATCGCGGAATTCGGATACGGATACCAAACCATCAGATTTAAAACCAATGTTCAATACCACATCTTTACTGTTGATGGTAACGACTGAACCGCTGATAATTTCTCCTTTGGTGATCGAGTGAAAAGTGCCGTCATACAAATGCTCCAATTTTTCACGGTCTTCATTGGAATAATTACCGAATTTTTTTTCATCAGCATCCCAATCAAAATCACCGGCAGGTTGTGCCATATTGGATTTGATGGATTCGATCAGGGACGAATCTGCTTCTGACTCAATGTTTTCTTTTTTCAATTGCAGGTTTCCTGCGTCCTGAAATTCAGCTTGTTTTGCTTGTAATTCTTTTTCTGCTTCTTGTTTTTTTGCCATTAAATAATTTATCTCCTTTTCCCAAAATAGATTGGGCTGCAAAAATAAAAAATTAATAGCTACGTCAAAAAAGTTTTTTAGCTATTTAATTGATTTTGAACAGATTTTACCGGTAATAGCGCGAATTGCAGTCCTGCAATGGCTAATATTTTAATAACAACATGTCAATCTCTTCAAAAATCAACATAAAATCGTTGGATAAAGCATTTCTATAAAGCAGAACAACTTCATTTACAGCCAGTTCCTGAGCTTTTGTGAACGGGTTTTTCCAGATACGCAGGCAAATCCCTTTCAGTGCATGCACCACGCTGTCCAACTGAGTGTAGGAGTAAAGATATTTTTCGTTGATGAACAAAGTATAGAATTTGAGGAATTTTTGCGGATCAACACTGTTCAACTTTAAAAAACCAGCAATCTTAGCTTCTTCGGTGTTCTTTAAATGGTCATAAAAATCATCTGCAAAAACAGTGTTTGTGGTTAGCAGCAAGTTGTCCAGGATCAGTTCCAGCGCGACGTGGCCTAAAAAAAAAGGTTTCACTTCCGAACCGGCAACGGCAGGCCTGAGCAATAGTTTAAGCTGATGGGCGTGATGCTTAAAAAACGCAGACGAATGAAAATGGCGGTCAATTTCCAAATGTTTTTTCCAACCGTTGATCAACGAGCAAATGGCAACGTCCGCTTGTTTGGGCAAACGATCAGGTTTTATTTGTGCTTCTTTATCCGCATTCCGCAACAGATCGGGCATAACGGCACCCAAAACATGATAGGCATCGTTACAGTCCCGGTCGAAATAAAAATGAGATAAAAAGTTCATTACCCGTAAATATACAAAAGCGAATACAAGGAATAACAGATTTTGCCCGATAAAAGAAGCATCTGCTTGAAGAACCGCTTTTCTTTGATTCTATTATCTTTGTCGCCCTTAATACTAATGTATTTATGAATTTTTTGGAAGAGTTGCGCTGGAGGGGAATGCTCCACGATTGGACGCCCGGAGTGGAAGAGAAACTGCAAAGCGGAATGGTTGCAGGTTACATCGGCTTTGATCCAACGGCAGATTCGTTGCATGTAGGCAGCCTGGCGCAAATTATGACTTTGATCCATTTTCAACAGGCTGGGCATAAACCCTTTGTTTTGGTTGGCAGCGCAACAGGCATGGTTGGCGATCCTTCCGGAAAATCGCAGGAGCGAAACTTGTTGTCTGCGGATGAATTGCAGCATAATTTAAACGGTATACAAAAACAGTTGGAGAAACTTCTCAATTTTGAATTCGGAGAGAACAAAGCTGAAATTGTAAACAATTATGATTGGTTTAAAAACTTTTCTTTTCTTGATTTTATCCGGGACGCCGGAAAGCACATCACCGTGAACTATATGATGGCCAAAGATTCGGTGAAGAAGCGGCTGGAAGGCGAGACCGGCATGTCTTTCACCGAGTTTTCTTACCAGTTGATCCAGGGTTACGATTTTTATTACTTATGGAAAAACAGAAATTGCGTGTTGCAAATGGGCGGTTCCGATCAATGGGGAAACATGGTAACCGGAACGGAACTGATCCGCAGAAAAGGACAGGGCGAAGCATTTGCGCTAACCACGCAACTGATTAAAAAAGCGGACGGCAGCAAATTTGGTAAATCTGAAAGCGGAAATATCTGGTTGGATCCGGCAAAAACTTCGCCTTACCAGTTTTACCAGTTTTGGTTAAATGGAAGTGATGAAGATGCCAAAAGTTATATGCGGATTTTTACCCTGCAAAAACAGCATGAAATTGAAGCTTTGGAAAAGGAACATGATGCCGCGCCGCATTTAAGGATTCTGCAAAAGGCTTTGGCAAAAGATATTACTATCCGTGTTCATGGTGAAACAGAGTTTGAAAAAGCCATTAAATCATCCGAATTTTTGTTTGGGAATATTGGAATAGAATTTTTGAACGAATTAGACAATGCAGAAACGGAAGCTTTATTTGCAGGCATTCCAAACTTCAATGTCAATAAAATTGAATTGGAACAAGGTATTTATGTAGTTGATTTATTGGCCGAAAAAGCAAAAGTATTTCCATCCAAAGGAGAGGCTAAAAAGATGATCCAGGGCGGAGGCGTAGCTATTAATAAACTAAAAGTAACGCCTGATGCTGTTTTTACGGTAGAAAATCTGATCAACCAAAAGTACTTGGTAGTGCAAAAAGGGAAGAAGAATTATTTTTTGCTGATTGCGGAATAGTTGTTCTTGATATTATTTTTTTAAGTTTGGGCATGGAAGTCTCAGAAATCCAGTTGTTTCAAATTTTGAAAGATAAGGTTGGCGAGGAAGAAGCTAAATCTTTAACTGAATTTATTGCAACCAAGAGTGAAAAGCAATTTGATCTTGAAAAAAGTATACTTGCAGCCAAACAGAATATTGATGAAAAATTAAGGTTTGCTGAGCTAAGAACTGAACTCCTAATTGAAATCAGTAAAAGCAAAATAGAAACTATTCAGCTATTGTTTTTTCTTGCAATTTGCCTGATTATTGTAATATTTATTGTTGCAGCTTATTGATCACTCGAATAATAATTACAATTCACTCAACAATTCCAACTTTTTCTGATTGTATTCTTCCTGTGTGATCAATCCGTTATCAAACAGCATTTTCAACTTTTTTAATTTGCCAGTCAGTTCGTCCGGCTTAGTTTCTTCCGCAGGTTTTAAGGTTGGTTCAATTGGTTTTGGCACAGAAGCAACAAGTTCTGATGGACTTGGTACAAATCTGTTCCTATCCGGATGGATCGTTCCGGAAACTGCCCTTTTTTCTTCCAAATCCCGCTGGCGGCGTTCTTCGCGTTCGGCCTGCTCGCGTTCCTGCCCGTACTGATACAGTTTCCTGGCCTGCACCTTCGGTAAAAAGTCCACGCTGTTCTCCGCACCGTTAAGGGTTTTCACACTAAAAACAGCGCCCAGAATTTCTTCTTTTAGTTTTACTTCGATCACATCTTTCCAAATAAAATCAACAAATTTTATTGATAGTCCGAAGTTTGCCGCAGTAAAAAAGAAAATACGTTTGTTGGTGATCGCCACACAATCCGGCATCAGATTGACCAACGGTTTCTTTTGCACTGAAATGTAAATAATTTCTTCGCCGCTGTTCAGCAAGTCGGTCAAACGGGAATATACTTTTTCAACCGCTTTGGGTTCTTGCTGGTCGTTCAGAAACTGTTCTATCATTTCAGGAAAATTTGTCCGGCAAAAATAGCATTATCCATACAGATTTTTATATGATAAAAGAAGCATTGTAGGAAGTCGGAAAGACCGAAAGACCAAAAATCGGAGAAGTCGGAAAGGGAAATTGGTTTTGTCATTAGTAGGGATTTAGAAGTTAATACTGTTTCAGTCCCGGCTTTCAGTCTTTCGGATTTAAATAAACCCACACCAATTTTTATACGATAAAAGAAGCATTACCCAATCAGCAAATTACAACCGCGGATGTCCGAAAAATCAAAGCGGCCTAAAACTTCAAAAGCATTGTTCTCGTGGAGTTTACCTAAATCCTGCGTGGCAATAAAAGAACAGGAATTGATATTGGCCAAGTCAATCACGTTGATGCCGCCGGTTTTTCCGTTGGGAAGAATGCTGAACGGATCATTGGTGTCCCGGATCAAAACCTTCATCCAGGGAACACAATGAAACACACCTTGGCCCAAAGAATAAGCTTGCGAAAGTAGTTCCGTCATGCCATACTCGGAGTGGATGGCCGGAACACCAAAACCCTGACAAAGCGTTTGGTGCAGTTCTTCGCGGATCATTTCTTTGCGCCGGCCTTTCATGCCGCCGGTTTCCATCAAAATCAGTTCCGGGAAACTGATTTGGTGTTTTTCGATAAAATCCAGCAAGGCAAAGGTAACACCAATTAAAACGGTAGGTTGTTTTTGCTGCTGAAGCTGGATTAATTTCTGATACAATTCATCCTCATTATACAGATAAAAGCCGCTGTCGGGATTGTTGGTTCCTTCAATCAAATCCTCCACCATATAAATCAGCGATGAACCTTTTCTTTCCAGATAGGAGGGCAGCAAAGCCAGAAAAGCATAGTTTTTCAGATCGCCATAAAACAGTTCAAACCCTTTTCTAAAGCTTTTTTTATACCAGGAAACATCGGTAACCAAATGCCTGCTTGTGGTAGTTCCGGTTGTGCCCGAACTGGTAAAAGTAACTTCAGGATTTTGATCATTGCTGAGAATTGTATGTGTTTTAAAAAATTCTATCGGTAAAAAAGGTATGGCTTCCAACGTTTTTATTTCCTGCGGAACAATGTTCAAATACGATAAATACGTTTTGTAAAATGCACAGTTTTTAGCCTGAAACTGAAAAATCTGTAAGGCATTTTCCAGGAACTGTACTTCGTTTGCAATAGAAAAAATGGTATGCTGCTGTGGAAGGATCATACGCAAAGATAAAGCAGAAATTTAGGTTGTAAAAACAGCATCTAACTCTTAATTTACTAATAAATAATAATATAAATTGTAGTGAACGCCGTTTGTAGAACCATTGCTTTTATTTATGTTTGTTGGTGTAAACGATAAGTTATGCCAGACGAAGAAATAATTGTCATAATACCTTCGCCACCACCGCCACAGCCTCCAAATACAGATGACAGTAGCATTCAAATAAGAAGCGGTAATGATTTAGAATCCCAAATAGTTAAAAAATAAAAAACAAATTATCATAAAAACCGGCAAAAGAATTAAGCAATTTAAAGCATATTGTAAAATATTCCATCTATTTTCATTCACGTTTTTATTATCTTCAATCCTTCTTTGATAACTCTGAGTTTCACTTATAAGAATTTCATTAAGCCTTCTTTCAGAATCTTGATAAGTATAAAAAAACCAACTATGCAATAAATCTACAGGCTCGCTTCCTGTCGTTTTATAACCATGCCCTTTTACATTAAATCTTATTAAGAATAATATCTCTATTAAATATATGCAAGTAATTATACTTGTTAGATTAATAGAATTGAATTTAAAATCACCTTCCCATTTGGTCAATAAATAACCTAAGTCTGATACAATAAATCCTACTGTTAGTGTTAAAAATATTGTCGCTCTATTCAATATTACCTTGCTGGTTTCTACACACTCCTTTAATTGTTTTTCTGCTTGACTAAAGATAAATTCCAACTCATCTTTTTGAGCAGCTTTTTTATCATCTTCTGTTAATAAAAACTCCTTATACTGTTTGTCCTTTTTTTTCATATGATTATGAGACTTTTTAATGCCAATATCATTCGCGCTTGCAATAATCATGCGATCAAATAAATCGTTGTTAAAGTTCCTTCATAAGTACTTTTGTAGGTATTCTTCACCTATCACTAATGAACAAACGTTTTGCATTTGTAATAAATGTATGTACTTAAGACAAAGTTTCATGAGCATAGTCTGTTAGAACAATTACTAATTTTGAAAATTAATATATTCTTTGTAGCTTTTCTATTACTTCTTTTTACTTTTTATTTTTATAGATGTTTGACGATAAACCTAATTAAAACATAGGTAGTATGATCGTAAAAAGTTGTTTCATCTCAAATTATAAAGATAACGAAGATAATTACAAAAAAAAGTGAAGCCTTGCAGCCTCACTTTTTTCATTATATTAAACTTAAAAAAATTTACGAAAGCAATTCAGAACTAATTGTAATTTCTGCTGATTTTACCAATTTAGAAACCGGGCAATTTTCTTTGGCATGTGCCACCAAAGCATCAAATTTTTCTTTGGATAAACCGGTTGCTTTTACTTTTACGTCCAAGTGGATGGTGTCTATTTCACCTTTTGCAGGGTTAATGTTTACATCTGCTTTCGTGGTAATTTCTTCCGGTGTAAGGCCTTCCGCAGAAATGTTAAAACTTAACTGCATTGAGAAACAACCTGCGTGTGCGGCCGCAATCAATTCTTCGGGGTTGGTGCCGATGCCATCTTCAAAACGGGTTTTGTACGAAAACTGGCTATCCTTTAATACACCGCTTTGGGTGCTTAATTTTCCTGTTCCTTCTTTTCCGGTACCGTTCCAAACGGCAGTTGCATTTCTTTTCATGTTAAATGTTTATGGTTTTAGTAGGTAAAAGGAGCAAGGTGCAGGGATTGTTTGGAGCTTTTTAATCTTGAAAAACAATATTAGAACACTATGGGAAACCGGATCAGGAAGTAGCCTGCAAAATCAGTTGTTTTACATGATCGGTCATGTTGATTTTTAAAGCTTCTTCGATTCCCCTCGGCGAAATCTTCTTTAAAGTCTTTCTTAAAATGTCAACCATCTTTTCTTCGCTGTGCTGTTTGGCAAAATCGTCTAAGTAATATTCCACAAAAACCAGGCAGATCACATCTTCAATCAACTGCGTGTCTGGGTTTTGATGGAGCTGTTTTTTAAGCAGCAAAGCTTTTACTTTTTCAATCGTTTCATCATCGTAACCACATTCTTTTAAGATTGGTCCGGCAATTTTAGTGTGATGCAATTTCAACTGGCTTCTCCACATCAAATATCCCGGGCGGTCCATGGGATAAGAATTCCGGGCAATTTCCCAGCGGCCGATATGCTGACAACGTACCGCCAATTGCATGTACTCTGGCGCCTCCGGGGCATAATCGTTTAGCTTTTTCGTCATCCGCCCGGCGTACAACACTTCTTTTGGATAGGTTTTTCCTTCATATCCTTCCTGGTTAGGGTCGGTTGCGTTGTAGGCATCGAACCTAAAAAATGCTTCTTGTAGTTGTGTTGCAGACATTTTTAAAGATACAATGAAGTTGTTTAAACTTTCTGTTTCAAGAAAAAATTAATCAGTTGCACCGT
>JAABUS010002784.1_pt1 | contig 31218 bp, 30 predicted proteins | sample 5560161 | NCBI WGS metagenome assembly JAABUS01 (sample SAMN10711885, study PRJNA513376) | rock metagenome | isolation source: Antarctica rocks | place: Antarctica: Victoria Land, Trio Nunatak nord | collected 2016-01-04
CTGCGCCGGCTGGGCCGCAGGCAGGAGTCGCGCGCGGCGTACGACAAAGCCATCGAGCTGGCAGGCAACACCGCCGAGACCGCCTACCTGACCCGCCGCCGCGATGAGGTGCAGCCGACATGATCCGTTTCGAAGCCCGTTTGTTTGCGCACAACCATAGTTATCCGCACTATATAACGTTCTGAGCCCTTGCCACAAATAAGCGGCGAGCTGCAAGAGGTCCTTCTACGCACGGTAGTCGGATCTCTTGCTAGTTTCAGATTGGTTATATCTCGTCACCGCCCTATAGTTTTTTATTGAGTTACGATGATTCAGGGCGAGATCACGCCCAAGGGCACGCGGATCGCTCTTGGGCAAACGCGACGCTGGGTGATCGAGCGCACCATTGCCTGGCACAACCGGGGCTTCGTCAAGCTCGCCGTCTGTACTGAATCCCGGATCATGGTCATCGAGGCGCTGATCGCGTTCGCCAACACGATCATCGTTCTGCGTCGGCTCGCCGCGAAGAGGCCCTCCACTAGGACCAAGGTGAGTAGCCGCACTATCAGGCCCCACTTCCCACTAGCACAATTCGAGCTCAGGCGTCAGAACCTACCCCGGTACGATTCAGCATCGATATCAGTTTCACATGCGTGTCGCTATTGACACTCAAGGCCTCGACTCGTATTGTGTTGCTCACCTGAACGAAGAGAGGTCGACGAGGCCTCCTATCCGGTAGCAAGGCGAAGAAGGTGTGCCAGCTATTTCTAATCAACGCATGGAAGCATGACTCATAACCATTTGCTTCATTCGACTCGACGATCGTTCCTCGCGATGATAGCTGGAGGATATGCGGCATATCCGAGCTTGCGTGAAACTGTCTCTCGCCAAACTCCGACAAGCATCGACACCAAGGTCTATCTCAGTCATCCAGCGCGCTTCACGACACGTATTCCGACCACATGGAATCCCGATGACACGTTACGTTATGACTACGCATCGCGTGACGGCTTTATTTCGGGCCGGAATCTTAATGACCCATACACGAACATCACTTCCCTGGACCAAGCGAGTGAGATTGCTGCCTCCAGCTGGAGGTTCGAAGGCAATGCTCGAGTTTCTCCACGACGATGGCAAGGCCTTGATGCACGAAGCATCTCATCATCGAGCGACCCAGGCGCACCCATATCATTGGTGTTCGTTCATCCTACCGCTTTAGCCAATGGACTTTCTATCTATGCCGAACTGACAACGAGTAATCACTTCTTCGAGTCCACCATTGGAGCAGTCTCATTTGATCCGAAGGTAGTTACGCTTGAGCTTTATGTAAATACGGCAGCAGATTTTATGGAAGCGCACTCGATAATGCGAAACAGCATTCGGTGGGCCGAGTTGCGCAGCGAAGCCCTGTCGACGCTATCGAGATATGCGGACACGAATCAGCTGTGGTTGGCAGCAGGGGCGCTGCAGGTGCTCCTAGCCGCCATAGCATCTGCAGGCGGAGACGGACATAATGCGCTCTGGACCCCGGATGTGGTGAGCAGGGTCGCCGGTCTTCAGGCTTCAAGTGGGCCAACGGGTCAGGCACTTGGGCAAGGCATTGGATATCTCAACATTCCCGGGTTTTCCGGAAACGATGATGCGGGAAGGGCTTTCGCGCAGTCGATTCGAAACCTGCTTGTGGAACAGGCACCGTATGCGACCGTTGGCTGGGTAATAGATCTCCGCAGTAACCCTGGCGGTCAAATGTATCCAGCGCTTTGGGGGCTGTTGCCGTTGCTGAGGCGTGGATCGCTGCTCACGCTCCTTTCCGCAAATGGGACAACGTCGCGGATCACTCAAACCGATCGTCGTGTCCTGGCACTGGGAGGAGAAGAACTCGCTCCCTTCATTCCCTCCGCCCAATCGGAGTGGCAAGCAGTAGCAGCCAGTCGTCGGAGGATCGCCATTTTGGTCGACTCAACCACTGCGAGTGCGGGAGAGGCGACTATGCTCGCACTGAATGCAGGCACCTGCAGCACAACTGTGGGACAAGCCACGGCTGGCATGCTCACAGCTCCCACTACACTAGACCTCTTCGATGGTTCTCGTCTCATGGTGTCTACTTGGTGGGTGGGAAGCCACAACGGGGGCATCTATCAAGGACACTTCATGCCGGACCTGGAGGTAGCAGGGTCCGGCGACAGTCCTCCTTCTGCTGCCGACAAGGTTGCAGGCGCTGGTACCAGATGGCTGCTAGGCGATGATGATAGTTAGAAGTACCCCACGGGAACGTTGGAGGTTATCAGATAAACCACTACCGAAAGCCATCCGACTCGAAGGGACTAGGTCCCTTCGAGTCGTGGGGATCTTGCTCCTGATCGTTATCGTTGCAATTATCATCATGATTCCCACCCTCCAATGATGGACGAGGGCAATGTGTATTAATGTGTCACCGTAGATGTTGCAGGCGTGAACAGTTTTAAATCCGTATCCCTTTCCATTGGCAATTTCAACCCGAACAGCGCCTGAACCGACACCGACGATTGATGCGTCAGCTCTTCGGTTCGTGCACAATCATGAATCTCTTGGATGGCAGTCCTGTTTCGCTCATCATTCGGATCAAAGGTGAATAATATTATGTCGCATCAATGCATATCATCATGGCAGAGAATTACGACGAGGCGGTATCAATCACCCCCGCTATGATGATCGGATCGCCTTCCACCCAGTCATGGGTACCCTGCTTGCCGAAAGCAATCGCCTTGACGGTCGACTCATCAGCTCCAGCTTTATCCGCGAAGATCCCGATTGACACCCATATGCGCTGAGGCTCGTCAGGAACGACAAAATAGTCGATGTACCCGGGCACGTCTCGAACGATCGGCCCAAACCCCTCGATCACCGTGTGAGCTAGATCGGTGGGGGAGAACGCTGGCTTCACCCTTCTGACGCGTACGATAGCGTAGGAGCCCTCCAGATTCGGCTCCGATACGGGTGTGGCTCCCAGGGCTACGGCGTTGCCGCCCATCCCGGCGAGGGCCAAAAGTGCCAATGAACTCGCTCCAATGGTGCGGAGCGCATCACGACGGGTCGCACCTATCTCGTCAGAACCAGTCTCATTCGTCACAGCGTGTTCTCTCCCATGCGACATATCTTGCCGAAAATCCGCCGTGAGTATACGGGGAAGGATGATTTCGGTAAACAGCTCCCGCATACGACGCATAAGCACCCTTACCGATACTGTCCTCAAGACACCGACCGAGACTCAGCAAGGCAGCCATGTCAGTGTCCTGAACGCGGCAATACCTCTCGGTGTCACCCTCCCATACCCCGTCGCGACATGGCATCCAGCAAGAAGCTGGATGCCATGTCCCCATACAAGGCTTTTTGAAATCGCGACCGACGTTTCGCACGGCGGCGATGACAGCTCACTCGAACACCGGCTTGACATGGAGGCCGAATGCCTCAGACGTCACGCCGGTTGAGGACGATCGCCGCAGCAGCGAGTAGTCCGATGACCCAGATGGCGATCACGGCGGTTGCGGGGGCCTGACTCAGGTACTGTGGGCTGTCGGCCTTCGTAATGCCGGACAGGCTATTCGCGGCGACATCCGGCAGGTAGCTCAGCACGTTGTGCTTCACCCAGTCGGGGAGAATCGGTCCGAGCATCCAGGGCAGCCACAGGAAGCCGATGGACACAGTGATCGCGCTGGCCGTGCCGCGGAGCAGCCAGCCGATTGCGAACGGGATCAGCGCATAATTCAGTGCTTGCGTGAGGATGATCCTCAACAGGATACGGGAGGTCGAGCTGTCGGTGATGCTGGCCGTCGCAAGCCCGTAGTGCCCGAAGATTGGCTGGCTGACGAGGAACATTCCGGGGATCGAGATCGCGGTGATCGCCACACCGAGCAATCCAACCACTGTAGCTTTGGCGGCGAACGTTCGCAGGCGCCGGGGTGTGCTGATGAAGGTCGTGCGGATCATGCGGGAGCTGTACTCCGAGGTGACCGACGTCACGCCGAGCACGATCAGAAGAATGCAGCCGAACAGTGAGCCGCTGTTGGTTGTAACGACCGGGTCGAACGCTGACCGCACAGTATCGTTCCAGCTATCGTGCGTCAGTCCCGAGGTAAAGGCGATGAGCGCTGAGAACCCGATCGAAAGTCCAATCGCCAGTGCCACGACGATCCAGGTCGAGCGGAGGGAACGAAGCTTGGTCCATTCCGATTGCAGCAACGAACCGAAACCGGGCTCCGTTGCTGTCTTCCCAGTGTCACGCCTTGCTCTGTCTGCCGCACCAGGCGAGCAAATGAGATCGAAACCCGGCGAAATGATCGAATCTGTCACGAACCTGTCGGCTCCCAGCGACGCCGGGAAGATAGAGGAGGCAACGCTGGTGGTCGATGCGATTGTCGCGTTCATCATGGAGAGTCCTTTCAAAGGCGCGTTGGCGGGTTGTTAGCTGATTGCTGGCTGGAGATGCGCAACGTCACGGGCCGGATCTCGGTCGGCTCGGAACTCGACGGCGTCGTGAGTAAGTTCCATGAACGCCTCCTCCAGGCTTGCCCGCTGGGTCGAGAGCTCGTTCAGTGCGATACCCTGCCGGAACGCGATGGCGCCGATCGCTGGGGAGTCCATGCCGGTGACGGTCAATTCGTTTGGCGTACCATTGGCGACCAATGCACCCGCCGCCTCCAGATGCGACATCAGTTCATGAGCCCGCGTCGAAACGACCCGGACATGGCTCTGCGCGCTGCGCTGCATCATCTCCGCCATCGGCATGTCTGCAACCAGGCGGCCCCGCCCGATCACCAGCACGTGGTCCGCGGTCAGTTCCATCTCACTCATCATGTGACTCGAGATGAAGACGGTCCGCCCCTCCTCCGCGAACTGCCGCATGAGGGCTCGCACCCACTGGATGCCCTCGGGATCGAGCCCGTTGACCGGTTCGTCGAAGAGCAGCACCGGCGGATCTCCCAGCAAGGCCGAGGCGATGCCCAGCCGCTGATGCATCCCGAGCGAGAAGCCGCCGACCTTCTTCCCCGCCACATCGGTCAGACCGACCATCTCGAGCACCTCGTCAACCCGGTGCCGGGGCAGACCTCCCGCCTGGGTCTGCCAGAGCAGATGGTTGTGAGCAGAACGTCCACTGTGGATCGCGGACGGATCGATGAGCGCGCCGATCTCCTGCATCGGTGCCCTCTTGTCGCGGTACGATTGCCCGTTGACAGTCACGGTGCCCTCGGTTGGGCTATCCAGTCCGAGGATGAGCCGCATCGACGTTGACTTGCCCGCTCCGTTGGGTCCGAGAAACCCGGTCACGATGCCGGGTTTCACCTCGAAGGTGAGTCCGTCCACGGAGGCCGTGCTCCCGTAGCGTTTTGTCAATCCTGTTGCCTTTATCATTCCATATCCTTTCGGTGATTCGCCTTCGGTCCGTTCATCAGCTGAAATAGTCGAGAACCAGTGATATCGGCGGGGTTCCTTTCTCACGAGCTTGGTTCAATGGGTTACGGGGCATCTGGCGCTTCTGCGTGGTTTAAGTCCACGCGGATGATCGACAGCAATGGCATTCCCAGATCACGCACCTTCCGGAGCAATCCATGGAGTGCGGCCTGATCGATCACCGGGCCGGTCACCAGCGTGTCGCCGTTGTCTTCAAGCGTGATGCTGAGGCCGCCAAACCAGTCTGCCCACTGAATACTCAAATGACCCTTGATCCTGATTTGGTAGACCATCGGTTGGCTTGGATCAGGTGTATTTGGCATTGCCCGTTACCTGTCCTGCGGTCGCGTTGTGGGAAGTCCCCGCTTCTTCGGTGATCATTGCTGTTCTCCTTCCTGACGATCCCGAAGGGGTGACATCCGCTCCATTCGTTCGTCTATGACGAGCATAGGGGGCAGGCGGTATGGCAGGAAAGACACCAAGGAAGGGTTCGTGGGGCCACTGAGATAGTGGGAAGAGGTACTAAAGTATTGGCTGAGGATTGGTTGGGGGTATGACCATCGACGTGCTGAACGGAGACACGGGCGGTTCGTTTGGCAGGAGGACGAATCTATTCGGCCAACCGGCTGGCGGTCTGGCTACAGCAGGCCAAGTTCGCGGGCACGGGCGACCGCCTCGGTGCGCCGTTGGACGTCCAGTTTGTCAAAGATCATCCGGTTGTGGCCCTTGATCGTGCTCAACGCGAGATAGAGCCGCTCGCCGATTTCGTTGTTCGAGAGACCTTGGGCAATGAGGTGCAGGACCTGAAGTTCCCGGTGGCTCAATGGCTCGAGGAGCGATTGTGCGAGACCAGTAAGGGGATAGGAAGGATAGGAAGGTTTGCCGTCGCTTGCCGGCACCAGGTCGTCGAATGCGACAAGCAACGACCGGGTGTAGTCCGGCATCATTCCCTGAGCGGCCGCGTCGGTCAGGAGTCGCGCCATCGGTGCTCCTTCGTCGACAAAGAGCCGGATGAAGCCTTCCGGCTCGGCAAGCGTCAAGGCGCGTTCCAGCTGCACAAGCGCCGCCGGGATGTTACCGCGCGTCTGGTGGGCGATGGCCAGCAGCACCAGAATCTCGATGACGCTGCCCGTCCGGTCACCCCTCTCCGCCGCTTGCTGGAGGTGCTCCAGGAGTCCGATCGCCTCATGAATGACGCGATCGTCCCGTTCGTTCGCATGGCGTGCCAAGAGCACCCTGGCCAAGGTGATGTGCTCGTACTCGCGCAGGTAGCTGAGGTCGTCATCGGCGGACAGGCCCTGCTCGCGCCCAGTCAAGGGCGTCAGGCAATTTTCCTTGGGCAACCCACACCCGAGTCTTCTGCGCAGCCAATGGACGGACATTGGGGAAGAAGTCACTCTGAAAAACGCGCTCTGCCTCGTGGAGCAGGTCGAGCGCACCGTCCAGATCTCCTCGGGCTCCCCGTATTCGGGCCATCGCAACGCACCAACGATACGGGTTTTGCGGAAATCCGGTAGATTCACCCAGGTCTTTGCTTGTCTTCAGATATTGTCTGGCAGTGTCCAGGTTATTCCGCTCACGCTCGAGTTCGCTCATGCCCACGTACATGTCCGCCGTGCCTCGCATGACAGGTGCACTCTGCCTAGATGCAAGCTGCAGTGCCTGCTGATAGGTGCTCATGGCGTCATGGAGACGACCCTGCGCGATCCGTATATCAGCCAGGGCGAGGACGCCGCCAATTGCGTCAGTGATGTATCCGGCCCTCAGCAAGCTTGCCATGCCATTTTCATACAACCTGTGCGCAGCATTGAGGTCCCCGTTCGTCCAAGAGGCGAGTCCCAGGAGCGCCGTTGCCGCTCCACGGTAGAGATGATCGTCGTCGGATACGAGGTCCAGCGCCCGCCTGGCGTATTGCACGGTGTTGTCCACATCGCCCAGAGCCAGCGCGCGTCCAGCGCGGTACACAGCGATCGTTCCTGGCAGACGGCGGAATGCGTCTTCGTCCACGACGATCATCTCAACCGATGACGCGTCCAGTCGCTCACCTGAGTCTGCCGTCGTGACCGTCCACCGTTCGGCGTCTTGCAGGCGGTCCTCAACGTCCTCGAGATCGCCGTGAGAAAGGAGTGCCCCAGCGTATAGAACGCTGAGCACAGGCCGTCGGCGGATAATCTCGTCAGGGAGCACCCTGAGCCAGTCCAGAAATGTGGCCTCCTTTCGACTCTGGCGCATTGCCGGTGCGGCCAGCTCGATCAGGTCCGCCGCTCGCGCAAGATCCTCGCCGCCCAGCGCGTGGTGGACAGCATCGGATCGAAAACCGTTGTCTTCGTACCAGACGCTGGCACGACCATGGAGAGCGTTCACATTCCTCAGGTCTTCCCCGGGAGAGGAAACGGTGCTCTGATGCAGGCGTTGGCGCAGCAATTCCGCAAAGAGATGGTGATAGCGATACCACCGCCGCTCGTTGTCCAGGGGGACGAGGAAGAGATTGGCGCGTTCCAGATAGCTTAGGGTTTCTTGGCTGGACGCCAGGGAGTCGAGCACGACGGCATCACATAGGGAGCCGCACAGGCGGTCGAGGATAGACGTGCGGAGCAAGAAGCTCCTGACCCGCTGGGGCTGGCGCTGCAGGACCTCTTCGACCAGATAGTCCACGATGTAGCGGTCGTTGCCGGTGAACGCCCGTATGAACCCGGAAACGTCATCTCGTCCTCGGAGAGAGAGTGCCGCCAGTTGGAGCCCGGCAATCCAGCCTTCGGTGCGGTCTTCCAACGCGGTGATATCTGCTACCGAGAGGTTGAGGCCCATCACCGTGTTGAGAAACTCGGCGGCTTCCCCTGTGGTAAAGCGCAGGTCGGCGGCACGCAGCTCGGTCAGGTGCCCCCGGGCACGTAACCGGGCGACAGGGAGCGGTGGATCCTCCCGGGTGGTGAGGACGAGGTGCAGCTGCGGCGGGAGATGATCGAGCAGAAAGGTGAGAGCCAGATCAATCGGTTGGGAGTCGATCACGTGGTAGTCGTCAAGGACCAGCACGATTGGGTTCGGAAGAGTCGTGATCTCGTTGAGCAGAGCCGTGAGCATCGATTCGATTGGTGACGGCTGGGCGGATTGGAGTGCATCCAATACCCCTTCTCCCAAAGACGGCACAACCGCCTGCAATGACGTCACGATGTATGCCAGGAAACGTGTCGGGTCATTGTCGGCCTCGTCCAGCGACAGCCAGGCGACAGGTCTCTCACAACCGGCGATCCATTCGCTGACGAGCGTGGTTTTGCCAAAGCCTGCAGGAGCGGAGATGAGAGTCAGCTTCCGATGCAGACCCTCGTTTAGCCTCTCGATCAAGCCTGGCCGGGGAACAACATTAACCCGTGGCGGCGGGATGTAAAGTTTTGTGACCAGCACTGGTGTGTACATCGACTCATCATAGGGCACACGCCAAGCTTTAGGCAGCGGAGAATCCCGGGTGGACCACGGACGGCCTATTTCGATGCGGACTTTCAGATCCGCCTTCTGGCCGACGTGCGGCGACACCGCGTGTGGGCTGGGGAATACTCTGGAGCTTCCATCCGCCACGATCACCAAACACAGGTTTCACGTACCCCGTCGACGCTCTCGCTGTCGCCCGATATCTCAATGCGGCATTGAGATATCGGGACGCTCACCCAGGAGGGGATGTGTAGGCCTCGTCCCTTCAACGAATCAATGAATCAATGCGGCGTTCTCTCCCGTTTCGAAGGAGTAGTTCCGCCGAGATATCGATGTCCGACAAACGGCCGGACCGTCACCGGTCGGGAGCGTCGCACGGGACGTTCCCGCCGGGAGTCCCGGCTTCGCGTGACGTACCAGGCCGTGGATGTCTGACAAGACCGGCGGCGAGTGAGGATCAGAAGCGACGCGAGGAGGATGGCAAGCGCGCTCACGGCTCCTGGCCAGCACCGGACTACCCCACCCCGGGGGTGCTCCGTCACCGCTGCCCAAACGCCCGGGCCCGAAGTGTTGAACATCACCCATCCCTGCCGTAAGCAGGGTCAAGGCATAGAGTTCAGGCGGAATGACCTCGATATTCCGGGTTGAAACGGTAATCCCGGTACCTACCGGATCACGGGTCAACGCCGTCGAGGAATACGCGGTGTCGATGCCCGCGAGATCGAACACCCCGTCCATTGCCTGCAATGTCTCGTCAACGGTGACCGTCACGACCTGATCGCTCTCGGTCGCGTCGAGGAAGCGCAACACCTCTGCTCACTGTGTCTCGTCGTTACTCTCTCCGAGGGCAACGATTCGCACCTGCCCGATGGCCGAGACCGGATGCGCCAGGGCGGTGAGCGTGACGGCAAACATGGCGAGGATTGCCATCATGCGATGCTGTCCAACCGTTTGCGGGCGTGCGAATGACCGTGTGATGTTCAACCTATACCTCCTCTGCGACGCCTGAGATGCCGGAACAGTTCGAGAGACAAACAGTCATCGTTAACAGTCGTGTACGTACACGACTGTTAACGATGACTGTTTGTCAAATCGTGAAGGGTTGGTTAGGAACATGCTTGGTCTGATGTGCTCGGGCCAGCAATAGAGCCAGGACGTCAGCGAAACTCAGGATGGCTTTGATCTGAGGATAGCATAGGAGCCCGATGCGGAACGTTGACGGTTGATCCCGTACTGACAGGAAGATCGCAAGCATTTCGGTACGACCAGAATTCCACCCTCTGACCGGATGCCTGGCGCAACGCCATGGACCTGTCGCACGTCTCCCCGCCCGTCATCGCTCCGGTCATTCCGCAGCTGTCCCGATGGTACCGATAACCACCTCCAGCAAGTGACCGAGATCGAAGGGCTTGGCCAGAAACCGCAGGGTAAGCGGGCCCCGGCTGGTACCGATCACCCCGGCACTCATCATCACGACCGGGATGTGCCAGATGTGTGGCATCGACCGCATCTGCTCGAACGCGTCTCGCCCATCGCCGTCTGGCATCATGATATCCAGGAGAATCATCGCTGGCCGCTCCCATTTCAGCAGCTCCAGCATGCCTCGTCCCCCGGTGGCCACCAAGACGTCGAAGCCCTCGTCATGCAGGATGTCCTGGATCACCTTCCGAATCACCGGCTCATCATCGACGACCAGCATCTGTTTCACGGCATAGCATCTCCGCCTGCGGACGGACCGGCTGAGACGCGCCCGGACAACAGCCCCGAGGTGGTCTTGAAGGGACCTGTGACGACGATCCCCGTGTCGGTGATGGCCATTTCCCGGATTGCCGGATCCGATGCCGATTGGCGAACCTTCAGCACCGACACCAATCGCCGCAGGTACCCGCCGACTTCCATGCGTCGCAACAGAATGCCGATGTCCATCGCGGCCGAGATGGCCGGGACCGGCACCGTCAGGTTGTCGTCGGGGTAGGTTTCAATCTCGACCGAGACCACGACCGTCGCGCCACGGGCGCGCAGTTCATTGCAGAGCGCCGCCACGAAGGGCGATGATCGGCTCGGCAAGGTCATGACCCGTTGCACGTCGGTCAGGGCGTCGATGAAGATCCGCTGGGGTGTCTGCTCCTCGACCTCTGCCAGGAGGTGCCAGGCCCACACGTCGGCGGAAAGCTCCAGCGGTGCCGTCCGCATCACCCGAATCCGACCACTCTCGATGTGTTTCTGAAGATCCAGCCCGATCCCCTCGGCGGTCGCGCACAGATCCTCGGTCGTTTCCTGAAATCCCGCGATCAGGCCGCGCTCACCGTGATCCGCTCCCTCGACCAGGAAACTGAGCCCCAGGATCGTCTTGCCCGCGCCAGGCGTTCCCACCACGATCGTGGTGGACAACGGCATGAGCCCGCCTCCCAGCATGGTGTCCAGGGCCGGAACCCCGATCCCCAGTCCATGCGAAACGGTCCGGGCGGATCGGTGCTGTCCGGCAAGCGATTCCAGGCGGGGAAAGACACCGATGCCTTCGTCCTCGATGGTGAACTCATGCCGACCGCCGATATGCCGGACACCCCGCATCTTGACGATTTCAAGCAAGCGCAGGTGGCGGTGGCCAATCAGGTCGTTGGTCAGCAAGATGACCCCGTTGACGTGGCCACCCAGGAGACGCATCTCCTTGCCGGTATGACTGGTGATGAGGATGGTGGTACATCCCAGCAGCGAGAACTGTACCTCGAGACGCTGCACGAACTGACGCAGGTCGAACACGGATGTCGCGACATCCCCCACAACCGCCGTGCCATCGATGATCAGTACGGTGGCATTCATCTGGCGCACTTCGCGACGAAGCATATCGATGGTGGCATCGAGTCCACCTTCCAGAAGAGAGGTCAGCAGGCTCAGATAGCGAACGTCTCCTCCCACGATTGCGGGGTCGAAAAAACGGAAGCTGCGAAGATTCTCGATCAGCACCTCATGTGACTCGGTGAGCAGCGTCGCGAACACGACACGTCCTCCACGGGCCGCATGGGCATACGCGATCTGGTTGCCTAACGTCGTTTTGCCCGTGCCCGGTGTTCCCGCGATCAGGCAGGAGCGCCGAGCCGGAAGCCCGCCGCCGAGGATAGCGTCCAGGCCACTGATCCCCGTCGGGAGCCGTTCAAGAATGGGCATGTCCTCCGCTTGGTGCTGTTCGCTCATGGTGACCTTTCCGTCGCGCTTCCGCCGCCCACTGTCGGCACACGAGTGTCGTGATGATTGTGTGGCGTATTACGTACGGGTGTGCCGTCACCCGGTCCATTGCCTGGGAAGCCGGATATCCCAGGCGACATCCGGACTGCCTGCTTCCGCGCTCATCCCGAAGGCAGTCCAAAGACGAACGAACTGGCCTTCGTAAAGCGTTCGCAATCGGGCCACAAACGAGGCGACGAGCCTTCGGCGACCTCCCGCAAAGCAATACCGGTCAATCACCTTGTGAATCAACCCCGGCTTGGAGATCTTCACGTATTCGATCCATGGTCTGATTGAAGGCTGCCGTGATATCAATGTCGAGGCGATCGGCAAGCACGAAAATCCACCAGAGAGACTCGGCGAGTTTGTGTTCCAGCTCCGCCTTCGGATCCCCGGCGATGTCCTACGTGCCGTCATTCGCAAGCAGGAGACGGCCAATATATCCCACGTCGTTCGAGAATCCGATCATAAGTTCATGAAGCGACCATACCTTCCCGTTGATTCTCCGTTCGAGCACTTCATACAGCGCACGCACTTCAAGTGCTCGCTCGCGGAGTCGAGGGTGGTGGGACCTGAATCGGGCATCCTTGCGCCTTCTGTTTCCTCATGCGAGAGCTGGGATCTTGGCGCTAGCGCCCCAGATAGTGCAAACCATCTCGCCATGACGATCGACCGGCACGTCTGCCCATTACCGTTGAACTTCATACACGATCGGGTTTGTCCGTGCGACTGGCCAGTCCGTCCAGTCCGTTATGTCTGAATCATGGCGAAGGGAAAGTCCTGTAAAAGGAGATATGTGGAGTTTCGTCGAGGTGGTGCACCAGCGTGCCCCGGAGGTTGCGGGTCGTCACCGGCATCATGTCCACGAACTGCTCATTGCTGACTCGCGCTGCAGCGCCAAGGACACGCCCGTTCGCCCAGTGATTGTAGTCGAAGAGGCGCCGGAAATCAGCGGTAGTCTTGCGCGCTCCGATATGCGCAACATGTTGGTTACCGAGAAAGCGTGGCCACCTTATCTGCACCGCGCGAGTCGCCGGACGTTAGCAGGTACTATCGGCATGAAATTGAAGTCTCAAAAACGAGCGTTTCAGAGAATTCCACAGACGTCAGCGCGGCGAACCGAATCCATCCCTTTTCTGGGATCACAATTTGTTCCAGAATCAACGTCTCATATCTTGTACGACGATCGGCTTCATAAGACACGTTCGGCATGTTGGTTGGCTACGCCCGCATCTCTACCGAAGTCCAGACCCTCGATCTGCAGAATCATGCCTTGACTACGATCTGAGGACAGATTTTCACCGGCGTGACGTCTGCCGGGTCCGTAAGCATACCGACTAATTCAGTATCGAAAATGTATTTTGCTGGTGAGAACTTATGATGCGGCGGCTCTCATGGAGCAAGAGGCCCCGACTCTCACCCAGGATCGCTTCCCTGTGCCCACCCCTCCAACAATGCTTTTCACCACAATTATGTTGTCCCTTGCGAGGCGACCTTGTCGCCTGTCTTCAAGCGTTCGTCCATGATCTGTTCGTTTCCAGTTTGGAAACAGCTTGATACTATGCCAACGACGAACCCGCAAGGAGAGCTGTCCCCCTACGGATACCCTTCCACGATTTCCTGGTTTCGTCGGCGAACGGAGTGGAAGCCGAGAAGCATCCCGTCCTGCTGCATCAGCACCACAACGAGCGCAATCAGGACGCCACTCATGAAGAGCGAAACAAGCATCAGATTGCCGACCGTGAACGCCGATATGATACCCAAGATCGGCATGACCGCGACCGCTCCAGCAAGCAAATTGCGTGTGACGAAGGAAGCATTCGGTCGCGCCAGAAGGAGCGCACCGGGTACCAGGAGCAGCGTCGCGCCATGAGGCTGGCTGTGATAGGCGACGAGCAGGGTAATGGCAAGCGTTGCTGTCAGCTGCCTCAGAAATCGTTTACTGGTTGGATCCCACGGCCCGCTCCATATCGCAGGGAGCAATGCCAGCGTGGCAACCGAAAGAATTCCAACGATCAGCAGGCTCGAGACGGTGGAGAGATGCGGGAAGAAGGTAATGACGAGACTTCGCCATCCGATCATCGCGCGCGGATCGATCGCAACGCCGCCAGCATAGGCGGGATAATCCGCGAATAACATCTGAACGTAGGCAACCATTCCGCCGACGCCCCCGACAGCAAGCGATCCAATCAAAATGGTGATCCCACCAGCGACAAAGCCCGACGCCGCTGCTGTTCTGCGCTTGATCACGTACACGATGAACAGGCAAAAGGCGTACTGCGGCTTCAGGACAAGCAAACCTGTCCAGAACCCGGCACGGAACTCCCGGCCGCGATCGAAATCCGAAACCGCCTGCATGACGCACACGAACAACAACAAGGTTACCTGGCCGACAAACAGTGCCATCATGAGCGGAAATGTGCTGAGCAGAAGGAGTGCGACCTGCCACTCCGAGCCCGTTTGAAAACGTGCGGCTAGCCGTCTCACGACGTACAACGCGAGCACGACACTGAGCGCGGTCCACAACAGAAACCCGACCGGAGGAGATGGCAGAGTAAAGACCTCGAAGAGTTTCAGGAAGATCGGCGGATAGGGAGCCGGCCCGACACGAACCTCGCCGACAGCCGGCCGGTAGTATCCAACGAGCGGTTGCATGAATCTGGCGATATCCGGAAGCTTGTATGCAGGGGAGGGACCTGCCTGCTCGAATGCACGCGATGCGCCCCAGAATCGTGACCAGTCAACACCGATGACAACGAAGATACCCCGGACAAACCATTCATGAAGTGCGTTGAAGAACCAGAAGGCAAAGTTCACCACGATCACGATCACTCGCCAGTGTCTTCGCATCCACCACCAGGCCCGACGCTCATCATCTCGTAAAGCCACAAAGGAGCGGCCCTGCGCGGGATTACGTTCGTCTCGGTCGGAAACCACAGCGGTTCCTGGAGTCGCCATCTTCGCCTTGCCTCACTTGTGGGTCGTCACGAATCCCAGGATTCGTGGCGCACATCGAGCGAACTTCGAAATGAAACGACGAATCGTCCATTCTCGGAGACTCCCCGAATGCGTTCATCGTATCCGTCACACATGAACGGGATATTAAGCGGAGATGTTGGGGCCGTCGGATTCCGTCGGATCCCTGCTGACTTGCCCGATAGCAATGATTGAATTCCACAGGACGTCGAACTTCCGGTGCGATCTCACGGCTAGGCAGATGAAGAGCTGCCACTGTGCGACCGTTTGATCAGATTTACCTTTTTATTTGGACCACGTCTCCCTCCTCGCTACCCCCGAAGAAAGATGGTTCGTCGGCCTCACGCTCGATTCCAACTCATGTTGGTTGGGCAGTCTCATCCGCCACGCCGCTTTGACCCTCAGATCCATCGAGCAGCCTCATCGCACCTGAAGCGGATTGAATCTGCAACTGGATCACAGATGTCCGCCCAGCTGTCGCCGACGAGATCGGGGTCACATGAAGGGGAGGACTCGAAATACCTCGAGTTGGCGAGCATCTCATCGTTGACGCGGGAAGTGTTGCGGCACCTTCAAGCGGAAATAACGATGCATGAGAACGAGACCCGCCAAACTGGAGCCTGCTGTCAGAAACGTGACGCTCGTCGACCACCAGGTTCGGTCATACATGATCTGTGTGCTCATGATTTCTCCAAACCAGAGAACACTGGCGAGGATGTGGGCATTCAACAGCGTCAGACCACCGAATACGTACAGCAGGTGCGCAATCAGCGGAATACCGAGTGATACGTATACCCAGACCACCCATGGCCCACTGCCGAAATGAATAGTGATTGCGGACAGCCCTGTCAGCAGGACCAAGGTGAACGCGACTTGCGCGCCTAGCAAGCCCTTCCAGCGGTAGGTCAAGCCGGCCTGAAGTGCGAGCACCATGCCCCACCCCCACAGGCAATAGAGGAACCAGGGATTCGAGTGATCGACCAGCATGTTGATGACAAAGAGCAGGATATTGATACCGGTGAAAACCGCTGTGTGCAGCCAGAATAGGAGCTGGATAGCAGGTCCCGATCCTGGATTGGCAGAGTGTCTCGTGCGTCGATCTTGAGTTGCTGCAACCACTTGCTTTCGTCCTTGACGTGCCGAGACCTTTGGTCTCAGCCCCACATCGCATCGCTCTCTGGTTGAGTATAAGAGGGCTTGGACTCAGGTGAGCGGGTTTGAATGTGCGCAGCGCAGAAAGTGCAGCCAACCCGCAGACCCAGGCGTGGCTATCCCCCAGACGGATGATATGTTCGGGGATTCTGGCAGGGAAGACCTTGGAGCCATTGCATGGCGCCTCCGGATCGGCGCGCTTCGGGCTGCCGGAAAACTCATTCCTCGTGTGACCATGTGACGACTCAGCCTTGGGAAGGTGCCGTGTCGTCGATCCTAAGTCCGACCGAGCCACAGAGATAGAGCGTCTGGGCGAACGTGACCACTACACCTCGGAGCTGATCGATGATCACACCGATATAGGCACATATGCGGGATCACCCTCCGACGATCGTCGTGACCATCGCGAAGAGAGCATCTGCTGAAGCCGCGATTATCGTCTGTGCCACCGGTTCTGACTGGCATGGTTGTCGTGATAGAGCGAGGACTGCCACCTCCGTGACCCAGTGAGGATCGGCCAATTCAACCCTGCCGTTTTCCATCCACCACCGACAGGAGGACCGTCCAACTGGTAGGGAGAATCGCGCTGCAATCGTTCCCATAACTTGGTGCGCTCGGAGTGATACATATAGGGCTGACTCATTTCCATATGCAAGAACCATCATCCAAAAAGGCCCTCCACGATCTCAGCGAGGCGCCCGGAGCGTCCAGCAGCGAATTCTAGGCCTATTGCCGCCGCCATACTCCGCGGATAAGTGGCCGGTCCCTTGATGAGAGGACTCCCAGTAAGCGATGGGTGGACGAACGGATGAACCAGATGACCCAGAAACGGTGATTCCCGGTCGTTCGTCGTCTCGGAAACGAAGTAAAGAGCCCTAGCGGTGTCTTTGATTGTCCACGCGACTGGCAAGCTCGACGGATCCATCCGTCCTATCCCGGTAGAATTTCATATAGATGATGATTCAAAGAGGAGGGTAAATAATGAGCAACCGGAGAGGACATGGGACGCTCGCCGCCGCGCTTCGTCGGATAGGTCGAGAACCAGCCGTCGACTCCTTGACGAGCATCCTTCTGGTTGGCGGTCTCTCGGGATCCTCCGTCCACCAGCTGGAAGTTGCCGGAGAGATCATGGTTCTGAAGATAACCACTCCGAGTGAGGATGGACAACCCATGGCGCGAGCGCGCCGCGAGGTCTGGTTCTACCGGGATCTCGCGGCACGGGTTCCCATACTGGTTCCGCGCGTACTGGGCCTTGATCTCGACGAGAGAGGGGGGGCCGTGATCCTCCTCGCCGCATACACTCCGTCGCCATTGCCAGACGAGTGGACGAAGTGCAGCTACGTCCAGATCGCTCGGCAATTGGGTCATCTTCACGCGACATTCATAGGCAGGGAGGCTGTGACCACCTTGCCAAGTTGGCTTCGAGCCACGCCCAAAGTGTCGATTGCCCAATGTCGGAATGCCGCCCGAACATGGCGGGCACTCAGCGACCGAGACGATCTCTCCATGGTTTTTGAACACTATCTTCGAAAGACGGCGCGCCTCGCGATGCGAGTTCGAACATTGGATGCTCGGATGTTTACCCTCCCGACCACTCTCTGCCACGGAGACTGCCATGCCGGGAACCTCTTGCAAGGTCCGGGTGGGGAATGGATCTGGGCGGATTGGCAGGACGTGCGTCTTGGACCAGGTGAGGATGATCTCGCTTTCTTCTGGCAGCGAGCGTTCGTGGCGGCTGATACATCTCCGCCATATGACGCAATGGTGCAGGCATATGGTGTCGGCTTGATGACCGGGGATGGAGTCCAGATAACCTTCGAGCAGCTCGTCAGAGCTATCACCTGGGCGGAACTCAGGTCTTGGCTGGTAGCTTGGCCAAACTATCTGAGGTTCTTGTCCACTGAACAGGTAGAGCGCGTACTGCAGCGGGTCGACATGTTGATCGGCCAATTGGAACTCGCTGATCAACTTTGAGAACCTGCTTACAGAATCTCGATCTGCCAGTTCCAAAACGAATGCTGTCTGCACTTTTCGCTGATCGCGCTCAACCGCATGGGTGGATTCCAGATAGTCGACGATGAGTTATGGGGCACACCTTCCCCGGCTCCGCCGGGGAAGAAGTCCACCCTCCTTTGCGTTTCGGGATCGACGAGAGGTGGGACGCACGTCCGCCTCGCGCGTATTCCTTGCGTCTCAGGTATCTGGATCTGGCGTTTCAGGAACTGGCGGGATCGTCGTCGAGCCGGTAGCTATCAACGCCAGCCGTTGCAACACCGCCGTGGCTCGATCGTCGTTTGGCACACCTTCCGAAAGAAGTGCCACCGCGCGGGAACCGTTCGGCAAGTACATGACTCCAACATCGTTCACGGCGTCTTCAAGATTGCCAGGCTTGTTGATCACTCGCACGTCATCGCCAAGAAAGAACGGGATGCGATCGCGAATCAACTGGTCTTCGAGAATGCCCACGATCTGCTTGCTGACCCACGGAGAAATCAGCGTTCCGTTCAGGAGCGCCAGCTGATACCGCGCCATATCCATTGGCGTTGTGATATTGACGGGTCCATCGATCGCACTCTGTTCGAGGTACGCACGGGCCAGGTCAACATCCGCTTCCGTCGAATCACTTGCTGCCTTCGGTGGCCAGAAGGGCAGCTGCGTCGGGTCGACGAAGAGATAGGTGTGATCCATCCCGATCGCCGCGGCCGTCGCGCGAAGTGCGGTGGGATCAGTGAAGGTGAGGAGAGTCCGGGCAGACGCATTGCTGGAATACGATCCGACGGCAAAAAGGTATTCACTGAGTGGGAATGCGGTCCCGGCATCGTCCCACGAAAAATACATATCGCCGTCTTCATCGAACTGATCGCCATCGAGTTCAACCAGCTGATCGAGGTCCAGCACACCCTGCTCGATGCGTTGGTAGATATCGGCCATCACGATGAGCTTGTAAAGACTGGCCGTGATGAACGGTGTCGTGCTGTTGAACGAAACCACAACCGTTCCGTCGGCTTCCAGCACGACAAATCCATACACACCCTCTTCATCGAGGAGGAGGGCATTTCCACGCTGCTGCTCAGGCGAGTTCACGAAGGCAATTGGGGCTGGTGACGGCGTTGCCTGTAACTTCGACGGCGTGGCAGGAATGGTTTCGGAGGTGACAGGGACGATGGATGTTGCCGCGCTTGTGACTGGAGGGGACACGAGAATGGCAGACGCAGCGGGGGAAACAAGCGGCGTAGCCGAGGGAAGGACCGTGTGAGTTGCCTCGGCAGGCACTGATGTGCCCGATCCACAGGCAACCAAAAGCAGCATGACAAAAACCGACACAACCATCGATGTGCGGAAGAGCCACGGCCGCGTCGTGATCACGTCGACGTTCCTCGATCGAACTCGCGACTATGGATGTGTTTATTCAACCTGTATTCCTGGATCAATGAGAATGCGGTAATACATCCACGTAAGATCAGTTGAAAAGTAAAGTATACGCAGATATGAAAAGATGAAATCCAGGTTCGAGTTGCTTCTCGCATAAGGGTTCGATTCGTTGACGAATGTGTCAGAGAATATCGCCTGCTGAAGTGCGCGTCGCTTTGCCGTTCCCTTGGTTCACGGACGGCCACCTATTGTCCATCCTGCGCGATAAGAATCAACGTAGCTTTCTGGGCTACTTTCTGCATTTCACGTCTTGTGACTGGTTGAGATTCCACTAATCCAATCGCCTGAATCAAGGTGACACATTATCGCGTCGCCACACGCTGAATCGAAACCATTCACGACGTTCGGATCGGTGTAGATCGCGAATTCAGTGCAAATGCGGATGTTGCCATTGCCGATGTCGCCAACTCCCGCGATCATCTTCAAGACCGTGATCTCATCAGGATCATATGTCCCATCCCGGTCAGTATCAGCAAGCATCCGGTCAGAACATTGGCCGGGAAGGTCCCCTCTTCACATCGCCGTCACTGATCCCCTTATCATCGGTATTGAATGAACACTGGATCAGGCGGCGCTTGCTACTTCCGAATCAGGATGCGCTGCTTTGGAGAGTGAATGTTATCCCCTGAGATCTCTTGACGACTCAGCCCAGGGAAGGTGCCGAGTCGTCGATCTGGAGTCCCACCAGTCCACAGAGGTACAGCGCCTGGTCGGATGTGACGGTCACGCCCCGGAGCTGATCGATGGTGACCACGATATCCTCGAGGTTGGAACCGCGAAGATCGACACCCTCCAGCATCGCGTGCGAGAAATCAGTCTTACTGAGATCGCAGCTGATGAAGCTCACCCCGCGAAGATCCGCGTTGTTGAAGAACGCGTGATGAAGGCTGCAATCCTCGAAAGCAACACGCTGGGACGTGATCGATTGAAGCTGGGCGTAATCCGCCCGGCATTCGAGAAACCGGACATCCTGCAGCAGGGTCTGGTTCAGGAGTGCGCCAGACAGTTTGCATCCCGTCGCTTCGACGCGCGTCCAACGCGCATTCGAGATCGTGGTGTTCGACAGGTCGCACGCGTCGAAGCGACAATCGACGGCAGTCAGGCCCGTCATGTCCGCGCCCGCAAGCTCCACCGTCATGAACGACGACTGCTGGATCGTCGCCTGTGGCACGTCGAGAATCCTCAACGTGCCGTGATTCACGGATGTAGCAACCAGATGTGCTTCCTCGACAAGCTCTTCAACGGGAGTGGAGGTAAGCGAGGCTGGTCGCGGAAGCCGGGGCCGGGTGATCGCCGAGCTCACGAGCGAGCCTTGCGCTCAGCCAGTTTTGTGCGGACGAACGCCTTGATCTGATCGCCATTCTCACGCCAGATGTGAATGGCCGGCGGGAGTATGGAAACCACAAGGATCAGGAAGATGATCGGCAGCAAGTAGCGATCGATATTCGGGATCGTACTGCCGAGGAAATATCCAGCCAGCGTGACGCCCACCGCCCACAACAGCGCCCCGACCACGTTGAACATGGCAAACCGCCGATATTCCATCGACCCCATTCCTGTCACAACTGGAACAAACGTCCGCACGATCGGGATGAAACGGGCAAGGATGACGGCCTTGCCTCCGTGTTGCGCAAAGAACTGCTCGGCTCGTAGCAGATATTCCTTCTTGAACAATTTGGAATCTTCGCGCTCGAAGAGACGTCGACCATACCTGCGGCCGATTGCGTACCCCGTTGCATCCCCGGTAACTGCCGCGACGAAACAGACCAGCAACAGCAGCGAGATGTCTAGATATCCCTGTGAAGCAAGGAATCCGGCTGTGAACAGGAGGCTATCACCGGGTAGAAAAAACCCCACCAGCAAGCCGGTCTCCGCAAAAATAATCGCGAACATGCCGACGTAACCGACAGTCCGAATAAAGCTCTCGAGGTCGACTCCGGGGAGCATGAAGATCTCCTGCATAGTGAAAAGGGAATCGTACGCCAGCATCATGCGACGAACGCCAAAGACGATTGTGCGCGGTCGCCGCGGCTCCCGGCAACCTCGGAAGCCGTTCGGAGTCATTTTTTGCACAGATGTGGTGCGTCTCGCGCTGCGCGTGACAATATCCGATACTATGGCGAACACGACAGGAACGAGCATCCCGCAATCGGTCGATGGAGCACACAAGACATGAGTGAATCAATGCTGGCTGTCGTCACGTACGGACCACGCGACTACCGTGTGGAGGAGGTTCCAGTCCCGCAAGCGGGCGACGGAGAACTGATTATCGAAGTCGGTGCGATCGGGATCTGCGCCTCCGACATGAAGTGCTGGCTGGGAGGTCCGCTCTTCTGGGGCGAGAACGGTTCCGGTGGGTTTGTTGAAGGACCGGTCATCGCCGGGCACGAATACGCAGGCCGGCTCGTCTCGCTGGGTGCCGGCGCGCGAGAAAAATGGGACGTCGAAATAGGTGATCGGGTCGTTGCCGAACAGATCGTTCCCTGCAACGCGTGTCGCTATTGCCTGAACGGCCACTATTGGATGTGCCGCCGCCACTGGATCTACGGATTCAAGCGTCAGACCAACGGTGGCATGGCCCGCTTCAACCGTCTCGACGCGAACTCGATCTTGCACAAGGTGCCGGATGTCGTCACCGATGCCGAGGCTGCCTACATCGAACCGATGGCGTGTGCCTGGCACGCCGTCGAACGCGGCGACATCCGGGAGGGCGATACTGTCGTTATCGGCGGCGTTGGCAATATCGGCCTCTGCATGCTGCAGATCGCGAAGCTGCGCAAGCCCGCTCGTTTGATTGCGCTCGATACGAAACCGTACCGGTTGGATGTCGCCAGGCAGTTTGGCGCCGACGTCGTCATCGACGTGACCGAAGGCAACGCTGTTCAGCAGGTCTTGGATCTGACGGACGGGTACGGTTGCGACGTCTACATCGAGGCAAGTGGTAACCCGGCCGGAGTTCAGCAGGGGCTGCAGATGATCCGCAAACTGGGGACATTCGTCGAATTCAGTGTTTTCAACGAGCCAACCACGGTCAACTGGACGATCATCGGAGATTCCAAGGAATTGAATATCCATGGCAGTCATCTCGGGCCCGGCGGATACGCACCTTCGATCGCGGCGATCGTCGATGGCTCGGTGAACGTGAAGCCGCTGCTCGCCGAGGCGCATCCGTTGACGAACTTCGACGAGGCGATGAGGCAGGCACTCAGCGGCGATGTCCTCAAGACGCTGATCGTGCCGGTCTGAGCCATGACGGGCCTCCAGATCTGCCCTCTTGTCGCAGATCGAGAACCAGAACTTGTAGAGCTGTGGCATTCCTGCGGGCTCGTGGTGCCTCATAACCCACCGCTTGCCGATATCGCCTTCGCGCAGTCCAGCCTCGATGCCGAAGTGCTGGTCGGGACCGTCACCAACCGGATCGTTGCCTCGGTGATGGTCGGTCACGATGGTCACCGGGGCTGGCTCTACTATGTCGCGGTCGCGCCGGACCATCAGGGTGAGGGATTCGGCGCAATGATCGTGGCGGCTGGCGAGGAATGGTTGCGCTCCCATGGGGTCCGTAAGGTGCAGCTCATGGTGCGTCCCGCAAACACCGGCGTCGTGTCCTTTTACGAGCATATCGGGTATGAAAAATCACCGGTCACGGTCATGCAGCGATGGTTGTAACGATTCGACGGTATGGCAGGGAGTAGATGCGCATGTCCGGATCACTGCTCCTCGGGATCGATATCGGAACGTCGAGTTCCAAGGGCGTTCTCTGCACCACCGACGGCGACGTGCTCGCCTCGGCGATCATCGAGCACGACACGAGCTTCCCTCGTCCCGGATGGGCGGAGCATGATGCGGACAAGATCTGGTGGGGTGAATGTGTCCTGATCTGCAGGAAATTGCTTTCAGGCGACTACAACGGAGCCGATGTTGGCGGCATCGCGGTGAGTGCGATTGGTCCCTGCATGTTGCCGATCGACGACACCAACCGCCCACTGCGTCCCGGGATTCTCTATGGCATCGATAGCCGGGCACAGACAGAGATCGACTGGCTTGAAGACCACTACGGCGCGGACGCGATGTTCGAACTCAACGGGATGGCACTCACGTCTCAGGCGGTAGGGCCCAAGATTCGATGGCTTCGGGAACATGAACCGGAAATCTTTGCACGAACCGCAAAAATCCACTCTGCCAGTGGCTACATGGTGCTGCGCCTGACGGGCGAACACGTGATGGATCGCCATACAGCGTCGTATTATGTCCCGCTCTTCGATGTTCGCAAACTCTCGTGGGACGCTCGATTCAGCGATCAGGTGATCGGTCTCGACAAGCTCCCTAGGTTGCTTGATGCCGACGAGATTGCCGGGACCGTCTCTGCCGCCGCAGCTGAGGAGACCGGCCTTGCGATGGGCACTCCCGTCACCGCTGGTACAATCGACGCCGCTGCCGAGGCCATCAGCGTCGGCGTCGTCGATCCGGGCGACATGATGGTCATGTATGGAAGTACCCTCTTCCTGATCAATCTCGTCGAGCGTCCGCACCCCGATCGCCGTATGTGGACGGCCGCCTACTGCCTGCCCGATCGGCATGCGGTCACCGGGAGCATCACGTCGTCCGGTCTCCTCACCGCGTGGTTCCGCGACCAGCTGGGTGGCGTGGAACTCGCGAGGGCGAACGCGGGCGGCGCGAATGCCTACGTGCAACTCGCGGAACTTGCGGCAGACGTCCCGCCAGGCTCAGCTGGCCTCGTCTGCCTTCCCTACTTCGCGGGTGAGAGAACGCCACTCGACGATCCGGACGCTCGCGGGGTGTTCGCCGGTCTCACGCTTCGGCACACCCGAGGCCATCTCTATCGATCGGTGCTTGAGGCAATCGGGTTCGGTCTCCGTACCAACCTCGATGTGATATCGGAGATGAACGCTGCTCCAAGGCGACTCGTCGCTGTCGGCGGAGGTGCCCAGAGCGACATCTGGACTCAAATTGTCTCCGATGTCACCGGCGTGGCGCAGATACTGCCTGAACGAACGGTGGGTGCTTCGTATGGCGATGCCCTGTTGGCGGGGCTCGCCACTGGCCTGCTCGAACGCGAGGCTGCATTGCAGGTGTGGGTTCGCGCGAAGCGGGTCATTGAGCCGAATCCCGCGAACACTGCTGTCTACGATCAGACATATACCATTTATCGTCACCTCTACGAGCACCTGAAGGAGGACCTGCACGACCTCGGCAAGGTCGAGGCGGCGCTTACGAGCAGCGGTTGACGGCATACCCTGATGGGGTATAATACAGATATGATTGAGAGGCGATGTATGCTGGTCGTCTTGCGTCCAGCCAACCATTCAGGAGAACACGAATCATGAGCGACATCTCTGACATCTCTGACATCCAGAACCTGCGCCAGGTCACACTGCAGACCCCTGACCTGAGCTGCAGTCATTGCGTCAAGACGATTCAGGAGACGCTGGGTAGCCTCGATGGAATCACCAGTGCATCGGCATCGGAAGACACAAAATCCGTCGATGTCGAGTTCGACGAAGAGGTGATCTCCCTCGGCAAGATCGAATCGGCCTTGCGTGAAGTCGGGTACCCTGTGCAGCGCTGATCAGCGTCGATTCCAAACCAGTGATATGAAAAAGCGGTTGCGCCTCGGACGCAACCGCTTTTTCATCGGGCGATCAACGACTGGTGTAAAATTGGATGGTGTAGGAATATATCGTGCAGAAGGATCGACGGCACGCGGATTCGCCGCGACGACAGGATTGGACGCTACTCGACGTCATCGAGCCGCGATCGTCATGATTCTTGGCGCGTACCACCTCGAGCAGGACGATCTCACGCTCGCCACGAAGCGGCGTCATAAAGCGCGCAAGAAGTTTCCAGCCCATGGAAGAACACTCTTTCGGCAGGAAAGAGCCGGTTGTTTCCGATACGTCAGGAGATCACCACCATGCCGACGACATCCGGGATGCACCTCGTGACCGAAAATGACAGCGGAGATTTGCTGCTTCAGAAGCAGCGCCTGGTCGATGAAACCCTCGCGACCCGGCCATTGCTGGTTGCTTCCAATCGTGGTCCCGTCACGTTCACGCGACGAAGCGACGGATCCTTTACCTCTCGTCAGGGAAGTGGTGGCCTGGTCACGGCCGTTCGCAGCGTTCTCAAGAACCATCAGGCCATCTGGATCGCCGCCGCCATGAACGATGGCGATCGCGATCGCGCCCAGATGGCAGTGGAAGCCGGCGAGACGTTCATCACGGATTCCCCGGAAGCCCGTTTCAAGCTTCGGTTCGTTATGCCCTCGACCGAGGCTTATCACCAGTACTACAACGTCATCAGCAACCCGCTCCTTTGGTTTCTGCAGCACTACCTGTGGGACACTCCGCGCTCTCCCGATATCACGCACGAAACCTGGAAAGCCTGGCGCGAAGGATACGTGGTCGTCAATCAGGAATTCGCCGACGAAGTCCTGATTGCCTGCGAGCAGGCCGAAGCAGCGGCTGAACCGGTCATCATGTTACAGGATTACCAGCTCTATCTGGTTGGCCGCATGATCCGCGAGAAGCGACCCCAGGCCATCATTCAGCACTTTATCCACATCCCGTGGCCCGATCCAGACTACTGGCGCCTGCTCCCGATGGAGATGAGACGCACGATCTGCGAGGGTCTGCTCGCCTGCGATATCGTTGGGTTCCAGACACCGGACCATGCTCGCAGCTTTATGTACACCTGTGAGGCCTATGTCCCCGGTTGCTCGATCGACTACGGGACACGCCAGGTGACGTCGAACGGGCGGATGACGCAGGTACGCGCCTATCCGATCTCGATCGATGTCGAATCCGTGCGACAGACGGCATACAGCCAGGAAGCACGCGCCTACGAGCGGTATCTGCCTTCGCATTGGAACGAATACACCATCCTCCGTATCGATCGCGCAGAGCCGAGCAAGAACATCGTTCGCGGCTTCCTCGCGTTCGATCGCTTCCTGGAATCGCATCCGGAATATCAGAATCGCGTCAACTTCATCGCCGTCACGCAACCGTCACGCATGGATGTGGCCGAGTACCGAAACTACCTCGACGACATGAGCGCAACGGTTGGGCGGATCAATGCGAAATACTCGAACGTCGAGACCGGATGGCAGCCAATCCAGGTCATCATGGGTGAAAGCTATCCGCGCGTGCTCGCCGCGATGAAGTGGTATGACATTCTGCTCGTCAATTCGATCATCGATGGCATGAATCTCGTCGCAAAGGAAGGCGCCCTGATCAACGAGCGGAGCGGGGTGATCGTGCTTTCCGAGGGGGCGGGTGCCGCCGCGCAACTCGGTGACGCGGCGCTCATCATCGCCCCGACAGACGTCGAGGGCACGGCCGAAGCCATTTTCCAGGCGATCACGATGCCCATCCAGGAACGCCAACGACGAGCCCACCAGTTGCGGAGAGCGGTCGAATCCGACGACGTATCGGTCTGGTTCCGCGATCAACTCTCGGACATCGCCACGCTTTGCGGCAGCGGTCTCGAAGACGACACCTCCGAAGGGCCAATCTCAACGCACGCGTGATTCTGTCTCCCGCGGCAGTTCGACCACCTCAAGCTGGTTGAACGCGATGTCCTCCTGCATGAGGGAGGACATCGTTCTCCATCTCAAAACGGGGCCAAATGACATGCAAGCTCGAAACCTGCGACTTCGACGATGTATGGCGCTGGTTTGCCTTATGCTCCTGACACTACGTCCGCGGGTGGACACCGTCTCGGCTCAGGATGCGTCCGCTGTCCCGGTTCCTCCGGTCGATCTGGCGGCGATCGCGCTGAATCCCCTCGATATCGCTGCGTTCGGCTTGCAACCCTACGGCATCGGTGATGGCCGCTATCTCGACAAGTCCGCCGCCGCCAGGTTGATCTCGGAGATCTACAACCGACCACCCGCTGCAGTGGAACCCGTCCTCGCAACACCCGGCTTCATCCAGGGTTATACCCTCACGAACGATAACCTGACCCCACCAGGCGCCATTGGCTCCGAATTGAATGGCCTCATACAATCGACCATCCTTGAACTTCCGGACGATGCAGCGGCCACAGGGCTCTTCGATTCGCTCAAAAGCATGTCAGGAGCAATGACGATTCCCGATGCCGAACAGGTAGGGAATGCATCGGTGCTTGTGAGCTTTGCGGCCGGTGGCAACGAGAGCCCTTCCTCTCAAGGAACCATGCTCACCTTCCACACGGGAAATGTCGTTGCTTGGGTGCTCTTCACGGCGCGCTCGGTGCTGGTCGATGTCGCTGGGCTGACGACCTCGCTTAGTGTTCGGCTTCTGGATAAAGTTGGCATCGTCCAGAGCGGCAGCGCTCCCGGCTTGAGCTATCGCTTCCTCGGGTTCCAGAATGTCGCTCCTGTCAGCGCCAGCTACGCGGCTGCGTACGGAGAGATTCTGCGCTTCTCCGAGGAATCCGACGCGGCATTCCAGACCCGCACTGCAGAGGATGCTGGGGTTCGGTCAGACTACCGGCAGACCATCGATTTCGGGAAGGCAGGATCTTCGTACACGCTCGCGACTGCTCTCGTGACGTTCGATACCGTCGAGCGCGCGAATGTGCGATTCACCGATGCCGCACCTCGCGTCGAGCGCCTCGTGGGAGTCTCCGGGATTGTCGCAGCTGCGGACGCTCCTGCGATCGGCGATGCGTCGACCACCATCAGTTACCAGCGGAATGATGGCAATTTTGCAAATCAGACCTCCATCTTATCGGGCCAGACCGTACTGACGCTCGAACTGAGAGGCAGGGCGGCAGCACCCGCATCGGCCCTCGAAAGGATCGCGGCAGTTCAGGTCGCGTGCTTGACCAGCAATACGGCCTGCGCTCCTCTCGCTATTCCTGCCGAGCTCAGAGCTGGCTCGCCTCCGGCGCTCGCGACGATCATCCCTGCCTCGTCGACGCCGGTCGAGCGCACCGTCGCAACGGTGATTTCTGCAGCCACCATTTCGACTCAGACAGCATGTCCTGCACCGTCTCCAGTAACGGCCTCTGCCACCGCGGACAACACCTCCGCTGCTTCTCCTCTCTCAATGTCGGCCATGGATGTGGCGACACCGGAACCTCCCGCCGCCGTCTACCGAAATGAGAACTACCCGTTCACGATTTCCTACGATCAATCGACATGGTCAATCGCACAGCAGGCGGATCAGAACAATCGCAGCTACATCCTCTTCCGGAACAAGGTGAGCTTCGTCTACTTCATCGCCGGGAAATCGTACAACGATGACATCAATGCCTGCCTCAGGGATGACGAGCGGTCTCTCTCGAAAGAACCCGGAGTAACCGCCGTCGCTCCTGAGATCGATTCGAAAGGCACTCCTGTCGCCAGATCGAGCAAGGAGTCTGCGTCTTCGGTTTACACCTACACGACGGTCGACGGAATACCCTCAGTCCGCTATGTTGAATGTGTCGTCCTCGTGCCCGGCGAGCCAACGCTGATGATGGTGCAGATCGTGACCCGACAGTCATCCAACGACCAGGTCGAACTGCACACATCTCTCATCCGTGGCCTGCGCATTTCCCCGACCCCGTAGCGCTGCCAAGTCAAGAATCGCCAGGATCGATCGGTGCCTTGGGTCAATCGGAAGAGTTCAAATATGTCGCTGTCAATCTCCAGATCGCGCATGACACCGATGCTTGTTTTTGCTGCCTTCATGCTCGCCACATTGTCGTGGACGCTGCAAGGCATTGCGAACGTTGAGGCGCAGGACAGCGGGGTGTCAGGCATTGATCTCGCTGCAATAGCGATCAATCCGCTCGACCTGGCGATTCTCGGCACGGGTCCGTCGACCATCCGCGAAGGGCGCTATCTCGATGCAACAGCCGCTTCCCGGCTAATCGCAACGTCATTCAGGAAATCTGCGGACGCCTCGCAGAAGATCACGTCGGACAACGATTTCACCTTGGCCTACACTCTGACACTCGACATTCCCGGCTCCGGGTCGCCGAATGCCTATCGTGTCGTGTCGTCCACCGTTTACGAGACGGATTCCTTCGGGGCTGCAACATCCTTCTATCGCGCACTGACAGATCGCCCGGATTCGAGCATGTCGCTTGTCCCCAATGCAACGACATTCGCTGACGAGTCGCAACTCGTCACCTTTACCAGCGACGAGGGGTCTGGCGGCATTATGCGGACCATACGGATGGCATTTCGCTCGGGCGGACTTGTCGGTGTCGTCTCGATCGGCACGAAAGACGTGACCACCGACACTCGGCAACAGATCGAATCCATCGCCAACCAGCTCATCCAGAAAATGGCGATCGTGACCAGTGGTTCGGCGCCAGGAATCAGCTTCCAGACTATTCGGCTTCAGAATATCGACCCGTCGATCGCCGCCTATACGGTGAGTGGCGGCCAGGCTATTCGCTTGAGCGGCGAAACGGGGCCAGAATACCAGAATCGCCAACAGGCCTATTCCTCCGTCAAGATCGGGTATCGCGAGCAGATGGCGATCCCATCCGTAACCTCCGGGATTGCGTTGGCCGTTGAGATCTCCGGCTTCGATGCCTATGACAGTGCGTCCAGCTGGGTGTACGAATCGGCAGACCGCCAACGAATCGTGCCGGGCACTTCTGACGTCACGGTAGATGCAAGTGCATCGACATTCGGTGATAACTCGACTGCCCTGACGTATCGGACAGAGGGTGGGTTGCAGGTTCGCCAGCTGACCGCGCAGACGGGGCAATATACCTTCAGCATCGATCTCGTTGGAAAACAGCTTCCACCAGCAACAGCGTTGCAACAGTTCGCCCAGGCTCAACTTGGTTGTCTTCAGACCACGTCGGTCTGCAACCCGATCATCGTTCCTGCCGATCTCTCGCCGGTCGAACCGACGATCGGATCCTCACCGACAGCAGCATCTCGGGTGTCTTCTGTGGCAACGCCCCTCCTGGTGTCGCCCGTAGTCGTGTCAACGTCGCCAACGGTCACGCCGGCTCCAAGCCCCACTCAGGCTCCCACACTGTCGCCTCGAGCAACGTTGCCCACAGCCACCTCGGCAGTGATTCTTCCTACGCTCGCAGCATCATCCGAAGCTGCCACGCCTCCAGTCGCATCAAGATTTACCGATACCACCTATCCCTATTCGATTTCCTGGGATCCGGAACAGTGGCAGCTTGTTCAACAAGGCGTCTCGAACAACCGCAGCTTCGCGCGATTCGGAAATGGAACGAGCGACGTCTACCTGGTCGCCGGGACCGCCTACGGTGACGATGTCGGTGCCTGCGTCGCGGACGCGGCGGCGGGCCTTCAACGTGAAGGAGGGGTCATGAACGTGTCACCGGCCAAAAACCGCAAAGGGACGCCAGTGGCGGGATCCACTGCGACCGATGCCTATGCGGTTTACTCCTACCGCGCAGCCGACGGAACACCGATGGCTCGCTATCTGAAATGCCTTGTGCTCGAACCGGGGTCCTCGACGCTGCTCTTCATGCAGATCGTGCCTGAAAGCCAGTTCAACGATCAGATCGCTGAGCGCAATGCCCTGATCGCAGGACTCAAAATCGGACCCGCCTGATCGACCGCATACCCGCCCCATCTCCCATCTTCTGCTTCTTGATGGTTTTCCGAGTAGTGGGGCC